>CDZY01012827.1_pt1 | contig 12328 bp, 7 predicted proteins | sample 557671 | NCBI WGS metagenome assembly CDZY01 (sample SAMEA3182091, study PRJEB8094) | gut metagenome | biome: human; feature: gut; material: Stool; isolation source: human stools | place: Canada | collected 2013-03-11
GAGTTACATTGATATTGTTGAAATGAAGGATTGCCGAAAGAATATGCTTGTGCCTTATTGGGAATGGCAACGGCAGCAAGACAATATTTATAGGATATTAAAGAAATATAATAATAGTGATAATAAGGAGATATACTTTGGCTTGCCATTGATAGAGAGGGGGCTGGAAACCTGTGATTGTATAATTACTGCTTCTGCAATTGAAATATCTCCTAAAGGAATTGATTTAGAAAAGATATCTAGTTTTGAAGAAGCAAGTAGACGCATATATATGAGTGCAACATTAGCTGATGATAGTGTGTTTGTCTCTGCATTAGGATTGGCTAAAGAAGATATGAAGAACATTATTACTCCAGAGAATGCCAATGATATCGGAGATAGGTTAATTATTTTCCCCAAATATGTAAATAGTGATATATCGGAAATTGAGATAAGGGAAAAAGTTGAGAAAATAGCTGAAACGTATAATGTCGTGATACTTGTGCCTTCTTTCTCTAGAGCAAAATTTTGGGATGAAAAGGGGTTAAGAACAGCGACAAAAGATAATATAGATCGAATGGTTGCAGCATTAAAGAGTGGCAAACATGTAGGAAAAATGATTTTTGTTAATAGATATGATGGAATTGATTTGCCGGGTGATGCTTGTAGGATGTTGGTTATTGATGGACTTCCACCTCTAAATAGTATTAAGGATCGATATATTCAAAGTGTGGCTCCTCAGAGCACAACTTTATTGAGGGAGCAAGTTCAAAGGATTGAGCAAGGTATGGGACGTGGGGTTCGTTCTAATGACGATGAATGCTGCATTGTTCTTATGGGTGATGAGCTTACCGATGTCTTATCAAGAAACAAGGGGATAGATTATTTTAGTGCAGCTACGAGATGTCAATATGATCTTTCAAAGAAATTATGGGATTTATTAGTAAGTGAAACAGGCTCAAAGCCAACAATTGATCAGATATTTGAACTTGCGAATTATTCTTTAGAAAAAGATGCAGAATGGGTCACAACCTGTAAGGAGAATTTAGCCGCAGTCAAGTATTCAAATGAGGCAAAGGTGGATGAAAAGATAGTTGCGCAGAGAAAGGCTTTTGAAAACGCCATGAATATGCAATGGAATGAAGCTGCAAATGCTATTAAGGCGGTTAAAGATACAGAGTATGACAAAAGAACTAAGGGATATTTATGTCAGATTCAAGCGGAATACACGAATAAAATAGATCCAGTTCTTTCTCAAAAAATACTAAAAGCAGGTAAAAATTTAAGCGCAGCTATTTTGTCGCCTCTTACTGGCATACAGTATGAAAGGAAAATTAATACAACGCCTCAGGCACAAGCTATCAGTATGAATCTTGATGCAGAAAGATTTGGGGAAAATGAACTGTTAATACATATAGATGGAGTTCTGTCAAAATTACGTATGGGAAGTGAATACGAAAAGTTTGAGGATGCACTAAATCAAATAGGAATAATTCTTGGTTTTGCATGTTCAAGACCAGACAAGGAAACTGGAGGATATGGACCGGATAATTTGTGGGCAATTGATTCAAGCCAGTATTTGGTCATTGAATGTAAATCGGAGGCTACTACTCAAACGATAAAAAAAGATTATTGTAATCAATTATCGGGATCGGTTAATTGGTTTAAGGAGAATTATGTATATCCAAATGAGTATATACCAATAATGGTCCATCCATCTAAAGTTGTTGATGTAGTTGCATCTCCAGACGAAAAAATGAGAGTGATAACTGAGAAAGAACTAGAATGTTTTAGAAAAAATGTTCGTGATTTCTATAGTTCTCTTTGCCAAAAGGGTAATATTAATGATGTTAGTAATATTAATGGATTGTTGCGTATGTATAAGCTTAGAAAAGATGACATTGTTAATATGTATACAGTTGAGTTTGAACGACAGAAATAAACAGATCAATGATATATAGGGAAATTTATGCAAAGTAATATTAATTTATGGTTGACAAAAGTTGTTGATTTGAAATTCTTGATTTCCAAACATGTGTCATAAATAATTTATTGCAACTGGACGGATTTGCCTAATAAGAGGATTACTTATAATTCATATTTTGTTTTTATTTTAAAATGAATATTAAGGAAACAACATAGTATGTGTTTATCATGTTATGTTGTTTTTTTGTTTGACAAACCACTCAATGAATGGTAAAATGCAATTAAAATAAACCATTCATTGGATGGATGTGAGGTGATCATATGAAACAGAGAGAAATCTTAAATGCAGCTAAAGAGCAGGCTGGCATGACACAGAAAGAGTTTGCAAGATATTTCGGAATTCCGTTGCGAACCATGGAAAACTGGTTCGCAGAGAAGCGGGAGATTCCCGATTATTTGCTCCGATTGATGCTGTATCGGCTGGAGATAGAACACAAGGTAAGTAATTTAATGCAATATGTTCCTTTTCCAGAGGAGAAAGATGAGAATAGCAAATGAGGTGGAGGTGTGTGATATGAGCAAGAAGTTGATAATGGGAGTGGTGATGGCATTAGTATTGGTGGTATGTATTCCGCAGACTGTCTCTGCAAAAACAAAATGGAAACTATCAGCCACTTCTAAAAATTTACAGGTGGGAAAAACAAGTAAATTGACCGTAAAAAATGTTCCGAAGAAGGCGAAGGTCAAATGGAAAAGCAGTAAGAAATCTGTGGTAAAGATCATAAAGACCGGTAAGAAATCAGTGAAGGTGAAAGCCTGCAAGTCGGGAACAGCGTATGTTACTGTAAGGTACAAAGGAAAAACAAAGCGGTGCAGGATCAAAGTAACTGCAAAGAAACAAGCTGCTCCCCAAGCAGATATTCCGAGACTGAATGCGACATCAGTAGACATTTACCATGTGGATGATGTATTGAAACCATATATGACAGTAGATCTGGCACATAGGACAACCTTTCAATTTCAGGTCACCGGAACAAAATTGGAAGTGGAGAAGTGGAAAGTGTCTACAGAATCCGGATTAGTAATATCCGATGACGGTCTTCTGACAACGGTTTGGGGACCGGGGTACGACACACCATATCTGACAAGTACGGTAACAGCAATACTGGAAAACCATCAACAGTTGACAGCCACGGTAAGAGTATATGCAGAAAGTAACTTTTATGTGGATAAAGTGCTGACTGCATTTGAACAAAAGTATATTACTTCGTATATGACAGGTAAGGAAAAAGTGGAGAGGGCAGCAGCTTACATCGGTGAGACAACGGACTATCAGGTAAATCAAAATAACTGGCAAATGCTATTACTTGGAGGAAAGGGAGACTGTCGGGCAAGTCGTGTTTTAATTGCCTATATGTGTAAACACATGGGACTGAAAGCGGAGCCATGTGGAAAGTTTGAGTATCATGGAGAAACTTTAGTCAAGGCAGATGGAACATACTATATTGTTATCACCGGATTTGATGAACCACGACCTAGGCGGTATGTGATCACGGAGATAACCGACCAGAGCCAGTTGCAGAAGATTATGGATGATAATAATCTGAGTCCGGCGATGTTTGATTAAAGCTGCATAGGAACAACATGGAAAGCAATTTTATGAGAGAGGAGACTAGAGCAATGGATAAGAAAGATATGACTTTATTGATCGAGGCAGAGGATGCAATCAACGATATGGACAGATTGCTGGTTCAACTGACCAGTATGGGACATTCAGATGGCTTATTCAATAAGATAGATAATGTGTATGAGGTTATCATGAACAATTCCCATGAATATTATCAAAAGGCGAAAAAAGAAAATAATGATAAAATAGAGAGTTTGTTTTATTATATCGTGAACAATCAAGAGTTATTGGCGAAGGACCGGGCGGATATACTGCTGACAGGGAGCGTAAAGGTCGAATAAAGTGTCAGGAGTGAGATTTGGGCGCAGGAGAAATCCTGCGTCTTTTTGTATTACTTTTGATTTGGTTATCAATAATCAAATTTGGTTATTGACAATCAAGAATGGAAGTGTTATTATGATAATACAAAGTTTGATTATGAAAAACCAAAAGGAGGTCTTGGTGTGTATAATACATTGGCAGAATTGAAAACTCAGGAGTTTGAAAATATTGAAAAGACATATAATGACATTTCAAGTAAGCTTAGAGATATTGGTGAGATAAGATTTTATAAGGTATTTGGTGTAGCATATTTAGCTTATTTGGCAAAAGTGAATAAATTGGAAACGGCAAAAGAGTTATCTGACTATGTAGCAGAACAGCTTCCGATTGAGCAGGGCTTATTTTTGAAAGAGAGTGTTAATAATTCTTGGTCTATGGTAATAGAAATCAGTGGGGCATATTCTGCAGCAACACTTCTGGCGGCTGTACTATGGATGCAGCCATCCAATGGAAAGGCAGAAGGTGAGAGCGGAACGCCAGATAGTATTATAAATCTTGCAACCAAGATCTTGGATGTCCAGCAAGAAAAAGTGGCTGATTTTTGTTGTGGAGTAGGCAATTTCCTTGTGAATGCAGTAGGGCAGGATTCATCTTCAAATTATTATGGAATAGAGTTGAATACCCAAAGTAAGGAAATAGCTGAAATTAGATTACACTTGCTATCTGATGAAATAAAAATTGATCTGGGGACGGTGTTTGATATTGTGGCTGATCAAAAGTTTGATAAGATCTTTTGTGATTACCCATGGAGTGTTCCCAAGAATTCTACATGGATTAGCGAAGAAACAATGAGTAAGTTTGATGCCATCATACCGGAAATGCAGAGATTACAGAAGTCGGATTGGCTGTTTATTATGAATGTTATGCAGCATCTGAATGAAGACGGTAAGGCAGTTGTGGTGACAACAAATGGGATCACATGGAATGGTGGAATAGATAGGATTATTCGTGAGAAATTTGTAAAGATGGGATATATTGAGGCGGTTATTTCATTACCGGCTAATATGTATTCAACAACAGCAATTCCGACATCCATGATAGTATTCAGTAAATCAAATAAGACAATCAGGATGATTGATGCCGGATCCTTAGCTTCAGTAGGAAGACGACAGAATTATTTGTCGCATGAAACGATAGAAGAGATTGCTTTTATGATGACAAAAGATAGTGATAAGTCTAAGAGTGTTACATTTGAAGACATTGAGAAAGAAGACTATGCAATTAATCCGGCTCGATTTCTTCAAGTAGAAGCTGATGTTGAGAATGGAGTGCCTTTTGAAAATGTGATTTCAAATATCACGCGAGGAGCACAGGTAAAGGCAAACATTCTAGATGATTTGGTATCTGAGGAGCCTACAGACTGTCAGTATTTAATGCTTTCCAATATTAAGGATGGCATTATTGATGAGAATCTGCCTTATATCAAGTCAATAGAGCGAAAGCTTGAAAAGTATTGTATTAAAAATAACAGCCTTGTGATTTCTAAAAATGGAACTCCTATTAAAATAGCAGTTGCATCGGTGCCGGATGATCGAAAGATTTTGGGAAATGGTAATCTTTATGTGATTGAACTGGATCAAACAAAGGTCAATCCATATTTTATTAAGGCATATTTGGAGAGTGAGAATGGTACGATAGCGTTGTCGCGTGTAATGGTTGGAGCGACTATGCCTAATATTCCAATTGATGGGTTGAAAAAAATCATGGTTCCTTGCCCGGATATGGAAACACAGAATAAAGTCGCAGAGAATTACTTGGCGAAAATGGACGAGGTAAAGGTTTTAAGATATAAATTAGCAAAGGCAACTGCGGAATTGAGAGATATTTATGAGGGGGGATGCTGATATATGTCACTAACCATTGAAGAACTCTCCGAATTGGAGGATAAAATTCTGACTGAGATACCAGATAAGATTACTGCGGCTTTAACAAAATTAAATCGTAGTGGTGGGTTAGAAGAATTTTTGACCATTCTTGGTATGGTAGATTTATTGGAGAAGCAACAGGAGTTTTATTCATACAAAGAGGGTAAAATTGTTGTTATAGGTGGTACAGAAGTTAAAGAAGAAGTATTGCTTAGTATTGCAAAAAAACTGGGAATTGATAAAAGTAGATTTGAATTTTGTTTGGACTATAAACAGATACAAAAATACGATTTTAGAAAAATGCAATACGCACCACAATATAGAGTTATCTTGTTTGGACCATCGCCTCATAGTGGGCATGGGAAAGGTGACAGTGGTAGTATTTTAGCAGAAGTGGAAAAATCTCCGGCATATCCGAGAGTGGAACGTTTGATCAGTGGAAATGAATTGAAGATCACGAAATCCAATTTCCGAGATATATTGAAACGATTGCTAGATGAGGATTATATTTAGCATCTAGCAATCACAAATTGAGAATACTACAGAAATATGGTAAAATATTATAATAGTTGCACAATTATTTTGAATTTTTAGAAATGGAAATTGTGCAAATGGATGATGCAACAAAGGAAACATTATAAACAACAGACTAACGGAGGATAAATGAGAATGTCAGTAAGAAGTGCAAAGATAGATCAAAAAGCAGATTTAATATGGGCAATAGCCGATAAGCTTACCGGGGTGTATAAACCACATGAATATGGTGATGTCATACTCCCGCTTACGGTGATTCGGAGATTTGATTGTATTCTTCATGATAAAAAAGATGAAGTTTTGAAGAAATATGAGGAAGTGAAAAATCTTCCAATGAAAGATGTATTGCTTCGTAAGACTTCTGGCTATGATTTTTACAATACCAGTAAATATACTTTTGAGAGACTGATGGACGATCCGGATAATATTGAGGAAAATTTTCGTGATTATCTGAATGGATTTTCAGAGAATGTACGGGATATTCTTGAAAAGTTTAAGTTTGATGGTCACATCACAACTATGGCTAATAAGGGAATCTTATATATTGTTTTAAAGGAATACACAACAGATAGAGGAAATCTTCATCCGAATGAAATCTCCAACCTTGAAATGGGATATATCTTTGAGGAGATTATCAGAAGATTCTCTGAGTCTCATAATGAAGATGCAGGACAGCATTACACCCCAAGAGAAGTGATTCAGCTTATGGTCAACATTTTGTTTAATGATGACAATGATATTCTGTCGGGCAATAATGTTGCGAAGACAATTTATGATCCAGCCTGCGGTACGGGAGGCATGTTATCTGTTGCTGAGGAATATTTACACAGTTTGAATAAAGAGACGGAGCTGGTGTCGTTTGGTCAGGAGATCAATGATCAGACATTTGCTATTTGCAAAGCGGATATGTTGATCAAGGGTAACAATGCAGACTATATTAAAGATGGAAATACTTTATCGGATGATCAATTTGCCGGTAGTACATTTGATTATATTTTATCTAATCCGCCGTTTGGTCGTGAGTGGAAGAATGAAAAGGCAAAGGTAATGGAAGAAGCAAAGCTGGGATTTGGTGGAAGATTTGGTGCAGGCCTTCCGGCAGCCAGTGACGGTCAGATGCTGTTTTTGATGACTGCCATTTCAAAAATGAAGGATATTGATAAAGGTGGAAGCCGTATTGCAATCATTCATAACGGTTCGCCATTATTTACCGGTGATGCCGGTTCCGGACCTTCTGAAATCCGCAGATACATTTTAGAGCAGGATCTATTGGAAGCAATCATTGCTCTGCCAAATGATATTTTCTACAACACGGGAATTGCAACATATATCTGGGTGTTGTCCAATAAAAAGGCTGGCACAGTCAGGGAAGGAAAAGTGCAGCTGATTAATGCAAATGAGATGTATGTGAAGAGAAGAAAAGCATTGGGAAATAAGCGAAACGATATCTCAGAGGAAGATATCGCGGAGATTACAAAGATATATGGTGATTTTAAAGAGAGTGAAATTAGCCAGATTTATGATAATGAGGATTTTGGCTATACCAAGATTACAATAGAAAGACCGCTCCGTGATGAAGAGGGCAATCTGGTATTGAAAAAGGGAAAGAAACAGCCGAATACAAGCCTACGTGATACGGAAAATGTTCCGCTGAAAGAGGATATCAAAGAGTACTTTGAAAGAGAAGTATTGCCGTTTGCACCGGATGCCTGGATTGGTGAGAAAAAGTCAAAGGTAGGATATGCGATTCCGTTTACAAGATATTTCTACAAGTATGAAGCTCCGAGACCATCTGTAGAAATTATGGCAGAAATTATGGATTTAGAGACAGAACTTTCTGGAAGTCTTGAGGAGGTGTTTGACCTATGAGAGAGATGAGAGATAGCGGAGTAGAATGGATTGGAGAGATACCAAAAGATTGGGATTGTTGTAAACAGAAATACAGATTTACACTTATAAATGGGCGTGCATTTAAGGATAATGAATTCGAAGAAGATGGAACTTATAGAATTTTAAGGGTTGGCAATTTATTTTCAAATCCAGTTTGGTATTCGTCAAGTTTAGAATTGGAGCCTGATAAGTATTGTGAAAAGGGAGATTTGATTTATGCTTGGTCAATGTCATATGGACCATATATTTGGAATGAAGAAAAGGTGATTTATCATTATCATATTTGGAAAACTAAATTGGTTTCGGATATGGACAAGATGTTTTCATATTATTATTTACAGGCACTTACAGAATCCATAAAATCGGAAACTCATGAGACAACAATGGGTTTTGTAACAATGGGAATTATGAATAATTCTTATATTGCATATCCAAGAAGTATAAAAGAACAAAAGAAGATATCCGATTATTTGGATACCAAATGTACAAAGATTGATGAAATTATTGAAAAGCAACAGGTAATTATTGAAAAATTAAAGGAATACAAATTATCAATTATTACAGAAGCAGTAACCGGTGGAATAAATACAAATGTTGAGATGAAAGATAGTGGAAGTGTTTGGTTTGGAAATATTCCTATAAATTGGAAAATGAAAAGGCTTAAGTATGTATTCCATATTCAGAAAGATATTGCAGGAGAAGAAGGACATACTGTTTTGTCAATTACACAAAGAGGAATAATTCCTAAAGATTTTTCTAACAATGAAGGACAGTTTGCGAATAACTATGCAAATTATCAATTAGTCCATAAAGGTGATTTCGCAATGAATCATATGGATTTGCTGACAGGCTGGGTAGATATTTCAAAGTATGAAGGAGTTACGAGTCCTGATTATAGAGTTTTTGTATTAAATAATAAAGATGGTATGTGTGCAGAGTATTATCTGTATATGATGCAAATGTGCTATAGTGCACGGATTTTTTATGGATTAGGACAAGGCGTAAGTGGTATGGGAAGGTGGAGACTTCAAGCAGATAAGTTTTTGAATTTTTACATTCCTGTTCCACCATATGATGAGCAGAAGATAATTGCTGATTATATAGCTGATAAGCTAAATTATATTGAAATTGAGATTGATAAAAGAAATAAACTTATTGAGAAATATCAGGAATACAAAAAATCGCTCATTTACGAGGTGGTTACAGGAAAAAAGGAGGTGTAGATTATGTCAGATTTTGATGTAAAGGAGAAAAGATTTGAGGAAGATATCGAAGATTATCTGATTCATCATGGCGGATATACAAAGGGTGATCCGAAGAAATTTAATCGGGAATCAGGACTTGATGAAGAGACATTTGTTGAATTTATCAGGACGAGTCAGCCTAAGAAATGGGACAGGTATGTGACAATCTATGCAGAGAACTCTGAGAAGCAGATTGTTGAGCGGTTCAAAAGAGAAGTGAAAACAACCAATCTTTTGAATGTGATGCGACATGGATTTACGGATAGAGGAATTAAGTTTTATCCGATTTTCTGGAAACCGGAGACATCTTTGAATGAGACATCGCAGATTCAGTATGATGCGAATATTCTTCATTGTACAAGGCAGCTTCATTATTCTGTACATAATGAGAATAGCATTGATATTGTGCTTTTTGTAAACGGAATTCCGGTAGTATCTATGGAGTTGAAATGCCAGTTTACAGGACAGGATACAACAAATGCGATTAATCAGTATAAGTTTGATCGTGCTTGCAAGGATGTGATTTTTGCTTTCAAGGAAAGAGTACTGGTGCATTTTGCAGTAGACCTTACCAATGTTTATATGACTACAAGGCTTGAGGGTGCACACACTTATTTTCTGCCATTTAATCAGGGTAGCAATGGCGCCGGAAAAGTAGGCGGCAAAGGAAATCCGGTAAATCCGGATGGATATGATACCGCATACCTTTGGGAAAGAGTACTCTGCAAGGACAGTCTGATGGAAATCCTTCAGAAATATATGCACTTGCAGCAGGAGTATGATAAGGGAGGAAATCTTGTAAAGGAGACAATGATTTTCCCTAGATATCATCAGCTGGATGTAGTCACAAAACTTTTGGAAGATGTAAAAAAGAATGGTTCTGGTAAGAGTTATCTGATTCAGCATAGTGCAGGATCAGGAAAGTCAAATTCGATTGCATGGTTGGCACACAGACTAACCGGACTTCATGATTATGAGGATAATAAGATTTTCCAGTCAGTAATCATTGTAACGGATAGGCGAGTGTTGGATAGTCAGTTACAGTCTACTGTATATCAGTTTGACCACGTGGAAGGTGTGGTTAAGAAAGTGGACAAGAATTCGGGACAGCTTAGAGATGCGATTAATGATGGTGTAGGCATTATTATTACTACATTACAGAAGTTTCCGGTAATCTATAAAGAGGTTGATTCTGCAAATAAGAGATTTGCAATTATTATAGATGAGGCACATTCTTCACAGACCGGAGATGCAGCAAAAAAGCTAAAAAGGGCATTGGCTGATACAGAAGAAATTCTGAAAGAGTATGCTGAGATGGAAGATGAGGACGAGAGAAACCGCAAAGATGATGAGGATAAGCTCTTAGATGAATTGGCAGCACAGGGGATGCATAAGAACTTATCATTCTTTGCGTTTACAGCAACTCCAAAGGGAAAGACATTACAGCTGTTTGGTCAGAAAGATGCGGAAGGAATCTACAGACCTTTCCATATTTATTCTATGAGACAGGCGATAGAAGAACATTTCATATTGGATGTTTTGCAGAACTATATGACCTACAAAATGTACTATAAGATTGCCAAGGTTATTGAAGATAATCCAGAATTTGATACAACAGCAGGCTCAAAGGCAATTATAAATTATGAGACACTGCATCCACATAATATCTCTCAGAAGACTGCTATTATGCTGGAACATTTTATGAATGTGACCAGACATAAGATTGGTGGCAGGGCGAAGGCTATGGTTGTTACACCATCCAGACTTCATGCAGTACGATATGTGCAGGAATTTAAGAGACAGATAAAAGAAAAAGGACTGAATGACCTTGAGGTATTAGTTGCTTTTTCAGGTGAAGTCGAAGATAACGATGATGTATTTACAGAAGAGGGTATGAACAAGGATAAAGAGGGCAAGACAATCAAAGAGAAAGCTTTGCCAGAAACATTTCATACAGATGATTATGGGATCCTTGTTGTTGCAGAAAAATATCAGACGGGATTTGATGAACCATTGCTTCATACCATGTTTGTGGATAAAAAATTGTCTGGTGTAAAGGCAGTACAGACTTTATCAAGATTGAATCGCACTACAAGAGGAAAAGTAGATACCTTTGTACTTGATTTTGTCAATTCAGCAGAGGATATCAAGGCATCTTTTGAGCCATTCTATGAGGAAACTGTGCTCTTGGAGGAAACAGATCCCAATGTAGTATATGACATGAAGAATACCTTGGATGATTTCAGGGTATATCAGAAATCAGAAGTGGATAAATTTGCAGATATTTTCTATCAGAGTGAGAATCAATCAGCGGGTGATCTTGGAAAGCTCCAGGGGCAGTTAAGACCGGCGGTAGATAGATATGAAGTGCTTGAAGTTGAAAAACAGGATATATTCAAGTCTACACTGGCAAGCTTTAATCGTATATATGCCTATATTACACAGGTATGCAGACTGTTTGACAAGGATATTCACAGATTCAGTATTTATTCAAAGTTCTTATACACAATGCTTCCCAAGGGACATGGTGGAGAGAAGATAAATATTGATGACAAAGTCCTTCTTGAATACTATAAGCTGGAAAAAGATTTTGAAGGTCCGATAGAACTTGAAAGCACAGAAGGTGGATATACACCTATCTCCGGTGATTCCGGTCATAGAGAGCCTAAGAAAGACCCTCTTACAGTAATTATTGATAAGATAAATGAGAAATATGGTACACATTTTACAGAAATGGACAAGGTACTTGTCCAGATGGAAAATGATTATGCTAATCAGGAGAAGTGGCAGAGTTACGCAAAGAACAATGACAGAGCAACCTTTATGTTATTGTTTGAAAAGGACTTTCCGAATATGGCAGCAGACAGATATGAGCAGAATGA
>CDZY01016841.1_pt1 | contig 11668 bp, 10 predicted proteins | sample 557671 | NCBI WGS metagenome assembly CDZY01 (sample SAMEA3182091, study PRJEB8094) | gut metagenome | biome: human; feature: gut; material: Stool; isolation source: human stools | place: Canada | collected 2013-03-11
AAAGCTCCCCCTTTCGGGGGAGCTGGATGCGAGTGAAATGAGCAGACTGAGAGGGTTTTGTTCTTTAGCCGTTGATGATGTTGGGGGTGGCGTTCTTCAGCACGACGTCATGGCTGCCGCCCTCCACGATGGAGGTGGAGGACACGACGGTCAGCTTGGCCTTCTGCTGCAGCTCGGGGATGGACAGAGCGCCGCAGTTGCACATGGTGCTCTTGACCTTGTACAGGGTGGTCTGCACGCCGTCGGCCAGCGGGCCGGCGTACGGGACGTAGCTGTCCACGCCTTCCTCGAAGCTCAACTTGGTGGAGCCGCCCAGGTCGTAGCGCTGCCAGTTGCGGGCACGGTTGGAGCCCTCGCCCCAGTACTCCTTCATATACTGGCCGTTGATGCGCACCTTGTTCGTGGGGCTCTCGTCGAAGCGGGCGAAGTAGCGGCCCAGCATGACGAAGTCGGCACCCATGGCCAGTGCCAGGGTGATGTGGTAGTCGTGGACGATGCCGCCGTCGGAGCAGATGGGCACATAGATGCCGGTCTCCTTGAAGTACTCGTCACGAGCCTTGGCCACCTCGATGACAGCCGTTGCCTGGCCGCGGCCGATGCCCTTGGTCTCGCGGGTGATGCAGATGGAACCGCCGCCGATGCCGATCTTTACGAAGTCGGCACCCTGCTCGGCCAGGAAGCGGAAGCCCTCGGCATCCACCACGTTGCCGGCACCCACCTTCACCTTGTCGCCATAGTGCTCCCGGATCCAGCCGATGGTGCGGGCCTGCCACTCGGAGTAGCCCTCGGAAGAGTCGATGCACAGCACGTCCACACCGGCATCCACCAGAGCGGGCACGCGCTCAGCGTAGTCGCGGGTGTTGATACCAGCACCCACCACATAACTCTTGTTGGCGTCCAGCAGCTCGTTGGCGTTCTTCTTGTGGGAGTCGTAGTCCTTGCGGAACACCATATACTTCAGGTTGCCCTCAGCGTCCACCAGCGGCAGAGTGTTGATCTTGTTGTCCCAGATGATGTTGTTGCAGTCATGCAGGGAGGTGTTCTCCGGGGCAGTGACCAGCTTTTCCAGCGGGGTCATGAAGGTGGTAACGGGAGCGTCATCCGGGGTGTGGTTGACGCGGTAGTCGCGGGAGGCCACGATGCCCAGCAGCTTGCCGTTGGGGGTGCCGTCGGCGGTGACCGCGATGGTGGAGTGGCCGGTGCGGGCCTTGAGCTCCAGCACATCGTGCAGGGTAGCGGTGGGGGCCAGATTGGAGTCGGACACGACATAGCCGGCCTTGTAGCTCTTGACGCGGCGCACCATGGCAGCCTCGTTCTCGATGCTCTGGGAGCCATAGATGAAGGAGACGCCGCCCTGACGAGCCAGTGCAATGGCCAGCTTATCGCCGGAGACCGACTGCATGATGGCGCTGATCATGGGGATGTTCATTTCCAACGGGCACTCTTCCTGACCCTTGCGGTACTTGACCAGCGGGGTCTTGAGGCTGACAGCAGTGGGAACATTTTCTGCAGAGGAATAGCCGGGCACCAGCAGATACTCGCCAAAGGTGCGGGAGGGTTCTTCATAGAAATAAGCCATAGTCAAACTCCTTTTCTCTTATCGCAGCATGAAGCATTCTACAACAAAATCATTCATGTTTGAGCCATCTAAATTGATTGTATATACTTTACCACACTCGGCCTCAGAATACAAACCCCTGCCGCGCCAAACTTTGAAACTGTCCTTTTGAGAAAAACAGGCAAAATGCCCACCAAAACCGCGCAAGGTCATACTTTTTGACGATTCCGGCGGTTTTCGGCATGCAAAAAAGCTCGTCCGGGTCACGGACGAGCTTTTTTGCACACGAAGCGGGACATCGCCTGTGCGGCACACGGAGCACAGACTGTGAAGGAGTTCCAGTCGGAGGAGGAGGCCCGGTGCCCGATATCCCAAAAACAAGAAGAAAAAGATTTCACACACAGCCAGGGGATCTCGGCCCTTGCTGTAACCATATTGTAACTCTTTTGATACTATTTTGCAATAGGGTTCTGTCACTTTTTTGTAATTATTTTTGTGAACTTTTTATGACCCGATCTTCAGATAGCACTCAAAGCTGGTGCGGCCGTCGTGGCGGCCCTGCACATACCACCCCTCTTCCGAGGGTGCATACAGCAGTTCCACCGTGTCCCCCATGGGGATCTCCCGGTGGTAGTTCACGGCGGCAAAGGTCACCGGGCCCGCCTGCAGCACCTCCGGCGGCAGGGCGTCGCAGGCAAGATCCAGATAATAGGCGTTGTTGATGTGGCCGTTCAGGTCGCACAGCGAGTAGCTGGCCCTGCACTCCCCTGCCGACGTCAGCTCTTTGCACCGGTGGGTGTGCAGGGACAGCTCCCCTTCCACCGTCTCATTCCAGAAATTTTCCACGGTCCAGTCCGGTTCCCGCATGATGTGGCCGCCGGTCAGGTCCACCAGGATCCAGCGGCAGTCTACCGTGGCCACCAGCTTCCCGGCGGCATCCGTGACCGTAGTGATGCGCTTGATGGCACCCCGGCGGCTGTGCTCAGCGCGGGTGGTCAGGGTGAGCGCCTCGGTGCGGCGGGGCACCCGCACAAACTGCAGGGCCTGCTTGCCCACCAGAAACGCCACGTTGTGGTCCCGGAAAAACTTGTCATCCATGCCAAAGGCACGGGCGTGGTCGGCAGATACCTGCTCCACATAGCGCAGCAGGGCGCTGGGCTTGAGCAGGCTGCGGAAGTCCGCATCCGCATTGAGCACCGTTGCGGTCTCGGTGTAAAAATTGGGCTCCATAATGTTCCTTTCCCATCCGAAATGATTTCAAAAAGGCCCCGCTCTCTCCATCGTCTGCGGCAGCAGCAGATCCGAGAGGGCGGGGCCGTCTGTTTAATACTGGTTGCGGCTCTTTTTGCGCAGTTTGCGCCAGATGTTGAAGCAGGCCAGCGCCACCATGGCGGCCAGCAGCGACAGGAACAGCAGGCTGCTGCCGCCCTCGTCGTAGCTCTTCATCTCGCTCCACTTCACGTCCAGCTCGCTGTTCACGTCATCGCTCAGAGCGGTGAACACCCGTTCCTTCGCGGCAAGTTCTTCCGGCGGATAAGCGATCTCGCTGTCGCGCAGGTCCTCGTCCAGCACCTCCCGCACCGACTCCATAGGAGTGGTGTAGCCGATGTACTCGGCGTTTGCCTTGCCGATGTCCGTCTCACACATGAAGTTGATGAACATTTCGGCGGCTTCCTGGTGCTCACTCGTGGTGGGGATGGCCATGCAGTCCACCGACAGCACACTGCCCTCTTCCGGGAACACCCAGGCAAGGTCGGGGTTATCGTCGATCATGGTGATGGCGTCGCCGGAGTAGTACACGCCGATGGCTGCCTCACCGCCGATCATTTTATCAAAGATCTCATCCATGACGTAGGCCTGCACCAGCGGCTTCTGAGCCTTGAGTTCTTTCACCACCTCGTCCACTTCTTCCGTGGACTGGGGGTTGATGTCATGGCCGCTCTTGAAGGCCGCAATGGCGTAGGCGTCGCGGCTGTTGTTGAACATCAGGATGTTGCCGGCATACTGTTCATCCCACAGGTCCGCCCAGCTGGTGGGTGCCTTGTCCACCATCGTGGTGTTGTAGATGATGCCGGTGGTGCACAGCATGTAGGGCACCGTATAGGCGTTCTGGGGGTCGTAATCCGGGTTGCGGTATTCCGCGTCGATCTTCTGGAAGTTGGGGATATTATCGTAGTTGAGGGGCTTGAGCATCCCTTCTGCGATCATCTTGGCCACCATGTAATCCGACGGGATCACCACATCGTAGTCCGCCGCACCGGATTTCAGCTTGGCGTACATGGACTCGTTGGAATCGAAGGTGGTGTAGTTCACCTTGATGCCGGTCAGGTCCTCAAAGGCGGACACCACATCCAGGCTGTCGTCCGAGCCGTTGGAGATGTACTCGCCCCAGTTGTAGACGTTCAGAGTCATGTTCTGGCCCTCGAAGCGGGTCCAGTCGTAATCGCCGGACACCGAAACGTCCTCATTCACCTCAATGGTATCTGCCGCAAAGGCCGGCAGCGTGCAGCACACCGCCAGCGCCAGCGTGAGCAGCAGAACGGCAAAACGTTTCATCACACGCCCTCCCCTCTCAGCGCCTTCTGGTCGCGGCGGTAGCTGCGGCTTTCCATGGCGTTGGAAACCAGAATGATGCACAGGATCACCACAAACATGATGGTGGACAGTGCGTAGATCTCCGGGCTGACCTTCTTGCGGGTCATGGAGTAGATGGCGATGGGCAGCGTTTCCACGGTGCCGCAGTTGAAGTAGGAGATCATGAAATCGTCGATGGAGTAGGTCAGGCAGATCAGGAAGGCCGACAGGATGGCCGGGCTGATCTCCGGCAGGATGACCTTGAAGAAGGCCTGCTTGGGGTTGCAGCCCAGATCCAGAGCCGCCTCATACAGCTTGATGTCCAGCTGCTTGAGCTTGGGGCTCACGTTGAAGATGACATACGGCACATTGAAGGCAATGTGGGCGATGAGCAGCGTCGGGAAGCCCATAACGGTGTCCGGCAGCCAGGAGACGCCCTCGGCAAAGCGCTGGTAAGCCACGAACAGCAGCATGAGCGAAATGCCGGTGATGATCTCCGGGTTGACCACCGGGATGTAGGTGATGTTGGTCACCAGCAGGCGGCTGCGGCGGCTCATGGACGCGATGCCCAGGCTGGCCGCCGTGCCCAGCACTGTGGCGATGACGGCGGACAGCAGTGCCACCTCAATGGACACCCACAGTGCATGCAGGATGGACGAATTGTGGAACAGGCTGCTGTACCACTTTAAGGTAAAGCCGGTGAACAGCGAATAGCCCTTGCTCTGGTTGAAGCTGAACACGATCATGTAGGCAATGGGCAGATACATGAAGCAGAAGAACAGAATGACGTAGGCACGCTGCATCAGGCGGAGATGTTTTGTTTTCATCAGGACACACCCTCCATCTCGTCCTCGTCAAAGCTGGACGTAAAGCTCATGCACAGCAGCACGATGATCATCAGCACCAGGCTCATGGCGGAGCCCACGTTCAGGTTGTAGCTGTTGCCAAGGAACTGCATTTCGATCAGGTCGCCGATCAGCAGGTTGGAACCGCCGCCCAGCATCCGGCTGATGACAAAGGTGGACACTGCCGGCACAAATACCATGGTGATGCCGGTGCTGATGCCGGGCACGCTCATGGGGATGAGCACCCGCAGCAGGGTCTTGGTGGTGTTGGCCCCCAGGTCCTGGGCTGCCTCCACGAGGCTCTGGTCGATCTTGGTCATGCTGGTGTACAGCGGCAGGATCATATAGGGCACATAGTTGTACACCATGCCCAGCACCACAGCGCCGGAGGTGTTCAGCATATTATAGGGTCCCAGGCCGAAGAAGCCCAGAATGGCATTCACCGGGCCGTTCACGCTGAGCAGGCCCATCCATGCGTAGGTGCGCAGCAGAAAGTTCATCCACATGGGCAGCATCACCAGCATGAGCATGATGTGCTGCTTGTTCACCCGCAGGCGGGACAGAAAATAGCCGATGGGGAACGCCAGCACCAGGCAGATGACCGTGGCGATGAGGGCCAGCAGCAGGCTGCGGGCAAACACCGAACCGTAACCGCTGATGGAAGCCAGATTTTCCATGGTGAACGCGCCGTTGCCGTCGGTAAAGGCGTAGTACACCACAATGAGCAGCGGCACCACCGTGAACAGGGTCATCCATACAAAGTACGGATAGGCCAGCTTCTTGTCATAAATCTTCATGGCGCATCACCCCTCGCTCCGTGCCATGATGTGGATCTCGTTGGGGCCGATGCGCATGCCGATGGTCTCGCCGGGGGTGCAGGCGCGGGTGGAATGGATCAGCCACTCGCGGCCCTCGCACTCCACATGCATTTCAAAGTGTACGCCCTTGAAGATCACGTCGTTGACCACGCCCACCAGCTGGCCTTCCACCGGGGAGACCACCTCGATGTCCTCGGGGCGCACCACGACCTGCACACTCTGCTCCCGGGCAAAGCCGCGGTCCACACAGGGGAAGTCCACGCCGGAGAAGGACACCAGGAAGTCCTTGTGCATCACACCGTCCACGATGTTGGAATCGCCGATGAAGTCTGCCACAAAGGCGTTCTTCGGCTCGTTATAGATGTCCTCCGGGGTGCCGATCTGCTGCACCTTGCCGCCGTTCATGACCACAACGGTATCGGACATGGTCAGGGCTTCTTCCTGATCGTGGGTGACATAAATAAAGGTAATGTTCATTTCGCGCTGCAGGCGCTTGAGCTCCAGCTGCATTTCCTTGCGCAGCTTCAGGTCCAGTGCGCCCAAAGGCTCGTCCAGCAGCAGGATCTCCGGTTCGTTGACCAGGCTGCGGGCGATGGCCACGCGCTGCTGCTGGCCGCCGGACATCTGGCTGATGCTGCGGCGCTCAAAGCCCTTCAGGCCCACGACCTCCAGCATGTTGCGCACCTTGCGGCGGATGGTCTCTTCGTCCATCTTCTTCAGGCGCAGGCCGAAGGCCACGTTCTCGAACACGTTCAGGTGCGGGAACAGCGCGTACTTCTGGAAAACGGTATTCACCGGGCGTTTGTAGGGCGGCACACCGGTAATGTCCTGGCCCTTGAGCAGCACCTTGCCGGAGTTGGGCTCCAGAAAGCCTGCGATCAGGCGAAGGGTGGTGGTTTTGCCGCAGCCGGAGGAGCCCAGCAGCGTCACAAACTCTTTGTCATGGATGTCGAGGTTCAGCCCATCCAGAATGCGCTGACCATCAAATTCCACCACGATATCCCGCAGTGAAACGATCACCGAGTTGTCCATTTTTTACAATATCCTCCTTATAACTCAGATACGAAAAAAGACAGGGCCTGTGCCCCATCCTTCTCCCGCATCAGGGTGACCCAGCCCTGCACAACATCCATGACGACCGTAATATTGCGCAGTTATTCTGCCCTGTCATGGCTTATCATAAACAATCCGGGGGCAAATGTCAATCACTCTGTCGAGGTTTGCCGAAACTTTACAGAGACCATAAAAAAATCCTGCGCCGCAGCGGTTTTTTCGCCGGGCGCAGGATGGATTTTTTTCGCCGTTCAGGCCGCTGTCAGCGCGTCGGCCGTCTGGGTCACGGCCTGCACGATGCTGCCGTCCACTGCATAGATGGAATCATCGCCTTCCACCATCAGGTAATATCCATCGGTGCCGCTGGCATAGGTGAGGGTCTTTGTTCCGTCGGCCGTGGTCACCTGTACCACGGCCAACGGGGCATCAAAGCCGCAGGCCGCCGGGTCCGCGCCGTCGGCGGGGGTGATCTGGCCGGACACATAGCTGCTCAGGGCCGAGAGCATGCTCTGCACCTTGTCCTGATCCAGGTCCGTGTCGGCATCTCCGGCAAAGCGCCACACCGTCTCATAGGAAGCCGAATCCGCCTCGTCTCCGTCCCCTGCCAGCTCGGAACCGGCAGTCAGCGAGACTTTTTCCCCGCTGGCCAGCGTATACGCCACCTGCTCCACATCCGACGCGGCAAAGCCCGCCGGGCTGAAGCTGCCGAACAGCCCGGCCTTATCGTAGGCAAAGCAGGCCGTCCGGCTGGCGTCCACGGTATACAGGGCGGTGTCTCCGTCCTTCTGCACATAGCGATCGCCGGTGACGGTGTTGCTGCTGCCAAAGGTCAGGGTGGTGGTCTGCCCGGCCGCCGTGACTGTTACAGTCAACTCCGGCGCGTCAAAGCCGTAGTCCTCCCCGGCCTGCGCGTCCAGCTGCCGCTTTGCATTGAGGGACGAAAGCGCTGTGACCATGGTATTGCAGGCGCTCTCGTCCAGATGGTAGTCCGAGTCCTCCGCCAGCGTCCAGCTGCCGTCCGCATCGTCCAGCGTGAGGGTCTGCCCGTTGTAGGTGTAGGTGATGCGGCTCAGGTCAGCGGTAGAGAAAGAGCACAGCGGGATGGTACCATCGGCTGCCGCACTGGAAGCGGCTTCCTCTGCGGCAGTGCTGCGGTTCAGGGCCCAGAGCGCCAGCCCCAGCACTGCGATCACCGCCGCAAGCACCGCAAGGGTGCGTCGTTTTGCGTTCATGGCAGCCTCCTTATCGGCGGCGGCGCAGCAGCACCACCACGGCACCGGCTACGAGCACGGCGGCAGGCAGGACGAACACGAACACCAACCCCAGGGTCGTGGCCTGCGAAGCTGCCACCGTGATAGGCTCAGCTTCCAGCGCCTTAGTGTCGATGAGCAGACCGCTGTCATCTCCGGCCAGCGAAACGGCGCAGCCCTGCAGGAAGGTGCGGTTGCCGGGAATGGACTGATACACCTGTTCGTTGTCCACATTCGGGCAGCCGATCCAGATCACTTCCGCCCCGGTGTTGTCGTTGCATGCCCAGGCGGCCAGTGTAAAGGGGCCGTCGGTGTCGCCGCCCTCCTTTTCGGTGGTTGCGGCGTTGTTGACGTCCTGCTTGCTGTAGGACTGCTCCGAGGTGTTGAGCAGGGGTTCCGCGGTCACATCCTCCGTCTCGGTCAGCACAAGACCCTGTGCCACCGAGAGTATCACATGGGTGTCCTTGTTCACGCCGTTCAGGGCCGCGCTCTCCTCCGTGGCGCCGTAATCCGGGAACAGGGAGTACGGATAGCCGTACAGCGAATGGCCGGAGTCACCTTCCACCACGATGCCCGGCTCCCGCGACAGGCCGAACTCTGCCATCAGGGCGTCCAGATTGGGGGTCTCGTCGTAGATGTTGGTGGTCAGCAGCATCTTGCCGCCCTCGTTCAGGTAATTCTGCAGCATGGACGCCTCGTCCACCAGTCCGTCATCCGACGCAAGATCCGACGTGGGTGCGTTGATGATCAGCAGGCTGCAATCCTCCGGGATCTCGCTGGTCAGCAGGTCCAGCGGCTGCAGGGTGATGTTCTGGGCGTTCAGCGCCTCGGTGAGGGAGCTGGTCAGGGCCTGTTCCCCATGGTTCGTGGTATAGTAGGCCACCCGGGCGTCGCCGCTGGTGAGTTTATAGATGGCGGCTGTGATCTGCTTCTCGCCGCCAAAGGTCACATTGGCACTGCCGGTGGTGTAATAGTCGGAGTAGTCATACTCGTACAGATCGGCGGCATCCAGCACCACGCTGTCCTCCCCGCTGGTTACGATCAGGCTTCCGGTGGATGCATTTTCGGCCCCGTACTGCGCCGCAAAGGTCGGGTAAAGGGTCGGGTCCTTCTGCTCCCAATGGATATGGCTGCTTTCGGCGGCGTAATGGTCCAACAGCTTCGTGATGATGGCATCTTCGCTGCCGGTCTCACACAGATAATAAATGGTCACATCCTGCTGCAGGCTTTGTGCCAGCTGCACCGAGCTGTCGCCCAGGGTGTACATCTTGCCCTCGGAAAGATCGAACTCGGTATACTTGGACGGGATGGCCCGCACCACCAGATTGACCAGCACCGCCAGCAGGATGGCAGCCGCCAGAATGGCGGTGGAGTACACCCCGCTGCGGAATACCTTGCCGTTGACCGGCCGGTTCTTTCTGTTTTTCATTGTTGTGCCCTCCCCTCAGTTCCAGCGGCGTTTTTCCAGTTCCTGCACGGTAAAGAACAGGAACAGCACCGTCACGGTGAGATAGTACACCAGTGTGGGGATGGAAAAATTGCTGTTGACGAATTCCTCAAAGGGAGCAAACAGGCACAGTGCGCTCAGCACGGCGCTGAAGCCCTCGGTCAGCCAGCTGCTGCGCAGCAGGAACAACACCGTGAGCGCCGCACAGCACCCGGCAAAGGTCAAACACCCCAGCGTGAAGCTGCGGCTGCGCAGGCCCGCCACCACACTGAGCACCGCTGCCAGTGCGGTGAACAACGCCAGCGCCACGGCACTGCCGGTGGTGAACATCCTGCGCAGGCTGGGCATCAGATAGGCCAGCAGCAGCGCCGCCGCTCCGGCCACCGCCGCGATGATCTGGTTTTCGGTCAGGCTGGACAGGAACACCCCGATGGCAATGGCGGCGCAGCCCAGCAGATAGTAGCACAGCAGCGCCGCAAAATTGGCCAGCGTACTGGCAGCGGTCGCCCCCAGCGCCTGCAGCGTCAGGATCATGACTGCGTCCACCACGCAGGGCAGTGCAAACACCACGCACAGGGCAAAGAACTTGCCCAGCACGATGCCCGGCACCGGCACCGGACTGGTGAGCAGGAGCTGGTCGGTGCGGGTGCGGCGTTCCTCCGCAAAGGAACGCATGGTCAGCACCGGAAAATAGAACAGCAGCATAAAAATGGTGTTGTACAGCGTATAGTAGCCAAAGTCCGGCAGGCCGTAGCCCAGGTTCAGCGCCACAAAATAGATGGCCGATGCCACCAGCAGAAAGGCGGTGAGCACATAGCCGATCATTCCATGGAAGCAGCTGCGGACTTCCCGTTTGAAAATTGCGAACATCGGTCATTCTCCTTTCGGTTCGGTTTCCGGTTCTTCCGGCACATCGGTGGTTTCCCCGGTCAGAGCCAGGAACACTTCCTCCAGGCTGCGGTTCTCCGCCGTCAGCTCCAGCACCGTGCACCCCGCCTCCGAAAGGGCGCGGGACACCTCGGCGCGGCGGTCGGTGGTGTCGGCAGTCTCCGCAGTAAAGGTCACCTCGCCGTCTGCTTCGCTGACCAGCTGCACCCCGGTAATACCCGGCACCGCTTCCACGACCGGCAGCACCGTATCGCTGCTGCCCAGCGCGGTAACACGCAGGCGGATGCCGGGGCTCAGCTTCTCACTCAGCTGCTCCGGAGTGCCCTCGGCCACTAACGCTCCCTTGGAGAGGATCAGCACCCGGCTGCACACCGCCTGCACCTCGCTGAGGATGTGGCTGGACAGGATGACCGTGTGGGTCTTGCCCAGTTCCCGGATCAGTTTACGGATGCCGATGACCTGCGCCGGGTCCAGGCCGACCGTGGGCTCATCCAGAATGATCAACTGCGGGCTGCCCAGAAGAGCCTGCGCAATGCCCACGCGCTGGCGGTAGCCCTTGGACAGGCTGCGGATGAGCCGGGGCATCACCTGATCCAGCCCGGTGCGCCGGGCGGCCTGCTGCACCTGCTCGCGGCGCCGGGCTTTTTTGACCCCCTTGAGCTCGGCCGCAAAGTCCAGATATTCCTGCACGGTCATTTCCGGGTACAGCGGCGGCTGTTCCGGCAGGTAGCCCACACAGGCTTTGGCCTGCTGCGCCTGCTCCGGCAGGGAAAATCCTGCCACCTTCACTTCCCCGCCGGTGGGGGCCAGGTAGCCGGTCAGGATGTTCATAATGGTGGATTTGCCCGCGCCGTTGGGGCCCAGCAGCCCATACACCTGCCCGTCCGCCACGGAAAAGGTCAGATCCCGGATGGCCGGATGGCTGCCATAGTTCTTGCTCAGATGCGATACTTCGACCACAGCAATACGCTCCTTCTCGGTTGATTTAATGCTGGTTTATTTTAGACGGAAATTGTGTTCAAATTGGGGCAAACCTGTGTGGAAAGCAAAAACAATTCCGCCCCGAAACGCAAAAAAGCGCCGCCTCCCGAAGGAGACGGCGCTGGAAAAGCCTGTAATTACTTATTACGGCCAAAGCGCTTGTTGAAGCGCTCAACACGTCCGCCGGTGTCGACCAGCTTCTGCTTGCCAGTGTAGAAGGGGTGGCACTTGGAGCAAACTTCGACGTGGATCTC
>CDZY01044805.1_pt1 | contig 11511 bp, 9 predicted proteins | sample 557671 | NCBI WGS metagenome assembly CDZY01 (sample SAMEA3182091, study PRJEB8094) | gut metagenome | biome: human; feature: gut; material: Stool; isolation source: human stools | place: Canada | collected 2013-03-11
AGGAGCATGAAAGCGCGACCAACTCAATCGCGAAAAGGGGTCAATGGGGGACTTCGTCCCTTTTCGTCTGTCCCTTGTGGGGTTTGGGGCAACGCCCCAACTGTTTCGCGGGAGACCAGCATCTCAAACGCACTCAACAAAGGCGCAGGCAGCGAAGCGTCCCTGCCCCTAACTTTGCGCGTCCGCAGACGCGCCCCCAAGCTGCTCTTCCCACAAGAGTCCGTGAAGAACCTCTTTTTCGGCATTCGCCGATTCGTTTCGGGCATAAGAAAAAGAGCCGATCTTTCAATCAGCTCTTTGCGAGGTGCCATCCAGATTTGAACTGGAGAATGAAGGTTTTGCAGACCTTTGCCTTACCACTTGGCTATGGCACCATAATAAGAAATGGAGCGGTAGACGGGGCTCGGACCCGCGACCTCCACCTTGGCAAGGTGGCGCTCTACCAACTGAGCTACTACCGCATAATATGTGTGCCTTGGGGCGGAATCGAACCACCGACACGCAGATTTTCAGTCTGCTGCTCTACCGACTGAGCTACCAAGGCGAAAGATGGCGACCCGGAAGGGGCTCGAACCCTCGACCTCCAACGTGACAGGCTGGCGCTCTAACCAACTGAGCTACCGGGCCACTTGAATGATGGTGGGAACAACAGGGCTCGAACCTGTGACCCTCTGCTTGTAAGGCAGATGCTCTCCCAGCTGAGCTATGCTCCCAAGTCCTGTACTGCTCCCGATGCACAGAGCCTTTCGCCAGCTCAGTGACCTTTGCACCACAGCCAAGTGGTGTCTGCGCGGGGTTCTTTGGTCGAACCGCGGCGACATGGATTATTATATCATCCTTTGGCGTCGCTGTCAAGAGGGAAAATGCAAAAAATTTGGGTTTTTCGCAAGCGAAACGCCGCCTCCGCAGTCAAAATGTAAATTCCGCTGTTTTTCGTGGACTTTCGCGCGTGGGTATGGTATGATAGGAAGTGCAAACCTGAAGGAGGTTATTACAATGAAGCGAATCATTGCGCTGCTTCTTACCGCGCTGCTGATGGTCTCCTGTGCGCTGGCAGATGTGGCCCTGCACGGCTACGACGCCAAATCCGGCTATGTCTATGTCACGCTGGGGCAGTGCCCACAGGATGCGGACGGCGGCGTCGAGCCGATTGTCTGGCGCGTACTGAGCGTTGAGGACGGCAGAGCGTATCTGCTGAGCGAATATGTGCTGGAGGCGCGCCCCATCCACAGCGATTATCAGGAGTACGCCAACAAGCCCACCAGCAAGAAGAAGCCCGGCTTCAACGGTGACTTCACTCAAACCGAAATGAGCCGCTACCTCTGCGGTGATTTCGCCCAGAACTGCTTCACGGACGACGAGCGTGCCATGCTGACCCCGGATGACACGTTCGGGTTGTTTTTCCTCGCCAGCGACGCGGATTTGAAGAACAAGGCGTATGGCTTCACCAGCAATGAAAGCCGCAAGGCGTGGGGTACGCCCTACGCGCTGGCGAACGGGCTATTCAAGTACGGCAGTCAGCGCGGCGGTCACTCCCCCTACTGGACGCGCTCCCAGTCCTCCTCCGACGCCCGCCACGCGCGGTGCATCAAGTCCAAGGGCGAGTTGGGGCGCATCAACGTCATCACGCTGGACGAGGGAATGCGGCCTGCGTGCTATCTGTCTTTGAGCGCGAGCGAGATTTCCGGCGGCACGGGCACGCTGGATGATCCCTACACTTTCACCCTTATCCCGCCGACGGTGATGGAGGATTAACATGCGGAAGATAACCTGCCTGCTGCTGCTTCTCTGTCTTCTCCCCTCTTTCGCGCTGGCGGACAAGACCATCACCCTCACCTTCACTGGCGATATCACCCTTGGCGGCGAGGATTACCTGCGCACCGCCGAGGACAGCTTTTTCGCCGTCTATGAGCGCGAAGGCGCGGGATACTTTCTCAAAAACTTCGCGGATTTCTTTGCCGAGGATGACCTGACCGTCGTCAATTTGGAGGGCGTGCTGACCGACAACAACGTCCTTTACCCGCGTGACAAGGGCAAAGGCGACGATGGCTACTGGTTCCGCGGGCCGGCAGCGTACGCCAAGGTGCTTTCCGCCGCGAGCGTGGAAGTCACGTCGCTGGCAAACAACCATGCGTTTGACTACGGTGCGCAGGGCTTCCGCGATACGATTGCCGCCGTCGAAGCAGAAGGTCTCGGCTGGTTTGGCACATACAACAAGAACCGCGACCCCAAAACGGAAAAGTTCTACTTCTACACCAAGGACGGCGTGACCATCTGCCTGATGAGCCTGCTCTGGGACGACTACAACCCGCAAGACCCCAATGGCAACGGCGCGTATCTCCGCCAGCAAATTACGGAAATCAAGCAGTCCGGTCAGGCGGACGCGGTGATTGCTATCCTCCACGGCGGGCAGGAGTACGGCCGCCACCGTACTAAGCCGCAGACCATCTTCACCAAAATGGCGATTTCCGCTGGGGCGGATTTGGTCATCTGCCACCACGCGCACGTCGTCATGGGCATGGATGTCATCAACAACCGCAGCGCCTTCTACTCGCTGGGCAATTTCTGCTTCGGTGGCAACCGCAAGGCGTATCAGGAGAACAAGAACCGCACCCCCGCCGTGCAGGACGCCGCGCCCGCGCTGATGCTCCGCGCCGTGCTGACATTTGATGATGACGGCACTTACAAGGGGCAGCAAATCACCCTCTATCCCGTACAGACCACCGGCATTGACCGCGCGGCGGGCGACACCGTGCAGGTGAACAACTATCAGCCGAAGTTCATCACCGGGCCTTTGGCGGCGCATGTGCTGCACCTGATGCAGATAGACATGAACTACGACGCCAGCAAAACGCCGAAGTACAGCAATGCCGAATCCATCAACAAGGCGCTGCGGGCGATGGTGATGGCGCGCGAAGAGGAACTGGCGGCAATGGATTCCTCCGAGGGCATGGAGGCGCTGACGCTCCCGTTCTTGCCGGCGGAAGCGGAATAAAGCCGCTCAACCCGCGGTAGAGTTCCGTGAAATCGCGATTTCGGGCATATCAACCGCTGGTTCGTGTGCAAAGCCTCTTTTCCGTGATAGAATGACTGCCAGAAGGGAGGTGCTTCCACATGAATCAGGAGAAAATCGGGAAGTTCATTGCGTCCTGCCGAAAAGAGCAGGGCTTCACCCAAACTGTTCTTGCAGAAAAGTTAGGTATCACAGACCGCGCGGTATCCAAATGGGAAACCGGGCGAAATCTGCCGGATGCAGCCATTATGCCCGAATTATGCGATCTGCTGAACATTCAGCTGAGCGAGCTTTTTCACGGGGAGCGAATGACGATGGAAGCGCATCAGAAGGCTTTCGATGCATTGCTTCTGGAAATGAAGCAGCGGGAAGAATCAGCGAATCGACGGATTCTTCAGCTGGAAAAAGTGCTTGTCTGCATGACGATTGCGGTATCGCTCACGATGATTCTTGTCGGATGCTATCTGGCGAAAGACCATCTTGCCCTCGGAATCGCCTTATTGACATTCAGCGCTGCGGTTGTTTTTGCCGTCTGCTTTGTCGGCGTGAAAATCGAGCATGACACCGGCTATTACGAATGCCCCGAATGTGGAAAACGCTATGTGCCGACCATGAAAGCCGTCGTGATGGCACTGCATCGCGGCACAGCCCGCAAGATGACGTGTCCGTTCTGCGGAAAATGCGCCTATCATCAGAAGGTGCTTGTAAGGTAATCCTATTTCCGAATGCACCTGCGCCAGCTGCATGCGCCTTGGCGCATGCTTATCTGAAAATAGGATAAAGTCAACAGGGTGTCAAGCGTTTTTGCTTGACACCCTGGATTTTTTGTAATGCTTTTCACCCGTTCGCCTGCGGCAGTCACTTCATGATCATCTCTTTGTCCGACGGCAGCGGTTTCAGCAGCGCGGACGGCAGCGTCTGATACCAGTATGCGCAGGAAGTATAGTCGTCGTACCGCGGTCCAGTCCATCCCATGTTGTCCAGCGTCATACGAAATCCGGTTTCAAAGTGAATCGGGTCAGCGACGTGGAAGCGGTACAGCAGAAATCTCTGCTGACCGTTGTAAAATGCACGGTTATCACCGTAAATGGCGTACATTCCGCTGTAGAGACCGCTGTAAGTCTGATAGGATTTGATCTGCACATCATTTCCAAAGCCGTAGGAGCCGCAGAAATAATCCTCTGTGCCTGTATAGTGAATGGAAGGATATTTATCATCGTCTATGTACATTCTGGCTTCGCCTTCCACCCAGCAGGTGTTGTTTCCGTTCATTCCGGTGGCCAGGGTCACGCCCACGAACTGACCTTTTCCCTGAATGCCATCGATAATGGTGTAGGAACGCCCCTTCTGAACGGGATGCTCCTGACGGTAGGAAGCGTGGAAATATCCAATCTCGTCAGGCACCTCACAGTGACAGCCGGTGATGATATAATACAGGCTCTGATCCTTTTCGCCGCGGTTTTCCATGGTGATCCGGCAGTGCTTTTTGAAAGGCATCTCCCAGTAGCAGTTCAGTCCCCGTCCGGGAGCCACCAGGATCTGTGCGGAGTTGAGCACCGCGTATTTTCCATCCCTGTCCACAAAATTCTCATCGTATGCGGTTCCGAAAAATGCGGAAATGGGCGCTTCCACGGAAGGATATTCGCAGTTGTCCCAGTACATGCGAATCACGAAGCTGTGTCCAACGTAGCCGGTAAACCAAATGCTCTGGATCATTCCGGGACCGTCGGTGTCCACCAGCGTCACCGTCTCCCCTGCGCGAATCGCCACGGTCGGACTGAGCTTGGTGCAGTCTCCTCCTTTGGAACCGCCCGCTCTGGCGCCTGTGGGATTTTCTGCGGAGAAAGCGAAGGTCTTTGCATTGCTGATCATGCAATACGGTTTCATAGGTCTTGCCTCCCTTGTTTTAACGTATCCTTACTATTCATTTTGTGGTTCTTGACAGAACGGCATTCGTTGCTGTCAGCGTTCCATCTGTCACAAAAGGATACGGAACTTCTTTCCCGTTTCCAGTCTGTTCAATCACTGTGACAATATTATAGCATCTGTACAGTGATTGCGCAAGTCCCTGAAAAACGAACATAGAAAAGAAAAAACACCTGATGCCATGCTTTACTGCTCTCTTGCATATGCTTGACGCCGCTTCACTGCTGCGCGAAACGGCGTCTTTGACAGTCTGAATTGTACATCTGACAAGGGATATCATAGTTCCTTGCAAAATGCAGTCATGATAAAGAAATCGCCCGATGCGTGCGGAGCATTTCCCGCGCATCGGGCGGTGTTGCCTAATACTATTTCCAGATGAAAATGCGCAAGCAGATAGCACAGTTGAATCTGGAAATAGTATAAATACCGTTATTCTTCCGGCAGCGGCGCAATCAGTTCGCGGTCGCACTTGCGGTAGAGCAGCAGGCAAATCGTCAGCGAGACGATTTCCGCAATCGGGAACGCCCACCAGATGGCGTTCGGGCCGATGAGGGACAGTGCCCACGCCGCGGGCAGCAGCACAATCAACTGGCGGCACAGGCTCATAATCAGGCTGTATGTGCCGCGGCCGACCGCCTGGAAGACCGTGCTGAGCGTAATGCCCGCCGCCGCAATCAGGAAGTGCGAGCAGATAATCCGCAGGGCGACGCAGCCTTCCGCCGTCAGCGCCTTGTCCGCCGAGGAGTCGAACGGCATCATCAGCAGGTTCGGCACAGCAAGGAACAGCAGCGCGCCAACCGCCATAATCACCAGCGCATACACCAGACACACGCGGACGCACTCGTAGACGCGCTTTTTCTTCTGCGCGCCGAAGTTGTAGCCCACAATCGGTACCATGCCGTTGCACAGCCCGAACACCGGCATAAAGACAAACGACTGGAGCTTGAAATATACGCCCAGAACGTTCACATAAATATCGCCAAAGCCTGCCAGAATCATGTTCATCAGCGTTGTGCAGACGGAGGAAATCGCCTGCATGATGGTGGACGGGATGCCAACGACGAGGATATTCTGCACCGTCTTCCAGTCGAAACGGAAGCCCTCATGCGTCAGGCGCAGTTCCCGATTTTTCCACTGATTCAGGGTGAAACCGACGGCGCAGCTCACGACCTGACCGATAACCGTCGCAACCGCCGCGCCGGCGATACCCATTTGGCAGCTGAAAATCAGAATCGGGTCAAGGATGATGTTCGTCACCGCGCCGGACAGCTGGGTAATCATCGACAGCGTTGTGTTGCCCGTCGCCTGCATCATGCGTTCAAAGCAAATGGACATGAACTGCCCCAAGCTGAGCGTGCAGACGATGCGCAGGTACAGTGTGCCCATTTCCAGCACTTCCGCCTTCGGGTTCGTCATGCCGATATACGCGCGGGCGAAGAACAGCCCGACGATAACGAACAGCAGCCAGCCGATGACCTCAATCAGGATGCCGTGGCGGGCGGCATCGCGCGCATCATGCGGGCGCTTTTCGCCAAGCCGGCGTGAAATCAAGCTGTTGATGCCCGTACCCATGCCGGTCGAAACAGCAATCATCAGCATCTGCATCGGCATAGCGAGGTTGACCGCCGTCAGCGCATCCGGCGAATACTGCCCGACGAAAATCCCATCGACGATATTATACAGTGCCTGCACCAGCATCGACACCATAATCGGCACGGACACCGTCGGCACGAGCTTGCGCATCTCCATCGTGCCCAGCATCCGGCTGCGTTCCGTGTTCTGCTGTTCCTGTTTTTCTGACATGTTGCTTTCCTTTCCGTATTCATACTATTTCCGGATGAAAAGGCGCAAGCAAATGGCGCAGGTGAATCCAGAAATAGTATCAGTCCCCTATGAAGCCGAGAGGAAAATGCCCCTCAGCCAAAGGTCTATTGTAGCAAAATTCGCCCTGTCCGTCAAGGGAAAATCCGCATTTTCCACCGCTTTTGCAAAAAAGAAAATTCCCTTTGCCCCCATCGTGATTTCGTGTTATAATCGCCGATGAAAGCAGTTGTTTTTCCGCTTGAAGGGAGGAATCCGCATGAGCGTCAAAATGCCCAAACCCGTCAGCAAAACAGAACTCTCGCGCCTATACACACGGCTTGCCATCGACACCCATCATCGACTTGACAACAGCACCGCAGAAGGGCAAGCGCGCCTTGACCTCCTCCACCGTTTCTTTGATGCCTGTGCCAATCTTTACGGGACGATGACACTCTGGCACGCATGGGAGCTTTTTCAGCACGTTGAACCGGAATTGACTGCCAAGAAAAAGATTCTCCGCAAGGATTTCTTTTCCTTTGCGGAAATTGTGCGCGTTGAAAAGCATGCCTATGCCATCATGCTGCTGCCTGACCTGTACGAAGAGGAGACGTCCATCAGCATTCAGGATGCCGAGCTGGTTCATAGAATGCTGATTTACCCGAACATTTGGGGCTTGAATGAGTATTACAAGCTGCTGAGCTATCAGGACGATAAGCCCTGTGTCGTTCCCGCACACGATGTGTTCTATGCGTATGCCGACCCGAATTATTTCTGGGAAACGCCAGAAGCGCGTTCTCTCCGTTTCTTTCTGGCAAACCTCCATGTCGCTCCGGACGCCAAAACCACTGCGCCCGACGGCACGCCTCTGCGCGGCAAGGCGTTGTCAGAGGTTGTATTCTGGACAAAAGATGACCACTGGGAGTATGACGATTATAAGGCGGCGTGGCGCAAAAAAGCGGTTGCTGAAGAAGCAAACAGGCCATATTTGCAGCGCATCATGGAAAAAATCCAGCGCGGGATTCTGCTGTCGTTTGTCTGCGATCAATTTTCTTACTATGTGGAGTTGCTTGAAGAAGCCGGCATTCAGTTTACCAAGCCGCAGTTTGAAACATTCGCGAACCGCCTCTGTGAATTGAACAATCACAGCCATCTTTGGTCAAACTGCGGCGGTCAGCCTGTTGAAATGTACGACGGGCTGGACAATGCGGAACTGGATGCGGCGGCGATTATGAAAACCATGCAGTTTGACCCCGATGGTTATTATCGCAATCCAGTCTTATCGCGCATCACGCCGAAGAAAAATGAGGATGGACAGGACTGAACGATCCGGAAACAGTATGCGGTATCGGCGAATTTTCTCCATGACAAACGCAGGAAAGTATGCTACAATAGACGCGGTAAACACACCAATTCACTCGACAAAGGAGGTATGCCCTATGCCGCGTACCCTATCCCCTGCTGCACGCATCGAGCGCAGCATCCTCTCCGATTTCCGCAAACCGCTCTGGCGGCCGTTCGTCCGCGGCATCAAGCAGTACAAGATGATTGCTCCCGGCGACCACATCGCTGTGTGCATCTCCGGCGGCAAGGACTCCATGCTGCTGGCGAAAATGATGCAGCTGCTGCAGCGCCACACCGACATTCCCTTCGAGACGGAGTTTCTCGTCATGGATCCCGGCTACAATGCCGAAAACCGCCAGCGCATCATCGACAATGCCGCCCTGATGGAAATCCCCATCCGCATTTTTGACAGCAGCATTTTCGAGACAACGAAAATCGCCGAGCGAAATCCCTGCTACCTCTGCGCCCGGATGCGCCGCGGTTTCCTTTACGACCGTGCGCAGGAAATGGGCTGCAACAAAATCGCACTTGGGCATCACTTCAACGATGTTGTGGAGACGACCGTTATGGGGATGTTCTACGGTGCCCAGCTGCAAGCCATGCTGCCGAAGCTGCACAGCCGCAATTTCCCCGGCATGGAGCTGATTCGCCCAATGTACTGCATCCACGAGGAAGACATCTGCGCTTGGCGCGATTTCAACGCCCTGCACTTTATCGCCTGCGCCTGCCGCCTGACCGAAGAGCGCGACAAAAGCGGCGATGGCATCGGCAACTCGAAGCGCGCGGAAATCAAGCAGCTGCTGAAAACGCTTCGGGAGACGAACCCCGATGTAGAGAAGAACGTCTTCAGCGCGATTCACGCCGTCAGTCTGGACACCATGCCGGGCTGGAAAATCGGCGAAAAGGAGTACAGTTTCCTGGATGACTATGACCATTGGGAAGCAACGCACCGTCCGGCGGATAAGTAAACGAATGCGGGTCAAGGGAAGCACATTCCCCTGACCCGTTTTTTATAATACGACAAATGTACAAATTTCCGTTTTTGAACAAAAATTCAGCTCCCCAATGAAGCAGATTTTTGCTGCCATCAGGGAGCTGTTTGCTTATTCCGTTTCTTCCGACGGATTCGTTACTTCCGGCACATCCGTCGGCTTCGGCACGTCCGTCGGCTTCGGCACGTCCGTCGGCTTCGGCGCTTCCGTTGCTTCCGGCACGTCCGTCGCTTCTGGCACGTCCGTTACTTCCGGCACATACGTCGCTTCCGGCACGTCCGTCGCTTCCGGCACGTCCGTCGGCTTCGGCGCTTCCGTCGGCTCCGGGGCTTCCGTTGGCTCCGGCACGTCCGTCGGCTTCGGGGCTTCCGTTGGCTCCGGCACGTCCGTCGGCTTCGGCGCTTCCGTCGGCTTCGGCGGATTCGTTGGCTTCGGCGGATTCGTCGGCATCGGGGCTTTCGTCACTGCCGGCGCTTTCGTCGTTTCCGGGAGCTTTGTCGCTTCGGGCGCATCGGTCGCTTCCGCATCGTCGGGCTTGTCCAGCACCAGCGGTTCAAGCCCCAGCAAATCAGAAACCGTCACGAACTCGAACCCCGCGTCGCGCAGCATGGGAATCAGCGTTTTCAGGCACTCATAGTCCGCCATTCGCGCGTGATAGAGCAGAATCGAGCCGTTCTGGGTATCGCGGAACGCCTGATAAGGTTCGGTCTGCGCCACATCCCACAGGACGACCTTCTCCACGCCGTGCGCATAGAAAATCGGCAGGAAGTTCTTCTCGGAGTTCATATAGTGCCCGAACGGCGGGCGCAGCAGCCGCAGCGGATAGTGGTAGCCCAGCACCTCGTCCACGCGCTCCTGCGACAGGCGCACCTGCGCATCCGCACTGGACTCGGAGTATTCCAGCAATTGCGCGTGCTTCCATGTATGGCTGCCGAACTCATCGCCGTGTGCCAGCGCGTCTTCCCACAGTTCACGGTCTTCCGCGCAGAACAGCTTGCCGACGATAAACCACGTCACCGGGAAATCAAGTTCAATGCTCAATTCGTGGATTTTATACACAGCATCCATGTTCCAGCCGTCATCCACCGTGATCGCGATTTTTTTTGATTCGCGGTCGCCGTGGCGGACGACGTAATCCTCCGGAATCGCGGCAAATGCCGTCTGCTGCACCAGCATCAGGCACAGCACCAGCGACAGCAGACGCATCATGCGTTTCATCAGCAGCCCCTCCTTATTGCGGGTCGACGTAATTCGGTTCTTGCCAGATATACCAGTCCGTGCCGTCGGTCAGCATCGTAACCGTCCCGTCACCGGAGAAGTAGAGCGCCGCGCCCGGCATGTGGTTCTTCACCCAGCCCGCCGTCACCTTTGTGCTGAGGGCGGAGCGGTTGGGGACGAACAGCACCTGCGGCTGTGTCTGCTCCACAAAGCTGTCCGGAATCGTCGCCAACCCGTGATGAGGCGCTTTGAGAATATCGCAGCGGAGTTTTTCGCCATACGTCGCGGCGTACCACTGCATCGTCTCGTTGTCAATGTCGCCGGTCAGGAACGCCCGCGAGTCCCCAAACTGCACCATGCAGGCGGCACTGCGGTTGTTCTGCCCCGTCGGCAGGGGGCAGCGGAAAATCGTCAGCTTTGCGTTGCCCAGCGTCAATTCGTCGCCGTCGCCAATCTGCACATAGGGGATGTTCTTCGTCCCCGTCGCTTTGACCGCCTGCTGATGGTAGCCCTCTTCGTCCACATACGTCGTGGTGTTGGCGACAGGAACGCATCCACCTGATACAAATCGGAATACATAAGGTAGATGAAGCCGTGCAGGTGGTCATCGTCGCAGTGCGTGTTGAGCAGATACTTCAGTTCCGTGATGCCATATCCATCCAGCGTCGCATACACGCGCCTGCGATAGCGCCCTTCGCCGCTGTCCACCATCATGGCTTCCCCGCCGGATTGCAGCACCATCGCGTCTGAGCGGTTCGTGTCAATGCAGGTCAGGCGCAGCGTATCCTTCTCCGCCCAATCCGCCGGCACATCCGCTTCGTTCTCCACCCGGTACACCTCCGCCTGCGCAGCGCCCAATCCCAGCGCCGCACACAGCAGCATCAGCAGCAGTTTCCGTTTCATACGTTTTCCTTTCCACAAGGGAGTTCCTCCCTTGACCCTTCCGCGCGATTCGGTTGGTGACACACTCATGCTGTGTCCGCGTGTTTATACAGGGTTTCGCTCCTGCGGGAGCGACCAGAGGGCTTTGCGATCGCCCTCTGGACTCCTTCGCATCCCCACTGATGTTTGTTGGTTTTTATCGCAGCTGTTATATAGTTAGTGTGCCTTTCGTTCTCCTAAGCAGCACTGCCATATACTAACATCCGGAGGGCGACGGGCGAAGGGGTCAAGGGGGCGACCGCAGACATTCGTCTGTTTTCATTGCCCCCTTGTCGC
>CDZY01022860.1_pt1 | contig 11444 bp, 6 predicted proteins | sample 557671 | NCBI WGS metagenome assembly CDZY01 (sample SAMEA3182091, study PRJEB8094) | gut metagenome | biome: human; feature: gut; material: Stool; isolation source: human stools | place: Canada | collected 2013-03-11
GCGGAAGTCGTAGCAGACTTTCTGGGAAAGGCCGGTCATCAGCCAGCCCTGGATAAAGCTGAAGGCGCTGCTCAGCAGGTACATGCCCAGCAAAAACAGCAGCACCCGGCCGATATACACAAAGTCGATGCTGCCGGTGCCGCGCAGCTTGGCGATCCAGCCGGTGGCAAGGGCCGTGGTGGCTTTGGCCAGCACCTTGGGTCCGGCAATATTAAAAATGGTGGACAGAATGGCAAAGACAATGGCCGTGATGAGCGGCAGTTTGTAGTGGCTCATGGTCTGGAGGAGCTGCCGCAGCGTGCCCTTGAAGTCCTTAGCGCGCTCGGTGGTCATGCGTCCGGGTCTTGGCATATCACACACCCTCCTTTTCCGTATTCAGTGGTTCAAGGTCCAGTTCCTTCTGGCTCAGCTGGCTGCGGGCGATCTCCTGATACTCCGGGCAGCTGGCCATGAGCTGGGCATGGGTGCCCTTGCCCACCAGACGGCCCTCGTCCAGCACCAGGATCTGGTTTGCGTGCAGCACGGTGGAGATGCGCTGTGCCACGATGAGGACGGTGGCGTTGTCGGTCTGGGCCTTCAGGGCGCGGCGCAGGGCCACGTCGGTCTTGAAGTCCAGAGCCGAGAAACTGTCGTCGAACAGATAAATTTTGGGGTCCTTGGCAATGGCACGGGCGATGGACAGGCGCTGTTTCTGGCCGCCGGACACGTTGGAACCGCCCTGTGCGATGGGGCTTGCGTAGCCCTCCGGCTTTGCGTCGATGAACTCGGTGGCCTGTGCGATGGCAGCGGCCTTTTTCACGGCGGCGTCGGTGATGTGGTCCCCGCCGAACTTCAGGTTGCTGTCGATGGTGCCGCTGAACAGCACGCCCTTCTGGGGCACATAGCCCAGCAGGTCGTGCAGCTGTGCCTGGGGCATCTGGCGCACGTCGATGCCGTCCACGGTCACGCTGCCGCCGGTCACGTCGTAAAAGCGGGGGATCAGGTTGAGCAGGGTGGACTTGCCGCAGCCGGTGGAGCCGATGATGGCAGTGGTCTCGCCGGGCTTTGCGGTAAAGCTGATGTGCTCCAGTGCGTCGCTGTCGGCACCGGGGAAGCGGAAGCTCACGTCGTGGAACTCCACCACGCCCTGCCAGTTCTTGTGTTCCTTTGCGGCCTTGGCGTCGGCTTCGTCCGGGTCGTGGATGGTGGCCTTGGTGCGGATGACCTCGTCGATGCGGTCTGCGGCCACACCGGCACGGGGCAGCATGACGGCCACCATGGCCAGCATCAGGAAGGACATGACGATCTGCATGGTGTAGGTGATGAAGGCGATCATCTCGCCCACCTGCATGGTGCCGGCATCCATGGCCTTGCCGCCGAACCACACGATGAGCAGGCTGGTGCCGTTCATGATCAGGGTCATAAAGGGCATCATGGCCACCATGGCGCGGTTGGTGAACAGCTGGGTGCCCATCAGGTCCTTGTTGGCCTTGTCGAAGCGCTGTTCCTCAAACTGTTCGCGGCTGAAGGCACGCACCGGCATAATGCCGGTGAGAATCTCGCGGCTGACGAGGTTCAGCCGGTCCACCAGCGTCTGCATGATCTTGAACTTGGGCATGGCCATGTTCATCAGGAAGAGGATGAGCAGCAGCAGCAAAGCCACGTCCAGCACCACGATCCAGGACAGCCCCGAAGAGCTGCCGATGACGTGCAGCACACCGCCGATGCCCAGAATGGGCGCATAGGCCACCATGCGCAGCAGCATGACGCAGACAAACTGCACCTGCTGGATGTCGTTGGTGGTGCGGGTGATGAGGGACGCGGTGGAGAAGTTCTCGATCTCCGCATGGGAGAAGTGGATGACGCTGGAGAAGGTCTCGCGGCGCAGGTCGCGGCCGATGGCGGCGGACACCCGGGAGGCCAGGAAGCCCACCGCGATGGACACGGCCACCATCAGCAGGGTCAGCGCCAGCATCTGGCCGCCTACCTTATATAAATAGTGCATCTGCACATCGTGGGCAATGCCCTGGGCCTCGTATTCCAGCCCCACCAGCAGCAGAGCCTGGCTCTTCAGGTTCTCCACCACGGTGTCGTCCAGCTGGCCGATGGCACCGGTCAGCTGCTGCTGCACGGCGTCGCGGCGGAAGCCGGGCATCTGGCTCATGGCGGCAAACTGGCCGCACACGGTGTCCAGGTCCTCCGCCGTGGGGGCCACAGTCTCGGTTTCCGTGTCGGGATTGCGGTCGGCACCGGAGGCCTGCAGGTCCGCAAGGCCGGTCATGCCCATGCCGGTCTGCCCGGCGGGGGTGTTGGCTGCCTGGGCGGCCGCCAGATACAGCACGATGTCCGGCGTGGTCACAGCATCTTCCAGCGCAGTGCGCTCGTCGGCGGTCAGGTCGGTGCGCAGGCGCAGCACATCGCCGTCGGCGGTGTAGGCGTTCTGGAAGGCAGCGGCGTCCTCCTCACGCATCAGCAGCGAGAGGGCATCCAGCGTGCTCTGCCGCACTGTGTCGGGCAGGGGGCTTTCGATGCCGCCCTGCTGGATGCCGGTGTCCACGATCTTGCTGGTGTAGTCCGGCAGCGACAGATCGCAGTACGCCTGCACGAACAGCAGTGCGAACACCACGAGGCAGACGGCCCAGTGACGGGCCAGCTGCTTAAAGATCTTTGTCATGGTTTGGTTCTCCCTTCGGTTTGGTGGTACGCGCAGCATTTTCCGCAAGAATGGCTTCCATCAGCGCGCCGCGCAGCGCTTCCATCTGGGCCAGCTGTTCCGGCTCCAGCCGGGCCATGACACTGGAAAAGTAGTCCCCAAGAGCAGCCTCGCACTGTCGGCAGGCCTCGTATCCCTTGGGCGTGAAACGCACCAGCGTCTTGCGGCGGTCGGCAGGGTCGGCAAAGCGTTCCACAAGGCCGTCCTGCTCCATCTGCCGCACCGTGCGGGAAATGGCAGGAAGCGGTTGATGAAGCTCCTGAACAAGGTCGGAGATATAAACGGCACCGTCCTGTCCATGGAGCCGAATGCAGCCCAGCAGCCCTTCCAGCATGGGGAAGTGGCACTTGGGGCAGTCGGCCAGAGCGGCCTTCATGCCGGCCTTGGATGCTTTGCTCAGCCGGTGGATGTAGCGGCAAAGCCCACGGAAACTCAACGTGGATTCCTCAGACACGCGATCCCTCCTCTCAAAAATTGCTTAACAGCTGTTAACTGTTAACGCTTGATAATAATAGGCTTTTGCAGGCCGGATTGCAACCCCCTGCAGGGATTGTTTCACAAAAGTTCACAAACGTTTGTGTCCCGCATACACATAAAGCAAAGGGGGCATCGGGCATGGAACAGCGTTTGTGGATGATCCTGCAATTGTTCGGCGGGGCGGCACTTTTCTTATACAGTATGGACACCCTCACGGACGCTTTGCAGCAGGCGGCGGGGGACACCCTGCGGCAGACCCTTGCCCGGCTCACGGCCCACCCGCTGGCCGGGGTGCTCACGGGAGCGGTGGTCACGGCGGTGGTGCAGAGCAGCTCGGCGGTCACGGTGCTGGTGCTGGGCCTTGTGGGGGCCGGGCTGCTGACCCTGCAGCGGGCCGTGCCGGTGGTGTTCGGAGCCAACATCGGCACCACGGTCACCGCGCAATTGCTGGCCTTCCGGCTGGAGGATGCCCGGTACCTGCTGCTGGTGGCGGGGCTGCTGCTCTGGTTCGCGGGGCGCGGGCGTCTGCATGCAGCCGGGCAGGCGCTGTTTGCTTTCGGCCTGCTGTTTGAGGGCATCGCGGTCATGGCCGAGGCCATGGAGCCGTTGGCAGCAGGGCCGGTGTTCCGGCAGTGGATGGCCCAGGTGCGGCACCGCCCCGGCCTGGGCCTGCTGGCAGGGCTGGGCATGACCCTTGTGGTGCAGAGCAGCTCCGCCACCATTGCGGTGCTGCAGCAGGCGGCCGCCCGCCCCGGGCCGGACGGCGGGTGCCTGCTGGGCCTTGCGGGAGCCATCCCGGTGCTGTTGGGGGACAACATCGGCACCACCGTCACGGCGGTGCTGGCATCGGTGGGGCAGAGCCGGGACGCCAAACGTCTGGCGGCGGCCCACGCCCTGTTCAACCTGTCCGGGGCGGCGGTGTGCTGGCTGCTGCTGCCCCAGTTCACCGCGCTGGTGCGGCTGGTCTCGCCCCACGGGCCGGAGAGCGCCGTGCTGGCCCGGCAGATCGCCAACGCCCACACCCTGTTCAATCTGGGCTGCACGGTGCTGTGGCTGCCCCTGACCCCTTGCATGGTGCGCATCGTGTGCATTCTTTTGCCGGAAAAGCACGCCCCCCTGAGTTGAAATGAACGCCTTAAAATGGTATAATGACAGTGTATCGAACAATATTGTGACGCTTTTGTTGCACAAATGATAAACGGACCCTTCTGTGGGCCTGCGGCGGTGTGCGGCTGCCAGGGCACAGAGCGAACCAAGAGGACGTGTTTACTATGAAGGATATCATCAACGGGTTGATCGAGCGGTTCCGCAGGCAGCATGTACAGGCCCGGCGCTATGTGGCCATGATGCTGGTGCTGGCCCTGCTCACCACCCTGTTCGTCAACTGGCAGCTCCATGGGGTGGGCATCTCCATGACTGCCGACTACCACTGCGGCTACGAGGAGCACCAGCACACGGCGGCCTGCTACGAAAAAGTGCTCACCTGCGGTTACGAGGAGGGCGAACCGGAAACGCCCGTCACCTCTTCGGACAGCAGCGCCGATCCGGTGTCCGCCTACAGCGCGGAAGAGCCGGAAGAGCCGGAAGAGCCGGTGCAGACCGAGCCGGAGACCATCTGGGTGCCCCATGAGCACACCGATGCCTGCTACGAGGAGCACCGGGTGCTGACCTGCTATCAGGAAGAGCACGAGCACACCGACGACTGCTTTGACGAGTACGGTGCGCTCATCTGCGGCGAGTTCGAGCATATCCACGACGACAGCTGCTACACCACCGAGTATGAGCTGGTGTGCGGCCTGGACGAGGGCGAACTGGTGGAGGAACCCAACCCCGCCTATCAGGAAATGCCTGCCAGCCGCCCCGTGGTGGACTTGCCCACTGAGCCGGTCGAGACCACCCCGGACGAGCCGGTGCTGCATCACCACACCGACGCCTGCTACACCGAGGAGCTGGTGTGCACCATCCCGGAGCACCACCACACCGTGGAGTGCCTGGCCGATACCCAGGCCGACGTGGAGACTGCCGAGGAATGGCAGGCCGCGGCCAACGTGGCCCTGAACGGCAACTGGGCCGAGGACCTGCTCACCGTGGCAAAGTCCCAGCTGGACTACCAGCAGAGCGACAAGAACTTCAAGCTGGATGTGGAGGACCAGCAGGTGCTGCGCGGCTACTCCCGCTATGGTGCCTGGTACGGCAACCCCTACGGCGCCTGGGACGTGATGTTCCTGTCCTACTGCCTGCACTTTGCGGGTGTGCCCCAGACGGTGGTGCCCCAGCGTGCGGGCGTGATGGCCCTGCACAGTGACCTGCGCGGCTCCCAGTGGCTCACCGACGCCGACGGCTCCACCGCAAGGCCCGGCGATATCGTCATCTACAACACCCTCACCACCGAGCAGGTGGCCGTGGACGAGAGCTCCTATGGCATCGCCCTGCTGGACCTGGACGAGGACCCCGACACCGCCGCCCAGCTCACGGCTTCCGAGCCGCAGGTGGACACCCGCACCGTGACCACCGAGACGGTGGGCGTCGTGTCCGCCGTGGACCCCGACGCCGGGACCCTGACCGTGATCTCCGGCAACGTGGACGGCAAGGTGGCCGAGGTGCCCGCTGCCATGTCCGACGTGACCAGTGTCATCTCGGTGACCGGTGCCTATGCCGCCGAGACCACCGCTGCGGCCCCGGAGGACCCGGCAGGCTCCCAGGAGGAGCTGGACGGCGGCTATGCGCTGCTGGAAGATGAGGATGGCTTTGGTGCCACCGTGGACTGGGTGGGTGACGCCGACCCCTACGGCATCGCCCTGCTGGCTGCCGGGGACGACCATGATCTGAGCACCTGGATCACGGATGTCAATTATGAAAAGACGACCGGCGGGGAAACATGGACGTCTATCGGCGCGGGCAGCGTGACCGTGGAAAGCGGCACCCGCGTCCGCGTTAACCTGAAGTATACCGTGAAACCCGGTGTGCTGACGCCCACCAACAATACCCTGACCTACCAGCTGCCCAAAGGCCTGCCCATGCCGGATGTGGTGAAGGGCAACATCGTGGATGAGTCCGACAAGGACAAGGCCGACAATGCAAAGGTCGTGGGCAGATATGACATCGACACCAACGGCAAAGTGACCCTGACCTTTACGGACAAAAAGTTCATCGGCACCAACGACAAGGCCGGCCTGGAATTCATCGGTACCTTCAAGGCCGCCGTTACGGCGAGCGCCGACAACTTTGAGGACAAGAAGGAGTTCACCTTCAAGGGCGGCTGCACCCTGACCATCGAACCGAAAAAAGCGGATGTGGTCCTCTACAAGCTCGGCGCGGCAGATGACCGCTACAGCAGCTATCCGGGCATCAAAAAGCCACTGGTGGAGAATCTGCCCGACGGCACCTTCAAGGTGAACTATGTGGTCGGCGTTGAGACCACGAATGGCACCAAAAATCCTGTGACCATCACCGATACCCTGAACAAAGGAAATAGCAAGATGTATAAGCTGCTGGGCACTTATATTACAGACAGCTTTGTTCTTTACAAGGTGGATGCCCAGGGGACGCTGACAAAGCAGACGACCTTCCCGACGTACACTCTGACGGAAGGAACGGACACCAAGACCGTTAAAATTGAAAACCTCCCGGCCCTGAATGCAGGCGAAAAGTATCTCTGGTGCTACTCGGTGCTGTTCGACAGCAGATCCTTCAACAACTCGGAAGACGGCACCGGCATCATCATCAACCGTGCGGTGGCCTATGTAGACGATCTGAAGGATGCCGGCTACTTTCAGACGCTGACCATGGAGCAGGCGCGCATCACCAAGAAGGGCGAGTACAAGCCGGAGGATGGCCAGATCGAGTGGAAGATCACGGTCAGTGTGCCCAATCCGGTCATCACCGGCAACTTCCTTGTGGGCTATGTGGTCAAGGATGATCTGCCGGAGGGCGTACAGATCGTGGGCAAAGTAAACGTCGGCGGGACGCTGATCGACGCGGAGGAATTCCTGAACAACGGCAAAGGCTACACCATCACGTCCGCTGATATGAATGGCCGGAGCAAGCTGGAGATCACCTTCCGCACCACCACCCCCATCGGCGGCGGCGACGTGACCAATACCGCCACTGCCTCCAAGGACGGCAAAACCTTCACGGCCAGCGATACGGTCCCCCTGAAGCAGGGCGATTGGAGCCTGAGCAAATCCATTGCCACCAGGGGCGAGACGCCCACCTGGAACCTCTCGGCCACCAACAAGGCCGGTGAAGCGGAGTTTACCCTGTGGGATGTGCTGGCCGACGCTGAGAACGACCAAGGAGAGGAAAAAAAGGACACCCACTATGCCATTGCAAAAGAGCTGGATGACGCCATCAAGGCCAATCTGACCCTGACCATGCACGACAACACGAAGCTGACCTATGCGGAGGCTGTCGCGGCGGGCAACACCATCAAGATGACCTATTATGCACAGAAAAACGGTACCGAGGAGGTGGACGCAAATAACTCGTCCACCCGTGTGCGCAGCTTTACCATCCATGTGAAAGCCGGGGACAACCAGAACCCCGTGCGCAGCATCTCGGTGACCGGCATCCCCACCCACGAAGAGCGCGACGACGTGCCCACCGGTGAGGTGTGGACCTATAAGAACACCATCCATATCGACGGCGTGAGCGGCAATGATTCGGCAGAGGACACCTACCGCAGCTACAAGAAGTTTGAAAAGGGTGTGGCTGCAACGAGCAGCGGCGACGAGACCGGTTATCTGACCGGCAGCAACAGCTTCGAGCTGAGCGACCTCAGCGGCAACAACCTCCACTACCAGCTGGTGCTGCAGACCTCCGCCGACGATAGGGACGAAATCACGGTTACCGACACCCTGCCGGAAAACGTCGGCTTCAAGGTGGATAATGTCAAGATCGCGCTGGATGAGGGCGACTTTGTAAAGATCAAGGATAAAAAAGTAGACTGGGCGACGGCAGAGTATGACGAAACTACCCGGCGGCTCACCATTAAAATCAGCAACTACAACAAGTCGGGGCAGGAGGAACACCGCATCCGCATCCAGTACAAAGTGAGCGTGAGCGACGATCCCCGCTGGAAGAACCCCTCGGTGGGCAAGCTGATCTACACCAACACCGCCACCTGGGGCGAGCTGACCGAGACCACCACCACCACCATCACCCGCGATGTGGAACAGGTGAAAAAGACCGGCTGGCAGGACCCCGGCAACGACCGGAAGCTGCACTATCAGGTGGTCATCAACCCGGCCGGCGAGGATCTGTCGGCCGGGCAGACCAAAGCGGAGAAGATCGAGCTGTGGGATAATATCAGCACCACCAATGGTGCCATCGCCACCGGCGATGTCAACTCGGTCAAGTTGTATTTTTACAATTACGACGAAACAGTCGGCGTGACCACCGGCGAAGAGGTGCCGCGCAACATGTACCGCATCCTGGAAGCGGACAAGAACGGCTGGCTTCATATGGAGATCCCCAATATGGCGGCCCTGATCCTTGTGTATGACTGCAATGTGAAGGATGGCAGTGCTGCCGCCAGCTACCAGGTGAGCAACACCGTGACCCTGAGCAACGGCAGCAAATCCAGCGACAGCGGCATCACCTACCAGGTCAAGGCGGATGCAACGGCCACCACCGCACAGTTCGTGCTGCGCAAGAAGGACAGCTACTCCGGCGTGTCGCTGGAGGGCGCGGAGTTCACCATTTACCAGTACGATACGGTAAGCGGGCGGTTCGTCCCGTGGACCGGCAACGGCACGGGCACCCTGACCACGGACGAAAACGGTCAGGCCAGTCTGGCTGTGCTGGATAGTGAGACTGCAAGCTGCCTGAAACCGGACGTGCTGTATAAGCTCGTGGAGACCAAAGCACCCACGGACTATCAGCTGGATGCCACCCCGCACTACCTGCTGTTCCGCAAGAACGCCAGCGCGGAGAACGAGCAGAAGGCCTTTGCAAATGCCACAGGCGTGGCTGAAGGCACCACCATCTTGACCGTGAATGACGAGACGGTGGACCTGAACCGCAATGTGCAGGTGGGCAGCGACGCCGGCACCACGACCGCTGAGTACAGCAACGTGTACAGCAACCTGACCGTCAGCAAGCTCTGGCTGGATGCCGACCCCCGCCAGCCGGTGAAACCGGCGGTGGACAGCATCCACATCAAGGTCTGGCAGTACACCGACAATGACAAGGACAGAACGTTGTTTGCCGAAGCCGACCTGACCGCACCGGCGTGGACCTGGTCCGAGTCGGGGACCGATCTGCCCCTGAAGGACGAGAACGGCAATGCGTACCACTACCTGGTGGAGGAAACGACCACCGGCAACTGGAACGTGTACATTGACAACAACGGCGTGCAGACCGGCAATATCACGGTGCAGAACTACGTTTACACCGGCTACGAGCTGCCGTCCACCGGCGGCATGGGCACGGCACCCTTCGGGGTGCTGGGCGGCGCACTGGCCGCTGCAGCAGCCCTGCTGCTGGTCCGCAAACGGAAACAGAACGAGGAGGAGTGAGCAGCCATGAAACAAAACAAAAACAACCGGTTTGCCGCTCTTCTGCTGGCGCTGTGCATGGCCGTGTGCTGTGCACTGCCCGCGCTGGCAGCCCCCGCGGCCAGCGCCAACATCGACCTGAGCCGCACCGGCAGCATGGACGTGACCCTGTACGACCACCAGAACGACGTCCCCCTGCGGGGCGGCGCACTCACCGTGTACAAGGTGGCGGACGTGGCCCGCACCAACGGCGACCTGCACTTTGTGTACACCGCCGACTTTACGGGCTGCGGCATCGCGCTGGGCGACCTGACGGACAGCACGCTGGCTTCCAGGCTGGAAGCCAAGCTGCCCGCCCGCGCCGCCGGCACCACCCATAAGATCAGCGAGCAGGGCATCGTCTCCTTTGACGCGCTGCCGCTGGGCCTGTACCTCGTGGTGCAGACCGAGAACTCCAAGGGCTACGAGGCCATCAATTCCTTCCTGGTGTCGCTGCCCATGGCGGACGAAAGCGGCTGGCTCTACACCGTGGACGCCACCCCCAAGGTGGGCGCGCCCACGCAGGAGGTGACCCCGCCCGAACCGGACAAACCGTCCGAACCGGAGAAGCCCTCGGAACCGGACAAGCCCACCCAGCCCAGCACCCCGGATGAGCCGGACAACCCGGACATGCCGGTGGACCCCAACGACCCCAACCGCCCGGTGTCGCCCGGTACGCCGGATAACCCGGTGAACCCCGGCAACCCGGACAACCCCGTGGCCCCCGGCAGCCCGGACAACCCGGTGGCTCCGGGCCGCCCGGACGGCAATGCACTGCCCCAGAGCGGCCAGCTGAACTGGCCCATCCCGTTCATGGCTTGCATCGGCGTGCTGCTGTTTGCCGTCGGCTGGGTGCTGGACCGGAAGGAGACGCTGGCATGAACACAAAGCAGAAGATCGGCCGCGCCTGCATGATCGTGGGCATCCTGCTCATTCTGGGCGCGCTGGCCCTGCTGGGCTATAACCAGTGGGACGCCAACCGCGCCGACAAGGCCTCCCAGGACGCCCTGGGCAAGCTGGAAGAGACCCTGACCGAGACCATTGAGGACAAGACGAAGGACGAAGAGCCGGTGGTCCAGCCGGAGTTGGACCCGGAGCAGGAGATGACCGTCACCGACATCGACGGCTGGGGCTACATCGGCTACCTGTCCATCCCGTCCATCGGGCTGGAACTGCCCGTGATGAGCGAGTGGAGCTATGCGGGCCTCAAGGTGGCCCCGGGCCGCTACTCCGGCTCCACCTACGCTGACAACATGGTGGTCTGCGCCCACAACTACGCCAAGCATTTCAGCCCCATCAAGTGGCTGGCCCTGGGCAGCGAGGTGTACTTTACCGACATGGACGGCCAGCGCTGGAGCTATGAGGTGTCCAACGTGGAGACCATCCAGCCCACGGATATCGACAAGATGATCACGGCCAGCGACGAGGACGCCTGGGACCTGACCCTGTTCACCTGCACCACCGGCGGCCGGGCCCGCTGCGCCGTGCGCTGCACCCGCACCGGTTACCCGGTCTTGGAGACCAGCGCGGCAGGGCGGATCACGGAGTAAGCAGGACGATTTGGAATTGCCTCCGCTTTGCTCTGGCAATATCAGCGGAAAATTATTTTTAAAGATATGCAATCCCGGAAAATCTGCGGATTTTCCGGGATTGTTTTTTCACGGATGGGCGTTAAGGAAAGTGGCCTGTTCTCTGGAAGGCAAACGATTTAGAATGCCCTCCGCTTTGCTCTGGGCATA
>CDZY01020175.1_pt1 | contig 11436 bp, 10 predicted proteins | sample 557671 | NCBI WGS metagenome assembly CDZY01 (sample SAMEA3182091, study PRJEB8094) | gut metagenome | biome: human; feature: gut; material: Stool; isolation source: human stools | place: Canada | collected 2013-03-11
ATATTGCTCATTTCATTTCCAAGTGCAACAGCGGCTTACAGAAACAGCATCTCATCCACCCGAAAGCCTACCTGAAATTCTGATTTTTTGAAAATTGAAAAAACAGACTCTTCCAATGACTTCGTAAAGTTGGAAGGGTCTGCTTTTGCTGACTATGTTTTCAACATTTTGATCGTTTGACACTGGTTTTCCACATCTTTGTGCCGAGAGAGCAAGAAAAAGGGCTGTTGCACTGGCTTCTATCCTTGTGCAACAGCCTCTTTTTTTGTGTGGGTGCCCAGTGGGACTCGAAAAGCACGGCACTGCCGCAGGCAGGGCAACAAACAGCCCCGTGGGCTGTTTGTTAGTGCGCGGGTCCCAACCATTCGGAACGTCTACCGGGGTCACACACTCCAGCTGTTTTTAACGGCGGATTTTTTCTTTGGTGGGGGTGTCCAGTGGGACGAGAACAGGGCGGCGGTGCGCAGCACCGTAAGCAATCAGCCCAGTGGGCTGTTGCTTAGCCCGCGGGTCCCAACCATTCGGAATGTCTACCGGGGTCCCGCTCTCTTTGGTGGGGTACCCAGTTGGCTCGAACCCAAAATCACAGATACAGCAGCGGAGGCGTCCATCATTTGATGGACGCCTCCGCTTTTTCTCTTACTGGTTCATCTGCTGCAGGATCTTTGCGATCTCGCTGGTGGTGTAGCCCTCTTTCTGCAGGGCATTGGCAATGGACGTGTCACTCTTGCCACGGCTGCGCAGCAGTGCCGCCGTAAAGGGCACCACGCTGCTGCCCTTCAGCGCATTCGTTCCCGCGGCGCTCCCCGATGCCTTGCCGCTGCCACTGCTTTTTGCGGCCGCATTGCCCGCCGCACGGCTGGCTTTGGCCTGCGCATTGGACTGCTTGAGCGCCCACTCGCCCTTGGCAATGTTCAGCTTTTCCGAGGTAACGCTGTTGTTGAAGGCCTGCTGCTTCAGCGCATCCTGATAGGCGCGCTCGCTGGCTTCATTCTCATAGCGCTGCTGGGTCAGACTGTCCTGCCGCTGCTTTTCCTGCATCTGCTGGTTCCATGCCGTGTCGGCACGGTCGGCCTCGTAGGCGCGGGTGCCAGACACGATGTTGTACCCGGTGTTCAGCAGGCTGCCCGCCAGCGAGCCGATGCCGGTGGTGCCGCTGATGGCCAGCTGGATCGCATCCCCGATGACCCCCAGCACGGTCATGATGCCGTTGAAGGTCTGCTGGCGGCGGCTGGCCTGTGCCTGTTCCTGCGCAGTATAGTAGCCGTGCAGGGTGTCCAGACGGCTCAGATAGTCCTGATACTGCCCGTAATCCTGCGCGTAGGCGTTGTTGTAGTCCTCCCCTTTCTGCTGCAGCTGGGTGTAGTAATCTGAGAGCTGCCGGTCGTACTGCTTCTGCGCACTCTGTTCCTGGGCGTTCAGCTGGTCCAGCCGCGATACCAGCTCATCGCCGCCGCTGGTGTAGGTGTCCAGTGCCAGACTGTACAGGCTGGGGATGGCCTCGTTCAGCGCACCGATCTGCTGCTGGTAGGCCTGTTGTGCCGCACTGGCCGCATAGCTGGAGCCGTAGCCGCCGGTCAGGGCTGCCGCCTGTGCAGCGGCATCGGCACTGGCGTTGTGGGCGTTCTGGGTGTACTGCTGGGCGTACTGCCGGTACAGCGGGTCCTGCGTATAGCTGTAGGCAAAATTCTCCCGTGCCAGCAGACGGTCCAGCACCTCATTGATGCGGTCCTGGTAGCTGCTCTGGTACGCCTCCGGGCGCTTGTCCTGCCACTCCTTCAGCGCGTTTGCGGCGTCGGTCACGCTCTGGCCGGGGCGGTAACCGGCCCCTGCCATGGCCTCTTCCACCTGCTGTCGGTTTTCCAGGCCGCTGGTGTCATAGCCGCTCTGCGCCTCCGGCGCTGCCAGCTCTTCCTCTTTCTTTTTGGTCGCCATGCTCTTCTCCTTTCTTTTACAACGAATTCAACCGGGTGCGCAGCTCCTCCGACAGGTTTTCCACGTCCAGATTGGTCAGTACATACTGCAGCTGTTCCTGCATCTGGTACAGGTAGCTGCGCAACGCTCTTGCGTCCTCCGGGTCCATGTTTTCGCTCAACTTCGGCAGGCCCAGCCGGTTCAGACCGTTCACACTTGCCATGTTGCTTCCTCCTGTTCTTCCACAAGGCCGCCTTTGGCCGCGGCCAGATTCTTTGCCAGACTGCGCAGGGTGATCTGCCCTTTGCCCCGCAGGCGCAGCCGCAGGGTGCTGTGCCGCCGGGGCACCAGCGGCAGGTCATAGCTGCGGCGGGCCTCCCGGGCGGTCAGGCTTGCCACTGTCTCCCATGGGCCGCCGTCGTAGCTCAGCGCTACCTCCACCGTGCTGGCACAGGCCGCGTCCAGCCGCAGCGTCAGCCGCGACAGATACCGCTGTTCTGCCCCGTCCTGCCCGATGTCACCGGTCACCAGCTCAAACGACACCTGCTGTTCCACACCTTCGGTGCTCTGCCAGTCGCTCTCCCGGCTGGGATCCGCCGCCCACAGGGCCTGCCCGTCCCACAGATACAGCTGGCCGCCGGTGCTGGCCATGTCGCAGGAGCATACATCCTCTTCGTGCCAGAGCCCGCGTTCGGTGTCATACACCAGCAGCCGGGTCTGCCCCTGGGTCCCGGCCGTGCGGGAGATGTGCAGATAATACCGGCCGTCCAGCGCACCGCCCACAGCGCTCTGCACATTAGCCAGCCGGCTGGCGTCCAACACCGCCGACACCTTGGTGGGGATGCTGCCGTCCCACGCCATGACCCCATCCGGCGAGAGATAATACAGCGTCTCGTTCAGCACGCACAGACTGCGGGCCGCATTCTTGGCCACACCCCGGCAGCGCAGGGAGGTGAGCTGAAAATCCGAGGGCTTTGTGCCGCACAGCTTGTGCAGGGTGTTCTCCTTGAAGAACAACGCATAGCCCATGCAGGTGGCCGCGCCGGTAAAGGCTCCGTCGCTGCCCACCGTCACCGCATAGCTGTCCGCCGCAATGCCCCGATAGGAAAACCAGTTGGTGGGGTCGCCCAGCTTGCAGGCGTAGATCACATTTTCCCGGCTGCTGCAGCCCCACACCCGGTTGTCGCATTCGGTCACGAAGTCCAGGTCCGGCACCCGGCGTTCCAGCTGCACAGTCTGTTCCGCCGCGATGCTGCGGGTCTGGCTGCCGTCCAGGCTGGTCCACTGGGCCGCATCGGTCCCCTGCACCAGTGTGCCGTAAAAATAGTCACCCGCCGGGTCGGCACGCACGCACAGGCTGTTCTCCGTGACGGCATACACCACGCAGTCCCCGTCCAGTGCTTCCCACTGTCCGGCCTGCTTTGCCGCCGTGCCCTGCACGGTCACCGTGTCCCACTGGCAAAATTTTTCCTGCGCACCGGCCGCCGTGATGCGGCAATAGTCCAGCGGCAGCGCCGTCCAGTTGCCGGACGCCGCGCTGTACACTTCCAATGTTCCATCGTACCGCCAGGGGTGCTCTTCGTCCTCCACCTTCAGGAAGATCTGCCCGTCCGCCGGGCTTTCCGGCTCTTCCCGGCCCACGCCTGTGGGCGTGTAGGTCCTGCCCTCCGCATCGCAGGGAGCAAACTCCACGCTCTGGCCCTCCGCTTTCCAGCAGGCTCCCAGCGCCGAAACGCTGCCGTCTGCCGTATCAAAGGCGACCTTGTCCGGAAAGATCAAAATTTTCGTGCCAAGACCCACCAGCGCCTTTTTGCTGTCGGCCACCGCATCGGTGCAGGTCACAGTCTCCCCGCCGTCGTCCGGAGTGTACACCAGGTCTTTCCCGCAGACGGTCAGCAGCCCGTTCAGGTGGTACATCCCATTCAGGCCGGTGAGGGTCCGCAGCTTCCGGCGGGGCTTGCGGGTGCTCAGCGCCGGGAAATCCCGGGACGAAAAATTGATCCCCGCACTGTACTCTGCCTCGGAGCAGCCGTAGCCCTCGTTCAGGCCCCCGAAGGCCCGCAGCAGGGTGCGGCTGTTCTGGACTCTGGTCCGGTTCGCCAGAACCATCTTATCCCTCCTTTCACCACTGCCAGCGGGTGCAGGCCCGCGGCGGATAGGTCCGGCGCAGCCAGGCCGCAAGCTCTGCCAGAATGCCATTGTACTGTGCCTGCTCCCCGGCGTAACGGTCGGTCTCGCCCAGTGCGGCATCGGTCATGGCGCACAGGTAATGCGGGTACAGGGCATCAAAGGGGGCCGGGGCCAGCAGCACATCCTCATCCTGCAGGCCATCGTCCCAGGCCCGGTCCGCCCCCACGGTGTCAAAAGCATCCGTATCACTGGCCTTGAAAAAGCGTTCCCGCAGCATGCCGTCTGCTTCCCGCAGCCACTCCTGCCGGGTGTGCACGGACACACGGCTGCCGGGCCGCAGTTCCTCGGCGCGTTCCAGCGCCTGTCCTACTGTCATCGTTCCACGCTCCTTTTCAAAAAAGCCCGGCGGGGCATCTCCCTGCCGGGCTCCGGTCCTGTTGCTTACTGTGCCGCGTTCTCCGCTGCCGCAATGCGGGCAGCGGTGCGCTCGTCCTGCATCTGGCTGTGTTCCAGCACCTCCGCCACTTCGGGCGGCACCTCCACTTCCACACCGCGGCGGATCTTGTAGTTCACGCCGTTCACGCTGACGAACAGGTCGCCCTTATAGCGGCTGTTGTCCTTGAACAACCGGATGCGCACGTTCTTTTCTGTCATCCTGCACACCTCCTCAGTTTGCGGCGGCGTTGGCCGAGTAGCTGGACACGCTCTCGATGCGCACCATGTACTGCTCCACCAGACGTTCGGCAGCACGCATGCCCTTCCAGCCCACCGAAGCGCGCTGGTTCAGCGGGTCGTCGCCGTAGCCCAGCTGCTTGACGATGTGCTCCAGGCCGCCGCCCTCCAGCTCGGTCACACCGTAGGCATGGGCCCCCAGCACCAGGGTGCCGAACACCGCCAAGCCGGTGGGGCAGGTCTCATCCTTCCAGATCTTGGCCTCGCTGGTCTCGATGAAGCGGATGTTGCCCAGCTTACCGATCTCGCCGCGGAACATGGTGTCCGGGTCGGCGTACTTATGCACCTCAATGAACTCCTTGCAGGTCTTGAGGTCGTAGGCCGCATAGGGGTGGATGATGGCAATATAGCTGTCGCCGATGGGGTCGGCGTTCATGGCACCCAGCTGGGCCGCTGCCTGGAAGAACAGCTTGGGAGTCAGGGTACAGCTCTTGTCCAGCGTCTTGCGGCTGGTCACGGCGGTCTCGGTGCCGTCGGCGGCCTGCTTGGGTGCATAGATCACATTGGTGCCGCCGGCCAGCACATCGCGGGTGATGCTGTCCATGGTGCGGCCCGCCTGGCTGGCCAGCACACGGGTGGCCTGCACCACGTTGTTGTCAATGGCGGTCATCTGCAGCACGTCGGTCAGCGGGGTCCAGCCGCCGTACTGGTGCAGGTCGCTGGTGATGGTGGTCACGTTCAGGGCCTGACCGTTGGGGGTCACGCCCTCGGTCAGGGGCGTGGTGGCCTTGGGCAGGCTGTCGTACTTGCGGAACTCGATGGTCTTGCCGCCGTTCTGGGGCACCGGGTAGTAATCCGCGAACTGGTCATGCACCAGACGCGGCTCTGCCTGGTCGATGAGACGCTTCTCATAGAAGGTCTTCATCTCCTTGGACATGGTGGCCGTGGTGTTCTGCAGGTTGTCGGCAAACAGCTGGATGTTGAAGTTCATCATACGTTTTTCCTTTCTCTTGTCGGGTTTACAGTTCGATCTGAGCACCGTGCAGCACACGGCGCTCCAAAGCTTCGCGCTGGGCGCGGGTCATGCTGGCCACATCCGGGTGCACCGTGGCCGCACCACCGGGGCGGATGCCGTTTTCTGCGGGGCGGGCGGCCCGCTGCTGGATGCGCTGCACCACGCCCTGCTCCACGGCCTGTGCCGCACGGTGCAGGCTCTCGTCGTAGTGGGCCAGACGGTAGGCGTCCCGCATCCGCATGCCGGGCAGCTGCATCAGGCGGCGCATCTCCGGGTTCTTCAGCTCCTCCTGCAGGCGGAACTCCGGCTGGCTGCGGCGCAGGTCGGCTTCCTCAGCCGCCCAGCGGGCATGCAGCTCCCGCACCGCGTTTCGGGCCTGCAGCGGCAGGGGCGGCACCGCCGGGCGGGGCAGCTCCGGCTGGGGCGTCTCCGGTTCGGTCGGCTCCGGATCCGGTTTTGCTTCCGGCAACGGCTGCGCAGTTTTCTCCCCCGGTTCCATCGTCCCGGAGGCAACGGCCTGCCGGGCCTGTGCCGGGCTCAGGGCCGGGGCCGCAGGCGCTGCCTCTTCTGCAAACATCTGCAGGTCCATCATGCTCTGTTCGCCCCGGCGGCTCACATCCGCAAAGCGGATATTGTCCGGGTAGCGCTCGGCCAGCAGGGTGAACCCCGCCTTGGCCAGCTCAAAGGCACCCTGCACCCATGCGGCACAGGGTGCGTCGGCCTGCACGGCCAGACGCGGCCCCTCCGGTTCCTCCCAGGCGTCGGCATGGGCATTCTCTTCCCCGGCCAGCAGGTACACCAGTGCCTGCATCAGGGTGCTTGCCCCGGCGCACACGATGTCCTGCCCGGCAGGGGCAAAGCCTGCATGTCCGGCAGCCTCCAGTCGGCAGCTCAGGCCCTCGGGGCCATCCAGCTCGCTGTAACACACTTTCATCATTCTTGTTTCACCTCCTTACAGTTTCACGTTCATGGCGCGGGCCGCAGCGGCCACCGGCAGACTGCCGGGCAGCACCGCACCACCGGTGCCGGTCTGCGGCGGGACCGCCTGCTGCAGCTGTGCCAGCTTCTGGGCCAGTGTGCCGTTCTGCCGCACCCGCTGGCGCACCTTCTCGATGCCCTCAAAGTCCATCATTTCCAGCGCCGCCAAGGCCGCGTCGGCATTGGCGGGGTCGAAAAAGCCCAGCTGATAGCACTCCTTTGCCGTCTCGTTCTGGCTCAGGCGGCTGAAGGTGCTCTTCTTGGCCGCGCTGACCACGATGTCAAAAATGGGCTCCCGGCTGCCCAGCTCCACGCCGCCCACCTCGCGCACCGGCTGCGGGCGCAGGGCTGCCGCCGAGAAGGGCAAAAACTGGTTCTCACCGCTGGGCCCCACGATGCGGAAGATGCGCTGTTCATCATAGAACTGCCGCATCAGCTCGATCATCAGGTAGCACTGGCGGGAGAAGGCCCGGTAGGCGCTCTTGAGCATATCACGGCTCAGTTTGCTTCCGGCTTCCTGCAGGGCCGCAATGGCACTGGCTGCCGTCACACCGCCGGTGGTGCCGCCCTGGGTCATGTCGCGGTTGCCGCTGATCTCCTTCAGCTCCTCGATGCGGCTCTGACGGTAGCTCAGACTGCTGCCCTGCAGACCGGCCGTCTGCAGCGGGCGGAAGCTGTCGTCGTTCAGACGGCCCACCACATGCACGATGTCCCGGCTCAGGTCGGCCAGCTCTTCTTCGTTGACCCCGGCGGTGTCACTGAGCACATAGCGCTGCCGGGCCGACAGCAGCACGTTCTCGTCCATGGCATGGTTCATCTGGTCGATGGCGGTCTGGCAATCCTTCATCACGTCGATGTAGCCAAAACCCGCCGGGCTGTCCTCTTCCATGAACAGCGGATCGAATACGAAGGGGTACTGCCCGTGGTCGTACAGGCCCCGCTGTGCCAGTGCCGGGTCGTTCTGGCTGGCGTACAGCACCACCCCGTTGCAGAACTTGCAGTAGTGCAGCACCATGTGGCCGCTTTCGTCCGGGCGCTTATAGTACCAGTCCACCACCACACTGCGGGAAGCGGTGTCCGCGCCGTCCTCGTGGATGTAGCGGGGCACATCCAGCACCCCGGCGGTGTGGCCTGCCAGCTGTGGGTAGCGGGCCGTGAGCTGTGCGGTGTCCTCCAGGCTCAGGCTGAAAAAATCCGGTGAGTCCTGGATGTCCGCTACGCCCGGCTCCCAGTAGAGCATCAGCAAGTTCATGGCCCGCACCGCAATATCCCCCACGCCGCCCCGGGCTGCCGGGTCCCAGAACACACCGGTGACCCCGGTGCCCTGCTTGAGCTTGCGCCACCAGCAGTCGCTGTACACCTGCTCGTAATCTGCCTGTTCCAGCACCACCGGCAGCACGCTGGAAAGAGCCCGCGCGGTTGCCTCATCGTCCGCTGCACGGGGCAGCACATTGGGTTCCGGGTAGTTGTCCATGGCATCGGCGTGCTTGTTGGCGATGCTGTTGAACAGCCATCCACTGCTGGGCTGCGCCTTGCCGGGCATCATGGGGTTCTGGTAGTTCTTCCAGTGCCCCATGCGGAACCACAGTTCGTTGTCCACCAGGCGCCTGTCCAGTGCCGCTTTGCCGGCCTTGTAACGCTGCAGGGTCTGTGTGGCCGCAGCCACCTCCGCCGTACCCACCGGCATCGCTTCGTTCTGATAATCGTCCATCGTTCTTCTCCTTCAGATCCTGTAAAATCTTGCCTGCCGGTGCAGGTCCAGCGGGTCATCCGGCGGCGGCAGGGCCGTGCGCCGGGCCGGCGGGCTGATGGGGTTCTCCATCAGCACATACCGGCACTCATCATAAATGTGGTCCTCCTGCCGGGTGTCGATATCCTCCACGTTGCTCTCGTCGTACACGAGGTTCGGCAGCGTGCGGATGAAGTGTTTGCAGGTATTGAACACCTGCAGCATCGGGCGGCCGTCGGCGTCAAAGTTGAGCCGGTAGTGGAACTGCATCTTTCCCGCAAGGCGGGTGTGGTCGCCGGGCTTCCAGTGCAGGAAGTTGGGGCTCCGCTCCATCATGGCCGCGATGCTCTCGCCCCGGCTCTCATCAAAGATGGCCGGGTCGGCAACGCCATGGATCACCCGCCCCCGCAGCACGGGGTCGTTCTGCTCCGCCTCCCGGATGCGCCGGGCCTGTTCCACCGGGTCAATGCGCAGGCCCTCGTTGGGGCGGCCGGTGCAGCCGTACAGCTCCTTGATGCGGTAGAGCCGCCCCTCTTCATCGGCCGCATACCACCCCACCGAGAACGGCTTGGAAAACCCGAAGTCGAACCCCCGGTAGATCTGCCAGTGCTTCGGGATGGCAAAGGGGGCGATCACATGGGTCCAGCGCTGATCCTGATAGTGGGCCGGGTCGTTGCGCCACTCGGTGAACACCTGGCCGGAAAAGCTGTCCCAGCTGCCATAGAGCAGCGCCTGCTTTTCCGCTTCCGGCATGGCAGCCAGGCTGGCCAGATAACCGGGATCGTTCTGCAGCAGAGCCGGGTTGTCGAAAATGCTGGAAGGGATGAACACCCTTGCCCGCTGCAGCTTCTGTTCGGTGCCGTCCGGCTGCCGCACCGTGTATTCCTCCACGATGGGCGTGCCGGGTGGGGCCGGGGTGATGAACCGCGCCTTCACCCACCCGTGGCCGATGCCGCCGGGGTTGGTGGTGGCCCGCATGTACACCCGGGTGCCCGGCCCGGTGGGGCGGTTGCGGCTCATCATGTAGCTGTACTCTTCCCATTCAAAATGGGTCAGCTCATCAAAGCCGATGAAGTCGTAGGCCTTGCCCTGGTAATTGGTGCGGTCCTTGGTATACTGCATGGAGCCAAAGTAGATCTTGGCCCCGCTGGGGAAGTTCCACACATGGGCCGTGGCGTTGTACTGCGCCTGCGGAAAGGCCCGGCGGTAGTACATCTGGCTTTTGTCCACCAGATCCGACAACTGCGGGTATGTTTTGCGCAGGATCAACGCTCTGTAATGTGGAATATCCACCTGACGCAGTGCCTCGATGACCAATGCATCGCTTTTTCCGCCGCCGGCCGCGCCGCCGTACAGTGCTTCCGGCTCCGGCCTTCGCATGAACTCGGCCTGCCGGGGCTGGGGCCGCCACACCACCGGGGTCCGGTGTTCCTCTGTGTTCATGGTTCTTCCTCCTCCACCCGCGGCAGCAGCACCACACCGCTCTCCGTTCCTTCCGCCTGCACGCCCTGGTCGTTCAGCGACCGCGCCACCGCAGCCAGATCCTTCAGCACCGCTGTGGCCTCCTTCAGGCCCTTCATCGTCCCGGGGTCCTCCGCCCCGCTGCGGCGGTTCTCCCGCTGCCGGGCATTCAGCTCCCGCACCTGCTGTGCCAGAAGCGTGCTCAGGATGTCGGTGGCCCGGCTCAGGCTGTCCAGCCCCTTGGACGTTTTCCTCTGCCCCATGGTTCGTGTTGGTTCCTCCTTTCTGCCCGGCGGCTCCGGGCTATGGCAACAGCTTACCACGCCTCGTGCTGCCGCAACAGTGTGTGCTTTTTCAGGGCCATTTCGTATTTTTAAACACGATTTTTTCAAATCGTATAATTTTGAGTCTTAAAAAACTCCGTTCTATCGCATCTTTCAGAAAAAGCTGTTTTTTCTTTCAGAAATCCGTTTGCAGTAATTCCGTCCGGAGCGCAAAAAAACTGCGGGGCGCGCTGCCCGGCAGCGGTTTACCGGAAAGCCCCCACAGTTGAAAAGTTTTTTCAGTTCTCCCGGTAATTTCCGGGAGCTGCACGGTTTCTGTCCGGAAGGGTCGAACCGTGTCATGCAACATTTTGTAATCTTTTTGAAAGAAATCCGACCCTGCTCCGACCGATTTATCCAGAAGTTGCACGTTTATGAAAAATTGTGCTTGTTACGGAAATTATTTTGTCCTTTGAAAATTCCTTTTGTTGAAACAGCACAAAAGAAATCTCAGATTCTTGTGGACTTGTTCTCTTGCAGACCTCTTCGCAGGCGGTTATAATACAAACAGGAAATCCAGGTGCGTGCAATAAATGCGCCTGTGAAATTGCTATGATACGAATGAAGGAGAACACAATTATGAAAATGATTTCTCGTCGTGACTTCCTGAAGGCTTCTGCTGTCGTGGGCGCAACCGCTGCCATGACCGCATGTGGCGGTTCCGCCAGCTCTACTGCTGCTTCCACTGCTTCTTCCGCTGCTGCTTCCAGCACCGCTGCTTCTGCTGCCGGCTCTGCCAACATCGGTGTCTGCATCTATCAGTTCGCTGATAACTTCATGACCCTGTACCGCACCGATCTGGAAGAGTACCTGAAGGACATGGGCTACGCCGTCACCATCATGGACGGCAAGAACGACCAGAACACCCAGACCGAGCAGATCAACACCTTCCTGCAGCAGGGTGTCGATGTCCTGATCATCAACCCCGTGCAGACCACTTCCGCACAGACCATCGTGGACACCGTTTCTCCTTCCGGCACTCCCATCGTGTTCATCAACCGTGAGCCCGACAAGAGCGTTCTGGATTCTTACGCAGACAAGTGCTGCTACGTCGGTGCTGACGCACGTCAGTCCGGTACTTACCAGGGCGAGCTGATCCTGGAGACCGAGACCCAGGGCGATATCAACGGCGACGGCAAGATCACTTACATCATGTGCAAGGGCGACCCCGAGAACATCGACGCTCAGTACCGCACCGAGTACTCCATCAAGGC
>CDZY01001888.1_pt1 | contig 11198 bp, 8 predicted proteins | sample 557671 | NCBI WGS metagenome assembly CDZY01 (sample SAMEA3182091, study PRJEB8094) | gut metagenome | biome: human; feature: gut; material: Stool; isolation source: human stools | place: Canada | collected 2013-03-11
GGCTTCGCCGCCGACCTCGGCGCCGAGAAGTTCCTCGACATCAAGTGCCGCGCCGCCGGCTTCCATCCCAACGCCGTCGTCATCGTCGCCACCGTCCGCGCCCTCAAGTACCACGGCGGCGTGCCTAAGGCCGAGCTGAACAATGAGAACCTCGAAGCCCTTGAAAAGGGTCTGCCGAACCTCCTCCAGCACGTTGACAACGTCAAGAACGTCTACGGCCTGCCCTGCGTCGTCGCCGTCAACGCCTTCCCGACCGACACCGCCGCCGAGCTTGCGCTCGTCGAGAGCAAGTGCCGCGAGCTGGGCGTCAACGTCCGTCTGAGCGAGGTTTGGGCCAAGGGCGGCGAGGGCGGCAAGGCGCTCGCCGAGGAGGTCGTCCGCCTCTGCGAGGAGCCCGACCACTTCCGGTACGTCTACGACGTGAACGACAGCATCGAGGCCAAGCTCAACGCCATCGCCACCAAGGTCTATCACGCTGACGGCGTCATCATCTCCGCCCCCGCGAAGAAGCAGCTCAAGCAGCTCACCGACCTCGGCTTTGATAACCTGCCCATCTGCATGGCCAAGACCCAGTTCTCCTTCTCCGACGACGCGGGCAAGCTCGGCGCGCCCCGCGGCTTCAAGATCACCGTGCGCGACCTCAAGGTCAACGCCGGCGCGGGCTTCCTCGTCGCCAAGACCGGCGACATTATGACCATGCCGGGTCTGCCCAAGGTCCCGTCCGCCGAGAAGATCGACGTGGACGAAAACGGCCGCATCACGGGCCTGTTCTAAAATTTACACACCCCTAAGGAGGGACTTTCCATGAAAATTGCGGATATGAAGGTCACAGAGCTCATCAACGCGGTCGGCTCCGACGCGCCCGCCCCCGGCGGCGGCGCGGTCGCGGGTCTGGCGGGCGGCATCGGCGTCGCGCTGACCATGATGGTCAACGGCCTCACGCTCTCCAAAAAGGGCTTTGAGGACGACCGCGAGCGCATTCTCGACGCCATCGCCAAGGGCAACGAGCTCAAGGAGCGCTTCGTGGACGTGATGAACCGCGACAGCGAGGTGTTCGACGTGCTCATCGAATCCCTCGCCCTGCCCAAGGAGAATGACGCCCAGAAGGCCATTCGCCGCGGCGCGGTGCAGGCGAGCTTCCGCAACTGCACGGAGGTCCCCCTGACGATGATGGAGGTCTGTCTGGAATCCATCGACCTGCTCGCAACGCTCGTCGGCACGACCAATCCGAATGTCGTGAGCGACCTCGGCATTGCGGCGCTGACGCTCAAGACTGCCATGCAGAGCGCGTGGCTCAACGTCCTCATCAACCTCTCATCCCTCAAGGACAAGGAGTACGCGGACGAGTGCTGCCACAAGGGCGAGGCCATGCTGGCCCACGCCATCCCGCTCGCCGAGGAGTGCTACGAAAAGGTCCTCAAGGTCATCGAAAAGAAATAAGGCAGAAGGGCGCAGCCAAATGGCCGCGCTCTTCCTCCGTAAAAGGGAAAAGGGGCTTCGACCGGTTGGTCGAAGCCCCTTTTGCTCTCTGTTCAGTTGATCTGCTTGCGGCGGCTCAGGTTCATCGTGCCGTCCTTCATCTCGCCGACGCTTTCGAGACTCTTGCCCGTGCCCTCGGCGACGCACTGGATGGCATTCTCCGCCACCACCGTGTGGATGCCCGTGCGCGCCGTGACCAGCTTATCAAAGCCGCGGATCAGGCTGCCGCCGCCGGTCATCACGATACCGTTGCTGGAAATGTCAGCCACCAGCTCGGGCGGCGTGCGTTCGAGGACCTGATGCACCGCCTCCATGATGCGCTCGACCGGCTCCTCAAAGGCGTCCATCATCTCGGTGGAGGTCACGGTGATGAGCTTGGGCAGGCCCGTGAGCAGGCAGCGGCCCTTGATCTCCATCGTCATTTCCTCCTCGGGCGGGAAGACGCAGCCGATGCTCATTTTCATTTCCTCCGCCGTGCGCTCGCCGATGAGCAGGTTGTGCTTGCGGCGCATATACTTCACGACCGCCCCGTTGAACTGGTCGCCCGCGACCTTGATGGACGCGCTCTCGACCACGCCGGAGAGGGAGATGACCGCAATATCGCTCGTGCCGCCGCCGATGTCGATGATGAAGTGACCGTCGGGCTGGGTGATGTCGATGCCCGCGCCGATGGCCGCCGCGACCGGCTCCTCAATGAGGTACACGCGGCGCGCGCCCGCCTGAATGCCCGCGTCGATGACCGCGCGCTCCTCGACCTCGGTGATGCCGGAGGGCACGCAGATGATGATGCGCGGCTTGAAGAACTGGAAGCCCATGACCTTGTGGATGAGCTCCTTGAGCATCCGCTCGGTCACCTCGTAATCTGAAATGACGCCCTCGCGCAGGGGGCGGATCGCGACGATGTTGCCGGGCGTGCGGCCCAGCATGGCCTGCGCGTCCGCGCCGACCTTCAGCAGCTCGCCCGTATCCTTATCAATGGCCACCACGCTCGGCTCGTTGAGCACGATGCCCTTGTCCTTTACATAGATCAGAACCGACGCGGTACCGAGGTCGATACCGATGTCCTTTGCCAGTGAACACATAATGCTACCTCTCTCATTTTCCTTTGTATTCCGGCGGAAATATCCGCATTTTATCTCGCTTGCTTTTCTATTATAGCGGCTGAAAAACGGTTTTGCAATAGCATTGTGTGTGATTTTGCCGCATCTATGTGCCGCAGGGCATGTGCCAAATCACACCGGTGTCCCACGTCTTGCGCCGTCCTTTTCCTTTTCCGTCACGGCGCGGGCGAGCGTCGCGCACACCACAACCGCCGCGCCGGCCTCCCTGAGCACGCGCACACATTCGCCCAGCGTCGCTCCGGTGGTCAGAATATCGTCGATGAGCAGAATTTTCGCGCCGCGGATCCTGTCCGTGTTTTCCGCCTCGTACACGCCCAGCACATTGCCCCGCCGCTCGGCGGCGGAGGACAGCCCGGACTGCGCGGCGTTGTTTCTCGTTTTCCGCAGCAGCCGCACCGGCTCGATACCCCAATGCCTTGCCGTTTCCTTCGCCAGCAGGTACGCCTGATCGTAGCCGCGCTCGTGTTCGCGCTTTTTACTCACCGGCACCCACGTCACCGTGTCGAACTGGCCGCCCAGCTCCTCTGCCGCGCAGCGGGCGAGCAGCTCGCCGTAGCCCTCGGCGGCGCTCTGCGCGCCGTGGAACTTGAAGCGCAGCAGGCTCTCGCGCACCGCATCCTCATAGAGCAGGGGAGAGGCGCACCTCCCGAAGCCCGCGCCCTCGCACAGCTGCACCTTCGCGTAGGGGAGCGTCCTCTCGCAGTCCGCGCACACGCCATGCACGCCCGTCCGGCGGCAGAACGCGCACCGCGGCGGGAAAAACAGGTCGAGCAGCTTTTCTTTCAGACTCATGCCGTCCCTCCGTTCCCGAGCCGCCAGCGCAGACCGCTGTAGCGGCGCGTGCGGCGGTCGTTCGCCGCCATTTTCCCAAGGCTCACGTCGTCCCCGACGAGGATCAGCAGCTCCCGCGCCCGCGTGATGGCGGTGTAGAGCACTCCGCGCACCATCAGCCCCGGCGCCGCCGGCGCACTGACGAAGATCACCGCGCGGTACTCGCTGCCCTGCGCCTTATGTACGGTCATAGCGTAGGCCATGTCCAGCTCCGCGAGCATATCCGCCGTGTAGGCCGCCACGCGGTCGTCAAAGGCGATGGAGATCAGCTCGCCGCTCGGGTCGATCTGCAAGATCTTTCCCACGTCGCCGTTGAAGATGCCCGCGCCCGCCGTGCCGTCCTCGCGCTCCCACAAAACATCGTAGTCGTTGCGCGTCTGCATCACGCGGTCGCCCTCGCGGAACACGAGGTCGCCGAAGCGCTTTTCGCGCCGACCCATACCCGCGGGATTCAGCGCCGCCTGCAGGGCGCGGTTGAGCGCCGCCGTGCCGGTGTCGCCCTTGCGCGTCGCCGTGAGCACCTGAATGCTCTCGGCGGGAATGTGCATCTTTTCGGGCAGCCTCGTTCTGCACAGCTCCACCACCGTGTCCACCAGACGCACGCTGTCGCGGCGGGGGAGGAAGAAGAAATCGCTCGCGGCGGTATTCTGCAGCTCCGGCAGCCGCCCCTCATTCACCAGATGCGCGCTGCGCACGATAGCGCTGCGCTCCGCCTGACGGAAAATATCCTTGAGCGCCACGGTCGCAACGCGCTCCGAGCGGATGAGATCGCCGAACACATTCCCCGCGCCGACGCTCGGCAGCTGGTCGGGGTCGCCCACCAGCACCAGCCGGCAGCCTGGCCGCAGCGCCGCGAGCAGCGCGCGCATCAGCGCCAGATCGACCATCGAGGTCTCGTCCACGATCACCGCGTCCGCCTCCAAAGGCTCCTTTTCGTTTTTTGTAAAGGTCACATCGCCCGTCTGCTCGTTCCAGCTCATGCCAAGCAGGCGGTGGATGGTCTGCGCCTCCTTGCCGCACAGCTCGCCCATGCGCTTGGCGGCGCGCCCCGTCGGCGCGCAGAGCAGCACGTCCAGCCCCATGCGCTCAAAGAGCGCCACGATGCCGCGCACGCTCGTCGTCTTGCCCGTGCCCGGCCCGCCGGTCAGGATCAAAAGTTCCTCCTGCGCGGCCAGCTCCACGGCCTGCCGCTGCAATGGCGCATACTCGATGCCCTGTCCGCGCTCGATCTCGTCGATGATCTTCTTCGCGCCGCGCAGCTTGTCCGGCTTGTCGGCAAGCATGGCGCGCACGCGCGTACACACATAGGTCTCCGCCTCGTGACAGCGCCGCAGATAGCAGCCCTCTACGTTCGCCACCTGCTCCTGCACGACGCTTCCGCGCTCGAGCAGATCGTCGAGCGCCTTTTCCACCGTATCCGTATCCCCGTCGAGCAGCTGCGCCGTCGCCGCCACGAGCTTTTCCCGCGGCAGAAACACGTGTCCGCCGCTCTGCTCGTTGTGGCTCAGCTCAAAGAGCACCCCCGCCTCCGTGCGGCAGGAGGAATCGCCCGAGAAGCCCATCGACAGCGCGATCTCGTCCGACACGGAAAAATCCACGCCGAACGCCTCGCCGCTGAGGAGATACGGATTGCGCCGCAGCGCGTCCATCGCGTCCGCGCCGTAGCGCCGGAAAAGCTGCATCGCAAGCCCCACCGGCAGGTCGTACTTCGTCAGGAAGTCCAGCACGCGACGCAGGCCCGCCAGCTCGCGCCAGCTCTCCGCGATCTCCCGCGCGCGCTTGTCGGTGATGCCCTTGATGGTCTTGAGCTTCTCCGGCTCGCCGTCGAGCACGTCGAGCGTGTCCGCGCCGAAGCGATCCACCAGCTTCTGCGCCGTCGCCGGCCCGATGCCGCGCACCACGCCGGAGGCGAGATAGTTCAGGATCTCCGTCTCGCCCGTCGGCATATGCCGCTCCACCTCGTCGGCGGCAAACTGCTCGCCGTGCTGCGGATGCGTCGTGTAGCGTCCAGTCAGGATCAGCTCCTCGCCGGGCGCGGCGCAGGGGATGCAGCCCACCACCGTCACCGGCTCGCCGTCGTCCGTGACGATGCGCGCGACCGTATAGCCGTTCTCCTCATTCTGGAAAACGACCGCCAGGATCGTACCGATGACCGTCGTGCGCTCTCCCATGTCCCTCTCTCCATTCTCTTTCGTTCAGTCGAATTGCCGCGCGAGATCGCCCTGTGGGCAGACCGTCACATCGAAGCTCTCGCGGCACAGCAGCTGCGCCACGCGCTGTGCGTCCTCGTCCATGCCGCAGTCCGCGATGATGATGCGCGAAAAGCCGCCCGAGGCGTAGCGCTCGCTCTCGAGCGTCCGCACCGTGTGCTCCAGCGCCTCCGCCGCGCCCCGCGCGGGCACGATCACCGCCGTCTCGCTGCGCACCCGCTCGCGCGGATGCGTCAGCGCCGTAACGGTGAACCATACGATCGTCGCCAGCCCCACCGCGGCAAGCGCCGTAATCACGCCGTCCTGCAAAAGCTGCATTTCTCCACCCCTCTCGCGCCAGCTTATGAAAAACCGCCGAAAAGGGTGCGAAACCGCTTATAAAACCTTCTTCAAGTACTGTCCCGTGTAGGACGCCTCACACGCCGCGACCTCCTCGGGCGTGCCGCAGGCGACGAGCGTGCCGCCGCCGCTGCCGCCCTCGGGGCCGAGGTCGATCAGATAGTCCGCCGATTTGATGACGTCCAGATTGTGCTCGATGACGAGCACCGTGTTGCCCGCGTCGGTCAGCTTCTGCAAGACCTCTAAGAGCTTTCGCACATCGTCCGTGTGCAGGCCGGTGGTCGGCTCGTCGAGGATATAGATGGTGCGTCCCGTCGCGCGCTTCGATAGCTCGGTCGCGAGCTTCACGCGCTGCGCCTCGCCGCCCGAGAGCGTGGTGGAGGACTGTCCGAGCTTGATATACCCCAGTCCCACGTCGCGCAGCGTCTCGAGCTTGTTCGCCAGCTTCGGCAGGTCGCGGAAGAACTCCAGCGCCTCCTCCACCGTCATCTCCAGCACGTCCGCGATGCTCCTGCCCTTATAGTGGACCTCCAGCGTCTCGCGGTTGTAGCGTTTGCCCTTGCACACCTCGCAGGGAACGTAAATATCCGGCAGGAAGTGCATCTCGATCTTGAGCTGACCGTCGCCGCCGCAGGCCTCGCAGCGTCCGCCGCGCACGTTGAAGCTGAAGCGCCCCGCGTTGTAGCCTCGCGCCTTCGCGTCCGGCGTGGAGGCGAACAGGTCGCGGATGTCATTAAAGAGATTGGTATATGTCGCTGGGTTTGAGCGCGGCGTGCGCCCGATGGGACTCTGGTCGATGCAGATGACCTTGTCCAGATTCTCCTCGCCCTCGATGGCGCGGTGCTTTCCCGCGTGCGCCTTCATGCGGTTGAGGTCCGCGCCCAGCTTTTTGTAGATGATCTCGTTGACGAGCGAGCTTTTGCCGCTGCCGGAGACGCCTGTCACGCAGGTAAACGTCCCGAGCGGAACGCTCACGTCGATGTTCTTGAGGTTATTTTCCTGCGCCCCGCGCACGGTGAGGAGCTTGCCGTTCCCCGCGCGCCGCGTTTTCGGCGTTTCGATCTTCTTTTTCCCGCTCAGATACTGACCGGTCAGGCTCGCCTCGTTCGCCATGACCTCCGCGGGCGTGCCCGCCGCGACGACGCGCCCGCCATGGACGCCCGCCCCCGGGCCGATGTCCACGATATAGTCCGCCGCGCGCATCGTATCCTCGTCGTGCTCGACCACGATCAGCGTATTGCCGAGGTCGCGCAGACGCTTGAGCGTCGCGAGCAGCTTGTCGTTGTCGCGCTGGTGCAATCCGATGGACGGCTCGTCGAGGATATACAGCACCCCCATGAGGCTGCTGCCGATCTGTGTGGCAAGCCGGATGCGCTGGCTCTCGCCGCCGGAGAGCGTTGCGCTCGCGCGCGAAAGCGTCAGGTAGTCCAGACCGACCGACTGCAAAAAGCCGAGGCGGTTTTTGATCTCCTTCAAAATGCGCTCGCCGATACGCAGCTGCTGCTCGGTAAGCGCGAGGGAATCGACAAACGCGATCTCCTCCGTCACGCTCATGCGCGTGAACGTGTCAATGTCCATGCCGCCGACCGTCACCGCCAGCGACTCACGCCGCAGCCTGCGGCCCTGACACGCGGGGCAGGGGCACTCACTCATGCACTCCTCCAGCTCCGCGCGCATACTCTCGCTCTGCGTCTCCTGATAGCGGCGTTCGAGGTTATTGACGATGCCCTCAAACGGCTGGTAGAGCACGCCCTTGCCGCGCGGCTGGTCGTAGTGCAGCTCCAGCTTTTCGCCCTTCGTGCCGTAGAGGATCACGTCCATGACCTCCGGCGAGAGCTTTTCCACCGGCTCGCGCAGCGAGAAATGATATTTCTTCGACAGCGCGTCGAAGTACATCCTCGAGATGCCGTCGCCGCGCACGTTGTTCCACCCCGACGCGCAGATAGCCCCGTCGAGGATGGAGAGCGTCTTATTCGGAATGACCAGCTCCGGATCGACCTTGAGCTGGCTGCCGAGGCCCGTACAGGCCGGGCACGCGCCGAAGGGATTGTTGAACGAGAACATCCGCGGCGTCAGCTCCTCGATGGACACGCCGCAGTCCTCGCAGGCGTAGTTCTGCGAGAACAGAATATCCTGCTCGGGATTGAGCACGTTGATAAGCACCAGTCCGCCCGAGAGCGCCGCGGCGGTCTCCGCCGAGTCGCTCAGGCGATGCACCACATCGGGCTTTAGAATGAGGCGGTCCACCACGACCTCGATGCTGTGCTTGATGTTCTTTTCGAGCTTGATCTCCTCGCTCAGATCGTACATACTCCCGTCCACGCGCACGCGGACGTAGCCGGACTTCCTTGCATCCTCGAAAACTTTGGCGTACTCGCCCTTCTTTCCGCGGATGACCGGCGCCATCACCTGAATACGCGTGCCCTCACCCAGCGCCATCACCTGATCCACGATCTGGTCGATGGTCTGCTGCTTGATCTCTTTTCCGCAGTTCGGGCAGTGCGGCGTGCCGACCCGCGCCCAGAGAAGGCGCAGATAGTCGTAGATCTCCGTCACCGTGCCCACCGTCGAGCGCGGATTCTGCGAGGTCGTTTTCTGATCGATGGAGATGGCGGGGGAGAGGCCGTCGATGTAGTCCACGTCGGGCTTTTCCTTCTGCCCGAGAAACATCCGCGCGTAGGACGACAGGCTTTCCACATACCGCCGCTGTCCCTCGGCATAGATGGTGTCAAACGCCAGCGAGCTTTTTCCGCTGCCGGACAGTCCCGTGATGACGGTCAGCTTGTCGCGCGGGATGCTCACATCAATGTTCTTGAGGTTGTTCTCCCGCGCGCCCTTGACAAAAATTTGATCCAACATGTAATATTGCTCCAAAATAATACGATTTGTAGTCAGTTTTCCACGATGATGTCCGCCGTCTCCGCGCGCACCAGTCCCATCAGGTCGGCGGGCTTGACCTCCACCTGATAACCGATCTTCCCCGCGGACACGATGACCGTCGGCAGGTTTTCCACCGAGCTGTGGAAAACCGTCGGAAACAGCTTCTTCATGCCCACCGGTGAGCAGCCGCCGTGAACATAGCCCGTGAGCGGCAGCAGCTCCTTCTGGTGGAGCATCTCGATGCTCTTCTCGCCCACGGCGCGCGCCGCCTTTTTGAGGTCAAGGCTCTCCGCCACGGGCACGTCGAACACATAGTATTGCCCGCTCGCGCCCCGCGCCACCAGCGTCTTAAAGACCTGCGCGGGATCAAAGCCCATGCTTTTCGCGACGGTCACGCCGTCCACCGCCACGCCCTCCTCGTGCGGATAGCTGTGCGCGGTATAGGCGATCTTCTTCTGCTCCAGCACACGCATCACATTTGTCTTTTCTTCCTTATTCTTTGCCATCGTCCTCTTCTCCCGTAATAAGCTCCCAGCGGTTATAGGCATTTTCGTCGTGATACTTTATTTGTATTTCCCGCATACTGATTGGCGTATGCGGCGTGCCATCCTTTTTGGGTGTTGCCAACCATTTTGCATGCGACTCCCGAATGGTTACCGCCACCTCCTCTGCCTGCATGATATAGTAGTCCGGCAGACTCTCTCCGTTCAGCCGGACAAACACATAAAAATCGGCCTTCGGTGTCTCATCCTTACTGCTCAGCAGCCATGATGCCTTTTCATACTGGGTTGTCTTGACTTGGATCGCGCAGCTTTTCCCCGCTTTGTTCACAGCCAAAATGTCAAAAGCATCTGTCCCTGCCATTGTGAGGGCCGCGACAACACCGCGCCGCGAAAGCTCCGCCGCGACAAAATATTCTCCCGCGCTTCCTGTCAAAACATTCATCTTGTTTTTTCTTTCCTTCGCCATATCCCTTCACCTCAATACATACACGCAGGCGAGGATGCACCCCAGCCCTAAAAATACCATCAAGCTCACCGGCTCGCCGAAGGCGAGGATGCCCACGAACGACGCGACCACCGGCTCCAGACTCGCCAGAATGCTCGCCTTGCCGCTCTCGACCCTGGCAAGGCCGTTCGTATACAGCAGATACGGCAGCACCGTCGAAATGACGATCAGCCCCAGCGCGACGAGGATCATTCTCCCGTCCGCGAACACCGTGCGCATCTCGCCCGCGTCGAGCAGGAAGAGTGAGCCGAGCCCGCCGAACACGAACGTCCAGTACACCACGGTGAACGGCGTATAGTGCCGCAGGCCGAACGGCGCGAAGATGGAGTAGAGCGCGTAAAGGAAGCCCGCGCCCAGTCCGAACAGCACGCCCACCGCCGTCACGCTCGCGTCCCCGCTCCATACGCCCGTCACAAACGAGCAGCCAAGCAGCGCCAGCGCGAGCGCCAGAATCTTCTTCCTTGTGATCCTTTCGCGGAACACCGCCGCGCTCATCAGCACGACCATCGCCGGCGCGGTGTAGAGCAGAATGGCGCTCACCGCCAGCGAGCACAGCTCCTGACACTTGAAGTAGCACAGCGTAAAAAAGACCATGCTCACCACACCCGTGCCGAAAAAGATGGGCAGGTGCTTCGCTTTCACATGGAATACGCTCCGCTCGCGCAGCGCGAAAATCAGCGTCAGCAGCACAAGTCCGCCGAAATTGCGGATGACGACGATGTTCGCCGCGCCCATGCCCGCGCGCATCAGAAAGCGGTTAAAAAGCCCGATGCAGCCCCAACAGGCCGCCGCACCGAGGATATTCAGATAGGGAAGGTATTTTTTCATGGCTTTTTCTCTCTTATTTTTGTTCCTTGCGCAGCTCGATGATGCGGTCGCGCAGCACGGCGGCATACTCGAACTCGAGCATCCGGCTCGCCTCCTGCATCTGCTTTTCGAGCTTGCGGATCTCCTCGTCCCGCTCGCGCTCCGAGAGCTTGCGCTTGCCGCGCCGGCGCGCGCCGTCCTCGTCCTTCCTTGAAATTTCGATGATCTCGCGCACATCCTTGCGGATGGTCTGCGGCACGATGCCGTGCTCCTTGTTGTATTTGTCCTGAATGGCGCGGCGGCGCTCCGTCTCGTCCATGGCGCGCTTCATCGACGGTGTCACCGTGTCGGCGTAGAGAATGACCAGACCGTCCGCGTTTCGCGCGGCGCGGCCGATGGTCTGCACTAAACTCGTCTCGCTGCGCAGGAAGCCCTCCTTGTCCGCGTCGAGGATGGCGACGAGCGACACCTCCGGCAGGTCGAGGCCCTCGCGCAGCAGGTTGATGCCGACGAGCACGTCGAA
>CDZY01045744.1_pt1 | contig 11085 bp, 10 predicted proteins | sample 557671 | NCBI WGS metagenome assembly CDZY01 (sample SAMEA3182091, study PRJEB8094) | gut metagenome | biome: human; feature: gut; material: Stool; isolation source: human stools | place: Canada | collected 2013-03-11
AGAAAAAATATTTTCTACATAATAAACTAAGAAAGACGAGGTTTTTGTATAATGAGAATTGCATTAATTAATGAAAACAGTCAGGCTGCAAAGAATGACATGATTTATTCTACACTCAAGAAGGTAGCTGATTCTAAGGGATTTGAAGTTGATAACTATGGTATGTACTCAGCTGATGATAAAGCACAGCTTACATATGTACAGAATGGTATCCTTGCTGCTATCCTTCTTAACAGCGGTGCTGCTGATTTTGTTGTAACCGGATGCGGCACAGGTGAAGGTGCCATGCTCGCACTCAACTCATTCCCTGGCGTAATATGCGGACATGTTGTTGACCCTTCTGATGCATATATGTTCATGCAGATTAACGATGGTAATGCTATCGCTCTTCCTTTTGCAAAAGGTTTTGGCTGGGGTGCCGAATTAAATCTTACATATATTTTTGAAAAACTTTTTGAAGGCGAACCAGGTGGTGGCTATCCTAAGGAAAGAGTTGTTCCGGAACAGAGAAACAAAAAGATTCTTGATGAAGTAAGAAAGGTTGCTTTCAAGGACAGCCTTATTGATATCTTAAAGAACCTTGACCAGGATCTTGTTAAAGGTGCTGTTGCAGGTGAAAAGTTCCAGGAACTCTTCTTTGCTAACTGCAAATGTGACAAGCTCGCTGAATATGTAAAGACTCTTCTTGCATAATCAATAATTATTAAATACCGATATGAGCTGATTTGAGACAATTTCTCGGACAGATATAAAGAACGGATGTGAATTTTACATATATCAATGTAAATCACATCCGTTTTTATAATACTTTACTTTAATATGTACTGAATCATTCCCGGACCAAGTTCAGATGTCGGTCTGGCTATAAATCCATGCTTAGTATAAAATTCTTCTCTTCCTTTTGCACACATGAGGCATAACATCATGCGGCTGTCAGGTATAATAAGACTGTTAACATATTCTATAAGTTTATCAATAAGGCGGCTTCCTATATGCTTTCCCTGATATTCAGGTATAATAATCAAATCCTGTATATAACAGATAACCGCTCCGTCACCTACTATTCTTCCCATTCCTATAGGCTTGTCATCATCATACACTGTTATTATTTTCATGCTGTTATCTAATGCCCTCTGTGCCTGAACCGGATTTAATTCTATCCAGCCGACTTTTTTACGAAGTCCGAGGTAAATCTGTGTATCTTTAATATCTTCTTTAAATGTAAGCATAACTTTTAGTCCTTAATTTTATATTTAATATGTGAAGTATACGCTTAATTTATTAAAAAGTCTATATCCGAATTTATTTTTATAAACATATTTCTCTATAGCCATTATATCCTAAAATATGTTATACTATGTTTAAATGAATTATATTAACTTTTGGAGGCATGCATTAAATGATTACCGTTGCAAAAGATTCCACAGGTGATTTTACCAGTATTCAGGCTGCTGTTGACAGCATTAAATCTACTCCTGAAATAATTTACATAAAAAATGGTATATATAATGAACGCGTGGAAATCAGACTTGACAATGTCACCTTAAAAGGTGAATCTGCAAAAGATACTATTATAACCAACAATTATTATGCCAGAATGATAATGGATGACGGCATCAAAAGAGGAACTTTCCGTTCATATACTTTTTTTGTCAATGCCAATCATTTCCGTGCATCTGATATTACATTTGAAAATTCATCCGGATTCGGACTTGATGTAGGTCAGGCTGTTGCTGTGTATGCGGAAGGTGATGACATACATTTTAAAAACTGCCGTATGCTTGGTCATCAGGACACATTATTTACAGGACCTCTTCCATTAAAAGAAAAAGAACCCGGTGGTTTTACCGGTCCTACAGAATTTGCTAAAAGAATTCCGGGAAGACAGCTCTACGAAGATTGTTATATCTGCGGCGAAATTGATTTTATATTTGGAAGTGCCACTGCTTATTTTAAAAATTGTGAATTATATGCACTTAACCGCAATGAAAAAATAAACAGCTATTATACAGCTCCTTCTACATATTCCAATCAGAAATATGGTTATGTATTTGACCACTGCCGCCTTACAGGCAACTGCCCAGACAGAACTGTAATGCTCAGCCGTCCTTGGCGTATATATGCAAAAGCTGTCTTTTTAAACTGTGAAATGAGCGGTCAGATTACAGAGACCGGTTTTAGTGACTGGAACAAAGAAGAATCCCATGATACATGCTATTATGCAGAATATAATTGTCATGGTGAAGGATACGTTCCACAAAAAAGACCGCCATATGTCCATCAGCTTACTGAAGCTGAAGCTGAGGAATATACAATGGAAAAAGTTCTTAACGCTCCGGTTTATCCGGCTGAACCATAAAAAAACACCCTCAAAGTCAGTTTGATATGCTACCCTCATATAGGACAATGAAATATAAAAGTCCTATATGGGGGTATTTTCATGTCTAGAAAAAGTAAAATCAATTCAGCAGAAAAGGTAAAAATAGTTGAACAATACCTTAATGGAGAAATCGGAATGCGTCAAGCAAGTAAAGAATTGAGCATTAACCATAAAAGCATACAAGAATGGGTTTCCATTTACAAAAGCAAGGGGCCTGTTGGATTACTTGATCAACCACACAACAGCCATTATTCAAAAGAATTAAAACTATCTGCTGTAAATGATTATCTTAACGGAAAAGGTTCGCTCTCTACCATCTGTACAAAATATGGGATTCGTTCAGGAAAACAACTAAGAAATTGGATTAAGGTGTATAATTCTGGTGGAACATTTAAAACATCCACCGGAGGTGCATACATGAGAAAAGCAAGAACAACTACTCTTGATGAGAGATTAAAAATAGTTACGGAATGCCTGGCAAATGATAAGAATTATGGTGCAATGGCTTTGAAATATCAATGTTCATATCAACAAGTTCGTAACTGGGTAAAACGGTACGAAAAAATGGGAAGTAAAGGTCTGGAAGACCGTCGTGGCAGGCGAGCAGGTTCCTTACCAAGTCGTACACCAGAAGAAGAATTACGTGATAAAATAGCTGAACTTGAGAGGAAAAATTTTGATTTGCAAATGGAGAATGACCTGTTAAAAAAAGTCAGAGAACTGGAAAGGAGGGATCGTTATCTTTAGTTCATCGTTTGGCTGCGTATAAGGCCATCAGAGAATTATCTTCTGGCAAGGGATATCCAGTAGCTAAACTTTGTAAGTGCCTTAGCATTACACGTTCTGCATACTATCACTGGATAAAATACCCAAAAAGCAACAATGAACTTCAAAACGAAAAGTTATTTATCGAAATCAAAAAAATTCATACAGAACACCCAGATATGGGATACCGTAGAATTCGTGATGAATTGGATGGACACAAAGGAATTCATGTAAACGACAAACGAGTACTCCGTATCTGCAGAAAATGTGATATAAAATCAAATATCAAATGGAAACCGAAAAGTTGTACCAGAGGTGAACGAAATCCAGACCATGTAGCCAAAAATTATTTACATAGGGATTTTCATGCCGATAAACCAAATGAGAAGTGGCTCACTGATGTATCTGAATTTAAATACTACAGTGGAAATGAAGTTCACAAGGTATATTTGAGTGCCATTCTAGATTTATATGACCGAAGAATTGTAACCTTTAAAATAAGTGATCATAATGATAATCCGTTAGTTATGAATACGTTTGATGAAGCAGTTCGCCTGGAGCCTGATGCACATCCACTTTTTCATTCCGATCGTGGATTTCAATATACAAGTATGCAATTCTATACAAGGTTAAAGAAAAACCATATGAAACAAAGCATGTCCAGAGTTGCCCATTGTATCGATAATGGACCAATGGAAGGCTTCTGGGGAATTCTAAAACGAGAAATGTATTACCGCCAACATTTCAATGATAGAAGCACGTTAGTTGCAGCTATAGCTAATTACATTAATTATTACAATAATCAAAGATTACAAAGAAATTTAAATGTAATGACACCAATGGAATATCATAATCAATATACAAAAGTAGCATAAAAATATCGCCAGCCGTAATTCGGCTGACGATACAAAAATTTATTATTTTTTATTGTCCTATTGACAGGTAGCACACCAATTCATACTGCGGGGTTAAATATCACAATATATAATCCTAATTTTTATTTACATAGTATAAAGGATTAACAGGTGTTCCACCTATCCATATTTCAAAATGAAGATGTGGACCAGTGCTATAGCCTGTATTTCCTGAGTAAGCAATCAAATCGCTCTGATTTACATACTGACCATTAGAAACCGTAACAGAATTAAGATGTGCATATCTTGTCATAGAACCATCTGAATGTCTTATATCAACACAATATCCATATGTTGAATACCAGCCTGCTCTGATAACAGTTCCTGCTGCCGCAGCTCTTACAGGAGTACCAACTGATACATACCAGTCAACGCCTGAATGAAGTGTTCCCCATCTGTAACCAAATTCTGATGAAACTGAACCACCTGAAATCGGTCTTAAATATGTTGGAGGTGTAAGTGTACCAACTGATACAACCTGCGGTTGTGATTCAACCATAACCTCTTCATTAACATAAGAAACATCCGTCTTTACTCCGTTAACAAATGTAACATCAGCTGTAACCTTATGATGACCGGTTGTTCCCTCAGATATAACTGTATTTGTTCCTCTGTAAGCTGTGTTATCATCTACATACTGAACAGGAGCATTGTAATCTTCTTCATAAGTCATTCTCTGTGTTACAACAACTGAAATCTCTGACTTAGGGACTGTTACAACAAGTTCATCTCCCGGTATTATAAGTGACTCTTCTGTAAGTCCCTCATTAAGTGCAAGCAAATCATTAAGTGCAATATCACACTTGCCTGCTATAAGTGAAAGACAGTCTCCTTCTTCGACCACATACATGGTCTTCTCCTCTTTTTCCTTTGTTATCTCGTCATATGCCTGCTGTACACTCACAATATTAGCTCCTGCTGCAAGTGTCTCATTAACTACGACATTCTGCTCAAAACTTATTCCTGTTATTCCATCCTTAGCTGTATCACTGTCAGTGGCAACTGATGCCATCTGTCCGTTGAGAGCAGCTGCTACTATATCTGTATCTGTATTCTTTAACTCTGACTGGACAACATCTACAGAATATGCACCATAGCTTCCGTCTCCTGAAGAAAGCTTAACCTGAAACTCTTTCTTTGTATCATACTTATCTGTAACTTTCTCCATGAGTTCAACAACATCATCTTTTGATGCAAGTGTAACTGTAAAATCATTGATTCTTACAGTATATGCAGTTGCATTCTCCTTATCTGTAACACAGTTGAACAAACTGCTGTAAATAGCTGTCTCAAGCTCGTCCTGTGACATTCTTGATGCAACAAGCTTATGCTCTTCTACAATATCAATATTGTTATCCATATATACAACAGAATCATATTCCTTACTGAACTTGAGTCTGGCTGCTGCCATTGCCTGCTCAGCTTCCTGTCTTGAGTTGGCACTGCCAATCTCCTCACCGTTAAATACAATGCTGTAATATCCAACTTTGTTATTAAACTTATTCTCTGCAAATGGTATAGCAAATATGCATGCAAAACATGCTGCTGACATTCCGGCTATAAGAGTCATCTTAAGTCTTCTGCCATACCTGGTTAAGTGTGTCATATATTCCTCCAAATAATGTTATTTTATAATTCCATATTTGTAATTTTTCTGTAACATTTTTGTAACAAATACATCTTAACACTAACATGTCCCTTTGTAAAGTACCATTTTGTCAAATTTCACAAAGTTATATCATTTTATCTTCTTCTTGAGTCAAAATATACAAAGCCATCAATTTTATCTAAAATATCAGCAAAAATTTTTCTCGGTGCAAGTTCTATATATCGCGAAAGCACATCATTCTCATTTGCCTTGAATCTTCCGTAAAAAATATCATAAAGATTATGTCCTCTGACATAAATCCTTATATTTTCTATATTTGCAATTAAATCATTGCGTGAATCAATACTTATATCCAGCTTGCTTAACATTTTCTTTACACTTGTCAGTTTGTACAAATATTGATTGTATTTCTCCCACAAAATATCATAAAACTCATCAACACTCTTAACAACACCAACCTTTTCCATTATTTCAGGAAACAGAAAATAATTTTCAAATGAGTAATACTTTAATATAAGTACATTTCTATCCGTAACTCTTGGCATATTCCCTTTATCTTCTTTTGCACGCTCACCATAATAGCGACACAGCTGTTTTCCCAGCATCTGTTTATCCTTGCCGTCGCTGTCACGAATCATCATAAACTGATCTTTAAGATAGAGAGTGTTAATATATTTCAGATTGGCATACGTTTTGATATTGGTACAGCTGTTGGTAGAAATAATAGCTATACGCCTTAAACGCCCATTTTCGTCATATACTTCAGAATAATACTTGTTAAGAAGAAGTGGCAGCCTGCTCCTGTCCTGCTTTCCCTCAACAATAAACACAAAGCTCACATTCATCATATCATTTGCCGTAAAACCAAGGTCATTTAAAATATCATCTATATCTGTATCTTTTCTGATAGCTGTCATATGAAATTCATCGCAGTAAATCTGCCTTATCTGTTTTGTTGTAAAATTAAAAAGCATCTCCGGTTCATGAGTTGAAAAAATAACCTGATTCTTTTTTGACAGTCTGTACAAAATCTCACTGGCGATTTTCTGTAGTTGTGGATGAAGATATGTCTCGGGCTCTTCAATCATAATGATATATGGTGCCGTATCATTATCAGAATTTATATATGTTTCAAGCAGCGACAAAATATATATACTCCTGAATCCTTCTCCCATTGAATCAAAACTGTCGTATGTTTTTCTTGACGGATTTTCAACTATTGTTTCTATATTAAACAGTTCATCCGCATCAAATTTAATTTCATAATGGATTTTCAAATCTCCCCCACCGTTTTTTGAAAAATACGAATTAAGCCTGTCCGCAAATGTGTTAAGGTTCAGGCTGAACATTTTATACTGCATGAGTCTGCTTGTCTCAACAAGTGTAAGCTCCTGCGGCTTTTTTCTGTTGATTACGCCCATACAGTCAAAGCATTGGCTGCATTTCTTTGCACTGTCGAATATGCATCTGTCAGCCTTAAATTCCGCAAAGTTATCATCATTAGAAAACATCATAATATCTTTTAAAATATCAATATTATTTCTATAATGATCAACAAAATAAATTCTCGGAAGCACATTTCTTATATATGTATTATTTTTCTTTATTCCATCGCGGTATTTCTCATTTCCATTCCTGTCAAACACATACTCAAATGTCAATATTCCACCGCCCTCTTCATCAGGAATAAATGACGGCAGTCTCTGGCAGAAGCTTTTGAGCCACAAATCATAATTTTTCATTTTTTTAACAATCCCGTTGCCATGAAGAAAACTCAGGTCTTCATATGCAAACTCCAGTTCCATTCCGATTATAGTATTTCCCTCCGGGCCATTAAAATCCGGCATATTAACTGTTTTATCGCCAAGAGCAACACGGATTGCATCAAGAATTACTGACTTGCCCGAATTATTTCTTCCAACAAGAATAAGTGCATCCTGTGCATCATCTATTTCAAGTTCTTTTATCGACTTATAGTTTTTAATATGAAGCCTTTTTATTTTCACTATGACACCTCCGGATTACTGATTACCGCATTATTTCTTCTTTGCTACTGAAAAACCAAATTTGCCTATTTTTTCCCCAAGTTCAAAATATTCACCATGTGAATATGCCAGAAGATTAGCATCTTCAAGTCTTAATCTTCCCTTATCATCAAGAAGTTTTTCATCTACATGCACTGCTTCAACTTTTGCTATAAACATATCATGTGAGCCAAGTTCAATAACATTAACCACTTTACATTCTATATTAACCGGACTTTCTGCGATTGCCGGAGCATTGATTTTTGATGATTTCTGTGGTGTGAGGTTCATTTCTTTAAATTTATCAACATCTCTTCCCGAACGCACTCCGCAATAATCCGTTGCACGGCATAAATCCTTTGTTGTAAGATTGACAACAAATTCCTTTGTCTCTGATATTATCCGGTGTGAATATCTTTCTTTTCTGACTGAAATTGATAACATAACCGGGTCTGAGCATATTGTTCCTGCCCATGCAACTGTTATAATATTCGGTTTCTCATTTTCTCTCTGGCAGCTTACCATGACTGCCGGAACCGGATAAAGCATGTTTCCCGGTCTCCATTCCTGTTTTTTATTCTGCATAAAATCCTCCTTAATGAAAACGGCAGCCACAGCCGGAATCACCGGACTACAGCTGCCGCAACTGTTTTAATTTATCATTTAAATAATAATCCAAGAATTGTTGAAAGAACTGCTGATGCGAGTGCCGCAAGACCATATACCAGAGGCATATTATTATCATCCTTCTCTATTTCCTTGATACCGATAAAAGTTAGTACAAGTCCTGCACCATTTGCAAATGAAATCATCCATGATTTGAGATATCCGAAAAATGATGCTGGAATCATTGCGATTATTGTTCCTGCAAACGTAAATGGAATTGTTACAAGAATTGATAAACTTGCTATTGCAAGAGTCTGTTTATATGTAACCTTTTTGTCTTTTTCAAATGCATTGATTATGAGCATAATAATTGCAGCTGTTAGTGCAGCAATCGCAATAACTTCCACAAAATGTGTGAAAAATCCTGCAGCAATCTGTCCTGCAGAATAAGCTTTTGTCTTTCCCGAAATAAGATTAGCAAGGTCTGCGAGGCTCTTTAATGAACTTTTTGTTGTAAAATTTATATATAACATTCTTAATAATTCACCTAATGCACTTATAAATGCAAGAACAAGTATAAGAATTGCCGGTGCTTCCATTGATGCATTGGAAACATACTTTTTCACGGCATCTGCCGGTTTCTTAAATATTCCCGATAATAAATCTGTAAGTTCTTTTACCATAGGCAATGTCTGCTTCGGAGCCTGCTGTGTACTTTGTGTCTGTGCGTCAGGCTGTACCTGCTGTGTATTTTGTGCCTGACAGTTACAAACCTCTCCATCGGATAACTGTCTGCCACATTTATGGCAAAAACTCATAATTTTCTTCCTCCTCAGAAAATATTTTATATTGTATTTTATATACTAACACAAATTATAATTTCTATCAATTTATTTTATTTGTCTTTTTATTTTTGTATTTTTTCCTGAAATACTTATCAAGGACTTCTCCAACACTGCACAGTTTATCTGTCATAACTATTACATATGTTTCTTTATATGATGGCGGTGTCAGTGTGAGCGGGAACATATGCTTGGTAATCATATCTCCTTCTTTTTTTGTAAGAGAAAAGTTATCATGTGCATTTTTCAAGGCTTTATTCGGATGTTCAAATCCATGCATGCGTTCTCCCTTTTCAGGTTTGTGCCCATGCCAGTCATAAAGAAACAAATCGTGCAAAAGTCCTGCTTTTGCTGCCGCATTATCGTCCAATCCAAGTTTTTTACATACTATGTAGTTCATATACGACACATGGACAGAATGTTTAAAGCAGCTTGTCTGACTGTGATGATTAAACTTCTTCATACTCTGAACAACCGGTTTTGTCGCAATTGGTCTTACAGTCTTTCTGTATTCTTTTGCCGTTAATCGTCTCTGTTCATTTTTTTGTTTTATATAGTTTTTTACAGCACCCGTCATCTGTCCCATAACAGATTTATCTCTTCCAAGTGCATTTTTTCTATATATATATCTTTTACTATTATTGCTTACTTTTGTCTGCATATTATTAAACCCTCCGGGTTATTTATTACTAACTATATCATAACACCTGACGGCGAAAAAGTCATGCTTGTACCTTTTATAAAAATATGGTAAAATCTTTTTAGAATACTTCGTGCAGTAATATTATATTCTATAATGTCCGGGCGTATGTTTTATAGAGGGTATTTTTTTGTCCGGATTACACGGGTATGTTCCGCACAGCGGATAAATAAAGGAGGATTTTATGGTTGGAAATGTTATTGTTGGTCAGTCAGGCGGCCCAACAGCGGTAATTAATTCAAGTCTTGCAGGTGTATTCAAGACTGCTAAAGACAGAGGTGCTAAGAAGGTTTATGGTATGCGTCATGGCATCAAAGGTCTTCTTGATCGTCAGTATGTTGATTTATCTGAAAAAATCAAGACTGATATTGACATTGACTTATTAAAGAGAACTCCATCTTCTTATCTTGGCTCTTGTCGCTACAAATTGCCTGAAATCAGTGAAGGTAAAGAAACTTATGAAAAAATATTTGAAATACTTAATGAACTTGACATCAAATATTTCTTCTACATAGGTGGTAACGACTCAATGGATACTATTAAGAAGTTATCCGATTATGGTATTCTTATCAACAGTGACATCAAATTCATGGGTGTTCCAAAGACTATTGATAATGATCTTGCCGTTACTGACCACACACCTGGATTTGGTAGTGCTGCAAAGTTTATTGCAGCAACAATGAAAGAAATTATCAGAGATGGTCTTGTATACGACTATCCTACTATTACTATTGTTGAGATTATGGGACGTAATGCCGGATGGCTTACTGCTGCCGCTGCTCTTGCAAAGGGTGAGGACTGTGAAGGCGTTGATTTAATCTATCTTCCTGAAAAGGTATTTGATATTGACCATTTCATGGAACGTGTTAAATCTATCGTTTCAAAAGGTCGTTCTATGGTTATTGCCGTATCCGAAGGTATCCGTGTTATGGATGGCAGATACGTATTTGAACTTTCAGACCACGTAGAATTTGTTGATGCTTTCGGTCACAAACAGCTCGCAGGTTCTGCTAAATTCCTTGCAAATAAGATTGGTTCAGAGCTCGGAATCAAGACTCGTGCTATTGAACTTTCAACTCTTCAGCGTTGTGCTTCACACATGTCATCACGTACAGATATTACAGAAGCTTACAATGTTGGTGGTGCTGCGGTTAAGGCTGCATTTGAAGGTGAATCAGGCAAAGTTGTTGTATTAAAGAGAGTTTCTGACGATCCATATATGTGCATTACAGAAACACACGATGT
>CDZY01009893.1_pt1 | contig 10880 bp, 8 predicted proteins | sample 557671 | NCBI WGS metagenome assembly CDZY01 (sample SAMEA3182091, study PRJEB8094) | gut metagenome | biome: human; feature: gut; material: Stool; isolation source: human stools | place: Canada | collected 2013-03-11
CAACATATACCCTACGTTTTCGGCCGCGTTCCATCATGCGCTTTTCCAGTTCGTGTCGCTTGTTACGACGACGGGATTCGCCACGGCCGACTCCAACCAATGGACGTCGTTTGCGGTTATCCTGCTGATTTTCGGTTCGATCGTGTGTGCCTGCGCGGGTTCCACCGCGGGCGGCATCAAGACCAACCGGCTGGTGCTGGCGATGAAGATGATGCGCACGCGCCTGCGCCAGCAGCAGCACCCCAACGCGATCATCCGCATCAAGCTGGACGGGGTCATTCAGGAGAACGAAGCGCTCCATTCGGTCATGATATTTATCGTCGCATACCTGATGCTGATTCTCGCCGGCACGGTGCTGGGGACGATGTTCGGCGTCGATCTGATGACCAGCTTCTCCGGCTCGGTGGCTTCGATCGGCAATGTCGGTCCCGGATTCGGCCAAGTCGGGGCGATGGATAATTTTTCGTCCGTGCCGGGCGTTTTCAAGATATCCAGTTCGCTGCTGATGCTTCTGGGGCGTCTGGAGATTTTCGGGCTTATACAACTCTTTTTCATTAAATGGTGGAGGTAACCGGAATGTTGGTTCGTAAAACTTGCATATTGTTTCTGTTCGCGGCGCTTCTGGGCGCCGGAAGCCTGCGTGCGCAGCAGCTTTCAGTCGAAGCCCGCATCGCGGGGCTCGAAAGCAACGAGGAGTATATGTCGCTTCTGCGCGAGGATGCGCAGCTGCAGATGCGCGAAGATTCGATCGTCAATGCCGTGGAACGCGCCCGGCGGCAGCTGCGCGAGAACCCGGCGGCCCGCCAGCAGTATTCGCAGGATATTCTGCAGCTCGAAAGCCGGATATTCGAAATCCGCAATGCTAAGGGCCGCCTGATCGACCGTATCAACACCATCGAGCAGGAGTGGGTGCTCGCCAACCTGAACGGCGCGGCGTCGCAGCCGGCGGGGCCTGCCGCGGAAAATCCGGCGGCGGAGATTCCCGATTCGCTCAAGGTGCGCAATCTGGTCAGCAATCCCTATTTCCGGGAACAGCTCCCGGAGGCCGACTATGCCGCGCTCGTCGAAGCGCAGCGGCTGGAATTCGATGCCGTGGATTACGTGAACCGCTATTTTGCCAATTACGGCACGATTTCCGAGCTGGCCGAAGCCTACGCCGCGGCTCAGGCCGAAGCCGATGCGGCGGAGATTTACGACAAATACAAGACTCTGCAGGGCTTCAACCGCGTGCTGGCCGATTCGCTCTCCGACGCATGGAACTACATCTTCGACAACAAGAGCTATGCTTACGGCTACCTGATGGACAAGCTGGGGCGGGACGAGATTCTTTCCCGCGAGGAGGAGCGGCTCTCGGAGGCCGCCCGTCAGCTCTCGGAACTGCGCGGCGAGACCGCTTCGGACGCCGTGACCGACTATTTCCTGCGCAAGAAGGTGCTCGTCGGGTATGAAACCTCCGTGGCCGATATGCTGGGGCTGACCTCCGCGCGCGATTCGCTGCGTGGCGTGACGGCGCAGCTGGAGGGCATCGACTTCCGGCTGCCCCGGATCGACGTCGCAGAGCGTTATTTCCTCGATTACGACAGCGTTTCCTTCTCCTCGACGCCGAAGTACAGCTATCAGCACCCCATTCCCGAATGCAAGGTCTACGAGCACGGGACGATATACCGCATCCTGCTCGGCACGTTCAATACCAAGCGCGCCGTATCGACCTTCCGGGGCGCTTACCCGCTCTCCTATCTGGTCAACGATGACAGGAAATGGTGTTACTACGCCGGAGGTTTCGCCACGAGGGAGGAGGCCGAAGCGGCCCAAAAGCTGCTGAAGGCCCGCGGTTTCGTCCGCCCCGAAATCGTCGTGTGGACCGACGGCGAGTACCGCAATCTTTCGAAGGACCCCGAAGCGCAGCATATCGCCTACCGGGTCGAGATCGTCAGCTCCGAAGCGCTTTCCGACGCGGTGAAGGCGGCGATTACGGATACGGCCGAGGGGTGCGAGCTTTCGCGCGTGGGACAGCAGCTCTTCGTCGTCGGGACGTTCGACGACAAGGCCGTGGCCGACCGCGTGGCGGCCGCGGTGACGCAGACCGACCCGGCTTTGGAAATAAAAGTCGCTGAAATTGCGGAATAATTGATTTTAATTCCTATCTTTAGTCCAATATTCAACAACTTCCCTATGACGATGTTCTATATTGTACTCCTCATCTTTTTCGGCCTGCTCTTTCTGGTGGCGGAGCTGGTCCTGCTGCCGGGCGTGTCGATCGGCGCGATTCTGGCGCTGGTCTGCTACGGCAGTTCGATCTACCTCGCATTCCGCGATCTCGGCCCCGTGGCCGGTTCGGTGGTCGTGCTGGTTATTCTGGTGTTGTCGCTGATCGCCACCGTCGTTTCGCTGCGCGCCAAGACGTGGCAGCGCTTCTCGCTCAAACAGAAAATCAATTCGTCGAGCATGCCTACCCTGCCCGAACAGGAGCTGAGCGTCGGCGACCGCGGCACGACCCTCTCGCGCCTTTCGCCGATGGGCAAGATCGAGGTGAACGGACGGACTTATGAGGCCAAATCCTTGGGCGCCTATGTGGACCCCCGGAAGGAGATCGAAGTCGTCGGGTTCGAGAATTTCAGCGTCATCGTAAAAACAACCAAATAAAAACAAAAAACTATGGATTTTCAGGGTGGATTGATCGTTCTTATAATTTTCGTGAGCCTCTTTGCGATCTGGCTCATCTTCTATTTTATACCCGTAGGACTCTGGTTCTCGGCGTTGGTGTCGGGCGTGAGGATCAGCCTGCTGCAGCTTATCCTGATGCGCTGGCGCAAGGTGCCGCCCTCGACGATCGTCTCTTCGATGATCGAGAGCACGAAAGCCGGCCTGAGTCTCGATCCCAACGAACTGGAGGCCCATTACCTTGCGGGCGGCAACGTCACCAGCGTCGTGCATGCACTGGTATCGGCCCAGAAAGCCAACATCATGCTCGACTTCAAGATGGCCACGGCCATCGACCTCGCGGGCCGCGACGTGTTCGAAGCCGTGCAGATGTCGGTGAACCCCAAGGTCATCAACACCCCGCCCGTAGCGGCCGTCGCCAAGGACGGCATCCAGCTGATCGCCAAGGCCCGCGTTACGGTGCGCGCCAATATCAAACAGCTGGTCGGCGGCGCCGGTGAGGAAACCGTGTTGGCGCGTGTGGGCGAGGGTATCGTCTCGTCGATCGGTTCGGCGGCTTCGCATAAGATCGTGCTGGAGAATCCCGATTCGATTTCCCGCGTGGTGCTCGAAAAGGGACTCGACGCCGGCACGGCGTTCGAAATCCTTTCGATCGACATCGCCGATATCGACGTGGGCAAGAACATCGGCGCCCAGCTGCAGATGGATCAGGCGCAGGCCGACAAGAACATCGCGCAGGCCAAGGCCGAGGAGCGCCGCGCCATGGCCGTCGCCTTGGAACAGGAGAACAAGGCCAAGGCGCAGGACGCCCGCGCCAAGGTGATTCTCGCCGAAGCCGAGGTGCCGCTGGCCATGGCCGAAGCGTTCCGCAACGGCAATCTGGGGATCATGGATTACTACAAAATGAAAAACATCATGGCCGACACGACGATGCGCGAGACGATCGCACGGCCGGAGAAGAAATAACCCGTAACGGGCCGATTCGGGGGTACGTCTGTGCGTACCCCTTTTTTGTCGCCCTGAAATGCTGCGAACCATGAAGAAGATTTTTATTATGCTGTTTCTCGGAACCGGCGTCGCCGCCGCTGCGCAGACGCCGTTCGCCGACTGTTTTTTCGACAAAACGATGCGCTTCGACTACTATCACGCCGGAGACAGCCGCTCGGAGGAGTATTTCTTCGACGCGCTGAAGGAGGAGCCTTACTGGGCAGGGTCTAAGGTCTCGCTGGTCGATACGACCGGATACGGCAACCAGTTTTTTCGCATCGTGGACCGGGCGTCGGGCCGGGAGATCTATTCCCGCGGCTTCTGCACGCTTTTCAACGAGTGGCAGAGTACGCCCGAAGCCGACAGCGTGCGCCGCTCCTATCCCGAATCGGTGGTGTTCCCCTATCCCAAACGTCCGTGCCGGATCGAGATTTTCACCCGCAACGGCAAAGGGCGTTTCGAGAAGCGTTTCAGCCAGAATATCGACCCCGATTCCTATTTTATCGAGCGGTTCACGCCCCGCTGCGAGACGTTCGAGGTGATGTATTCCGGCAATTCGGCGCAGCGTGTGGACATCGTCCTGCTGCCTGAGGGCTACGGGGCCGGCGAGCGGGCCAAATTCGAGTCGGCCTGCCGCACGTTCGCCGACGAATTTTTCAGCTATTCGCCCTATAAGGAGAACGCCGCGCGCTTCAACGTCCGCGCCGTGTGGGCTCCCTCCGACGATTCGGGCGTGACCATCCCCGGTGAAAACGTCTGGCGCAATACGGCCTGCGGCGCGAGTTTCTATACCTTCGATTCGGAACGCTACCAGATGGTGACCGATTTCCAGCGTCTGCGCGACATGGCGGCGCATGTGCCTTACGATTATATCTATGTGCTTTCGAACACACAGAAATACGGTGGCGGCGGGATTTTCAACTTTTACGGCATCAGCGCCGCGCACCACCCCACGCGCACCGGAAAAATCCATGTCCACGAGTTCGGCCATCTGCTGCTGGGGCTGGGCGACGAATATGTCGGCACGACCTCCTATGACGACATGTACGCGAAAAGTATCGAACCGTGGGAACCCAACCTGACGACGCTCGTCGGGTTCGAGGATAAATTCTGGAGCCGGATGGTGGCGGAGGGAACTCCCGTGCCGACGCCCGACACGGAGGAGTACGACGGTGTCGTGGGCGTTTTCGAAGGCGGCGGGTATGCCGCCGAGGGCGTCTACCGCCCGTGGCGGAACTGCCTGATGAACAACCTGCACAAAACGGACGAGTTCTGTCCGGTCTGCAGCAAGGCTATTGTCGATTATATCGACTTCCTCTGCAAATGACAGAACTCCGGATTCCCGCAAGGCCGGAAAGCCTGCGGGAATCTGCGTTTCCGGGATTGTGCCGGATTGAAATACGAAGAGAGGACCGTCCTGGACGGTCCTCTCTTTCCGTATCGTGGAAGATGTTGTGGCGGGATTGCAGGCGGCCCTGCCGGATAACGCCGGAGCCGGGCGCCGGATTTCCCGTTTCGGATGCCGGGGGCGCTACGGCGCGGAAGCCTCCGTCCCGTCGCCGCCGGTTCAGTACACCTCTTCGGGGAGCGTTTCGCCGACCGGTTCGCCGTTGAGTTCGTCCCGCCACTTGATTGCGGCATGCGTGCCGTCGCAGTAAGGCTTGTTGGCCGACTGTCCGCAGCGGCATGCGACGACGCGGTTGCGGATTTCGTACGTCTGCCCGTTTTCGCGCCGCATGGGAATGCCGCCGCGTATCCACAAACCGCCGCTGGCGCCGATCGTAATGTCTTCGATCAGGCCGAGACTCGGTTCGAACCGGAATTCGTAGGGTTTCATCGTCTCTTTGTCCCATGCCATGAGACGGCCGCTGGGACACATCGAAGCTTCGCGGACGGCCAGCCTGCGCGCTTCGGGATCGTCCGACTGCTCGGTGAGCGACCATGCGTCGCCATGCGGGTGGCAGAAGCGTGCGAAGACGCAGTATTTTTCGTTGTCCGTCATCTGAAGCGTGCCGCCGTCGATCACTTCGGCATTGTCGAGCAGCGCATCCCGCTGCGCCGTGAGTCGCGGATCCCAGCTGGCTTTTTCATGGCTGCCGTCGCAGTAGGGCTTGCGGCGGGAGGCTCCGCAGCGGCATAGCGCCGTGGGTTCCGATTCGGTCGAGAAGTGCCTGCCCTCCTGAAAATACCAGCTGTCGTTGGACTCGTCGGGCATGATGAACTGTTCGGCCAGCGGCGGCCGCCCGTATACCAGATAGGGGCCTGTTTCGGTTACGGTGATGCTGAACCGCTCCTCTGCGGGGGAGCTTCCCGTTTCAATTTTCAAATTGGACATGTTGGACATACTATTTGAGTTTATATTTCGTTTGGGTGTAGGCGGCAATAATTATTCCCAAATCCCGACGGATGAAATATTTGGGATGCCTTTATAGGATTTATCCCGCTTTTTGGTATCTTTGCAGAGATTTTTTAAACTGACATAAAGTAAATTTGGGCAATATGAAAGGATTCGTAAAACTGATAGCCGTGGTCGTGACTGCGGCGGCGTTTGCCGTGTCGTGCAGTAAGGACAAGGATTCGGGCGCCGTATCGTTCGACAAACCTGCGGTCTTCATCGACGCGCCGAGCGGCATGGCTACAGTGGGCTTCACCCTGCGGAACATCAAGACGCTCTCCGTTACGAGCCAGCCCACGGGCTGGGACGAGCCGATGCTCGACCAAACCACGGGCATGCTTACGGTCATAGCTCCTTCGGCCACGGCACTCGAAAAGGGTACGGCCGTCGAATCGGGTACGGTCGTGCTGGCCGGGGTCACTCCGGGCGGGACGAGCGTTTCGGGCGTGCTTTTCGTCGGCGTCGTAAAGACCGTGGACCTGAGCGCGGCGGGCGTGGCCAACAGTTATATGGCATCCGTGAAAGAGACCAACTACCTGTTCGACGTCATGCACAAAGGCGACGGTTCGCCGCTGGCGACGGATCATCTGGGCGTTATCTGGAAATCTGCGTCGGGACTGGTGCAGTATCTGCAGATGGAGAACGGCAAGGCGTCGTTCTACATCGGAGCCGACACCGAAGACAGCAATAAGATCCTCAAGGGCAACGCCGTGATCGGCGCTTACGATGCCAACGACGAACTGATCTGGAGCTGGCACGTCTGGGCGACGGACTACGATCCCGAAGGCGAAAACGCTTCGGTCGAGCTGAACGGCTATACGATGATGACCCGCAATCTGGGCGCGCTGGCCAACGGCAATGCGACGACGTCCGAGATACTGGCCTCCTACGGTCTTTATTACCAGTGGGGCCGCAAGGATCCGTTCATCGGGCCGAGCACCTATAAGATCTCCAGCGGTCAGGGCGCCGCGATGTACAACGACAGCGGCAGCCGCACCTATGTGACGATGGTCGCGTCGAGTGCCGAGACCGGAACGATGGATTATGCCGTCAAACACCCGCTTACCTTTGTTACGGGCGTCGCCGAGTCGAATAACGACTGGCTCTGGAGCAAGTCCGATGCCGGCTGGTCGTCGGACGGCGATGCCGGCGCAAAGAGCGTGAACGACCCCTGCCCCTACGGCTGGCGCGTCGCTCCTTCGGCCGCTTTTGCCGGGCTTGAGATCGTCGGAACTCCCGCCGCGGGCGACGAGGAGAAATTCGGCTGGACGCTGACCGACGGAAAAGCCGAATCGTTCTTCATGGGCGGCGGACGCCGCCGCTACGACGACGGCAAGATTCAGAATATTTATATTCCGAAGGATGAAGCGAAGATGAAGTTGTATACCCGTGCGGATATCGCGCAGCCTTGGGAGGGACTTTACTGGACTACCGCCGTGAACGGCACGCAGTCGCACGCGCTTCATTTCTGGTACGAGAAGCTCACCGGGACGGGCGGCATCGCGCCTGCCGAAGCGTATGCCCGCGCCAACGGCATGCAGGTGCGCTGCGTGAAGGTGAAGAATCTGTAGACGACCGATATGCAAGACAAGACAACGGGCCGGCAGCATGCCGGCCTGTTGTTGTTTGGTATAACAGTTGCGGTGTCGGGCGGTAAACTGCCGGGCAATGAAAATCAAAACAGGAAAAGGTACGATCACGCTTACGGTATTGCTGGCGATCTGGTCCGTGTCGGCGATCGCCTCGCTGCCGGGACTTGCCATATCTCCGATTCTGGGGGATCTGAACCGGATATTTCCCAAAGCCACCGACCTCGAAATTCAGATGCTGACCTCGCTTCCGTCGCTGCTTATCATCCCCTTCGTGCTGCTTTCGGGACGCCTCTCCGTGGGCAGGGACAAACTCCGGATTCTCACCGTCGGACTTGCGGTCTTCTTCCTGAGCGGCGTCGCCTGCATCTTTGCCAAGAGCATGGCGTGGCTGATCGTCATCAGCTGTATTCTCGGCATCGGCGCAGGCATGGTGATTCCGCTTTCGACGGGACTCGTGGTCGATTACTTCACGGGCGATTACCGCGTGCGCCAGCTGGGCTACAGTTCGGCGATCAACAACCTGACCCTCGTGCTGGCCACCGTCGTCGCCGGCTATCTGGCCGATGTGAACTGGCATCTGCCCTTTCTGGTCTATACCCTGCCGGGCGTCTCGCTGGCCCTGTCGTTTTTCCTCAGGCGCGGACGCTCCACTCCCGAACCGGAGCAGAGCATCCAGATGCGCCATAAGATGATTGACCGCCGCAAGCTCGTCGGGCTGATGCTGTTCTATTTTTTCGCCACCTACGCCGTGCTGGTCGTGACGTTCTACGCCTCGTTTCTTGTCGACGACTACAAGATAGACAGCTCGTTCTCCGGCGTGCTGATCTCGCTTTTCTTTCTGGCGATCATGGTGCCGGGACTCTTCATCGACAAGATTATCCGGCGGCTGACGCGCAGCGTCAATCTCGTCTCGCTCGCATTGATCTGCGCCGGGCTGCTCTGCGTGGGTATTTTCCGCGACAAGACGATGCTCGTCGTCGGGGTTTTGTGCGCGGGCTTCGGCTACGGCGTGATCCAGCCCGTCATTTACGACAAGGCGGCGACGATCGCCCCGCCGCGCTCGGCGACGCTGGCGCTGTCGTTCGTGATGGCGATGAACTATCTGGCCGTGATGGTCTGTCCCTTTATCGTGGACCTTTTCCGGCATCTGTTCGGAACCCACAGCGACCGTTTCCCGTTTTTCTTCAATGCGGCGCTGGTGCTGGCGCTCGCGCTCGTCACGTTCCGCCGCCGGGACGATTTCATTCTCGGACTCGACGAATCCTATTACAAAAATTAGCGGAAACACTTGGTAATAATGTAAAAAGGTTTATTTTTGTACTGAAAAGTCACTTTTTACGATTATCAAGAGATGAGAAAGATTTTGTTCATGGCTCTGGCGGTCCTCATTGCGGCCGGCTGCGCGGAGTCCGAGAAAGGTACGCTTTGCGTGAAGATCGCTCCGGCCATCCGTACGCGCGTCACGGGTCTGCATTTCGATACCGGCGACCGCATCGGTCTGACGATCTCCAAGGGGAGTGCCCCGTACGCCGAGAACGTGCCGATGACCTACGACGGCACGGCTTTTACGGCGTCCGGGCTGTCGTGGTACAATGACCTGAATGAAAAGTCCGTATTGACGGCCTATTATCCCTATGCCGAAGGCGGAAGACCCGACGAATTCACCGTCTCCTCGGACCAGACGCAGGGCAACGGGCCGTCCGACCTGCTGGCGGCCGTGAAAACCGATGTTACGCCCGTTTCGGCGCCTGTCGGCATGATTTTCTACCATGTGATGTCGCAGCTGACGATCGTGGTCTCCAACAGTTCGAGTGCGGTGGTGACCGGAGTCAGCGTCGGCGGACTCGTTCCGACGGCCGAGATCGACTATTCGATGCCGAAGGCGGCGGCCAAAAGCGGCGTTGCCGCTGCGGAGGTCAAAGCCTGCGAGGTGAAGCCCGGCGCTACCTATCGCGCGATACTGGCGCCCCAGCAGGCCGCCCTGACCGTCACGGTCACCACGGACGACGGCAGGAGCCACACTAAAACCCTCTCTTCGGCACAACTCGAAAGCGGCAGACGGTACGATATGTCGGTTCTCGTTACCAACGAGGAGATCCAAATTTCGCTCAGCGGCGATATCGGTGATTGGGAAGACGGCGGATCGCTCGATGGCAGCGGCGGCGGTGACGACGGCGACGATTCGCAGACGCTCTCCTACGGGGGCGTGACCTACCGGACGAGGACTGTCGGGGAGACGGTCTGGATGGCCGAGAACCTGCGCTATGTGCCCGACAAAGCGTTGCTGACGAAGGGCATTTGGTATCCCGACGGCAACGAAGATGCGGAGTACGTCCGCGAACACGGCATGCTGTACAGCTTTACTGTGGCGCTGGGCGGCGCACAGGTCGTTTCCGGCGCTCCGGTTCGGGGAATCTGCCCGGAGGGCTGGCATGTACCTTATATCGACGAACTGCAAACGCTGGCCGCGGGTCCCGATTGCGGATTTACGCTCGCCGGCATGTGGAATTCCGTTTCAAAGAACTATGTCTCGTCGGCTAAAAGCGGTTATCTGATGAGTGCCACGACTGACGACGGAGGAAGCAGCTACAGTGCGCTGTTGTTCTATGCGTCCGGCGGCAATCCGTCGCCTTCATCGCTGCCGGCGGGTAACGGAGTTTCGCTTCGCTGCGTGAAAGACGCGAAATAGTGCGCTGAAGCGCTGCAACGAAACAAAGGTCCCCGTTTTCGGGGACCTTTTCTGTAGTGCGGTTGCACTGCGTTTTTTGCGTTTTGCCCGGTCTCGCCCGGCGTCAGTCGCGGTTCAGGAAGAAGATCGGAATATTGGCCACGAACACGTCGTCGCCGCAGAGCCGGTCGCGCTTGGCGATCAGTTCGCTCAGCAGGATGTCGCCGATGACGTAGTTGCTCTTTTCGCTGGTGTACTGTTCGTGAATCTTCGTAAAGTTCAGGATGCCGTGAATGTCGGTATCCGTGTACCGGACGTATATCTTCAGCGTGATGTCGGTCGTATAGTCGGGCTTCTGGATATAGCTCAGCTTCTTGTATTCGTAGCGGTAGCCGTGCAGGCGGGCCATGATGTCGCTCAGGATCGACGAAGCCGTCGGAAGGCTTCCGGCCCCCTTGCCGAACATGAACTGCCGGTCGTAGCACTCGCCGCGGATCACCACGCCGTTGTACTCGTCGTCAACGCTGTAGATATACTTGGCGGGCGTCACGAACTCCGGCATGACGAACATCGTGAA
>CDZY01019237.1_pt1 | contig 10877 bp, 9 predicted proteins | sample 557671 | NCBI WGS metagenome assembly CDZY01 (sample SAMEA3182091, study PRJEB8094) | gut metagenome | biome: human; feature: gut; material: Stool; isolation source: human stools | place: Canada | collected 2013-03-11
TTTTGCTTCTCTCATAAATATAACAATACCCCTTTAGCTATATTAATCCCTTATAGCAAATTTTATTACATAATTCCCAAATATTTCTAATTATTTTATTATATTACAAAACACCGCCACAATCAACAGTTTAACTGACTGTTGACCATGACGGTGTCTATATATAATATCTGTATTTACACTATAACCTGACAAATCTCGTAATTAACAAGCCTCTTCAAACTGTGAATTGTAAAGGTCAGCGTAAAATCCACCTTTCTTCAGCAATTCTTCGTGATTTCCATGCTCAACAATATCGCCGTCTTTCATAACAAGAATCAAATCCGCATCTTTTATCGTTGAAAGTCTGTGTGCAATAACAAAACTTGTTCTGCCTTTCATAAGGTTGTCCATAGCTTTCTGTATCTGCTGTTCAGTTCTTGTATCAACTGAAGATGTAGCTTCATCAAGAATAAGTATCGGATTGTCAGCAAGAATTGCTCTTGCAATTGTAAGAAGCTGTTTCTGTCCCTGTGATACATTGCTTGCATCCTCGTTAAGCTCCATGTTATAACCACCCGGAAGTGTTTCTATGAAATGATTTGCATGAGCGGCTTTCGCTGCTTCAATAACTTCCTCATCTGTTGCATCAAGACGTCCATAACGTATATTTTCCATAATAGTATCTTTATAAAGCCATGTATCCTGAAGTACCATTCCGAATGCTTCTCTTAAATCTCTTCTATTGAAATCTTTTACATTATGACCGTCCACAAGAATTTCACCTGAGCCAACGTCATAGAATCTCATAAGAAGCTTAACTATAGTTGTCTTTCCGGCTCCCGTAGGGCCTACAATCGCAATCTTTTGTCCCGGTTTTACCTTTGCAGAAAAGTCATTGATAATTGTCTGATCCTCCCTGTATCCGAAATGCACATGTTTGAACTCTACTTCGCCCCTTATTGTATCTAACTTTACAGGATTAGCTGCAAACTGGTCTTCCTCTTCTTCTCCTAAGAATTCAAATACTCTCTCAGAAGCGGCTGCCATTGACTGTACCTGATTGATAACCTGTGCAATCTGTGTTATAGGCTGCGAAAAATTCTTAACATACTGGATAAATGCCTGAATATCACCGATTGTTATAGTTCCCTTTATGGCAAGAAATCCACCGCTCAATGCTACACCTGCATATCCAAGGTTGCCGACAAATGCCATGATGGGCTGCATCATTCCTGAGAAGAACTGTGATTTCCAGGCTGATTTGTACAACACGTTGTTAGTCTCATCAAACTTCTTTACCATGTCTTTTTCTTTATTAAATGACTTAACAACAAGATGTCCGCCATATGTTTCTTCTACTTGACCATTGATATGTCCAAGATACTCCTGCTGTGTCTTAAAATACTTCTGTGAACGTTTGACAACGAATGATATAAGTCCTGCAGATACAGGAAGTATAATTACAGCAATAATTGTCATAAGCGGAGAAATACTCATCATCATTATGAATACACCTACAAGTGTGGCAACCGATGTAATTATCGTTGTTATACTCTGGTTAAGTCCCTGTCCGAGCGTATCTACATCGTTTGTTATTCTCGAAAGAACCTCACCGTATGTTCTGCTCTCGAAATACTTCATAGGCATACGGTTGATTTTCTCAGATATTTCCTTACGAAGTCTATAGCATACTTTCTGTGTGATTCCCGTCATAATCCAGCCCTGACAAAAACTGAAAATGACACTTACAAGATAAAGACAAAGCACAATTATAAGAATTTTTCCAATATAGTTAAAATCCATTCCGCCCGTACCTGCTATTTTACGCATAAGTCCCTCAGAAAGTGCTGTTGTGGCCTTACCGAGAATCTTAGGACCTATTACATTAAATACTGTTGCAACTGCAGCAAATAACATTACCGCAAATATTCCTATCTTATATCTTCCAATATATGACATAAGTTTTGAAATTGAACCCTTAAAGTCTTTTGCCTTTTCAGGTGCCATTCCCATGCCTCTCGGTCCGCCCATTCTGCCTCGTCTCGGAGGCGTCTTGAAATCTTTATTATCTTCCATGATTATGCCTCCTCTCCAAGCTCTTTTGCTGACATCTGTGAACGTGCTATCTGCTGATATACATCACATGAATTCATAAGTTCTCCATGTGTACCTTTACCTACAATTCTGCCTTCATCCATTACAAGAATCTGGTCAGCATGAAGTATTGTGCTGATTCGCTGTGCAACTATAATAACAGTGCTGTCCTTAACTTTTGATGATAAGGCTTTTCTTAACGCTGCATCTGTCTTTAAATCAAGTGCAGAAAAACTGTCATCAAAGATATATATCTTAGGATCCTTTGCAATGGCTCTCGCAATAGAGAGTCTCTGCTTCTGACCACCTGACACGTTAGTACCGCCCTGTGCAATAGGACTGTCATATTTTGCACTCTTGCTGTCTATAAATTCTGTTGCCTGAGCTATTGAAGCTGCCTCCTCAATCTGTGCATCAGTTGCATCATCTTTACCATATCTTAAATTTGATGCTATAGTACCTGAGAAAAGTACACCCTTCTGAGGCACATAACCGATTTCACTTCTTAAATCTTCCATTGTTATATTCTTAACATCATGTCCATCAACCATGACACTTCCCTGTGTTGCATCATACAGACGCGGTATAAGATTGATAAGTGTTGACTTGCCACATCCTGTACTTCCGACAATAGCTGTTGTCTCTCCCGGTTTTGCTACAAAATCAATATCTGAAAGAACATCTGCATCAGCGTTAGGATATCTGAATGACACATGGTTAAAGCTTACAACACCTTTGTGTTCTTCAAGTCTTTCAGGATTTTCAGGGTCTCTTATAGATGATTTTTCATTTAAAACTTCATCTATTCTGTTAGCTGAAACTGCTGCTCTCGGAAGCATAATTGACATCATTGTAAGCATCAGGAAAGACATTACAATCTGCATTGCATATGTGATAAATGCTGTCATGGCACCCACCTGCATGCTTCCGCTGTCAATCTTGTGTGCAGCTACCCATATGATAAGTACATTAATTCCGTACATGATAAATGTCATAAGAGGCATCATAAATGTCATTACACGGTTTGTAAAAAGCATTGTCTTAGTGAGTGCCTTATTGGCATCATCAAAACGCTCCTCTTCTTTCTTTTCACGTCCGAATGCACGTATTACGGAAAGACCTGTAAGAATTTCTCTTGATACGAGATTGACATTATCAACAAGCTTCTGCATAAGTTTGAATTTAGGCATTGCAACTACCATAAGTACCATTACAATTCCGATTATTATAAGCACCGCAAGTGCTATAATCCATTCCATGCCTGCACCTGTCTGCATCACCTTAAAAATACCGCCTACACCGAGTATAGGTGCATATAAAACCATACGAAGCATAAGAACAGTCACAAGCTGTACCTGCTGTATATCATTAGTTGTTCGTGTTATAAGAGATGCTGTCGAGAATTTATCCATCTCGGCATTTGAAAAATTCATTACATTCTTGTATACACTGCCACGCAAATCACGTCCGATTCCGGCTGCTACTCTTGAAGCTACAAGTCCAACAAGAACTGTAGTAAGTGCAACAAGAAGTGCCATCGCTATCATCTTGGCTCCTGAACCCAACAGATACTTTGTCTGCAATGCATCCATATCAATTCCAGCATTAGTATCCTGCTTTACTGCATATGCGATTCCCATTGACTTTACAAGTGTAGAACCCATCGTATCAACTGTTTCTTCAGCTTTTTCCCTGATCTGTGAAACCATTTCATCGCTTAACATTCCTGCCTGTGACATAGCAAGAAGCTTCTGTTTTTCTTCATCTGCCATCTGATTATTAATTATAAGCGGTAAAACAAGTTCATCATCATAAGATGACAGTTTCTTTTCGCTCTTTACATTGCATCTGTAAATACCATTATCACTGTCATAACTTTCCTGCCAGATTGTCTTTTCACTGTCTGTCATAAAAAGCTGTGCCAGATTATATTCATTCTCTGTTACGGCCTCCGGCATAACATGTCCGACACCTTTATTCTGGATTCCTACATCAATAATATCCGATGTGTACTGTGGAAGTGACAAATCACAAAACGCCTGCAGTACAAGAAGTACCAGTATCATAATTACAGACTTCCAGTATGGTACAAGATTTTTAAATATTCTGCCCATAGTCTCTCTCCTTTTCCAATTGCATTTCTAGATATTACCACTATAGGGTAAGAATATAAAGAAAATTAATATGAGTTTTTCTTAAAAAAATATAAAAATTATTATCTCCAAATGACATTTTGTGCATCAGCACATTTTTTTCTTAATGATGAAAGATTATCAAGAGCCGCATTTAACGTATTGTCTTTCTTTGCAAAATGAAATCTTACAAGTGAATGGATATCTTCCCTAAAAAAGCTAGAACCCGGAACTGCCGCAACTCCGACATGCTGTGTCATCCACTCACAGAATTTCACATCATCCTTTACACCAAATTCTGAAACATCCATAAGTACGTAATAAGCTCCCTGCGGCTCACTAAATGTAAGTCCGAGATTTTTTAAACCGTCACAGAACAGATTTTTCATATGTGTATAATGGTTCTGAAGTTCTTTATAATAGTCATCACCGAATTTCAAACCAGTAACTGCCGCCTCCATAAGCGGTGCTGCAGCTCCTACTGTAAGGAAATCATGCACTTTCTTTACTCTGTCTGCAATCTGTGGATTTGCAATAACATACCCAAGCCTCCAGCCCGTAATTGAATAGGTTTTTGAAAGCGAATTACATATAATTGTTCTCTCTCTCATTCCCGGAAGCGTTGAAATATATGTATGTTTATTCGGTTCATAAATAATATGCTCATATACTTCATCTGTTATAACATATGTATCATATTTTATTGCAAGTTCTGATATAATTTTAAGTTCTTCCTCCGTAAATACTTTGCCGCAGGGATTTGAAGGGTTACACAAAATAAGTGCTTTTGCTCCTGTTTTAAATGCATCTTCAAGTACATTAGCATCAAACTTAAATTCAGGCGGTACTAAAGGAACGTAAACCGGCTCTGCTCCCGAAAGTATTGTATCAGCACCATAATTTTCATAAAAAGGCGAAAAAATGATAACTTTATCTCCCGGATTTACAACCGACATCATTGCTGCCATCATAGCTTCTGTGCTTCCACATGTAACTACTATTTCACTTTCTGCATCTATTTTCATTCCCGAAAAATGCTCCTGTTTTGCCGCAAGTGCATCCCTGAAATTCTTTGCTCCCCATGTGAGTGCATACTGGTGAGGACCTTCGCCTGCAACCTCTGCCAGCCTGTCTGTAATGGCTACTGGCGGGTCAAAATCAGGAAATCCCTGTGATAAATTAACTGCACCGTACTTATTGGCAACTCTTGTCATTCTTCTTATTACTGAATCCGTAAATTGTGATGTTCTCTGACTTAATTCTCTCATTAATATACCTGTTAATACCTTTCTTAAAAAGGGCTGCCGCATGTAAATTAATCGTTCAAAATTAATCATTATAGCGGCAGCCCCTTTCCATAAAATTCAATCTTATATTACTACATTTTGGGAAAGATTCAATATTTACTTTTTTGATATTTCTATCAATATTTACTTTACATAGTATACATAATTGTCCTTAATCGGGTGAGCCTTAGGTTCATCACCATCCGCATAACCGAGTACACAGTTTCCTATGCCCTCATAATCACCTGTAATTCCAAGCTCTTTAAGGATATTCTTTCCCTCTTCGCTTTCAAATGTTTCCTTTGCACGATGAATCCAGCAGCTTCCGATTCCCTCTGAATGTGCCGCAAGCATAAGATTTCCCATCACAAGGCTTCCGTCATAAACGTGTGTCGGCCTGCTTTTATCCGCAAGCACAACAAGAACAACTGGTGCATTGTAAAACGGGTCAAAATCTTCAGGTTTTCCCATAATCTTTGCATTCATAGCAGATAACTTATCCCTGAGCTCTTTGTTTGTAACCGCAATTATAACAGGGGACTGTGCTGCCATTCCTGTCGGGGCATATGTTCCGGCTTCAAGAATTCTGTCAAGCACATCTTGAGGAAGTGCATCTGACTTAAATTTTCTTATACTTCTTCTTGTCTTCATGTTTTCTATGATTTCGTTCATCTGTCTTTACCTGCCTTCCAATATTTTTTGTGATTTCTGATATTTTTGCAATTTTATAATGATTTATGATTTAGTTGATTCCTGTAACTTTGTAGTCCTGTGCCTCAACAGCTTCTTTAAGAACAGCATTGTCAACATCAACATTAAGCTTTACTACTGCCGTACCACTCTCATGGCTTACTACAGCCTCATCTACCTGTGCAAGTGCTTCAAGAGCTTTCTTTACTCTTGCCTCGCAGTGTCCGCACATCATTCCTTCGATATTAAGTGTCTTTTCCATATTTTTTTCTCCTTTACTGTTTTTATTATTATCATGCTTTTTTACACGTTTTCTGTCATGTGAAGCATCATATACCTTGAAAAGATTCAGTCTCAACGCATTTGTTACAACGCAGAAGCTTGAAAGACTCATTGCTGCAGCACCAAACATCGGATTTAATGTCCATCTGAATAATGGAATCCATACACCGGCCGCAAGCGGTATTCCGATTATATTGTAAAAGAATGCCCAGAATAAATTTTCGTGGATATTTCTTAATGTTGCACGGCTTAATCTTATTGCCGCAGAAACGTCTGTGAGACGGCTCTTCATAAGAACTATATCAGCCGCATCTATGGCTATGTCAGTTCCCGCACCGATTGCAATACCTATGTCCGCTCTTGTAAGAGCTGGTGCATCGTTGATTCCGTCACCAACCATTGCAACCTTGCCGCTTTCTTTAAGTTTTCTTATAACAGCTTCTTTTCCATCAGGAAGAACTCCCGCTATAACTTCATCGACACCAGCCTGTCTTCCTATTGCTTTGGCGGTTCTTTCATTATCTCCCGTAAGCATCACAACTCTTACTCCCATGTCGTGAAGTTCTTTTACAGCCTGACCGCTTTCTTCTTTTATAACATCGGCAACAGCTATAATTCCGAGAAGTTTATCATTCTTAGCAAACAAAAGCGGTGTTTTTCCCTGCTCTGCAAGTTCCTGTGCTTTTTTATCCATTTCCTTAGGCACATTTACTGTGTTGCTCATAAATTTGAGACTTCCGCCTGTAATCTTATCTTCACCGTTTATGCCTGATAATCCGTTACCTGCAAGTGCCTGAAATTCCGTAATATTGTATTTTTTGTTAAAAATATCTCTCTTATTGTCTTTTACATATCCTGTAACTGCTTTTGCAAGCGGATGCTCTGAGAGCATTTCAATAGAGTAGGCATTTTCAAGCAAATCATTTTTTCCAAAGCCATCGGCACATATTATATCTGTAACCTTAGGCTCACCACTCGTTATAGTTCCTGTCTTATCAAGTGCGACTATATCAATCTTTCCTGTTTCCTCAAGAGATGACGCAGTCTTAAACATCATGCCGTTTTTTGCACCCATTCCGTTACCGACCATAATTGCAACAGGTGTTGCAAGCCCAAGAGCACACGGACAGCTTATTACAAGAACTGATATTCCTCTTGCAAGTGCAAATCCGACAGACTGACCTGCAATAAGCCATACCGCTATTGTTATCAAGGCTATCGTTATTACAGCAGGAACAAATACGCCTGATACCCTGTCGGCTATCTTCGCAATTGGAGCTTTTGTTGCCGCTGCATCACTTACCATCTGTATTATCTGTGAAAGTGTTGTATCTTCACCGACTCTTGACGCTTCGCACTTTAAAAATCCTGACTGGTTGAGTGTTGCCGCAGAAACATTATCCCCCGCCGACTTGTCAACAGGTATGCTTTCACCTGTAAGTGCTGCTTCGTTTACCGCACTGCTTCCCTCGACAACAATACCGTCTACAGGTATATTTTCCCCTGGTCTTACAATAAATATATCACCTTTTTTTACATTTTCAACAGGAACATTTAACTCACTGCCGTCACGTATTATATTAGCTGTTTTTGGTGCAAGCCTCATAAGGCTTTTTATCGCATCTGTTGTCTTTCCTTTTGAATGGGCTTCAAGCATCTTTCCGACTGTTATAAGTGTAAGAATCATAGCCGCTGATTCAAAATAAAATTCATGCATGTAGTGCATTACGCCGTCCATATCCATGCGTACTTGTGCATCTGTCATAGCAAACAATGCATATGTGCTGTATACAAACGCCGCACCCGAACCTAGTGCAACAAGCGTATCCATGTTAGGTGCTTTATGCAAAAGACCCCTAAATCCGCTTATAAAAAACTTCTGGTTAATAACCATAATAATTATTGTAAGAAGCATCTGTATAAGTCCCATTGCAACATGGTTGCCTTCAAGAATCGACGGAAGCGGCCAGCCCCACATCATATGTCCCATTGAAATATACATAAGCACTATAAGAAATCCTACAGATGTTATAAGTCTCTTTTTCAATACAGGTGTCACCCTGTCTTTTAACATATCATCCTGTGACGCATACATTCCCTGCGAACCGCTCTTCTGTGATGTTCCACTTTTATCCGACGCCGTATGTGATGTTTTTAAAGATGCACCGTATCCCGCATCTTCAACAGCTTTTATTACCGCTTCATCACTTGCCGTACCTTCAACTCCCATTGAATTGGTAAGAAGGCTTACCGAGCAGTTCTCTACTCCTTCTACTTTTGACACAGCTTTCTCAACACGGCTGCTGCACGCTGCACAGCTCATTCCCGTAACTATATACTGTTTCATAATTAAATATCACCTGCCTGTTTTTATATGTTTTTTAGTTAACAAAATTATTATTATGCTAAGCTGATTTTCTTATTTCATAAGCTTCTGAAGCACTGTGACAAGTTCATCTACAGTCTCTTCCTTACCGGCTCTAATATCTGTAGTAACACAGGATTTTATATGGTTTGCAAGCAGAACTTTGTTAAAACTGTTAAGTGCTGCATTAACTGCCGACACCTGAATAAGAATATCCGGGCAATATGCACCTTTTTCAACCATTCCCTTAATTCCTCTTATCTGTCCTTCTATTCTGCTTAATCTGTTAATCAAATCCCTGTATTCTTTATCAGAACGTTCTTTATGTCTGCAATGTTCACATTCTTCCAATTCATTTACCTGCCTTTCTATATAATTCTGTTATGTGACCGTACATCTTATAACAATGTATATAATGCACTTCATAGAAAATCATACAAGCAACGCCAGGTATAGCATACCCCTGTATGGTATCTTTGTGAGCAAAATAATACACCCCCGGCATCAGATATGTCAAGGTGTATTTTTATCAAGCTTTAATTCTTTTCTTATTTTTGCCTGTGTCGCACACAGATTATGCTGCACGTAATGTATAAAATCACCCTTTATTTACTCTGTAAACCCTTTGATAAAAACATAGGAATAATAACACCGGCTATAAATAATACCCAGCCGGCATCATACAGCACTGTTCCGGATTTTGCAACAGATTCCAAAACGGCACCCACTGCCATTATAACGTAACATACCCCGGCTTTTTTATAATATGATTTTACAGATTCATCTGTATACTTTTGTTTCATGCCTTTTGTCATAAACGGAACATCCAATAACATCATAATGCCACCTATACAAAGGCAGACAGCTGCGATAATTACAACTCTCTGATATACTGTCATATTATTGTTCTCCTTGTCTTTTGTTATGATTTACTATACATAATTTATCTTATTACCTGCTTTTGAATATTTCATAGATTCCCTACAATATACAGATGTATTTACCAGCCATATTATACATACAACGAGTGCCGGTAAAAAACCCGTTCCAAATGCAAGTGCACAAATAACAAGAACAATCTCCAATACGTAACATACGCTATTAGTCACGCTGTATGCTTTAAATGCACACTTTCCAACTATAATTTTCTCGGCCTCATCACAGCTTTCCATCCATTTTTTCTGAAATCTCATATCATACACAGATGCTTTTTTCTCGGGATTCATAATTTTAGCTAAATCCACACATTTCTGCTGAAAAATAACGGCTTCAACCAGAATAGCCATAAATGCTACAACACCTATGCTAAACGGTAAAATTCCGCCTTTATTATTATCAAATATTTCTAAACCTTTTGAATACACTGCCCCAATAAGAAAATATGAAATAATAAGTCCACAACTCGTAACCCAGATAATAACCGCCAATCTTTTCTCTATGCCATCTGATATTTCTTCATCTTCACCATCCCATGACAAAAGCATTTTTTTAGTTTTCATATAATAAGGGCTTAATATTAACGGAACAAAAACCGCTATTGTAAACATCATCCATGGTGCAACAAATGTTGAAAATACGTCTGCCACACGTTCAATATTTTCTGAAAATCCATGCAATCCATATTTTGCAATTACAAATCCCATTATACCACCGGCTGCCGCTCCTGCAATTACCAATAATATAAACATAGGCATAGCTTTCCTGTTAGCTTCTTTAATTTCCTGATTCTCCATTATTTTCTTCCTCCTCCAGATAAAATACCTCTTCAACTGTAACGCCGCATACTTTGGCAATTGTCAACGCAAGAGTAACCGACGGTGAATAATCTCCTCTTTCTATAAGGCTTATCGTCTGCCTTGATACGCCACACAACGCACCCATCTCCTGCTGATTAACATTAAGTGCCGCTCTGCGTTCCTTTAACCGATTTCGCAGTATCATAAGACACCTCCAAAATTTTATAAAAAAGTTTATGTATATTGACAATTATCTTTGTCATTTTGTATTATATACTTGTCATCAATAAATGTCAAGTAAGTATCAATC
>CDZY01017746.1_pt1 | contig 10673 bp, 10 predicted proteins | sample 557671 | NCBI WGS metagenome assembly CDZY01 (sample SAMEA3182091, study PRJEB8094) | gut metagenome | biome: human; feature: gut; material: Stool; isolation source: human stools | place: Canada | collected 2013-03-11
TATTTTTATATTATCATTCTGCTTTTTACCGCAGTAAATGCCTTAGCTGACCCTGATGGTAGTTATGGGAACCTTTTATTGCTGGGTCGGTCCCCCAAAACGGTATCATCCCAGCAAGGGGATTCTATTATGAGGAAGGTAATCGAGCAGGCCGACAAATACAAAACAGTCGTCTCACGGTACGAGGCCGAAATCTATATCAAAGGCAAGACGGAAATACTCAAACAAAACATTCTAATGCGTTTCGCCCATCATCTTTTTCCGGTAGATAGGAAGAACAAGGATATGATCTTCGAGATGGTCAGCCACTCCAAGTTCAACGCTCCGAACAACTACCTGCACAGCTTCGAAGCGATAAACGGAAACAGCATCCCCAACGGCGCAAAACAGCAGGAAGTCTTGACATTTCTGAACCTGAACGTCTATTCGCCAACCATCTACAACGAAGGGATCATCATGCCAGTAGCTCATGAAGCATTCAAATACTACAACTTCAACCTGAAAAGCATCGAAACGACCGGCGATCTGAAAATCTACCAGATACGCTTCATGCCAAAGCTATGGAGCCAAAAACTCATTTGCGGAGATCTGTACATCACCGACAAAGACTGGCACATTGACAAGATCGACTTAAACGGGCGTTTCTCCTTTGCCGAATTCAACCTAGTCATGACATTCGGACGGGATTACCGCCATTTCATCCTGCCACAAAAGGCAGACCTATTTCTCCGGTATCATGTGCTGGGAAATGCCATCGCCAGCTACTATCATACTTCATTCAAATACGAAGCCGTTGAATGGGTTGAAGAAGACTATGAAGACAAAAAACACCACTCCCTCGATTTGACCGGATATTACCAGTTATCATCTGATACGATCCCAATCATCAGCGACAGCAGCTACTGGAAAAACAAAAGAGACATCCCACTGACCCAGGAAGAAGAAACAAAATATGAAAAAACAAGCATCAGAACAACCCAAGCCAACGACACAAGCAACATTCGGAAATACCTGAAAATAACAGAACGCCTGACCAACACCATCAATATGGATTATAAAACGACCCGTCTGAAATACTCCGGCATCCTGAATCCTTTCCAGTTGGGCTATTCCGGACGAAACGGTATTACTTACAGGCAACAGCTCCGCTTCAGCAAGACCTTCAAGAAAGATCGCCAACTGCGTTTCCGGCCTGAGGTCGGTTTTGTATTCAAACGAAAAGAGTTGTTCTTCAAATTCGAGGGAGATTGGGAATATCTTCCTGAGAAACAAGGAGCCCTGAGCCTCAGTCTCGGAAACACCAACCAAGGATATTCTTCCAAGATCATGAACGAAATTAACGAACAGCTGAAAGACTCCACTTTCAACTTCGAAAACCTGGATTTGGAATACTTCAAGCACTATTACATAGAGCTCAAGAATCAGATCGAGTTGTTCAACGGTTTCCAAATGACCACCGGCATCTCTTACCACCGCCGCATACCAACCCGGAAAAGCGCGATAGATCCGGGAGACGGTGTCACGGAGATCATCAACGAAAACTATCACGATTTCATCCCCACGATCGGCTTTTCCTATACTCCCAGACAATACTACTGGATGGACGGTTACCGTAAAGAGTACCTCTACTCCTACTACCCGACCATCTCCATCGAGTTCGGACGGGCCATACCAGGCGTATGGAAAAGCAGCGGTAATTACGGACGTGTGGAGGCCGATATCCACCAAAGCATTTACCTGGGCCTGTCACGCCGGTTCAACTACCATATCAGCGGAGGGCTTTATACAGCCCAGAAGTCAACCTACTTTGCCGACTACCGGTATTTCACACGGCACAACTTCCCCGAATCATGGGGAGGAGACGATTTCGGAGGTGTCTTCCACCAGCTAGGAAGCGTATGGTTCAACGCATCCGACAAATATGTCCAAGCACATGCCATGTACGAAAGTCCATTCATGCTCTTTCAGCTATTCAAACCAGAAGCAACCAAGCACATCATCTCCGAACGTTTTTACCTCAGTCAGTTATGGATGCCAGTCAAACCCAGCTACACTGAAATCGGATACGGTTTCGGTAACCATATCTTCAACGTCGCCGCCTTCGTCGGGTTCGATAAATTGAAATATGACGGGATCGGATTCAAGTTCGCGTTCGAACTCTTCCAGTAAGTTCAGAACTGTGGACGGACAATCATAATACCACAATTGCGTTTGATACCCTGCACGTATTCCTGCAAAGGTTCTTCGTTCACGATCACCCGCTTCTGGACGGTCGAGGCATGGATAAAAGTAAGCATATCCCTTTCCCGGCAGACAATGCCGACGTGCGAGATATCCAGCCCTTTCACAGTCGTGACAAAACAGACGATATCGCCATTCCTGATTTGGCCGGCATGCTCATTGATTTCATCCTGCGGAATATAATAATGCGGGCGGACACTAATTTCTTTTTCCTTAGCCGCCATTACTGCGATACGTCCCGGATTTCCTTTCAACTGCTTGTAACTATCTGGATGTGTAGACATAAAGGACAGGTCAAGCTTAAGCGACTGCCCACCGATCTCTTTCGTAACATCCTTCAGATACCCTCTCTTTTCGTTTTCATATATCCAGTCAGCCGTATAATGGAGACGATCCGTATAATCGAGTGTCGCACAGCCGGAATTCCGGTAACGCATATCTTTCAAGACAGAAACATACCCATCATAAGCAAGACGATGCTTGACAGACCAGGCCAAAGCAGCCGTATTCTCTACCAAAGTCATACAATCCAAGCCATGCAGGTTTATCACCAATGTTTCAGGCTCTTCCTCCAACGTCCCTGCTACATAAGGAGTTCCCAAGAAAAAACGGGCGGTCTCTACCATCAGGTCACCTGTCGGCAAAGCCGCTTTCTCCTTCACTGCCGTACAATAGCGTTCGTAAATAGCCTTATCCCTCTGAGCTTTTCCAGGTAGGGAAAGAAAAGCAAAAAAGAACAAACAAAATAGCGTCCGTTTCATCTCTTGATCCAATTTCAATCCTTTTTTGTCACTAACAGGTCTTCCAGCTTCACCAGTTCATCACGAAACTGAGCTGCTTCGATAAAGTCCAGCTTCTTGGCCGCCTCCAGCATCTGCTTCTTCGTCCGTTCGATCGCTTTCTCAAGCTGTTTGCGGTTCATATACTGAACTACCGGGTCTGCAACCAAGCTGGGTTCCGGTTCCACATAAGCATACGGTTCGCCTGTAACCGGTTGTTGTTTCTCCGCAACCAAGGAAACGCTGTTTTTGATAACCTGCTTAGGCGTAATGCCATGTTTCTCGTTATAAGCGAGCTGTTTTTCACGCCTACGGGCCGTTTCGTCCATTGTCAGGCGCATACTGTCCGTTATCTTGTCAGCATAGAATATCACCTTCCCATTCACATTTCGGGCAGCACGTCCAGCCGTCTGCGTCAGCGAACGATGCGAGCGCAGGAAACCTTCCTTATCGGCATCCAAGATAGCGACCAAAGAGACTTCCGGCAAATCAAGTCCTTCACGCAGCAAGTTGACGCCGATCAGCACGTCGAACAACCCTTTCCGCAAATCATCCATGATCTGAATGCGTTCCAACGTATCGACATCGCTATGGATATAGTTGCAGCGGATTCCCATGCGCGTCAGATAAGCAGTCAGTTCCTCCGCCATACGCTTCGTCAATGTCGTCACCAAAACACGTTCGTCCACAGCAGCACGTTGTGTGATCTCCTCCATCAGATCGTCGATCTGGTTCAACGTCGGACGCACCTCGATAACCGGATCGAGCAAGCCTGTCGGACGGATCACTTGGTCCACCACGATCCCTTCGCTCTTTTCCAGTTCATAGTCGGCCGGTGTCGCACTCACGTAAATCGCCAACGGAGTCAGCGACTCGAACTCATCGAACGTCAACGGACGGTTATCCATCGCTGCCGGCAGACGGAAACCATAATCCACCAGATTCTTCTTACGGGAATAATCGCCTCCGTACATCGCCCGTATCTGCGGGATCGTCACGTGGCTCTCGTCAACCACCAACAGAAAGTCTTTCGGGAAATAATCGAGCAAACAGAAAGGCCGTTCACCCGCCTGGCGACCGTCAAAATAGCGGGAATAGTTCTCGATACCGGAGCAATGCCCCAACTCGCGTATCATTTCCAGATCAAACGTGACACGCTCGTACAAACGTTTCGCCTCGTAAGGCTTGCCGATTTCCCGCAAGAAATTCACCTGCGTCCCCAGATCGACATCGATCTGCCCGATAGCGGTATTGATACGTTCCTGGGTGGTCACGAAAAGGTTGGTCGGATAAATGTTCAGTTCATCCTGCTCGTCTATCTCCTGCCCGGTCTGCGGGTCGAACGAAGAAATGCGATCCACCTCATCGTCCCAGAACTCAATACGGTAGGCTGCCCCATCAAAAGTTTCGATAGCCGGAAAGATATCGACCGTATCCCCGTTTACACGAAAGCACCCCCTGTTGAACTCTATCTTATTATTGACATAAAGGGCATCCACGAAACGGCGCAGCAGTTTATCCCTGTCTATCCGCATCCCCTTCTCCAGATGCACCACTTTCTCGGCAAAGGCTGTCGGGTCCGCCATACCATACAGGCAGGAGACAGACGAAACGACAATAACGTCCTTCCGCCCCGACAACAGTGAAGCGGTTGCACGCAGACGTAGTTTATCGATCTCGTCGTTGATCTGCAAATCCTTTTCTATGTAGGTGTCCGTCGTCGGCAGGTAAGCCTCCGGCTGGTAATAGTCATAATAAGAGACGAAATACTCGACGGCATTATTTGGAAAAAATGCCTTAAACTCGCTGTATAACTGGGCTGCGAGGGTTTTGTTATGACTCAGGATCAAAGTCGGCTTCCGCACTTCCTTGATCACATTGGCGATAGTGAAAGTCTTTCCGGACCCTGTCACTCCCAACAAGGTCTGGAAAGGCACACCACTCTTTATACCGTCGGACAGGGCCGCAATCGCTTCCGGCTGATCTCCTGTCGGACTGAATGGGGAAGATAATTCAAAGTTCATCCTTTATTTATAGGTTGTTTAGGTATAACCATCCAAAGGATCAGGTAAGCGATCACCCCGGAAAATACCGTAAAGATACTCAATAATATATATCCGATACGCACTAATGTAGGATCCCAGCCGAAATAATCGGCAATACCCGCACAAACACCTGCTATCATCCCGTTATTCGAACGGTAAAGTCTTTTAGGTTCTTCCATTGTTCTTTCTTTTTTTATTGTTTACTCGTTTCAAAAACAAAGTTGCTTTCGCAGCCTTGCCATAAATTGGTTCTTTTACAGGTAAGAAGCCACCTTCTTGCGGTCCGTTTCGACCGTCTCGAACTCGGAGGAAACGATGCTGCTGCCCATCGGGACATTCTCGTTCCGATATTCCATCTTGCTGTAGACGATGCTTCGAGCGGATGTATGAAACTCCTTCGCCCCGGTTTCCGCTTCGATGCGGGCGATGTTATTCTCCCGAACTCCGCACCCCGGCATGATGATGATGCGGCCTGCCGCACGTTTCACCAGTTCGGCAATGAGAGGAATCCCTTTCACGGCATCGGACTGCTGGCCGGAAGTCAGGATACGGTCGCAGCCCAACTCAATCAACTGCTCCAATGCGGCAAAGGGATCGCGGCAAACATCAAAGGCGCGATGACAGGTGACAGACAACGGTTTGGCCGTCTCGATCAACCGGCGCATCAAAGGGACATCGATATCCCCGTCTTTCGTCAAGCAACCAAAGACTACGCCGTGCACCTTCAACTGCTTGCACAGTTCGATATCCAGCAACATCGACTGAATCTCTGCCGGCGTATAGAGGAAGTCGCCTCCACGCGGACGGATAATCACATTTATATCAATAGACGAAGTGAGTGCCTGCGCCGTCCGGATCTCCCCGTAGCTGGGTGTCGTTCCCCCTTCCGGGATGCCGGCACAAAGTTCCACACGTTTTGCACCTCCGGCTTCTGCTTCCACACAGCTTTGTGCGGAGTTTGCACAAATTTCGATAATACGAGTCGGTTTCATAAGAATCTTACCATTATTGTTTCTACTACATACAAAGATAAAACTATTATGCGAAACTATCCTATATTCCCAGGAAAGAGATCGAATTGCATAGGCATCCATCTCAAAAACGGATGCCTGTCTGCATAAATCCTGTCGCCTACAAACCGAACAAAACACAAAATCTGGCGGACCTTTTTTGGCAGATTTGGCAGATTTTCTACTTTTGTACCCCCAAAACAAACAGGTTATCATGAAATCAGAAGCTTACAAAGGACATTTGGCTATGCTGATGGCAAACGTATTGTGGGGATGCATGTCTCCCTCTTCCAAGATTGTCTTATCCAGCGGATTAATAAATGCAATCTCACTAACAACTTTCCGGATGTTGGGTGCGGCAATAGTATTCTGGATCGCATCGATCTTTACCCGCAAGGAACACGTCCCTCATGAAGACCTGAAACACCTGTTTTTCGCAGCCCTCTTCGGAATCGTATTCAACCAAGGTACTTATATCTTTGGCGTGTCGCAGACTTCACCCATAGACGCAACGATCGTTGCCACCTCCACCCCCATCATCACCATGATCATCGCTGCTTTTTACCTGAAGGAACCGATTACGGGAACGAAGATCCTCGGTATCTTTGTCGGGGCGGCAGGTGCCCTGACGCTTATTCTGAGCGGACAGCAAACGGCGGTAACAGGAAACGGCAGCAATAACGTGTGGGGAGATATCCTCTGCCTGATCGCACAATGCAGTTTTTCTATTTATGTAGTTGTCTACAAAGGATTGATCGGACGGTACTCGCCCGTGACGCTGATGAAATGGATGTTCACCTACTCGGCAATCTGTACGATCCCTTTCTCCTACAACAGTGTCGTAAGCATCGACTTCGCCACCCTGCCCCTGGATATCTACCTGAACATCGCGGTTGTCGTATTGGGAGGAACGTTCTTCGCCTACCTTCTCGTCCCGATCGGCCAACGGATTCTACGCCCAACGGTTGCGACCATGTACAATTATGTCCAACCGATCATCGCATCCATCATCACAGTCATAGTCGGCCTGGACACGTTCGGACTGATGAAAAGTATCGCGATCGCATTAGTATTCTTAGGGGTTTATATCGTGACACGAAGCAAATCAAAAGAACAGCTAAAACAGCTAAAAGGTGAAAGATGAAAGAGAGGCTTCGCATCCGGTTAATAAATCGGCTGAAAGTCAGAACAACTTTCACCTCTTCATCTGCTCCATCGCTTTCCAAAGAGAATCAGCAGGCACAGGAGCGACAATGCTGACCGGCTGTTTCGATACGGGATGGATGAATTCGGCACTGCGGGAATGCAGGCTGATGCCGCCGTCCGGATTAGAACGGGGAAAACCGTATTTCAAGTCGCCTTTGATAGGGCATCCCATCTTGGCAAGCTGGCAACGGATTTGGTGATGACGGCCTGTCTTCAGGTCTATAGCCAACAGATAATAGTTGTCCGAGCGAGCAATCACTTTATAATGCAGGACCGCTTTCTTGGCATTCGTCCGTTCCGTGTCATAAGCATAGCTCTTGTTTTGCTTCTCGTTGCGAACCAGCCAGTTCACCAGCTCTCCCTCTTCTGCCGGCGGACAGTTCTTCACGATCGCCCAATAGGTCTTCTTTACTTCGCCGACCCGGAACATCTCGTTCAGACGGGCGAGCGCCTTGCTCGTCTTGGCAAATAACACGACGCCACTGACCGGACGATCCAGACGATGCGTAACGCCGACAAAGACATTTCCGGGTTTACAATACTTCTCTTTCAGCCATGCCTTCAGCATGTCCGAAAGAGGAGTATCACCGGTTTTATCTCCTTGTACAATCTCGCGGCAAGTCTTATTTACCGCAATGATATGATTGTCTTCGTAAATAACCTCCATGATTTCAAATTTATGATTTATGATTTATGGATTTATGATTTTGCAAAACAAACGTCACCTACATAAATCATAAATTATAAATCATAAATCTCTTTACATATTCATACCGCCATCAACCTGGATCACCTGTCCTGATACATAAGAAGACATATCGGAAGCCAGGAATGTAGCGATGTTGGCCACATCTTCAGGCGTACCGCCACGGCGCAAAGGAATCTTCTTTGCCCATTCGGCCTTGACTTCTTCCGGCAGACCGGCTGTCATATCAGTAATAATGAAGCCCGGGGCGATTGCATTGGCACGGATACCGCGTGAACCCAGTTCCTGCGCGATAGACTTAGCCAGGCCGATCATACCGGCTTTGGATGCCGAATAGTTACTCTGACCTGCATTACCATGTACACCAACGACAGAAGCCATATTGATGATACTGCCCGAACGCTGTTTCATCATCACCGGAGTACAAGCGTGGATAAAGTTGAAAGCCGATTTCAGGTTGACACCGATGACGGCATCCCACTGACCTTCACTCATACGCATCATCAGACCGTCTTTCGTGATACCAGCATTGTTTACGAGGATATCCACACGACCGAAATCTTTTACGATTTCAGCAACGACATTGTGTGTTTCTTCGAAATTGGCCGCATTGGAAGCATAGCCTTTTGCTTTAACACCCAATGCTTCGATTTCCTTCTGGGTGGCCAGACCGTTTTCGTCGATCACCAAATCCGTGAATGCGATATTTGCACCCTCTGCGGCGAATTTCAATGCGATCGCCTTACCAATACCACGTGCGGCCCCCGTAACGATTGCCACTTTACCTTCTAATAATTTCATATTAATTCCGTTTTAAATTCAACACTTAATCAAGCAAGCCCCCGTAGAATAGCCACCGCCGAACACGGTAATGGCAACCAGGTCGCCTTTCTTGAAACTATGATCATTTTGGGCATATACCAATGCTGAGCTTACCGAACCGGTATTTCCCAATTCTTCAATATTATGCAGGAATTTCTCTTCCGGCAGATTGAGCTGTTTGGCAATATTGGACATGATACGCATATTGGCTTGATGGCCGATGAAATATGTCAGGTTGTCCAACGTATAGCCATTCTTTTCCAAGAGATAGAGCACGTTCTTCGGCATATAGGTACAAGCTTGGATAAAGACGTCGCGTCCTTCCGGCATCATGATTCCCCCGTCGCACGGACGAAGATGAACCGCATCCGGAGCCTTGCCCAGATAACCAAGTCCTTGTGTGTATACACTTCCACGATCTCGGAATCCTTTTCCGAAACGCGTTCCTTCGAGATGAAGAAGGCCGCAGCCGCATCGCCCCAAAGGTGGCCGGCTTTCGGATCCGTCTCATTATAGTAGGCCGAATTCTTGTCGGCGGAAAGGATCAACGCTTTTGTTGCTTTTCCCATAGCAAAATACCCTTCCACAACTTCCAACGCATTCAGGAATGAGGAGCAGGCGGAAGAAAGATAGAGCGCTTTCGCATTTTCAATATGGAATTCATGCTGGGCAAGATGAGCCGCAGTCGCTACCGTATCGTACGGAGAATAAGAGGCGGAAACAATCAAATCTACATCCGTAATATCATACGGCAATTTAGGCAGGGCGTTACGAACAGCCTCCATACTCATCGTATTAATATTTTCCTCGGCTTTTGCCTTAGACCGGGAACGAATCCCGGTGCGCTGTTCAATCCACTCGCTGGTTAGCCCGTTTAACTCTAAAAAATGTTGGTTATCTACCCGTTCTTCAGGTACATAAAACCCTGTTGCATTAATAAACATTCCTCAGTATTGTGTTACTTTATCTTTATACCATTGAATATCAAATTCATTACATTATCTCTCCGTTTAATCCGCTGGCTGATATTATCCCCCATGATTCCACGTATATACGGAACTTCCAACCCCTTCAGGGCATGATGAAGAACGACCGCCGTAATCTCGGTATCGGGCATCGCGAAAATTCCTTCCTTCACTCCAGCTTCCAGAATTCCCTGTATCAATTCCGTCTCACGGATATCGAAGTTTTTCCTAATCTTCTCCACCCGCCAAATGTCACGAAAAAAATTAGCTTTCAATGTCCCGTTACGGAACACCAGCGCCTTGATTGCATCCAATCTTGCATAAAGAAATGTCATCAACTTTTCGTCCGCCGGCAAGTCTTTCGCTGCTACATCCTGCAGCATCTTGTACAGTTGGTCCAACTCGGACTCGACTACTGCCAGATAAATCTCGTTTTTACTTTTAAAGTATGTGTAAAGCGTCCGCCTTCCCTTTTTGGATGCCTGTGCAATATCGTTCATTGTCGTATTATCCACCCCCATGCGGGCAAACAATTGTCTGGCCACATCCACCAACATCTCACGTGTCTTAGAAACTGTCATCGGCATTTGTATTGCACATTTTGATTAAAACTGTGCGCAAAAGTACCGGAAAAAATAATAACTACCAAAAACATACTTACATTTTATCCAAACAAACCTTTATAATAGAGATATGAACCAATCGTTCTCTAAAAGAGCGGAGCTGATTTCCGGACAGTTATTCCAACTATAGCTTTTACCCTCCCAAAATGAAGAAAACTGCCGGAAAATTTGTTTTATCAAAAATAAGTCGTACCTTTGCACTCGAAATCAGAAATGATCACAACTACATCGCGGAGTGGAGCAGTGGTAGCTCGTTGGGCTCATAACCCAAAGGTC
>CDZY01011851.1_pt1 | contig 10601 bp, 9 predicted proteins | sample 557671 | NCBI WGS metagenome assembly CDZY01 (sample SAMEA3182091, study PRJEB8094) | gut metagenome | biome: human; feature: gut; material: Stool; isolation source: human stools | place: Canada | collected 2013-03-11
GCTTTATTCATTGACTGGAATATTAGAGGTTACTGCGGATGACTGCATGGATGCACTTGCATCTGCAATCAGTGACTATGAGGATGCAGTTGTTGAAAAGGTGGCATCCAGAAAAGATATGGATTATATTGTCACAAGAAATATAAAAGATTATCAGGCAGGTGGAACAAAGATAATTCTGCCAGATGATTTTGTGAAACTTGTTGAAGAGGAATAATTTTTACCACCAAATCGTCAAATACCGATTTTGTTAAACTCTTTCTATGCTCCATCCTCTGCCTTATTGCAGTCGATTCGTAAAAGCATATTATCATTAGAACGTGAAACACATTACAGCCTCCTGCCGCATTTGGGACAGAATTCAAAGTCCTCTGTAGTTGTATATCCACAATTGCTGCATCTTTTTGTTGTGTTTCCACTTCCATTTTCAAAGTCATAACCATACTGCGGATTTACACGCTGCAAATGCTGTGGCAATATCTCCACGTCCTCGCCTCTTGCTATCCTGCGTCCTATTTCCGGATCAAGCTCGTAAAGCGCATTACAGCATGTGGTCTGCACATAGTAGTGCCTGTTCCATTTAAAACACGGAATGAAGAACAGTGACAGCACCATGTATGTCATATACACCTGATACCTGCCATACCTGCCACATTCATCGCAGGTAATGACCTGATTGAAGTCAAAGTCCTTCCTGCCGTCCGTTATTCCCATCATAAAAAACATATATGATGCCTCCGTTTATCTGTGCCATAGTCCCCAGAAGTCTCCAAGCGATTCTCTCGTATGAAATCCCCGCTCATCCTCAACTACCGGTATTGATTTGGCATCCATTTTCTCTATATTTACATAAGTACCCTGACTCACCATTGCAAATACCCTGTCTATCTGCTCCTCTGTGCCCTGTATTTCCATAAATACCGAGCCGTCAGGGTCATTTCTCACCCAGCCTGTTGCGCCAACGCTTTCTGCCGCGTGCTCTGTTCTGTAGCGGAAACCTACTCCCTGCACAGAGCCGTACACTCTTATCTGCTTTCTGATGATTTTGCTGTCGTAATCACTCATATGCTCCCACTTCCCTGATACACATTATTTTCAGTCTACAATAGCCCTGCAAACAGCCGCATAATTGACTGCCCCAGCCTTCGCCTTGCACTTCTTCCTGTCCTGTACTTCTCCGTCACCTCCGCTGACTCAGTGAAAAGCCTGATAAAATCATCCCTGATTTCATGCACCACTTCACAATCCGCCATAAAACAACCATTTTCAAAATGGTGATAAAGGCTTCTGTAGTCAAGATTTATGGTACCGCAGGTTGCCATTATATCGTCTGCCACACTCATCTTTGCATGGCAAAAGCCCGGTGTCCACTCAAAAATCCTCACACCATGCTTCACAAGCTGGTTGTAGAAGGAGCGTGTCACGCTGTATATTGGTTTCTTATCAGGGATGCCCGGCGTGATGATGCGCACGTCAACTCCACGCTTGGCGGCAAGTGCCAGTGCATGACTCATCTCATCGGTAATAATAAGGTAAGGAGTGATAAACCAGCAATAGCGCTGTGCCTTGTTTGCCATGCTGATATAGACCTCCTCACCCACCTGCTCGTTATCGAGAGGACTGTCTGCATATGGCTGGATAAAGCCGCTCTGCTTTGCCTCATAATCATAGTGCAGCAGATATTGCGATACATCCACCTCGCGCGGCACCTTGCGCTCTGATGCATTCCACATCTCGAGAAATGCAATGGTAAACGACTTGACAGCATCTCCCTCGAGCCTGATTCCCGTATCCTTCCAGATTCCGTATGGGTGTGTCACGTTGAAGTACTCATTTGCCAGATTATAGCCGCCGGTATATGCGATTTTTCCATCAATTACCGTGATTTTTCTATGGTCACGATTGTTTAAAAACATGTTAAAGGCAGGTGCAACCGGGTTGAACACTCTGCATTTGATGCCAAGCTTCTCCATCTTTTCCGAGAAATCCCTGTCTATGAAAAAGATTGAGCCCATATCATCATAAAACACTCTGACCTCGACTCCTGCCTGCACGCGCTCCGTGAGCACCTTTTGGATACGGTGCCACGATTCCTTGTCCTCTATGGCGTGATACTCCATGAAAATAAATTTCTTTGCCTTTGATAAATCGCTAAGCTGCGCTTCGAGTCCCTTTGACGCCTGATCATAATATGTCACATCCGTGTTCTGATATACCGGATATAGTGCATTTTTTGCCAGGTATGTTGAAATTCCCGCTGCCTGTGGCACCTTTTCATACATATCGGATAGTATGTCTGCGTTTTCAGGCAGACATGGAAGAAGCATGGAATCCACCTCTTCAAACCGTGCACGCATCTTATTCGGTGCGCCGTTTAGTCCGACTAACAGGTAAAGTGACACTCCCATTATCGGAAATGCCAGTATCAGTATAATCCACGGTGTAGTCATGGATGCAGTCTGCTCACGATTGTACAGTCCGAGCACAAGTATGATTGCCAGGACGCTTGTGGTCGTGTTTATTGCTGCCGCATATTCATTTAGCCTTGTAAACATATAGACCATGAAAACTGCCTGCAATAATATCGCAAGCACTGAAAAAAACATTCTCTTTAAACCATTCTGTGTTTTTTTAGTTCCCTCGTAGGTTTTTTCCTTCATCTATTATGCCTCCATTATCTTACTGTCTGTAATACCAAACCTCTCCATACATTTTTAGCCACCTTCTTATTTAAGAAGCCATTCAATTTCCTCTTTATAAGGAGGAATAGTCTTCTTCGCAGAGCCCTCCTCACAAAGCCATGGTGTTTCCAGAATCTTTGGTACATTTGCAAAGGTCTCATCATGCACCAGGCGGTGCAGTGTATCATAGCCGATGGTTCCCTTGCCTATATTTGCATGCCTGTCCTTGTGTGCTCCGAGAGGATTTAAGCTGTCATTCACATGAAATACCGCTATCTGCTCAAGCCCTATCACCCTGTCAAACTCTGCAAAAACATCATCATAATGGTTCACAATATCGTATCCTGCATCATTTACATGGCACGTATCAAAGCAGACACGAAGCCTTTCCTTCTTTTCCACTCCATCATAGATTGCCTTAAGCTCCTCAAAGGAACGGCCTATTTCACTGCCCTTTCCTGCCATCGTCTCAAGTGCGATAAACACATCATCATCATTCTGATTGAGCACCGTGTTAAGTCCCTTTACAATCTGTGCAATGCCAGCCTGCTCACCGGCATTTACATGACTTCCCGGATGCAGCACCAGTATACGGCTCTTCATTGCCGCGGTCCTCACTATCTCCTTTTCCAGAAACTCCACTGCCAGCTCGTATGTCTCAGGCTTTACGGTGTTTGCCAGATTTATGATGTATGGCGCGTGGACCACTATCTCATTTATCCCATGCTCATGTGCATATTCCCAACCAGCGTCTATGTTGAGCTCGGAGATTTCCTTTCTTCTCGTGTTCTGCGGTGCTCCGGTGTATAGCATAAACACATTCGCGCCATATGACGCTGCTTCCCTGGCTGATGCCAGAAACATATCTTTTCCTGCCATTCCTACGTGACAGCCTAATTTTATATCACTCATATTTTTCCTCTGTTTCATTGAATCTATATATCTATTATATCTATTATTTCTACTATAACACTACATCCCTGATAACTCTATCTAAATATTCTAAATTTTTACTAAACATAGCAAAAGTCATTGACATAGTATCAAAAACTACATATACTATCCTTTGCAACCACATATATTAATGGCATATAATTGCAATGTATGTGATGCATAACTACAGTTAACCAATTATTATAGAAATACGAGGGTAAATATGTTTGAAATAATTGTTGACTCTGCGGCAAACATTCCTGCAGAGCTATGTAAAAAATATAAAATCAAGGTGCTATCATTTGTAAACCTTGTCAACGGAAAGGAAATGACCTGCTTTGAGCCTGACCTCACACCGGAACAGGAGCGGGCAAAGGGTAAGGAATACTATGACGCGATAAGAGAAGGTGCCGAGGTAAAGACCGGACTTATCAGCAGCGGAATCTTTGAGGATACCTTCAGGGAAATCATTGAGGCAGACAAGGATATCCTGTATTTTTCCCTCAGCAAAAACATAAGCGGCAACTACAACTCAGCCCGTGTCGCAGCCGATGCTGTCCTTGATGATTGCAGTAACGGCAGAAAAATACGCCTGGTGGATTCATTAAATGCTTCCCTCGGACAGGGACTTCTCGCAATATATGCCAGCGAAATGCGTGAGAAGGGCATGAGCTTTGATGAGGTGGCTGACACGATAGAAACCTATCCTGCCAGATTAAACGGTGTGTTTACCGTGGGCAATTTAAAGTATATTGCAAGAACCGGCAGATTAAGCGGAACCACCGCTTTGGTTGGCAACATGCTAAGTATCAAGCCTATCCTAAGGGGCAGCAAGGACGGATATATTGTACAGTTCAGAAAATGTCGTGGCCGAAAAGCCGTATTAAATGAGCTTGTCAATCTGTTATGCAACAACATTACAGACCCTGAAAATCAGATTATCGGAGTGGCACATGCTGACGCATATGAAGATTCGCTCTATGTGATTGAACAGATTAAAAAGCGCATAAAGGTGCGCGATGTGATAAATACCACCTATGATTTCTGCACCGGAAGCCATGTTGGTCCGGAATCTTTAGCAGTATTTTTCATGGGAAAGGACAGAGAATTGGGAGCCTGATATCAGGCTCCCTTTTCACTTCTTTTATTCATCATCCTCACATAAAAAAGTCCCAGAACTCGCTTATTAAGCGGATTCTGAGACTTTTGATTTCTATTAATTGCAACTTCTATCTCATTTTAAGCTGCAGCTTTCTTGCTTTCTGATTTCTCACAGAGCTTCTTCACACCCTGAATTGCAACAAGTACACCAAGGATGAGCAGTAATACTGCAAATATAAGCTGTAATGAATTTCCAAGGTCAAGTCCTACAGAGAATAATGCCTTTGTAAGCTTGTAGATTGTCATGCCAAGTGCAGTAAATGTAACTGCCATCATGAATACCATTGGAATCCAGAGCATGCAGCCCTGACGCTTTGTCTTCTTTAAGAATACTGCGCAGGCAACAAGTGCAAGTACTGATAAGAGCTGGTTAGCTGAACCAAACAGTGGCCATATCTCTGCATAGCCTACCTTTGTAAGCAGGAATGCAAGTACCAGTGTGATGATTGTTGCAAAGTATTTGTTTGTCATCAGCTTGACAAATGGACTCATATTGTCATCATCTGTGTCTGAATCAAGCCAGAACTCCTGGAATGACAGACGTCCGACTCTGGCTACTGAATCAAGTGATGTCAGAGCGAAGGCTGATACAGCAAGGTTAATCAGTGTGAACACAAGTGAGTGTGGTAAACCGAGTACTGACAGGAAGTTTGCGATAGCTCCTGCGAAAATCTGTGGCTGTGTTGTAAGTCCCTGAGCTGCTGCCTCTCCCTTACCGAATGATGCTACTGCGATAAGTGCAAGGATTGCAAGCATACTCTCCATAAGCATGGCACCGAATGAAACAGGAAGCATGTTCTTCTCATTCTTTATCTGCTTAGATGCAGTACCTGATGATACAAGTGAATGGAAACCTGAAACTGCACCACAGGCGATTGTTACGAATAAGATTGGGAACAGATACTGTGGGTTTCCGTTTGCATCAGGGATTGCAAATGCTGTGAAAGCATCAAGGTTACAAGCAGGATTTGCAACAAATACACCGATTATCGCACCTACGATCATGAAGATTAACAGGTAGCTGTTAAGGTAATCACGTGGCTGAAGCAGTGCCCATACAGGTGTAACACTGGCTATAAGTATATATGCAAATATAATTATGTGCCATACGCTAAGGTTTAAATACATTGGGAAATTGAGTCCCAGTGCTATAGCTACTATAAGTAATGCGATTGCAACAAGTGTGTTAATCCATTTGTTGAACTTAGAATATTTAAGGAAGAAACCAAGTGCAACTGCTTCTATGATGAAAAGCATTGATGTAGTTGCAACTGCTCCGTTGGCTACAACCTTTGTAACCTCACCTGCTTTATCAGCAGCAAAACCATTGAAGGTTCCGGCTACGACATCTGCGAAGGCTGCAACAACAAGTATACAGAACAGCCAGCAGAATAACAGGAATAATTTCTTTCCTAATTTACCGATGTACTCCTCGATGATGTAACCGATTGTACGACCCTTGTTCTTAACTGAAGCGTACATAGATGCAAAATCCTGAACAGCTCCAAAGAATACACCACCAATTAATATCCAAAGCAGAACCGGAAGCCATCCGAAAATAGCTGCCTGAATTGGTCCGTTGATTGGTCCAGCACCTGCTATAGATGCAAACTGATGTCCGAATACTACATTGGTATCGGCCGGTACATAGTCCACTCCGTCCTCCATCTCGTAGGCAGGAGTCTTGGCATTTGGATCAATGCCCCATTTGTTTTGCAGATAACGGCCATATAATAAGTATGCTCCACCGAGCACAACAATGGCTATTACCATCATTAAGATTCCACTCATATTATTACCTCTTTCTTTTGTTTATCTTAATTTTATTTGTATATTATGTTTACTCTTTTTTTAACAAATTTCAATAAATATTTTATACATAATTTATTTTTAATTTCTATTATTTTTGTTTAATTTACCAATCGGTTATAATAGGTATTCATTCTCTTTATGCTGTCTTTGTCTCAGCGGCTTCTTCTGCCTTTTTAGCAGCCATTTTGTCCTTTAATGCAAAGGCTCCGGCAAGCAGTGTGCCTGAGATTGAATGCCATGTACATGACACTGCACAGATGATGGCTGATTCAGGTGTTGAAGCAAACTGTGCTGTAGTGGTGGCAAGGTTTGTGGCAAGACCTGCATTCTGCATACCAACCTCGATAGAGATGGTTCTCTTCTTGGCTGTGTTCATGCCTACCAGCCTTCCTGCACCGTATCCGAGCAGATATCCAAGTCCGTTATGTAACAGAACTGCCGCAAAAATTACTACTCCTGATGTAAAGAACTTTGAGCCCTGTGATGATACAACACCACCTACAACGAATGCCAGACCAAGCACCGCAATACCCGGCATGACCTTCTGAGCCTCGGCAAATGCCTTTTTCTTTCCAAGCAGGTAGTTGAGTAAAAATCCAACCGCTACAGGAAAGATTACAGTCTCAATGATTGACACAAACATCGGAAGTGCCTTGATTGAGACATGTGTTCCGCTTGCAAGCAATGATACCAGAAGCGGTGTCATAAATGGTGAGAGCAATGTGGAAACTGTTGTCATTCCAACTGAGAATGCCACATCACCACCGCAGAGGTATGACATAATGTTTGAAGAAACACCACCAGGACAGCAGCCTACGAGGATAAGTCCAAGTGCGATTCCGTCAGGCAGATTCAATGCCTTTGAGATACCAAATGCGAGAAACGGCATGATAAGATACTGTGCGATTGCACCTACACATATATCAAATGGTCTCTGTGCAAGTATCTTGAAATCCTGTGTCGTAAGTGTAAGTCCCATACTAAACATGATGATTCCGATAATGATTGACTGACATGTGAACTTGTTGGATACCGGATCCACAAACAGCATCTGATTTACCCAGGCCATCAGATTCGGAACCAGAAATGTGACTACGGCGATTGCTATGACAACTATCGATGTGTAGTCTGATAAAAATTTACTTACTTTTTGTAATGCTTTCATTGTAAGCCTCCTTAACATTTTTCTGCTCACTAAAACTCTTTTATGGAATTAAAAAATCCCTTTCCAGATTGACATAATCTGAAAAGGGACGAAATAATCCGCGTTACCACCCTGATTCCACAGTGTATTACTGTGACACTCTGCATACCAGCATATGCTTTCCATATAACGGTGGACACCGGCGAGGTTTACAGACACACTTAATGCTTTCAGCCCGCTTCTTAGAGAGGATATTCCAATCTGATCATTGCCTGTTCGCACCGCCCACAGGCTCTCTGAAAATAAATACAAATCGGACCTTGTTCTCATCAACGAATTTTGGTGAACATATTTATTTAAATCTTGTTTTGTATTATAGCCCTCTGACACTATATGTCAAGAGAATGATACAAATTTGTACTATAACATTTATTTATAGTTTTTATTCATGTGCTTTATTCTTATTATTTATTCGTAATCTTTGTTGTTATACTCATCATTCCATGACTGCTGTTGTGATGTACCGTAGGAATTTTGAGCATCCCCGCCCTGTGCTGTGCCATACGGATTCTGACCATACTGCTGGTTTGCTCCGTTTCCGTACATGTTCTGGCCGTACTGCTGATTTGTGCCATTTCCGTACATGTTCTGGCCATACTGCTGATTTGCCCCGTTTCCGTACATGTTCTGGCCGTACTGCTGGTTTGCTCCGTTTCCGTACATGTTCTGACCGTACTGCTGGTTTGCTCCGTTTCCGTACATGTTCTGACCATACTGCTGACCATATCCGTTTGAACCGTATGGATTATAGTAGTTATTATTACTATTGTATCCAGCTCCCACATAAACAATGTTTTTGTTGAAGGCAATAATACAGATAAAAATCACATTGAGGAATATAAGTCCGCAGGCAAATCCGGCTCCCTTGCCAAACGCATGTGACAGTCCGACACAGCAGAGGATACTCATAACCAATGCCACAATCATTGCTGCAATAATCAGGATAACCGCAAATATCAGCATGCCCATGTGAGCTCCGATGCGGCTTCCTGCATATCCATAGGTAGAATCATAATACGACCCCATATAACTGGATGTCATAACAGAAAGTCCTGATGCAATAATCTCATACATCAATATAATACATCCCACTATAATTCCGATAGTAGCCACAAGATATCCCCAGAACAGCTTCTTTTTCCCTGCAATCCTGAATCTCACGTATGAGCTGTAAAACGGTACAATAGCCGCCCAGCCGTGCTCTCCTGCCTTTGCATACATAATCCATGATGCAACAATTGTCAGTACCATAACTGCCAGATTGATAAACGACTCAAAGCCGTCAATCATACTCATAATAGTATAATATGTGCTCATTTTTTCTCCTTTTCATAACCAAAGTTTGTTTGTTATTCAAAGTATACATCACCATAGGTCAGAGTGCAATAATTAAAAAGTTTTTGGAGCTTATATAATTCACTCATTTTAAGATTCTAACAATACTCCTTTATATATTCACCAAAATATGGAAGTGCAAGTGAGATATAGCCCTGTCTGGAATTTAATATCCCTCTTTTTATAAGACGATCCCTGTACATAGAGTAGCTTCCTGACTTCTCTCCCATAAGCTTAAGCACTTCTTCACGCTTGTATTCTTCCTTTTCTGTCAAAAGTCCTGCAAGAAACCTGTCCATTTCAGTCATCTCTTCCCATATTTTTTCATAAGAATATGCAAACAATTCAGCCTTGAGTCCTGGTAAAATATCTTCCAGTGACTCATCCTCTTTCTTCTTAAAATACAACACGCCCAATTCCTGAAATGCATATGCGTATCCTTTCGTGATTTTCGCCATTTCACGAGCCTCATTACTGTCAATATCCAGCTTGCTCTTATACATTTCAGTCATTCGTATCATATTAAGAGGCTCCGTTTTAACTGTTGCCGCTCTTCTGAAAAATGTAAGATTTTTGACATTGCTCAATTCCTGTATATTTTCATACAAGCCTGTACACACAAAATAAACCGGATACCCTGCTCTGAGCCATCTGCCATATTCAGACGCAAATTTTATCATCTCTTCGGACTTTGAAACCTCATCTATTCCTATAAGTATCTTCTTCCCCTTTTTCTGTGCAGCCTGTATCATTGTCTCAACTTCTACACCGATATCAAAGAAATTATTATTGTTTTCTGCCGTATAGCCGATTCCACCACCTGTTCCCATCACTGTTGCAGAGAGGTTTATCCCTGTTGTTTTCTTATCCTGTGAACCAAAACCGGCCTTTACAAGCATTGCCGCTATCTGTCCCAGTATATCTCTTGCAGGATTTACATCAAAAACAAGCCAGTTTATATATCTGCTTTCATTGGTTCTTAATTCTTCCTCCACCTTTGCAAGTATAACGGTTTTACCGGAGCCTCTGACACCGGTTATCTTATATACCGACTCCGACGGATTATCGTAAATAAAGTTTTCCAGTATCTCCTCTGTTTTCTCTGTATGGATATATGTGTATTCCGGAGTCTTACTGAAGGTTGTAGTAAATGGATTCTGCATAAATTCACCTCAATTTATTATATGAAATTCAAAACTATTTATATTTTTTTATACTTTCTATTGCTCTTTATAGTTTTTTATAAATCTTTATACTTTTTCTTTTATTTTATACTTTTTTATACTTTTTTGCAATAGTTCTTCCGACCTGTATATACCGTTAAAGGAATCACCTCTTTTTGCACCCTTGACAAACCCCTTCTTAAACGGCTATAATATCGTCAATTGAAGCACAATTACATTTCAACAGGCTTTGATGGGAACAAGTACATTTCTGCAATACTTACAGAGAGCTGCCGGCAGGTGAGAGGCGCA
>CDZY01029767.1_pt1 | contig 10290 bp, 9 predicted proteins | sample 557671 | NCBI WGS metagenome assembly CDZY01 (sample SAMEA3182091, study PRJEB8094) | gut metagenome | biome: human; feature: gut; material: Stool; isolation source: human stools | place: Canada | collected 2013-03-11
CCATATCAGTCGGTCATTTTTTGCGGACAGTTCATACATGCTATCCTTTTCTGTTCTCTGCTCCTGCGTTTGCTCTCGTTTGATTTCTCCCTCCGTATCTTCTTGGCACAAGCAGGACAATACCTTGATGCACCAGAGCCCGGGACATATTCAACGCCGCACACCGTACAATTTTTAGCGGGCATTGCTGCCCACCGTTTTGTAGGTATGATATGTAATTCATCGACAAAGCCGATGAATTTATAGTAAATCTTGATTTCCTGCTTCACTGTTCCGTCTGCCATCTTCTCACGCTCCGAAACAAGTATCTTGTCTATGAGTGCGTTTATAACTGTTGCATCCAGTTCTTTTAAGCCTTGATAATTTCGGATAAGGGCGAGGAAGTCACGGATTCCCCGTGATTTCTCGTAGCTTTCATTAAGAGTTTCCGTCACCTCTTTCAGCCTTGCTTCAATTTCAAGCTGCTCTTTCTGGTATTTCCCCGACATCATCTCAAAATTCCGCTCGGTAATACGCTCCATGACCTTATCCTCGTAGAGAGAGGAAAACAGCCTGTCCAGTTCCGCAAGGCGTTTGTTCAGCTTCTTACGTTCTTTCTCTAATGCTTTCGCCCTGCTCTGGTCTGTTTCCGTGAGCCGCTTTTCTATGGCCCTGACCGCCTTTTCATCATTCACTGCCATATCCGCAAAACAGTTGATGTCGGCAAGAACGGCATTGAATAAATCCCTTGCTTCTATATTGTGGGCACTACACTCGCTTCTTCCGTTTCTTGCATAATTATTACATGAATACTGTACACAGTCGATAATCTCTGGGCGTTTCCTCCTGTGTACGTTCATTGCCCGCAGAGCACATCCGCAGTCCACACACTTGATAACGCCTGCAAAAATATTTACAAATCCTCCCTTGTTCTGTGGAAGCCTACGACTTGTAATAAGCTGTTGGACAATATCAAATTCCTCCTGCGTGACTATTCCCTCATGGGTATTGGGTATCACTTCCCATTCTTCGGGCAGCTTAGAGGGGCGTTTCTTGCTTTTCATATTGGCGGCAATCCGTTTGTAGCCTACAAGATTTCCCGCATATATCGGGCTTCTTAAAATGCTCCTCACGCTGTTCCCACTCCAAATATAGCGTTTGTCCTCGTTCCCCTCAAAATGACGTTCAAAGCCTGTTTCGCCACGCTCCGCCGCATAAGCGGCAGGGCGTAGGATATGCTGTTTATTAAGATGTCTGCAAATTTTGGCAACTCCATTCCCTTTTAATGCAAGGTCGAATATCTCTTTTACAACATGTGCCACTTTATCATCTATCAGCAGATGGTTGTGGTCGGCAGGGTCTTTGATATAGCCATAAGGGGCGGTAGTTCCCATGAATTTCCCCTGTTGAAACCTCGCCCGATATGCCGATTTTATCTTAACAGATATGTCAGCGGCATACATTTCGTTTAAAATGTTGCGGAAAGGCGTGATGTCCATAGCAGATTTATTCAAGGTATCTACGCCGTCATTGACCGCTATATACCTCACGTTATGCTCTGGGAAGAAAACTTCCAGATATAACCCACAATCAAGATAGTTTCTCCCCAGACGGGATAAATCTTTCGTAATCACGCAGTTTATCAGACCGCTTTCAATGTCTTTTATCATATTCTGGAAACTTGGTCTTTGGAAAGCTGACGTTAGATAACGATACTTTTGAAAACACTGGAAAATCAAGGTTTTTCGAGCGACGGACAAGCAGGGTATTGTACTAAAAACTGAATACGACGCAGAAGCGGCGTTTCTTACTCTCTACATGGGAGAACAGGAACGCCGCTTTTTTCATGCCCTTTGTTACGCAGTAGGGGCAGAAAAAGCCTTGCTACAAGCGGTTTTCCGGGCGCGTATCTGGCGCGGAAAGGGATTTATACCTTATCCCCCGAAACCGCGCTTCTACTGCGTAACAAATCCAAAGCAAAGGAGCTATGAACTATGGCAGTTTTCAGAGTGGAACGAAACAAGGGCTATACCGTAATGAGCAACCACCACCTACGCAACAAGGAGCTTTCCCTAAAGGCAAAGGGGCTGTTGTCGCAAATGCTGTCACTCCCCGAAGATTGGGACTACACCTTGAAAGGCTTATCCCTTATCAACCGGGAGAAGATAGACGCTATCCGCGAAGCCATTAAGGAACTTGAACGCGCCGGGTATATCGTCCGTTCAAGGGAGCGCGACGAGAAAGGACGCTTGCGGGGCGCGGACTATGTGATATTCGAGCAGCCGCAGCCGCCTACGCCGGATTTACCTACATTGGAAAATCCAACATTGGATAATCCAATGCAGGAAAAACCAACATTGGAAAAACCTACGTTGGAAAATCCAACGCAATTAAATAAAGATATACAAAGAACTGACTTACCAAAAAAAGAAAAATCAAATACAGATTTATCAAGTACCCATTCCATTCCTATCCTTTCCCCTAACCCCTCTCCTTGCAGAGAAGCGGCTGCGCCGCCGGAACGGAAAGGAACGGAAGCGGCAGCACAGAGCGCAGTTGATATATACCGGGAAATCATCAAGGACAATATCGACTACCACATTCTCAAACAGGACATGAAGTTTGACAGTGACAGGCTGGACGAGATTGTAGACCTCATGCTTGAAACCGTATGCACCGCCAGAAAGCGGGTACGGATTGCGGGGGACGACTACCCGGCAGAGCTTGTGAAGTCAAAGTTTATGAAACTAGACGGCGAGCATATCCGCTTTGTGCTTGACTGTATGCGGGAGAACACAACCAAAATCCGCAACATCAAGCAATATCTGAAAGCCGCCCTTTTCAACGCCCCGTCCACAATCGGCAACTACTACACTTCCCTTGTCGCCCATGACATGGCAAGCGGCGCACTGTCACCGAAAAAGCCGCAGTACGGCGACCCGGACTATTATTCATGCAATGAGGGCGAAAGCCTGTAACCACCCACAACCACAAAAGGAGGATTTTATTATGGCACAGAAAATGACAGGAGCATTGGTATTTGACGAGCGCACCGACCGTTACGACATCCGCTTTGACTTAAACAGCTACTACGGGGGCTTGCATTGCGGCGAGTGCTTTGACGTATTCGTGCGGGGCAAGTGGAAGCCGACCCGGATTGAGTACGGCGACAACTGGTATCTTGTGGGTATCAGAGCCGAGGACTTGAACGGGCTGCGGGTGCGTATCTGACCGCCGCCCCATAAAGAAACGCGAAAGGAGGACGCGACAAATTGCAGGACGAAGTAAACGAAAAGACCATAGCCCTTTACATCAAGACCGGGAAGCTGACCGCGCAGACGCTCCAAAAGGCAATGAAAGCCATACTGTCAAAGGGCAAAAAGCAGCTTGCAAAACCGCCACAGGGCAAGCAGAGCTTAAAGCAGCTTATGAAGCAGAACGCGGGCGTTTCCAACATTGAGATTACCGAGGGCAATATCAAAGCCTTTGAGAGTACGGCGAAAAAGTACGGTATCGACTTTGCGCTGAAAAAGGACGCGACGGAAAGCCCGCCCCGCTATCTGGTTTTCTTCAAGGGGCGGGACGCGGACGTACTGACCGCAGCCTTTAAGGAATTTTCCGCAAAAAAGCTGACACAGGAGAAAAAGCCCTCAATCCGAAAGCTGCTCTCTACCCTCAAAGAAGCTGCACAGGGCAGAAACGCGGAACGGGCAAAGGTCAAGAACAAGGACAGGGAGGTATCGCTATGAAGCCGGAAATCAAGAAGCTGCTTATCCTAAATCTCCCGTATCTGCTCTTTGTCTGGCTCTTTGATAAAGTGGGCGCGGCTGTCCGGCTCTCCCCCGGCGCGGACGCAAGCGCAAAGCTGCTACATCTTGGGGACGGTTTTACCGCCGCCTTTTCCAGTATCGCGCCGAGCTTCCACCCGGCAGACTTAGCTTTAGGCATTGCGGGGGCGGTCATTGTCCGGCTGATTATCTACACCAAAGGCAAGAACGCGAAGAAATACCGCCGCGGGACAGAATACGGTTCGGCGCGTTGGGGCGGGGCTGACGACATAAAGCCGTACACCGACCCGGTATTTGAGAACAATATCCCCTTAACGCAGACGGAACGGCTCACCATGAACAGCCGCCCGAAGCAGCCGAAATACGCAAGAAACAAAAATATCCTTGTAATCGGCGGTTCCGGCAGCGGCAAGACCCGGTTCTTTGTGAAACCGTCGCTCATGCAATGTACGTCAAAGGATTTTCCAACGTCGTATATCGTCACTGACCCGAAAGGAACACTGATTTTGGAAACCGGGAAAATGTTACAGCGGTACAAATACCGTATCAAAGTGCTAAATACGATTAACTTCAAAAAATCCATGAAATACAATCCCTTTGCCTATCTGCGGAGCGAAAAGGACATTTTGAAGTTAGTCAATACCATTATCGCCAACACCAAAGGCGACGGGGAAAAATCCGGCGAGGATTTCTGGGTGAGTGCGACACGTTCGCAGGCGGTAAAAAGTCTGCGCACAGTGTTGGTTTATTAAATAATAACCAGTCTGTGAACTGGTAATCCGATAGGTGGAATGATGGGGTAACGCCCTGAAACGTCTATCCTTGACGGACTTGCGTCAGCTGTAATGGTTGGAGTGAGAAGCTCCGTGACAACGACCGAGAGTAGTCGTAGGAATCTGCCAAAAGATTCTCGAAAACGCCCCAGAGGTGGGGTGCGCTACCTATAGGTCTAGGATCTATAAAATATCTATGATTAGAATGTTTACTTTGGCGAGTAAACTGACGAAAACTGCGAATGTACGGTTCTAAAAGAAGACCATATAGAAATGTATGGGTGCGTTAAAGCGCAGTCAGTGTGGTTCAGTAGAAATTCGCCCTACGAACGACCATGTTGTGTTACAGGCACATCCAAGCTGACAGGACTATAGCAGAGATCTAAGGATATATGTACAGATAGGATTATCGGAACGTGGAAAGGCACCAGATTCCATTAGGGGATAGCCTGACGAAGAAAATAAGCAGGTGAACTGGTGCTGAAAAGCCGTGATCGAACTTATGATGAGTTCTGCGAAAAAGAGGAACTCGGAGGAATGGTCACAAGTCGGTTGAAATAAACAGGCATTATTCAGTCTAATGATAAGGATTACGAGTAAGACCAAAAGGGTCACTTTCGAGAGGAGGTGATGCCTTATGCCAAAGAAAAGTAAAACATTATGTGTAGATGACCTGCGTCATGCGGAGTACTACGGAATGCAAGGTACTTTTGATGAACTATATCAAAAAAGTCAGAACGGTGAAGTATTTGAGAATCTTATGGATTTGATACTGAGCAGGGATAACATTTTACTTGCGTACCGAAACATCAAAGCGAACAAAGGCAGCTACACGGCAGGAACAGACAAAAAGAACATCACAGATATTGGGAGTCAAACTCCTGATGATGTGGTAAAAAGAGTGAGATTTATTGTTACGGGAAGCGAACACGGCTACAGACCAAAGCCTGTAAGACGGAAAGATATCCCGAAACCAAACGGAAAAACACGTCCGCTGGGAATCCCATGCATATGGGATAGGTTGATACAGCAATGTATCAAGCAGATCATGGAACCAATCTGCGAAGCAAAGTTCTGCAATAATAGTTATGGATTTCGTCCGAATAGATCCGTTGAACATGCCATTAACAGAACCTACACCATGCTTCAAATGATGAATCTTCATTATGTTATTGAGTTTGATATTAAAGGATTTTTCGATAACGTAAATCATAGCAAGTTAATCAGACAGATATGGTCGCTGGGTATCCATGATAAAACGCTGATTTTTATTATCAAGCGAATACTAACAGCTCCAATTAAAATGCCCGATAATACAACGGTACTGCCCAACAAGGGTACACCACAGGGAGGAATTATCTCACCACTACTGGCAAACATCGTTCTAAATGAATTGGATTGGTGGATAGTTAGTCAATGGGAGGAAAATCCGATTGCTATAAGCAGAGGGCGAGAAAGAATAATCGGAAAAACTAAAGTTTTTGATAAAAGCCATGGTTATAGGATTATGAAAAACACAGAAATGAAAGAAATGCATATCATTCGGTATGCGGATGATTTTAGGATTTTCTGTAGAACGAAAGAGGACGCAGTCAGGACAAAAGAAGCGGTTACGGCGTGGATTGAAGAGAGGTTGAAATTAGAGGTGTCCCCTGAGAAAACAAGGATTGTGAACACCAGAAAACGGTGGTCAGAGTTTCTTGGATTCAAAATAAGGGTAAGGCTGAAGCATCATAAATATGTGGTGCAGTCGGCAATCTGTGACAAAAAGGTTGAAATTGAAAGAACAAAGCTAGTGGAACAAGCGAAAAACATCGCAAAACCCCGAGAGAAAAAAAGTTGTTTATCAGAAATTCAGCTATATAACTCTATGGTGTTAGGCATACAGAATTACTATCAGCTTGCCACCTGTATCAGTATTGATTGCAGAGAATTCCATAGGCGAGTAATGACAGTTTTGACGAACAGGTTAAATACAGAAACAGGAAGTATGCTAAAACATGAGGGTGGAACTATCACCCAAGCAGAAAAGGAAAGATTCGGACAGTCAAAAATGATTCGATATGTTTCAGGAATTGACCAGATGATCTATCCGATTGCATTCATCAAAAATAAAATACCGATGGCGAAGCGATCAATCGTTTGTAGTTATACAAAAGAAGGTCGTGCTCCGATTCATACAGAACTTAACCTTAATCAGTATGTTCTGAAAGGACTGAGAGAAAAAATATCCGTTGGTCATAGCACAGAATACCATGACAGTAAAATATCTTTATTTTCTGCTCAAAAGGGAAAATGTGCAATCAGTGGAGAAGAATTCGCAGATGTGGAACATGTAGCTGTATGGCTCAAAGTACCAAGAGCACTTGGTGGATTTGAAAGATATAAAAACATGGTTCTGATTCACAAAAAATATCTGATTCTGTTACAAGAACTGCCCCAAGCAGTAATAAAAGACCTGATAAAAACACTCAATATCACAAAAAAGATGCTCGTGAAAATCAATAGTCTGCGAGAGCAGGCGAACCTGTCAGCAATAATATAAAACTTAAATTTGGTGACTGATTAAATGTCTCGTGAAGACAATCGATGGAGCGCCGGATGCGGTGAAAGTCGCATGTCCGGTGTGAAGTGGGGGAAAAGGTGGAGATAATATCAAAACCTTACCTATCACTATAAGCGGAAAAGCTCTACTACACCGCGCTAATCGGCTACATCTGGTATGAAGCCCCGGAGGACGAGAAGAACTTCACGACGCTGCTTGAGATGATAAATGCGTCGGAAGCCCGCGAGGACGACGAGGATTTCCAGAACCCGGTTGACCTCATGTTTGAACGTCTGGAAGAAAAAGACCCGGAACATTTTGCAGTCAAGCAGTACAAAAAATACAAACTTGCGGCGGGCAAGACCGCAAAAAGCATACTTATCTCATGCGGCGCGAGGTTAGCCCCATTCGACATTAAGGAGCTGCGGGAGCTTATGGAAACCGACGAAATGGAGCTTGACACCATAGGCGACAGAAAGACCGCCCTTTTCGTCATCATCAGCGACACCGACGACACTTTTAACTTTGTCGTTTCAATCCTTTACACACAGCTATTCAACCTCTTGTGCGACAAGGCAGATGATGAATACGGCGGGCGGCTTCCCGTCCATGTTAGGTGCTTACTTGATGAATTTGCGAATATCGGGCAGATACCAAAGTTTGAAAAGCTCATTGCAACGATACGGAGCCGGGAAATATCCGCGTCAATCATCTTGCAGAGCCAGTCACAGCTAAAAGCCATTTACAAAGACAACGCCGATACCATAGTCGGCAACTGCGACACCACGCTTTTCTTGGGCGGCAAGGAGAAAACCACCCTTAAAGAAATATCGGAAATTTTAGGAAAAGAAACGATAGACAGCTTTAACACGTCCGAAACAAGGGGGCGGGAGCTTTCGCATGGGCTGAACTATCAGAAATTGGGAAAGCAGCTTATGACGGAAGATGAAATTGCAGTCATGGACGGAGGGAAATGTATCTTGCAGCTACGCGGGGTGCGCCCGTTCTTTTCGGACAAATTCGACATAACGAAGCACCCGAAATACAAGTACCTGTCCGACGCAGACCCGAAGAACGCCTTTGACATGGAAAAGCACCTTAAACGCCGCCCCGCCATTGTCAAGCCCGACGAGGTTTTTGACTATTACGAGCTTGACGCGGCAGACTTACAGGAGGACGCAGACCATGAGGAAACGTAGCGCAGAGGAAAAACAAAAGCAGCTTGAACGGTTTTTAATGAATGTTGCGGAAGCCGCCGACGCTGCATTATGGGAGTATTGGCGGGAAAAGGAAGCGGAACACCGCCGTTTTGCAACGGAGTATGTCACGCGCCGGGGGCTTATCCCGCAACAGTGACAGCATGGCAGACCGCCGGGGGACAGGGGAAGCTACACTTCCCCTACGCTGCCTTGCGGCAGCTACCCCTTTGTGAACTTGCGGGAAGCGAACACCTTGCTACGCAAGCTATTCACTTCCCGCAAGTCTGAAAAAAACGTCCGGCAGCATAGCGGAACACAGAAAGGAGCGATTGAAGCAATCACATCTATCCATACCGGCTACATGATACGCGCCCCCACTTTCCGGCGCAGTACACAGCGGCAGGAGCCGCACCCCTTACAACTGAATACCGCCGCGCCGCAGAACTTACGCAGCGCGGGGACAGCCGCAGACGCGGCAGAAAGGATATATTTATGGCATTTTTCAATAGCGCAGTAGACGTTTTGCAGACCCTTGTTGTAGCACTTGGAGCCGGGCTTGGTATCTGGGGCGTAATCAATCTGATGGAGGGCTACGGCAATGACAATCCGGGCGCAAATGCTCATGTACGGTAAAGTATCACAAGAAAATTATGTCGAATTGACAGCCGCCTCCGCTATACCGAATAAGGAAATAAAGAGTCCTCAAATTTTGCGCTACTAAATGAAGACGAGCGGAAGTAATCTCCCGCTCGTCAGTAAACTTAACTATGCCATATCAATCCCGCTTCTTTCCCGCCACCGGCACTAAGAACAGCGCGGGCAACAGCAGGAAAGCGGTACAGACCAGCCCCCAGGGTATGGACACCTGCTGGGCTACCAGCCCCACAATAGGCCCGCCGATGATCTGCCCGAAAGAGTCCAGCTGTCCGCTGGTGGAAAAGACTGTGGCGCGCATTTTCTCATCCACATGGTCGTTCATCCAGGCGGCCAGCACAGGCTCCTTGATGGTGCGCATAAGCCCCGCCAGCAGGAACACCAACAACATGAACCAAAAGCTCCGCCCCACCGCGAAGAGAACCAGGCACAGGATATACCCGGCGCTGGTGGACATGACCACACTGGTTCGGCTGACAGTCCCTTTTTTCTCCATGCGGGCGATGAGCAACTGAGAAGCCAGAATACCTAAGCCGCTGCCGATAAGACTGATAACACCGAACCAAGTGACGCTGTTCAGCGGCCCGATAACGGGTATTACCGTGTCATCCAGAAAATGAGCGGTGGAGAGCCGGTCAAAGCCTTCACTGGCAAGTCCCCCGCATAGTGTGATTGCTAAGAGCGCCAGCAACACAGGTGCGCCTTTCACAAAGCCCAGGTTGAGCTTGAACAGGCAGACAAAGTCTTTAAGCAAGCCCTGCCGTTCCTCAATAGCAGGGGAGAAGTTGGTTTCTGGCATGATGCGAACCAACACCAGCCCCAACAACAAGCACAAACTGCCCCCCAAGATGAGAGGCATTTGCAGGTTTATGTTTCCCAGCAGTGTGCCCAGCACCACGCCCAGAACGCCGCCGATTTGCCCCATTTGACTGCCCCGCAGGAACACCTTGTCTATGGGTTTGTCCTCTTCCTCCGAGGCAATCCACGCCTCCAGAGCGCCGGTGATGAAGGTATCACCGCAACCCCAGACAACCTGGGCCAGCAGAACCGGCGCGAACCACGGTAGCGCACCCTCCATCAGAAAGCCCAGGCCGTAGAGGAACATTCCAATCAGCACCGAGCGCCGACGGCTATACAAATCCGACACCACACCGGTGGGTATCTCGAACAGAAAGCAGGCGGTCTCCTGAACCGTCCCTACCAGGACAAGCTGGAAAGCATCCAGCTGCACCACCTCCAGGTGGTACACGATGGAAAGCACTGTGGACATAGAAACCGCCAGGGAACAGACAAATCGGTACAGCAGGTAGACAGAATATGCCTTTGAATTTTTAGCAAACATGAAGTTACAT
>CDZY01031696.1_pt1 | contig 10281 bp, 8 predicted proteins | sample 557671 | NCBI WGS metagenome assembly CDZY01 (sample SAMEA3182091, study PRJEB8094) | gut metagenome | biome: human; feature: gut; material: Stool; isolation source: human stools | place: Canada | collected 2013-03-11
CGCCTCGATCTGCTCCCAGATGGCGTCCTCGTTCTCGGTTGCGATGGTAGTTGCAGGCTCTGCCGTGTCAGGCGCAGCCGCCAAAGCTGCGGTCGATGCGCCGATAGCTGATACCACCAACGCCAGTGCCAGCGCAAGGCTCCAAATCGTTTTCTTTTTCATAGTATGTTACTCTCCTTTTTTATTGTTTGGTTGTGTATCAACCATGTCTGTAGCATACCAGAGATCATCTTGGATTTCCCCCGCGAAAGTGCGGAAAAAGTGTCACAGATTTGTCACAGCATCCGTGCTGCAGGCAAGAAGGTACCCTCTTTTCCATAGAATGCTCGAAAAGTGGGTTTCATTCAGTTTACACTTGCGGATAAAATCGGTAGAATTACATACAAGCCAAAACCGTTATAGACAAAGAAGTCTGTTGAAGCGCATCGGAGGTACGCATTATGCCAAAACCGAAATGGAATGATGCCGGGGTCAAAAGTATAGGAAATTTCTGAAAATGGAATAAGCAGCCAACCTTACCACCCCCAAATGTATTGTGTTATAATGGTTATAGATTTGAAGGGTGGTAAGGTTTATGTCATTTGAAGTAAACAGCAGCCAGCAAATATCTTTCAATGACAGTGTATTTTCACTTACTGCTCGCGAAAAAAAGGCACTTGATAATTCATGGGCGAAAATATTTGCGGATGAGATTTTTCCCAATATTGATGAAGAAAGATTTTCTGTTTTATACAGCAGTAAAGCTTCCCGCCCGAATGCGCCCGTGAATGTGATAATTGGAGCTTTAATCATTAAAGAATTGTTCGATTATTCGGATGATGAGATTGTTGAAAATCTTATGCTGGATCTTCATCTTCAGTACGCACTTCATACTACAAGTTTTGAAGAACAACCAATTTCGGATAAAACATTGAGCAGATTTAGAAGCCGCTGTTACAATTATGAAACAACACATGGTATTGATCTGTACCACGACTGTGTAAAAGATCTTAGTAGTAAAATAGCAAAGCTGATGAATCTCAGTGGACGAATAAAAAGAATGGACTCCATGATGATAGAGAGCAATATCCGTTTTCTTAGTCGCATGGAGCTGATATACACCTGTATTTCTAAATTGGCGATATATTTTGATAAGAACTATCCGAATAAGATTCCTGATGATTTGAAGCACTATACAGATTCAAACGACTATAACAGAATTTTCTATCATCAGCTGAATGATAATATGGAGCAGATTATACAGGCTTTGCTGAGTGATAGTGATAAGCTGCTTGAACTATGCGGAACAGACTACGAAGAAGTTACTGAGTACCAACTGTTTTTGAGGTGCCTTTCAGACCAGACTGTTGTTGAAAATGGCAAACGAAGACTCCGTACAAAGGAAGACGGAACAATGAATTCAACAGCGTTACAGAATCCGTCTGATCCAGATGCCACATATCGCAACAAGGCCGGTAAACTTCACAGAGGATATGTTGCAAACCTTGAAGAAACCGTTGATAAAAACGGATCAGTCGTGACCGATTATCAGTATGACAAGAACATCCATACTGACAGTCAATTTCTTCAAGAATCTTTATCACAGATGGACAGGTCTGAAGAAGAAATCGTTCTTATTACCGATGGCGGATATGCAGGCCAGGATAATTTTGCTTTGGCAAAGGAAAAGAACATCAAATTAATCACAACCGCACTTATTGGAAAAGAGGCTCCAGATGCATTAGCTGATTTCACTTTTAATGATGACGGAACAATACTTTTGAGATGTGCTGCAGGGCACGAACCTGTAAGGCAAAGCTATACTAAAACGACAAGGCAGTGTAAGGTTTCGTTTAATTGCAATCATTGCGTTGGTTGTCCATACCAAGGGCAGTATCGTCCAAAAATCGATGGATGGAATGCAACATTCATTACTTCAAAGAATGCTTCAAACAGGGCAAAGAGCCAAAGGTATATGCAAAGTGAAGAATTCAGCAATTATGCAAAGCTTAGGAATGGCGTAGAAACGGTACCGGCAAACATCCGTAAGAATTACCGCCTTGATAAATTGCCGCGAGGCAAGCAACGAGGGAAATTCTTCTTCGGAAGCAAAATAGCGGCTCTCAATTTCAGGAAGCTCTTTGGTTTTCGAAAGGGCTTGGTTAATTATGCTCAAAATCCAATATTTGGATAGCAAAAGAATAAAATGACTAAAATCTACTCTATGAAAAATAAGCACCCAGAGAGACAGCCTCAAAAGGCCATTTCCTCTGGGTGCTCATTTCAGCGCTATTTTTCCAGCTCTTTGCTATTGGTCATACATAAAAGGCTTGTTTTGACCCCGGCATCATGTCATTCTTATCATCCGGTTCCAGATCCAGCGTCCATGCGTCGATCCGCTCCTTTTGCGAGATGACCTCCAACTGCCGGAGATTGCCTCGCTTTTGGAGCGAAGCAAGTACATAGTCCTGAAACGCGGGAATGAGTGGCGCCGCCGTTTTGTGATCCAACTCCTCAAATAACCGCACACGGTCTCTTTCCGGGCAGAAAATGTAGCATTTTCTCGGCTGTTCCGTCTTTTCAAGAGTTCCTTCCTCGCCATCTTCCTGACCGGGATTCTCTCGCTGCGAATCATCGTTTGCCATGAGTGTCACCACGGCATACACGCCGTCATGAAACAACTGCCGCTGATACCCTTTCATGGTGCTTTGCAGCTGTCTCACCATATCATTTTGGGTGGCTTCTATGGTTGCGCCGCCGTAGATGGCGTCTGCCATAACCGACTCGTCTGTTCAGTTTCTCTCCTCACCCTCCTTCTTCGTCGGTTCAGTTGTTCCAACGTTCTTTCTGCTTGCAGGATCGGTGAGGGCAAAAATTAGATTTTAAAGAACAGGTATGATTAGACAGAAAGCTGCGCGCACAAAAGTTGCGAAATCACAGGTCCCACCCCACTTTTTCCTTACATTTTCCGTGACAGTCGAATAACGGAATCACAGGTTTCATCCCTCAAAAAGCTTGCATTCTATATGACAGAATCACAGGTTTTATCCAGAAAAAGTCCGCATTCTACATGACAGAATCACAGGTTTCGTCGAGCACTCACGGCAACGAAATCACAGCTTTTGTCCCTACACAGTAGTATCCGAAATCACAGTTTTGGTTCGTGCATTCTGCATGACGAAATCACAAGTTTCGACAATACGGAATACCCGAAAAGTCTGGAATTACTATGATTTTACAGAAGGTCTCTCTCAAAAAGCGGTCTTGATTTAAACTCCTTATAAATCAGAAAGCACGGTATACAATCGGTCATGTTGAAACAGAAAATACTACTCAGAAAATATAGAAATATTTTCTCTGTTTTGGTCCGATTTTTTCTTCTATATTTTTTAAAAAAGCTGTACATTATGCACACACCGGGAAAAGTTAAATTCTGGCAGTCAAGAGGTCAGCGGTTCGATCCCGCTATTCTCCACCAAGGAAAACCTTGAAGCCATAATGGTTTCGAGGTTTTTTCTTATATATGGCAAATTGCACAAAGTCGCTTTTGTGTTGAATTTGTGTTGAACGCGCGGGAAAATTTCTCCGCCAAAAACCTTAAAACCACAACGCTTTATGTTCATAGGTACACAATGTAATCTATGGGGCAAGCCGGACGGTACAGGGCACGGAAAATAAGTCGAGGGAATTTCCCTCGACTTATTTTTCTTTGATCCCAAGTTTATCTGCGTGACGATGCTCCAATCAAATATAGCCAACAGCAGCCTCGCCGGAACACCGGTAAGGCTGCTGATACTTTTATGGCAAGTCCTTCTCCATTTGAGAAACGGTTTCGTTGTAGAACACGTCCAATTCACCGACGTATCCGGGCTTCCACGGCTTATTCCGCCCGCAGTAGTGGATGACAGACGAGCGCTGCCGCACATCGTCCAGCGTCATGCCATCCCCGTTGAACCGGTGAAGGGTGAATAGCTTTTCCGTCATGTTATATTGGATCGGGTCCAGCGGGATGATGCTTTGTCCGTACAAGGCGCTGATGATGTCCTGATCCGGCAGCATGAGCCGTCCTTTGTGGCGTTCCATATAGTCAAATACCGCCTGTGTGTCCTGCTTTGCCCGCAAGGCTTCCAGATTCATCAGCATGACGCCGGAGTTGATATAGGGATCATCCTCTCCCATGCCGAGACGCAGTTCGTTGAAACGGTGCAGAAAAGCCCTGATGTGGGAGGCCGCGGCAAAGAAGGCTGCGCCCATAGGCATTCCATATAACGTCCGCAGACTTTTCCGCACAATAAGATCCGGGTCGAGATATAGTACCCGGTCCAGCGTATGCGGCAGATATTTCGCGGCAAATATCCGGTAGTAGATCGCCTTCGGATACCGGTCTGACGTTGGCGCGTCCGTCAGCCCGCTTTCGTCCACACGGATCAGATGCAGCGCCCCCCGCTGCCCCAGCAGCGCCCGGGTCGCCGTTAAATCGGAGGCTGACAGCCCCTCGTCGTGCAGGATATATACGTCAAAAAATGCGGCGGGGTCACTTTGGAGCGCGGAAAACAACATGACATTCAGCTGAGGAACGTAATTCCGATCCAGCGTGACAAGCAGGTTCATGGGATATGCGTTTTGGTTTTCAATCATGATCGTCCCCCCTTGGAGTTTTGCTGGGCTGCGCTGTTTTCAGTCAATACGGAAAGAAAAATAAGCGTTCTGCATGGCAGGCCCACCGCGTCACGCTCCCTTTTGGTTCAGCGGCAGATAAACGGTAAAGCTGCTCCCCTGCTGCGGCTGGCTATCCACCTCAATGCGTCCTTCCGTCAATTCTATGATCCGATGGACGATAGAAAGCCCCAGGCCCAGGCCGTGCTTTTTATCCTCCGCCGCGCCCTGATAGTATTTTTCAAAAATGTGGGACTGGACCTCCGGCGTCATGCCTGATCCGGTATCCCAGACCCGGACAACGGCCTCCCCGCCGACCTGTCGCAGCTCCACACCGATCTCGCCGCCCGGCGGGATGTAGCGGATCGCATTATTCAAGAGATTGATCCATACCTGCCGCAAAAGTTCCTCATTGCTGGTAGAATCCACGCTTTCCAGCTCTGCGGAAAAGGTCAGGCGCTTTTCCTCCCAGCTGTGGGCACAGAGGATGGCGCACCGACGGATCTGCTCATCCAGAGAAAACGTGGTCTGATCCGGCAAAAACCGCTGGGACTGCAATTTTGTCAGCAGCAGCGTCCGGTTGGTCAATTCCGCCAGACGGGCGGACTCGTCCTGAATGATCCGCAGATACTGCTGCCGCTCCTCCTCGGTAAGATCCGGCTCGGAAAGCAGCTCCGCAAAGCCCTTGATGGCGGTGATCGGCGTCTTGAATTCATGGGAATAGCTGTTGACAAAGTCCTCCCGCAAGGTGCGGACGCTTTGCAATTCCTCCGTCATGCGGTTGAAATCCTCACACAGATCGTCCAACAGCTGATGCTTATCTGTTTTCAGCCGGACGGAATAGTCTCCTCCCGCCACGGCGCGAAGTCCGTCCATCAAGTTTGTCACATTGGCGCTGAGCTTATGCTCCAGAAACCCGGTCGTCAGGATCAGCGTGATCAAAAGCGGCAGGTACACGGCGGAGAGCACAGATCCGGCAGCACTGACAGACGCTTCCGGTATGGCGGTGCCGTGGGAAAAATAGAGATAACGCAGCAGCAGGAATGAATTCATAATGGCGAAGGTAGCTACCAGCCCTTCCAACGCCACCCACAGCAGCCATATTTTCCGGTATTTGGAATGTTTCTTTTTCACTGCTCTTTCTCCTTCACAAGCTCCGCCTTATATCCCAGTCCCTTGATGGTGATGATCTGAAAGTCGTCCACGTCCTTCAGCCAGTTCCGCAGACGGCTGATATGGGTCTTGACCGTGTCCTCCCCGCTCTCTGACACATACCCCCACACATCGTCCAGCAGCTGACTGCGGGTAAAGATCTGCCCCGGATAGGACAGCAGCTTATAAAGAAGGTCAAATTCCTTCTTTGGCAGCTCCAGGGTCTGCCCGCGGCAGGTCACGGTGTAGGATGCGGAATCCAGTCGGGTGTTTCCCACAAGGATCTGCTGTTCGCTGGCGATGTGGGCCCGCCGCAGCAGGGCCTGGATGCGCCAGATCAGCTCCTCGTAATCCACAGGCTTGGTGAGATAATCGTCAATGCCGGAAGAAAAGCCCTCCCGCTTGCTGTCCATGGATTGCAGAGCGGTGAGGAACAGCACGGGGATCTCGTTGCCCTCCGCCCGCAGCGTCCGCACCAGCTGGTAGCCGTCCATCACCGGCATCATCACATCCGCCACGATCAGATCCACATGCTGCCGGTTCAGGATATCCAGAGCCTCCCGGCCGTTCGCCGCCGTCACCACTGTAAATTGATGGCGGAGCTTGGCCTGGGTCAGCAGGCGGACGGCCTCGTTGTCCTCTGCCAGTAAAATCGTTGCCATAGGAGCCTCCTTTTTCGCCGCGCTTCAAAACTTTATCATATGATGTTCAGTCAGCTTAATAAGCTGAACATGGTAGACGCTGCCGAATTGAAAGCCTACATAAACCGTATCGTGGACGATATGGACAAGGCACAGCTCGCCGCGATGGAGAAAGCCCCGCTGGGCTATGCGGCGAAGATCCGTGACAAGATCGAAACGCTGCTGGAAGCCCACTATCGGGAAACTTTTGATAAATGGCTGGAAACGGAACGTATCGTCTGTATGCCCTCGTTCCGTCTGCCCACATCTATTCATCCCACCAGCAATACCGCCATATACGCCCGTTCGCTGTACACGGCGGAGGACGGCGACATGAACAAGCTGGAACAGAAGCTGATTGTAGAGTTGACCGCCCTGCCGAATGTCCGCTGTCGGCACAGAAATATTGCGCGTCAAGGGTTTGCAATCAACGGCTTTATCAAGCATTACCCCGATATTCTGATTATGACCAAAAGCGGCAAGCTCATCTGCGCAGAAACCAAGGGCGAACACCTGAAAAACGATGACAGCCGGGAGAAAATCGCACTCGGTCAAGCATGGCGTACATCAGCGGGCAAGGACTATCGCTATTACATGGTATTTGAGAATGAGGAAAACCTCTTGCCGGGTGCAATGAGTATGAGCCAGTTTATCGACACGATTAAGGCGCTGTAAAACGTCTCTCATTCGCAGGGGTCTATAATTTCTACCCCCATGTTTGATCGATGTAAATGCACAAGTTTATACAGTTTCAGGCAGCAGGAGCAATTCTGCTGCCTTTTTCTTTGGGTGACTATTCCGTTTACCTCGCGTATGCGGATTGTCATAATTTTCCGAAAAGGAGCGTGGTAGTAATGAAATTGAAAACCGTTCAAAGGAGATGGTGCGCCGATGCAAAGCAGAAAACACAGACGGATTCTGATGCAGGAGGCAGAATATGGCGAAACCGCTTGACCCCAAAGCGATAGAGGCAGAGCGGCAAACCAGCAGCCGAGCTGAACGCCGGGAACAGAAACGCCGCCAGATGCAGGACGAGATTTCTTATAACCAGCGTGGAAATGGTGTTATTATTCCACCGCAGAAACGGCGGGAACTTGCAGAGGAGCCGTCCAAACTCCGTGTTGCGGCGTACTGCCGCGTCAGCACACAGGAGGAACAGCAGGTCGGCAGCTTCGATATGCAGATTCACCATTTTACCAAGAGGATTGAGGCAAATCCGCAATGGGAGCTGGTTGAGATTTATCAAGACGAGGGCATCAGCGCAACTACCGTTGAAAAACGTCTTGGCTTTCAGGAAATGATTACCGATGCAGTTGACGGGAAGATTGACCTGATTCTCACCAAAAGCATCAGCCGTTTTGGTAGAAATATCGTGGATATTCTGGACAATCTGCAAACGCTTTCTGCGCTGAACCCGCCCGTTTCCGTTGAGTTTGAGACAGAGGGAATCACCTATACCGGCGATGGGCGGAATAATCTGCTGATCTCATTGCTGGCAGCTCTGGCTGAAATGGAGTCCCAGCAAAAGAGCGAGGCAATTAAGGCTGGTATCCGCTGGCGGATGGCAGAGGGTATCTACAAGTTCTCCGTTCAGAATACGCTTGGCTTCTATCGTGATCATTTCGGGCGGCTTGTCATTGAGCCGACCGAGGCAAGAATTGTTGAGTACATCTATGAAAGCTGCTTGGAGAGCGCAACCCCGGCAGAAATCGCCGCCGCACTGACAGAACAGGGTATCAAGTCTCCAATGGGGAACGATCTCTGGTCTGCCAGTACTGTCCGCAGCATCCTCCGAAATGAGAAATACTGCGGTGATGCTTTGATGCAGAAAACCTATACCAAGGATTTTCGCACCCATAAATCCGTCAAAAATACGGATTTAAATATGTATTTCAAGGAAAATCACCACACAGCGATTATCAAAAAAGAGGATTGGATCAAGGTACAAAAGCTGCTGTCAGAGCGGCACAGCACAGCAAAACGAGCTACATTGCGCCGTTTGAGCAATCACTTCGTCGCATACCGTGTAAAGGATGGTCTTTTCAAGGGCTATCTGATCATGGATTCCCGCTGGTCTTTTATGGAACGTCAGGAGTTTATGAAAATCGTGGATGAGGCGCAAAACACTATGAAATGAAAGGATTTTTACTATGAACTTCGATTTTTCCGCTTTGAACTTTGAAACCATCGACTCCAACATCAACGCCTACCCGGACATGTTCCTGAATCAGAATGGCGTGACTTTCACCAAGAAAGTGCTTGAGGACTTGGGTTATCCCGCCTTTGTTTTGTGTCTGCTGGATGCGAAAGCAAGAGTATTTGCGATCCGTTCCTGCAAGAGCAACGAGCCGAAGGGCTTCAAGTTCTCCAAGCCAAGAGGCGAACAGAAAGGTGTTGTTACGATTTCCAACAAGAATCTGCTTGACCCGCTTCGCGCTGTCACCGGCGAGGACTGGATTCCCGGCAAGCGTTACAGGGTGCGCGGGTTCTGGGTTGCCGATGCAAAAACCATGTGCTTTGACCTTAATGAAGGGGTACAGGAGGACTTTCGCCCTGTTACGCCGAACAATGATGCAGAATAATCCCTGATATTCAGGGAGAAAAGGGAGAGCAAAAGAGCGGCGGCAAGCCGCCTGAGCGAAAAAGCCCCCCCTCCCTTTTCTCCCTCGCTGCTGCTATGGAAACCGCGGAAAACCGCAAGCGGTTTACACACCGTTCCCAAAGCCTGTGCTTACCCTCTTTTTCCTCTCTGGCTTTCTCCCTATACAGAGAAAAGTGTTCATTTTTACTCCAAGAGCGCGCAGTTACCGTGATGGGTAGAGCGCAGTATGTCAATACGGCATAGAAAAACGAACGGCACATAGGCGATTTTATCCTCAAAAAAGCCCCGAAACGCAACATAAAAGAAGCCCAGCACCACGCCGTTTGACGTGATGCTGGGCTGTTCCTGATTACAGCGATTTTCAGCGGGTGAAGCAATGCTCTGCTTGCAGATAGCTCTTTCGCATTTTGCTGCATGGCGTAGGAATGTACTGTTTCGCAAAATCTCACGCGCAGAAGTATACCGTGTACACTCCATCGTGCTTTACTTTCCGATGTGTTTTTTTCGTGCAGGGAGAAAGAACTTTACTGTTTTCACTACACTCGATTTTAGCACGGCGTTTTTACTGCCCTCACAGTCGATTTACTCTGAAATTAAGCCAAAATGCCGCAGCGCATCCTTGATTGCCTCGACCTTTTCGGGCGGGCAGGGATGATACTCATGCTTTTTCTGTTCAACAGCATTCGGGGCTTTGTGCATATCCAGTCCAACCATGCGCTTGACCTCGACAATATATGCCGTATGAACTTTGAAGCCATACTTTTCCTGCACATACTCCTGAATGCGTTTATAGGTCGGATGCTCCTTAACCTCTCCGGTTTCCACTTCCATTCTGACCTCAACCGTCAGTGGATTTGTTTCCCGTGACAAGAGGACTACCGTCTCGACAGTTGTTTCAGTTTCCAAGGGAAGTTCTTTCACTTCCTCACCATCAACAGGCACAGGAAAATTGAATACGATCTTCTTTATCCAGCTTCCGTCTTTCCTTTTCTCCGGGAACATCTCAATTCGCTCGATAAAGGCCTTCATAAACTCCTTCTGCTCCGCTTCCGTTGCGGAATGGTAGACTTCATCAAATGCCAGCAACAAGCGATAGATATTGTCTCCGGAAATCTTCTCCTGCTGGATGCTGCGGATCTGACTTTGCAATTCGCCAATCTGAACTTCGATTTCCTCTATGGTATCATACTGCTCATCATAGCGGCGCTGCAA
>CDZY01031224.1_pt1 | contig 10124 bp, 9 predicted proteins | sample 557671 | NCBI WGS metagenome assembly CDZY01 (sample SAMEA3182091, study PRJEB8094) | gut metagenome | biome: human; feature: gut; material: Stool; isolation source: human stools | place: Canada | collected 2013-03-11
CCTTAGAAGTCGTTATCGTGTTCAGATGGGCGCACTTCACCCGTTGGCAAATGGTTCCGTTTCCGCTTCCTTTCCGCGGAACGGAGGCCCTTGAACGGTGAAAAAGCCTTGCGGCGTCTACCGCTTTGCGGTGCGGCCCGAAACCTGTCTCTTTTTACTTTTGCCTCGGTCAGTACGATACCGCATGGGGCGTGCGCCCTGCCATCTGTGATGGCGGCGGTGAACACCAGGCCGCTGAACTCGGCTGCAGCTGCTGACAAATCGGAACAGCTGCCGGTGTTCTTTGATCCGCACCGGCTGCGGATCGGGGGTGTGCTATTCCTGCGCTGCCGGTTCGGGCACGCTGCCCGGGCGCAGGGGTGAGACCTTTGCCGCGGTCTCGTGAGGCGTTTTCTCCTGTATCCTCAAACCGCCCCGATCTGAGAGGAATCCATGCTGTTTTCTGCCTATCCTTCCATCCTTTCTGCTGCCTCGTGGCCTCCGGCTGGCAGGACCGGCGGCTGCTCCGACGAGCGAGGCTCCATACAAAAACGTAAAAAGAGACGCGGCAGACTGGATGTCTGCTTCGTCTCTTGACATTTCGGCAGGGCGCAAAGAAACGCCCTGTCACTTTATTCATTCTTCGCCTGTTAATTTGAGTGTTCTTCTAAATATTCTACGTTCTTTTCGGAACGATAGGGCGCACTACACCCTATGTTTTCGCCGTTCCTCCCTAACTTACTCCGCCCTAACTTACTTCGCCCTTGAATACGATATCAGTGTATCAGACTTGCGCAGGACTGTATAGTTGGAGTTTTTCCATAGTCTGCAGATAAAAGAAAAGAGTCCAAAAGGACTGCTGGTGCTATCAAACCGCACGACTGCAATTCGCCTATTTTGTGCATTATATGGAACTTTATGACATCTCTTGACAACTACTTTTGCAAATGGTAATTTATATATGATATTTTATCAAATATCATATACTGCGTCTGCAAGATCTGCGCGCGAGATTATGCTGTACACTCATATGTGATTTTGGTAGAGTATATAAAATAAGGAGGTTTTATCATGTACGCAATACTGATAGTAGCATTGAGCGTTGCCTTGCTGTCGTTTTTGATTATGAAGCTGCGATTCAATGCTTTCTTCTCTCTGGTTATTACGGCTATTTTTGTTGGAGTCCTCTCAGGCCTCTCTCTTGCGGAAGCGATTTCCCTTACAACAACGAAGTTGGGCGCTTCAATTTCCGGCATTGCAGTAGTCATTGGCCTTGCGGTTGTCTCAGGTCAAATTATGGATGAATCTGGTGCGGCAGAAAAAATCGCAAGATCCATCCTTAGACTTACAGGGCAAGAAAAGGCTCCGTTTGCCATGATTGGCACGGGCTATTTGCTTTCCATACCTCTTTTCTCCGATACTTCATATTATTTACTAATTCCCATTGCCAGAGCGCTGGCTTCGTCTAGTGGGATGAGCTTTGTGGCTATGATTGTAGCTATGGGGTGTGGTGCACTTTCCACACACTGCTTTGTTCCGCCTACGCCGGGCCCGCTCGCTATGGCAGAGACGCTCGGTGTTGATTTGGGCTTGACCATGCTCGTAGGTATGATCGTCGCGGCGTTTACATCGATTGCCGGAGGATGGTTCTACGGTCGGTGGATTTCCAAGCGAGTGGATATTCCGAAAGAGCGCTATCTTGAAGGCGAAATAGATACTGGTGCAAAGCGAGAACTTCCGCCGCTGGGGATTTCCCTTCTTCCCATAGTTGTCCCAGTAGTTCTTGTCGCCGGCAATACGATTACCAACGCATTCCTGCCAGGCACCGGTATTGCAAATGTTATGGGCGTTATTGGTTTGCCCATTGTTGCGCTTGCAACCTCTGTGCTGATTTCCTTTATTGTACTTGGAATTACGAGAGGCAAAAGCCTTAAGGATATGTCCGATTTGGCGGAAAGAGCACTAAAAATTGGTGCTATTTGTATTTTAATTACTGGTGCTGGTGGCGCATTTGGTGGCGTTTTGGTAGAGTCCGGCGTCGGTGCCGCAATTACGGCGCTTTTCCACAGCACCGGCATTTCTCCATTGATTTTTGCATGGCTCGTGGCTGCCATTTTTAAAACCAGCCAGGGCTCCAGCGCAACTGCGATGATTACGGTTTCTGCTATGTTTGCTCCACTTCTTCCGACCTTGGGACTGACTTGCAATCCGGTATATCTCGTAACAGCAATTGCGTCCGGCTCCATGGTCTTTTCGTGGATGAATGACTCCGGATTCTGGGTAATTGCAAAGCTTTGCAATATGACGGAAAAGGAGTGCCTCAAAACCATTTCCTGCTCAAGCGCTGTGATGAGCGTTGTTGGCCTTATTGTAACGCTTGTACTTTCTACAATTATGCCACTTGCCTAACAAAATGACCGCATACCGGGCTTGGGACTGCCCGGTATGCGGTGTCATACAAAACGATCGAATGTGAGGCATATTATGGATAAAACACAACAAGTCAAAAGAATGACATATGTAATGACGCGGCTTGTCGATTATATGTCTAAAAAGCTTCCCGACGATGTCGAGAACAAACTGAGAGAATTAGCGGCGCAGGAGACGAATACGCTTGCAAAGCTGCTATATGAAACATATTTCAAAAATCAAGATGAGGCACTGCGGTTGAATCGACCGAGCTGTCAGGACACGGGCCTTCTGCAATTTTTTGTTCGGTGTGGGAGTGAATTCCCGCTTATTTTAAACCTCGAAGGAGTTCTTCGTGAAGCGGTAAAACAGGCCACCATTGAGGCACCTCTGCGTCACAATGCGGTTGAGACTTTCGACGAATATAACACCGGTCTTAACATCGGGAAGGATGCCCCTTCCGTATTTTGGGAGATTGTTTCCGGTGACAGATGTGAGATTGACGCATATATGGCAGGCGGCGGATGCACGCTTCCTGGCCATGCTATGGTGCTCATGCCGGGAGACGGATATGAAGGCGTTGTGAAATATGTGTTGGACGTATTAACAGAATATGGGATCAATGCCTGCCCGCCGCTTCTTGTCGGTGTCGGTGTTGCGACTTCAGTGGAAACGGCTGCGCTTCTTTCAAAAAAGGCGCTTATGCGACCGCTGGGTCAGCATAATCCGAACGAACGTGCAGCTGGACTTGAGAGATTACTTGAAGAAGGCATTAACCGTATAGGCTTTGGGCCGCAGGGGATGACTGGAAACGCTTCTGTTCTAGGGGTGCATGTAGAAAACTCTGCCCGTCATCCATCTGCGATTGGCGTAGGAGTCAGCACGGGATGCTGGTCACATAGGCGGGCTCATATTATTTTTGAGAAAGATTTGAGCTATACTGTTACTTCACATAAGGGGGCGAAGTTTGAATGAGAACACATGTGTTGACTACTCCCGTAAGTGAAAAAGACATCGATGGAATTGAAATCGGGGACATTGTATACCTTAATGGCTATATCACAACCTGCAGGGACGTTGCACACCGACGCGTAGTTGAGGAAAATATGGAATTGCCTGTGGATGTTTGCAGTGGGGCAATACTTCATGCTGGGCCTATCGTGCGCCAGAAAGCGGGCGGCAGCGGATATGAAATGATTTCTGTTGGACCTACTACCAGTATGCGCATGGAGAAGTTCGAAAAAGAATTTGTACAACGGACTGGTGTACGTATTATTGTCGGAAAGGGCGGCATGAAGCAAAATACTGAAGAGGCGTGCCGTAAATACGGGGCACTGCATTGTGTCTTCCCAGCTGGCTGTGCTGTTATTGCAGCGACAGAGGTCGAAGAGATTGCGCAGGTTAACTGGACGGAGCTTGGTATGCCTGAGTCCCTGTGGACCTGCAAAGTAAAGAATTTCGGCCCTCTTATTGTTTCCATCGACGCCAACGGAAACAACTTTTTCGAGAAAAACAAGATTGAATTCAACCGCAAAAAGAATTTGGAGCTGGAAAAAATGTACGGTCAGCTTCATTTTATCAAGTAAGGGAGTTATAGCTATGAGAGTAATGGAAATTGAGATATCGGGCTCTCCCTATGAGCGTGGGCTTCAGTACGGAAAGAGCTGCAAAGGACTGATAGACGTCTGCATTTCTAATTATCAGCAGTATATATACCACGATACTGGTATGGACTGGAATGTGGCGTGCAGATTAGCGACGGTATATAAGAAACAGATTGAGGATTTCAACCCCAAGTACATCATGGAAATGCAGGGAATTGCTGATGGCGCCGGTCGTCGGTTTGAAGAGATACTTGCCATTAACTGCCGCAGTGAGCTGCGGGCGATGTCCGGTTATGTTCCTGCGGAGTGTACCACGGTCGCAATTCTCCCGTCAGCAAGTGCGGATGGGCATACATATACTGGGCAAAACTGGGACAACCAGACCTTGCAGCGCGAGTGTATGGTCGTGTTAAAGATTCACCAGGAGAATGAGCCGACGGTCATGCTGTTTACCGAGGCTGGTTTTATCGGCGGGAAAGGTATCAACTCGACCGGTGTGTCACTGCTTCTGAATGCTCTTTTTGTAGGCTATGAAAAGGATGCTGTGCCGCTCCATATCAAGATGCGAGCAGCACTGGATGGAACGAATATTTCCCAAGCATACTCTAATGCTGCAAATGGCCCAACCGGAACTGGAGGCAATCTGATGCTCGGCTGTGACGGAGCGGCAATCAGCGAAGAACTTACGCTACATGAGGTTGATGGGATCCTTCCGATAAATGGAATTATTACCCATACAAACCATATTTTGAGCCCAAGGCTTCAGCATATTCCGGATTATTTTCGTACAAATGGAAGCTCCTTCCTGCGTCTGTGCAGAGCGGATGAGCTTCTGAAGGGCAAAAAGAATATTGATCAGTCGTATATACGCAGCGTCTTTTCAGATCACGCTGGTTACCCGCTTGGGCTATGTACGCATCCGATTGCAGACCAGCCGGACTGGATGCAGTACAGCACAAACTATACTGTTATTTTTGATAATACAGAAAAGAAAGCGTATTTCTGTGCAGGGAACCCTTGCGAAGGAGAATTTAAAGAACTCGGCTTTTGAATAAATAAGGAGCATTTGATCACAAGCGTTTCCAGCGAGTGGTCAAATGCTCTTTCTTACGCTGGAGGGAATAGAGGCCTTTCGGTAAAGACTTGACATAAAACACTTTAACAAATATAATAATATAAAAGCTTTGTACAAATTAAATGATAGGGTATTATATAAATTGGATAGTTTAGGTAGAATCTCTGTTTTACCTGCGCGCGAGCAGGTGGCGGCAATATTGCGGCAAGCAATATTGCTCCGAAAATTTAAGGAGGGCCAGGATCTTACGCTTAAGGACGCTGCGGAGCTTGTCGGCTCTAGCATTACGCCAGTGAGAGAGGCTTTTCAGATTCTTGAAAATGAGGGACTTATTGAATTGCGGCCCAATAAAGGTGCAGTTGTTCTTGGCGTGTCCAAAAACAGCATTCACGATCATTATGAGGCGAGAATGGTGCTGGAATCATATACAGCTCGGCTTGCCAGCTGTCCTGATTGTGATGTATCTGCCCTTACGGAGTCGTATAAGCTGTCGGAAATGGCAATTGCTCGTGAGGATATAAATCTTTACCGCGACTGCAATATGACTTTCCATATGTGTATTTGGGAGGCTGCCGGAAACAAACGGATTGAAAAAATCCTTTCGTCACTCTGGAATGGGTTTTCTCTCGGATACATGATAAGCGAGGACGAGTATATTACACGCTCGTGGAATGAGCACAAGATGATTTACGAAGCAATTATCAATCATGATAACGCACAGGCGGAAAAATATATGGCAGAGCATATACAGCGTAGTATGAACGATATTCTTACACGATATGATAAAGAAACTTTTTGATTTAGATAATGGTTTTATACGGAATAATTATAGTCCGAGAATAGGAACATGTCTTTGCAGAAAGGGACTTCTCAGTACACCAACAATATGTCTTTTCGCAGTAAAAAGATGCATTTATTAAATTCGAGATGAAGGTTATCCTGCGCGGCAACAAAATTTAGCCTTATTTTTAGCCTTACTGCGTTGATATGAGATAAAATTATCCAACATGAGATGGCGAGAAATTTGCATTACTTTCCCATGTTATGGTACTGATTGGCACAGAAAGAGACAAGCCAAAACACCTTTTTGTCGGTTCGAGTCCTGTACCGCGCACCAAAGAAAAGTCTTGAAGCCACAAAGGAGCCCCCGCAAAAGGACAACAAAAAACCAATTTTGCGCATCAGCGTGGAAGAGCCTGCGGAAAATCCGCAGGCCCTTCTTTTTGCGCACGTCAGAAAAGGGCGAAAACAGCCGGTTAACTGTCCTCGCCCCCGCTATTTGAAAAGTGCTGCGAAAAACGATCTCTCGATACGGGTTAAGCCCCATAGGTACACAATGTGCACCTATGGGGCTTAACGCTGTGTACGGGAAACGCCTATGGATGCGAACAAATTGCATCCACAGGCGTTTATACTTTGCACGTGAGGTCTTAACGGTAATGCCGCCTCAGTAAAATATTTCTTTTCAGAACTTTTATTTTTTACTTTTTTTCATCTGCTCCTTAAATGCCTTTTTCAGCATCTCTCGGCCTTCCTTTTTGGTCAAGGCATTTTGATCCAACTTTCCCATTTTTATTGCTTTGCAAACCTCAATATAGGCTTTGCCAAGGGCAAGCGTGATCACACCCGCTGTACCGGCAGACACAGCTCCGCCGGCTACTGAACCTGCGCCAGGAACCAGTTTCATCAGATTAGATGCTACAGTCTTACCAATCACAGTGGCTCCACTGACACCAAGAGCCGCAACCACCAGAGATTGGAGTGCATCGCGTTGGATATTAAATCCAAACACCTTATTAATGGCAATCATCATGGCTACTTGCTGGCCAACCAAAAGCGGAGCGTCGGCAAATGGAATCGGCACAGCGCCTGTAGCTGTAGTGCTTGCTACAAATCCCAGCACGATATTGTTTGCTTTCTCAAACATCTCCCTATATTTGTAGCCTTGAAGCTCTTCCAGCAGGTCATCCTCATAATCGCATTTATTGGTAGTTTCCATGGCGTTTTCCTCCTGATTTATGTTTAATTCAGAAAATACTGGTCAATATCCCGTTTGTTTCGCAGAACTTTTTTCGGAGTCACACCGACATAATCGGCCAATACGATAGAACCATCAAATGCAATGTTGACATCTGGGTCAAACGCAAGCTCCAACATAGATGAAAATCTTTCCATTTCTTTCTTTAACATTGCGAGGAGCTTGTAATACCGTTCATCCAGCGTTTGATTTAGTGCGGCAAAACTCTCCTGATAGGCTTGGATCAGTATTTGCTCTTTCTCGCTAAGATTGTCCTTGGCAATCTGATACATGAACATCCCGGCAACATTTCCAATCATGGCTCCCAGAACGGGAATTGGGATCGCCACCTGGCCCAGCATTGCAGAAACAGCACTAATTGACACATCCAGGCACAGGATTTCGGAATTTTCAACAAACTCCTCCGCCGAAATTTCGCCTCGGCGGAATTTGATTCCCTGACCCGTTACGCCGAAAGCTGCTGTGACAAATGCATTTGCAACCGTAGCCGGTGTAGCAGTGAAGTTTGTCATTGCGTAAACGGTTCCACCACGGATTGCACCTTGAACAGTTCCTTTTGTGGTGTCAATGCCGATATCCTTCCAGTCCTCCGCAGTAAACTCCGAAAGGCGTTTGCCCTGTTTGTGTTTCTTCCATACGCCAAGGCAGAATGTCATACCGCCTTCCATCGCTGCAGAGATTCCAGCTGCCTTGACACCTTCCTGCAATGTGGGCTTGCTGGCCTCATATGCTTCATTACGACGACGCTGATCCTCCGCTTTAATGTTGTTTTCTTCTTGCTGAATGGTTTTGCCAATTTTTCCGGCCTGTACGGCTGAATAATCTAAAACCGCAGGTTCTAAATCACTTGGAGAAACTCCAGTTTCCTCAAAGAAGGTATGAATCCACTTCCACAATTGATATGTACTGGTAGATTCCTTCGCTGCTTCTTCCTGAGAAAGCGCCAAAATCCTTTGGAGGTCGTTATAGAAATCTTTCGGAATTTGATATTTTCCGCCATTTCGAATAAAATCAGGGTATTGCTCCAAATGGGCTTTGACAGCCTCAAGGCCGAAATGCCCCCCGGATCGCACAAACTTTTGCTGAATTTCTGTACCATTTCTGAGAATGTCTGCAGGGCCATTGTTATTGATCCACTCGCAGACCGCGTCTAATCCTTTTATCAGGTTACGTGCGTTTTCAATGCCAACCTCCGCAGTCTCTGCGATAAAGCCATGCATTCCTTTTGCGCCGCCCCGATTGTTTTCAATCAAGGCAGCAATATTGACCTTCATCTTCTGAAGTTCGGCCAACGCCTGCTCAAGATTCATATTTTGTGAGGTCAGCTTTGCCAGAAGTTCGTTCAACCGCAACTGATTTAGATAATCAACCCATGCAGCAACACCCTGTTCCTGCGTGCTTTTTACAATTTGCGCGACATCCATACTGAATCCTCCTAAATGGTCTTGTTCAGCATTTCAGCTAACGCCAGAGTACTGTTAACCATAGCACCAAGACGGTATTGCTCTTTCTCAGACAGTTCCAGATAATTTGCATCCCTTAAAAGTGTGTTTGCCCGAGACATATCTCGCAAATCATCCATCAACATAACCGTTTCATCTATAAGATGCTGAATTTTGGCGCTGGATTCGTTGACCTCTGCCCCAGCAATGGTAATTTTCTTCGCTTCAGCAATTGCCTCATCTGCAATCTTCTTGTTTTTATGCCCTAATGCAACTACAGATGCTGCCGTGGTTACCCCGGTTATTCCCCAGCCAATGGGCCCAGCTAAGGCTAAGAGAGCTTGGCCACCTGCAACTCCTGCTCCCCCGGCAGACAACGCCCCACCGCCCAACCATGCCAGCGCCGCTTTTGTTGCTGCTGCACCAGATAATGTGGAGATTGCAGTTCCAGTGGAGGCAGTTCCGAAGGTGGTGGCCACCCACATGGCGGCAGAAGGTGCCATACTCGCCACAGCGGCTCCGCCAGCCACTCCGGCGGCAACGCTAATACCAGATTTCACAGCGGCTTTCATTGCTTCTGCGGCATACTCTTCTGCATCTCGAAACTTCTTTTGTTCAGCCTGAATATCAGAAATTGTTTTTTCAAATTCCTTTGGCTTGTTTGCGATACTATTGAGTAAAAGCTCTATTTCTTGGATCAACTTTACACTATCTTGCCGTAAGGAATAGAGTCGGGACCCCGTTTCCTGCATAGTTTGGTATGTATTATTGTACTTTTCCACTGCGTGTTCATAAATTGAAAGAGCTTCCTTTTTGGCCTTCGTATAAAGCATACTATACCCACTCCTTAATAAATTAGATTGTTCTTCAAATAAGAATAATATAGTTTCCCTGGCTTCTCAGCCACATCTCAATGCCCTTGCCAAACACCTCAGCCTCCAAAGTCCAGCCCTCCTCGTCTTGCTCCACGATCTTCGACGTAGGCAGACGATCCAGCACGGCCTCAATGGATGGACCAGTATATTTAAACCGGATACGTTCCAGTTTGCCACCGTACATAAACTGCACCCGCTTACGGAACTCCCCCTCCTGAAAGCGATCCTTGTATGGAACTTGGAAGTACTCATCCAGAACTATGAAAGACTTGATCCGGTCAATTCGATAAATGGTGGGAAACAAATCATCCGGGTTATCAAATGTGCTCTTATCTTCCAGAAATGCTGTCAGGTAGAAGTAGTATTCTGAGAACATGATACCCACCGGCAGCACTCGGCGGCGCACCAGCTTCGGCTCCTTCATGCGCTCGTACTCGATCTCCAGTACCCGGTGATCCTGTACCGCTTGGCCGATCTCCCACAGGCCAGGGAGAATGTGCTGACCATGATGCGGCTCAATATAATGGTGTTTCTCGTTGGCCAGCAGTTCTGCTACCGCACGCTTGCTCTGTTTCGGTACACAGCAGGAGATGAGCTTGTCCAGAATCGGCAGCATCTCATCCCGGCGCATGGAGCGGCTCTCAAGTAAGATCTTACATACCGCAAGGATCTCACTGTTATTGAGCAGCGGCAGAGCAGGCT
>CDZY01051637.1_pt1 | contig 10110 bp, 10 predicted proteins | sample 557671 | NCBI WGS metagenome assembly CDZY01 (sample SAMEA3182091, study PRJEB8094) | gut metagenome | biome: human; feature: gut; material: Stool; isolation source: human stools | place: Canada | collected 2013-03-11
CTTTCGTCCAGAATGTGCGAATACTGATCCGTTACCATTGTCGCCTGCGCATGACCGGAATCCCCCTGCACCGCCTTAATATCGCCGCCATTCAGCTTGAGTTTGCGGTTCTGCTATGCGGTCAGAAACTACTTGCGCCCTGCTTGCTAATATGATACTGTCCGGTATTTATACTATTTCCAAATTCACCTGCGCCATCTGCTCGCGCCTTTTCCGCGCTTGCGTCCGCTCATTCCACTTAGCGCTGCTACGCTGCGTTTCATTCGCGTTAGCCAGCGCGAAAAATTCGCTTCGCATCTTGGCGCATTCTCATTTGGAAATAGTATTACGTTAGCGTAAAAGAGAAATTTGCTTTACATCCGAGCGTATTTCAGTGCAAATGCAAAAGAAAAATATACGCTATTTTTGAAAATCGCGTAAAAAACGGCGAAGAAATTGCCAGTTATAATGGAGGGGAAAGCTGTCATGCAGCAAAATAATAATTCCCCGCGGAGGAAAAAGATGAGCTTTACAATGAAAGATGCTTACAGCGTTATGCTGAGGGAGTACCCGGATGTAATGAACATCGAGCAGATGAGCCAAGCATTGGGGGTAAGCACCAAAACGGGTTACGGTCTGCTGAAAAGTGGCAAAGTTGCCTGCTTGAAGGTCGGACGCGCTTATCGGATTCCCAAGGTGCATCTGCTGGATTACATGAAGGTTATGGAGCAGGAGAAGTCAGGGAAAACTAACGGATGATAGCGGCGCAGCGACAAAAAGATGAGGGAGGGACAAGATTGTGGTTGCAGGACATTTGCAGGAAAAGAAAGGGTACTACTATGCGGTGCTCAGTTACAAGGATGCTGATAAGCGACGCAGGACAAAATGGATTGCCAGCGGTCTGCCTGTGAAAGGCAATAAGAAGAAAGCAGAAGGATTTCTTCAGGAGCAGCGGCGCAGCTTTGAGATTCCGCTGGCGGATCAGCCTATTGCCAAAGATGGGCAGGAACTTTTTGCAGATTATCTTCAGCGATGGCTGCAAGTCGCCAAGACAACGGTTGCACCGACCACCTATGGTTCTTACGGCGGGCTGCTTCGGAATCCGATTGACCCGTGGTTCCGGAAGAAGCGAATTACGCTGCAAGGGCTGACCGCTTCCGATCTTCAGGCGTTTTATATGGAGCAGGGGAGGCGCGTGAAGCCGAACACAGTCATTCATTACCATGCTGTGATTCATCGAGCGCTCAAATATGCTGTCAAGATGGATTTGATTTCTGTGAATCCGGCGGATAAGGTAGACCGCCCGCGCAAAAATGGCTATCAGGCGAATTTTTATTCGGAAAGTGAAATTGCAGCGCTGTTTGCTGCAATTTCAGATACGCTGATTGAAGTGCCGGTGAAACTGGCAGCCTTCTATGGTCTGCGCCGCAGCGAGGTGATGGGCTTGCGCTGGGATGCCGTTGACTTTGTGCATAACACCATTTGCATTCGGCACACAGTGACTGGATGCACGATTGACGGGCAGTACCAGATTATCGCGGCGGACACGACCAAGACTCGCTCCAGCCGCCGTACCCTGCCGCTTGTGCCTACTGTGCGAGAAATGCTTCTCCGATTGAAGGAACAGCAGGAACAGAACCGAAAAATCTGCGGTCAATCTTACAGCCGGGAGTTTGCAGATTACATTTGCGTCAATAAACTGGGGGAACGGATTCGCCCAGCATATCTTTCCAGCTGCTTCAGCAAAGCGCTGGAGCAAAACCACTTGCGGCATATCCGCTTTCACGACCTGCGCCACCCGTATGTCAAGCACACGACAAAAATTTTTAGCTTGCGCTTGATGGATTTTCAAGCGCAGGCTTATCCTGATGCTCGGCGAAAAACTCGCGGAGCTTGTCAGCTTCATCGGGGAGGACAAAGCCAAAGCCCTGTCCGTCCACTCTGCAATAGAAAGCGATTTTCATGACTGCCACCTCAATCAAAAATGTCCTGGATTTTGTATGCGATCTCGATGCGCTTATCGGGATATACCAGCACCCGGTCGATCAGCAGCTCGGCCAGCTCGGTGGTCAGCGTGTCCGCATCGAAAATCACCTTGGACGCTTCCTTGCGGCTGTCCTGCCGTGCCTGTTCGTCCTGCTTCTGTTTCGCCTGTGCCAATACTGCGGCATAGGCATTTTTCGTTTTCAAAAGCAGCTCGTCACACGCGGCCTTTTTCGCCTTGTAGGTGTTCAGGTCGATCTCGCCCATGAGATAGCGTTCGTAAAGTGTGCGCTTGCCGTCTTGCAGCGTTTCAATCTGCTGCTCATATTCGGCGCGTTCCGGTACGGAAGCATCTACCCGGAGCGTACCGTCAGGGGCAAGCGGTGCGGCGGCCTCCAACTGCTTTTTCAGCGTCAGGAATACCGCCTGTTCCAGCTCTGCGGCGTTCAGGTGCATCTTGTGGCAGCGGCTTTCAACGTCCGCCTCAGAATGGCGGCAGTAATAGTACGAGGTTTTCTGCATGGTGCGGGATAGCGCATGACCGCAGCAGCCGCAGAAGGCTTTGCCTTTCAGCGGGTAGTCCCGCTTCTTTTTGTTGGGCTGGGAAAAGCGGAGCTGGCTGGCCTGCACGGTATCAAACACAGCTTTCTCGACGATGGCCGGGTGATGGTCGGGGATGATGTACCACGATTCTCTGTCCTTCAGGCGGCTTCTGGTGCCGCCTACTTCGAGAACCGCCCGCTTGCCGATCATATACACGCCGGTGTAGCGTTCGTCCTCCAAAATGCGGAGAATGGTGGATGCACTCCAAATCCCGTGGCAGCGGGAAATATCGTGGGTATGATTGCCGTGCGCCGCTTTGTACTGGCCGGGGGTAGGGATGCTTCTGCGGAACAGCTCCCGTGTGATGGCGGTGGCGTTGATGCCCTCGGCGGCAAGCTGGAAGATGAGCTGCACAACGGCAGCAGCCTCCGGGTCAGGCTCCATTCTGCCATCGGCGCTTTTGCGGTAGCCGTAGGGACAGATTTTGCTCTGATACTCGCCGCGCTGCATCTTGGCGTACTTGGCGCTCTTGGTTTTAATGGACATATCGCGGCTGTAATATTCGCTGATGAGATACTTGAACGCCACGTCCATGCCGCCGGTGTCACCCTTGAATTTGCTGCTGTCAAAATCGTCGCTGATGGAAATGAAGCGGGTATGGAACAGTGGGAACACACGCTCGATGAAATAGCCGGTTTCAATGCTGTTTCGTCCGAAGCGGGAAAAATCCTTGACGATGATGCAGTCGATCTGATTGGCCCGTACCAGCTCAATGAGCTTCTGTACCTGCGGACGCTCAAAATTCGTGCCGCTATATCCGTTGTCGATGAACTCCGTGATCTCCGCGTTCAGGGCTTCGGGCATGGAAGCCGCGTATTCGTGGAGGACAAGGCTCTGATTTTCAATGCTCAGGCTGTCGTACTTGTAATCCTCGATGGAGAGGCGGATGTAGAGGGCGATTACATATTTCTGCATTGTTCCAGCACCTCCGCATAGGTTTCAAACTCGCTCTGGAAGCGATAGCGCACCGTAATCTGCTTGTCGTGGGATACCTCAATGCGGTCGATCAGTCGCTCGATAAGTGCGCCGGTCAGCGCACGGTCGGTCTTGATTTGTGCGGCGTCCTGTTCCAGCGCCCGGTGCTGCTCTGTTTGAGCATCCATCGTTCGCAGGCCATCCTCCAACTGTTCCATTTCCACGGCGAGGTCGGCAATGCGGCTTTCGTACTTCTCCTTGTAGTCGAAGTATTCATCCTTGGTAAGAACGCCTTGCACAAGGTTTTCATATAAGCTCCGCACGATACCGCGAAGCCGCTGGACTTCCTGCCTGCGGCTGGTGATCTTCTCCCGCAGCTCGGCGCGGTCAGCGGCCTGCCGGGGCAGCTCCGCAAGGGAGAGGGTATATTGCCCCAGCGCCGTATCAAGCGCGTCCTGAAGCATATCTGCCAACATATCCAGCAACGCATCCTCGCGGATGGTCACGCCGGGGCAGGCATCCTTGCTGATTCGGCTCCTGCTCAGACAATGGTAGAAGTACACATCGTCGGACTTCTTGCGGATATTCCGCTGCCGGTGCAGGCTGCCGCCGCAATGGGCGCAAAACACCTTGCCTTTGAGTAAATTCGGCGTGTAGGCTTTGACCTCCCGTGTCTTGGCGCGGCTGGCCGTCTGATTGAGAATTTCCTGCACCGCCGCGAACTGTTCCCGGCTGATGATGGCCTCGTGGGTGTCCCGTACCACCGTCCATTCCTCGGCATCGGCCTTGACCTGCCGGTGATCCACGGTTTTGGTCTGCCCCTGAACGAGATCTCCGGTGTAGACCTCGGAGCGGAGAATAACGCCGACTGTTCGGGTTTGCCACTTGCCGCTGCCGAGCAAATTTTCGTGGGTGATCTTGCCCTGCATCTTCTTATAGTGGCTGGGAGTGAGAACGCCCGCTTCATTCAGCCGCACGGCGATGGTATTGAGGCCAGCACCCTCGGAAGCCCAGCGGAACATCCGCTGCACCACAACGGCGGCAACGGGGTCGATGATAAGCTGGTGGCAATCGTCCTCGGCTTTCAGATAGCCGTAGGGAGTACGCGCACCGATGAATTTGCCGTCTTTCATGGCCTGCCGCTGCTGCGCCCTGATCTTGCGCCCAATGTCGAAAGCGTAGGCTTCGTTTATCATGTTCCGCAGCGGGATAATGATACCGGAATGGGCGTCCTCCGGGTTGGCGGTGTCGAAGTTTTCGTTGACCGCAATAAAGCGGATGCTGCGGATGCGGAAATACTGCTCGATGTAATAGCCGGTGTCGATGGTGTTCCGTCCCAAACGGGAAAGGTCTTTGACAATCACGCAGTTTACATGACCGGCCTCAATATCCGAGAGCATCTGCTGAAAGCCCGGACGGTGGAAGTTTGTCCCCGTCGCGCCGTTGTCGATGTAGGTATCGTACACGCTGATCTCCGGGTACTGCTCCAGATAGCGGGCAATAATCATCTGCTGGGTTTCAATGGATACGCTGTGCGTGTGGGTATCCTCCACCGAAAGGCGGACGTAGATCGCGGCGCGGCAAGCGGCGTCGGCCTCCTGAACGGTCACCGCAGCCGTTTCTTTTCTGCTTTTTCTTGCCATGCTCAGCCCACCTTTCTCTGTTCGTAATCTTTCTGCTGCGCTGCCAGTGCCAAAAGCTGCAACGCCTTTTTGTATTCGTCCTCATGGGTAAAGGTAATATCCAGCTCCTTTTTGCCACGGACGCGGATGCTCTGTACCATGTGAATGAGCGCCCTGCGGTCTAAGGTTTCCAGCGTGGAGAACTGCGTAAACTGTGAAATCCAGCGGTTGCGCTCACTCCGGTTTTCCAAAACCTCCGTGAGTTTTTCCTTGAGAACGCGGATGCTCTCGCGGATGTCCTCGGCCTGCTTGGTGTACTTTGCCTTATAGGAAGCGTATTCTTCCTTGGTAAGCATACCTCCCACAAGGCTCTCATAAAGCCGTGCCTTGAACTCCAGCACCTGCTCCAACCGGCGCTCGTTGTCGGTAATGTGGTCGCTGTATTCCTTGGCAAGCGCCTGATTGATGCTGGACTGGTCAATGCCGGTCAGCAGCGCCTCCAGAGAAGCAATATTGCCGATATAGGCTTTCAGGCTGTCCCGCACACAGTCGATCAGGCTGCTTTCTTTCAGCATGACCGGATGGGCGCAGCCCTTTTTCTTGCCGGTAGGACAATAATAGTAGTGGTACTCCTTGCCGTTCGCACGGTTGGTCTTGCGGGTCATGCGGCTTCCGCAGCACCCGCAGATCAGAATACCGGAGAACAGGTACACCGTGTCCTCGTTGGGAGAAGTGCGGGTATCCAGCCCCTTGATGCGCTGCACCAGATCAAAATCCTGACGGGCAATCAGCGCTTTATGGGCATCCGGGACGCGCACCCACTCGGAGGCGGGGCGCTGCTCCATCTGCTTGATCTTGTAATGCGGCGTACCCTGTTTGCCCTGCACCAGCGTTCCGGTATAGGTTTCGTCCTGCAAGATGCGGATGATGGTGGTTGCTGACCACTTGCAGTCGGCTTTGTCCGCGTAGCCCTTTTTCGCGTAGGGCAGACCGTTGTTCTTCTTGTACGCCAGCGGGGAGAGAATACCCAGCCGGTTCAGCTCAGATGCGATCTTGGAGGCGCTTGCGCCCTCCAGCCGCATACGGAAAATGTCGCAGACAACGCGGGCAGCGTAGGGGTCAGGGACGAGCAAATTCTTGTTGTCCTCGGCTTTCATGTAGCCGTACACCGGGAACGCGCCGACGAAATCGCCATTGCGCCGCTTCACGTCCAGAGAAGAACGGGTCTTGATGGAAATGTCCCGGCAGTAGGCTTCATTCATAATGTTCTTGACCGATACGGTCAGATCATCGCCGCTGTCGTGGGCGGTGTCGATGCTGTCGGTGATAGCGATGAAACGCACCCCGTAGGCCGGGAATACCCGGCGCAGATACCGGCCTGTTTCGATGTACTCGCGCCCTAAGCGGGAGAGGTCTTTTACAATGACGCAGTTGATGTTGCCATCGGTGACATCCTGCATCATTTCCTTGAACGCGGGGCGGTCAAAGATGATGCCGCTGTATCCATCGTCGATCTTTTCGGAAACGACCTCAATATCCGGGTTACGCTCTACAAAGTTTTCAATGAGCTTGCGCTGATTGGAAACGCTGTCGCTTTCGCTGGAATGATCGTCGGTGTAGGACAGGCGGATGTAAGCGGTAGCTTTGTATTTAGGCATGAAAAAGCACTCCTTTCTCCCGGACTGCTCCCGCATGAAAAGAGTGGTTATCTGGCTATTAGGTTTTCATCCTTTTCCACACCGATCATAGCACTCTCTGCGGAAAAAAGCGAGGATGTCGCTCAGCGCAAAATGCCTTGCAGACATTCCTCCAACGTAACGCCGTTCCCGGCAAAGCAGGCGTTTACCACAAAATCGCCGCAGCGGAAGCGGTAAGGATTTTTGATCTGGCGGATAAAGGCGACAATGCGTTCTTCCTTGGGAAGATTTTTGTCTACGGATACTTCCCGGATGTCCACCAGTTCATCCGTGTGGATTTGGGTTTCGTTTGGCGTCGGCTGCATCATGGCGATCTCCTTTCTCGGTTTGGTGGGTTTCCTCAAGGTCACATGAATGCGCTGACGGAAAGGCCGTCAGCGCATGGTATCTGACTTTGAGAGGCGGCTGCGCGGGTAGAATTGGAGCCACATAACATAACGGCGAATACCGGCGCAGCCGCTCTGCTTGTCCATTTGAGAAGATCCATCCTATTTGCCACGCGCCCCGGATAGTGGGCATGATGCAGGCCGCCCTTGGCAGGGCTGTCATAACTCCACGATACCGCTGCCTCAAAGAGCTGGCGCATACCGCAGGGTTCCCCCTCAAGTCTGTGGGAGGGCGTGAGCAAGTTTCATTATCCGCCGCGCTGTCATCGCGCCCGATTTGCCGAATCGGGTCTAAGGCTGCGTAGATCGCTCGGATGGCTTTTCCGGAATCACCTCCTTGAAGCCATCGTCGTGGCGGCGCACCTTATGCCGCTATCACGCGGGTTTTGTGCCTGCATCATGGTCTATTCAGTTTTCAACGTTCAACGAAAGGCTTCGTGGAGAATGTCCCTTCACCTATCGCCGATTTTGGGCCACTTTTGCAAGGTGTTTTTGAAAAACCTCAGAAATATTTTTTGATTTTTCTGATTGCTGCTGTAATGTTGAGAGAAATAGCCTGATGCGACACGCCTTCGACTTTTCCAATCTCGTCAATCGTCATTCCATCCACGAAATACATCCACATCCTGCGGAACTGAGTGTCCGTCAGGTGCTTCCTGATTTGCGTAACCTTTTGGGTGCTACGGCGGATTTCCGCCACCCGGTCATGCGCCTGCTCCATGCAGATATCCGCAGCGGGAATAGATGCTGCTTCCTCGGAAAGCTCGTCCAGTGCAAGGGTATGATTAGCGTAGACATGATCCTCTTTCTCGGAAGCATGATAGTCTGCATCCGACAGGGACTTCCATTTCAGAAATTCTTCCTCGCTGGCAAAGTCCTCGCGGGTCAGGCGGATGATGGCTTCGTTGGCATCCATGTAAACGATAGCGTTGGGGTCTTTCTTGTTCAGCGCATAGCTGCTCTTTCTGTTAAACATAATATGTCCTCCGTTTCGGTGTTGGGTGGGTGGTGAACCAGACCAACACCGGCGGAGAACGACAGCCGACAGGAAAACGTAAAAAGGCGCTCGAACAGGCATGATGACCTGAACGAGCGCCTTGCGTGCGAGTGAAAACATGAGTAACGAATACTGTACCGGGAGGGGCTAAATCACGGATGAACCAAACCGCATAAAAAGAGAGCTGCAACTCGCTTTCGTGAGTGCAGCTCGTCTGGGGGATAGCCGCGTGCTTTTTGAAGTGGACGGCTAATCGGTGCTTATGCTTTTTTACATGACCGCGAGCGGCCTTAGCAGTATCTCCTGTTCATCCGTGACATCATAAAATTACCTCCAACTCGCTAAATATGATTTGTGGCTCATTCAATGTGAGCTTCATGTGTATTTAAGTGAATTGAGGCTCACTCTACAATGTAGTAGAGGTGATTTACAATGAACTTTCTTGACCTGTTCGCCCAAAAGCTTCGCGAAAAGCGGGAGCAGAAAAAGATCACGCAGCGCGAATTAGCGGAACGGCTTAATATGTGTACCCGAACTGTCATTGAGATTGAAAAGTGCAAGAGCAATCCGAAATTTGAAACGGTTGCGCTGATTTCAGAAGAAATGGACATCAGTCTGGATGGAATCGTGTTCCACGATAGAGCGCCGCAGACCGTTGCCAAGTGCGTTCTTGATTACTTTGCAGGAAAGGGTGAAGAAGAGTCGCAACGGTACATAGACCTGTGCATGAGCGCAGATAAGCTGAAGTGATGTACAGGGGAAAACAAAAGGGCCGATGATTGTCTTTCATGTAGAGCAGCCAGTGGGCTTATATTTTCCCCACTGGCTGCTCTTGTCCGCACAGTTGGAACGACGGGCATTAGTATCCTATTTTTCCTGTTTGTGTGCATCCCGGATCTTTTCAAAGGTGTCCTGACTGATGGCGTGTTCAATCCGGCAAGCATCTCGCTCTGCAATTTCAGGGTCAACGCCAGCTGCGATAAATTGCTCTGTAAAGAACTGATGCCGCTCATAAATTTTTTCGGCAACATTCCGGCCTGTTTCGGTCAAATGCAAAACGTAATCACTATCTACCGTTAAAAAGCCCCCTTCACGCAAAGCCGACACCGCATAGCTTACACTGGCTTTTGAAACTCCAACACGCCGTGCAACATCAATAGAGCGGACAGCACCGTGATTCTTTTGAAGAACCAGCACAGCCTCCAGATAATCCTCTCCGGACGCATGAATCATCACTATTGTCTCCTTTATGCAAGGCTCCAGCCGGAGGACTTTTTACGGATATTTACAAAATCCTGATAAATCCCGGCTTTTGCCATAAGCTCGTCATGGGTTCCCTGTTCGCTGATCCGTCCATCGGAGATCACCAAAATCTGATCTGCCTGACGGATGGTATTCAGGCGGTGTGCAATCACAAGCAATGTTTTACCCTTTACCAGTTCATTGATTGCCTCCTGGATATAGCTTTCATTATCGGTATCAACACTTGCAGTCGCTTCATCCAAAATGACAATCGGTGCGTCCTTCAAAATGCAGCGGGCGATAGAGATTCTTTGCTTTTCGCCGCCGGACAGAGTAGCGCCGCCTTCACCGATGACTGTCTGGAATCCATCCGGCAGCGCCATGATAAAATCATAGCAGCGGGCTTTTTTTGCAGCCTCATAGACTTCTTCCTCAGTAGCGTCCGGTTTACCCATGCTGATATTGTTGTAAATGGTATCCTGGAACAAGTACACCCTCTGGAAAACCATGCTGATCTGTTCCATCAGTTCAGCGAGAGGTACATCCCGAATATCTGTACTACGGATTGTCACTTTGCCGGATTTCACATCCCACAGACGCGCCAGTAAGTTTGCAATCGTGGATTTGCCGCCGCCAGACGGTCCCACAAGTGCGGTCATGGTATTCTTCTGCATAGAGAAGCTGAT
>CDZY01009057.1_pt1 | contig 10081 bp, 9 predicted proteins | sample 557671 | NCBI WGS metagenome assembly CDZY01 (sample SAMEA3182091, study PRJEB8094) | gut metagenome | biome: human; feature: gut; material: Stool; isolation source: human stools | place: Canada | collected 2013-03-11
TGGAAAGTGGAACGGATTTTACGGCTGGTGTCTCGTGCGTAATATTCGTTCATGATGTTTCGGAAAGGGGTAAAATCATCGTCCCCTCTGGCAGTATCAACGCCATCATTGATAGCAATGAGACGGACACCTTGCTGTCGCAGAATTTCCATGATTTGACCGACTTTCAGATAATCACGCCCCAGACGGCTCATGTCCTTTAGGCACAGATACTCCACATTCCCGGCTTCGACCTCTTTCATCAAGGCAAGAAATCCGGGGCGGTCAAATCGAGTGCCACTTATGCCATCGTCCGTAAAATGGACGATATTAGGAAGATTATGCTGGGCAGCGTAGTCTTCCAACTGTCTTTTTTGATTGGATATGGAGTTGCTCTCGCCATCCATATCATCGTCTCGGCTCAAACGCTCGTAAAGAGCAGTGATTTTCTCGCTTTTGCTCATGGTTTTGTCTCCTTTCTTCGGTATGTAAAGTTGTGTGTTCTAAGAGACTTCCAAATCATCTGATTAAGAAGTCTTTTAGAGCATACAACACCGCTGGCGAGCTTGTATTTCTTATACTGCCTCACGGCGAAGTGCTGGGGGCTGCGGCGTTCCAGCCCGTCAAACATATAGTCCACCGCATTTTTGAAGGTTTCGTCATCCTCCCGGACTTCCATGCTGTTTATCATTTCCACCAGCGTATTCATGTTGCGTTCTTCTTCCGGCCCCTCAAAGACGATGTAGGCCACAAGGGCGCAGTACAAGAGGGTTTCGGCTTTGGTCCAGAACTCGTCGCCCTCCTTGCCGTCGCCTTTGGTGTTGGCAATCAAGGCGGTAACGAATTTCAAAACATCGCTTTCCGTCTTGATATAGGCCAGCGGATTGTAGTGCATGGATTTTGAAAAGTCGATACTGTTGAACACCCGCACCCTGTATTTCTCCCGTTGCAGAAACCGCCCGCACTGGTCGAGGGTGCCGCCCTTCGGGTCTACCACCACATACGAGGAATGGGCTTGAAGGAGCTGCGGGGTCAGCCAGAACCTTGTCTTTCCCGAGCCGGACGAGCCGATGACACAGGCGTTTAGGTTCCGGGCATTGGCGGGTATCTTCGGACGGGTGTTCATGGTAAGGAACTCCGTCCCGGTCAGAATGACATTGTTCTGAAATTTAGGGTCTACAAACGGCTTTATATCCTCCTTTGTTCCAAAGCGGGCGGTGCCGTACTCCGCATCCCGCCGGAATTTTTTCGCCTGCCTGATCTTTGACTGTATCAGCAGATACACCCCAGCCGCACCGGCAAGGCCCACCAGCAGGTCAATACCGCCAAGCCCCGGCCAGTAGGTTTCAAAGGCTTTGGGGAAGGTATCGAGCATCCCCATGAGCTTTGTCCCGAAGTCTGTGCCGGGGGCGATCCGGTAGGCCGTCCCGATTTTGGAGAAGAACCAGAACACAAAGAGGTACGGCAGGTTTGGGAGCACATATTTTCTGATCTTGTCACTCAACGTCCGTCCTTCACCGCCTCTCTGGTCCGCTGCTTTTCCTTTGCCTGTGTCCTGATCTGCTCCGTGAATTTCCGAAGCTGGCCGAGGATGGAAGCCTTGTCCTGCTCTTTGTTCAGCACCTTTGCGCTGTACTTCTGGAAGGCCGCCGTGATAGCGTCCGCCTGATTGGCTTTGAAAAACAGCAGGTAATGACCGGGGCTCACTTTATGGAAAGCGTAGTCCACATGGAACTCCTTCGCAATCCGGTCAAAATCCTTTGGGGCTCCCACATAGGGCATGGCGCTTTTGCCGCCATAGTGGTTCATCAGCTTTTTTACACTCTGGCGTCCCTGCGGGGTCAGCGCCTTCCGGTGGTGCTTTTGCAGCGCCCGCGCTACCTTCCCAAGAGCGGCAGCCAGCACTTTTCCCGTGAGCTTCGTTGTCCTGATCGAAAGGGCAACCGTTTTTTGGTTTACTTCTTCCTGCATAAAACCTCCTTTCCGTCGGGGTTCCCGCTATCCGGGAGGCCCCCGTACAATCTCGGGGAACAGAAAACCTCGGGCCAATGTGGCCCGAGGCTTACCGCTCGGCATCTCTGCCGGACGGAGCTTTCTTTTCCGGCTCCGTCTGGACTTTTTCGCCCTGTTCCCGCATGGTCTGCAAGATAGAGGGCTTCTTTTGAAGCTGGGAGGGCTTTTCGCCGGACAGCGGCTTGATACATTCCAGACGGTCAGCCGCCCGGATGGCGTTGTCCGTGAGCTGCCTCTGCCATGCGCCTACACTGGGAGCCCAGCGGAAACCGCTGCTTTTCAACTCGGCCCGGGTGTCCGCGTCAGGCTTTCCATCAAAGAATACCTGCAAGCGGTTGTCCTCCCGGTTCATCTCCACACGGCCCCCGTCGAACTCCCAGCCGGAAAACTCCCGCTGCGCCTGTTTGGAGAGCTGTTCGATACGCGTCTTTACCCGGCGGATCTCCGCATTGTTGTTGGTAAGCTGGTAGCTTTCAAAGGGCCTCGGGTCGCTCCGCCAGCTTGACGCCATGCTTGCTTTCAGCTTTTCAATCTGGTCCGGCGACAGCAGCGCACAGCCATCCAGCTTGCCATGCTTGCGGTAATAGGCGTTGACCTCCTTCATAATGAGCTGGGAGCGTTCCAGCCCGTCCAGCTTCTTCTGGAGCTTTTCAATCGCTGCCGGGTCATCGGCGCTGATCCCGCCCATGCCGGTACTGCGTATCTTATCCAGCAGCCCTTGAATATACCGCCATTCCTCCATGTTGCTGTCCCGGGCCCGGTTCTGTTTTTCCTTCTTTCCCACCGGGAAATTGGCAGGTCCGGCGATCATCACAGAGGGAACCCTTGCGTCAATGGCAAAGCCCTGGTTCATGTTTTCGGCCAGCTTGCGGGCGTAGGTGTCTAACAGATGGTCGATCTTCTCATGGTACATGGGGTCCACCCGGGATTTCTGCTGTTCCGCTATGGCGGCGGCCTTGTCCACCATTGCCCGGTATTCCGCCGTTGCGCTCCCTTCCTTGTAGTCGGAAAAGCTGTTCATTTCCTTTGCCCGGCGGGCGGCCCCTTCATTGATAGGGTAATAGTTGATGGTATGCACCTCCTTCATGCTTCGGGCCATGCTGGCCCGAAGTCTTACCGTTCTTCATGGGAAGGCCCCGCCTTGTCCTTTTTCGGAGCGGGCGGGGCTTCTTGAAACCGTTTGAGTGCAGCGAGAATGGAGTGGACAGGCTCGGCCTTTTCAGGATAGGCAAATATCCGGTGTTCCGGCGGAATGTCCTGTGGCCCGTGGTAATACTCCTTGAAGCCCTCCGGGACTGCCGACACATACCCACCGGGAGCGAATACGCCGCCCTCGTTGATACGCACATCCCGTCCGTATGCTTCATAATCGAAGTAGTTCTGAATGTGCTCCGGTATGTCGATGGTCCCAAGCTCGTCGGCGTACAGACGGCCCAGCCCTTCATCATCAGAAATATCCGGGTAAAAGCGGTAAAGGTCAAGGTTCTGCGTCAGGTTTATCAAATCCTTCACGCTCCGTGTGTGGTTTCCCAAGACAAGAGCGGCTTCAAAGGTTTCCAGTCCGCCCTTATCCCGTACTTCCAGCAGAGCGTGGCCCAGCTCGTTCAGCTCGTCGATGTTCTCACATTCGTAGAGATGATCGTAGAGCCCCAGCACATCGCTGTCAAAGCTGGTAAAGAACACTTCGCTGTACCGTTTCCCGTCTATCCCGATTTTGGCAAGGGCGGCCTGCAACTCCTGTGTCGTCATGGGGAAATGTACCGTTGTCCCTACCTCGATCCCCATTAAGGGGTACAGGGCTGTATTGGTTATATAGGCTTCAAACATGGGCTTATTCCTCCTTTCCGGCCCGGTCAGCCAGCACCTCATAGATCCCGGCCATAATGTAATCGGCGCAAGGGAGGGCAATCGCATTTCCCAGCGCCTTGTAGCGTTGCAGAGGCCGGATCTCCATGCCGTCCGCCCCGTACTTTGTCCAGCCCTCCGGCAGCCCCATCAGCCGTTCACTTTCTGTTTCCGTCAGAAAACGGATACAGCCGCCCTCCGGGTCGCCCTCATACCAGAAGGCAAAGGGCGTTACATCACTGGCTAAAAGAGTGGGAAAAGGGTCAGTTGGTAATCCGAAGCTGTTTCGGAAGGCCGTTTCTTCCTGCCTTTTTGCCGCTCCCCGCATACGGAAGCACTGAAAGGGGTGGATGACTGGTATCTGCCGCCCTGTTTCAAAAGAAGCTGTTCGATCTCCTTCGGCGGCGGCCCGCCCGCCCTCTCCGCAAGGCGGAGGAAGTGGGAGCATTGGACGGGGCTTAAATAGTATGTCTGCGGCACGTCTGCCTCCAAAATCCGCCACGACGAAAATCCGCTGCCTTCGTGCCAGCCTTCGGGAGCCTGCCCAATACTGGGCGTCCATGAGCCGCCAGCACACATCAGGCGTTCCCCCTCGCACCATTCCGGCGTTTCCCCATCTTCCCGAAGGAGGCATTGGAACTTCGGTGTCCGAGAAGGCGGATAGGACGGCTCTAAAGTCCATCCGGTCATTTGTAGAAAACGCTCCCATGACGTTTTCCCAAACAGCGATAGCTGGATATAGGTTATCAGTAGCATCCCTCATTTCCTGTATGATACGAAACGCCTGATAGAACAGGCTTGATTTTGCCCCGGCAAGGCCGGAGCGGTTGCCGATCAGAGAAAGGTTCTGACAGGGGGAACCGAAGGTAATTATATGGACAGGTGGGATTTTCCCGCCGTCCACCTTCGTAATATCCCCCAAATGCACCATGTCGGGAAAGTGCCTTTTGGTTATGGAGATGGGCGCTTTTTCAATCTCGCTGGCCCATACCGGACGGATACCGCACCGGGAAGCAGCCAGAGGGAACACGCCGATCCCGTCAAAAAGGCTCCCCAGCTTAATGTCCGGCATAGCCCGGGGTGCCGTGTCCCTTCACGGCAAGCACCCCTTCCAGCGTTGTCGCCGCAATGCCCAGCCGCCCGGCAACCGCAATATCGTTTTTTACATCCTCGTCCACAACGCTGCCACAGACGATCAGGGTATGGGAGCGCCGCAGCATATCCCGGCGCATATCAATCCCGGCCTTGTGTTCCTCGGGAACGCTGTCATTCAAAAACAGCGGCAGGTACAAGAGCGGGCAGATTGGGGAAAAGCCCGCCTCATAAGCAAGACGGCAGTAGTGGGCCGCCAGCTCCATATCAACATCCGGCTCGCCGCTCCATGCGGCGGTCAGGTATGCTAAAGGTCGTTTCATTGGTTGAGCCTCCATTTCTGTTTTGGTTTAGGGAAAAGCAAGAGTTCGCCCAACCCCTCCGCCCCTTCCCCCGGGAAGGGGAACGGCTCTGGAGAATTTATATCCCCGTCGCTTGACCGGGAAAAAGCATAACCGGGAGAAATCCGTCAAGGGTGCCTCTGGCACCGCCTGCGGCGGCGCTGCCCTTGACTGATTTTCCCGGCTATGCTACGGAATAACTGGCGACGGGGAATAATTTATATCTCCAGAGCTTCGGGGCGCGGGGCAGAGCCCCGCAATCCTCGGGCCATGCTGACCCGAAGTTTGGGCTTACTTTTCCTGTTCGGTTTTCTTCTCCGGCTTTTCATGTTCCTTCTGCTGACCCTTCCAGTCGTCCAGCAGCTTGATGATCTGGTCCTTCATTTCCCTCGGCGTAGTTTCCTTGCCGAAATACTTGCTCAGTTCCGCACCTGTCAAAATCACTTTGTCTACCTCCTTTTTGTCCTCCATCATAATGCCGTCGATCACATCCCCGTTGAGCAGCTTCTTTTCGTCCAGCTCACGCATACGCTTTGCCTGCGCCTGTGAAGGCGAGGACTGCTGGCTGTCAATGGCGACGGCGATATAGTTCTGGTTCTTCTTGCCGATATAGGAAAGCTCCACCGCCGTAGTAAAGCCCAGCTTTTTTTCATCCATCAGCTTCATCAGGTCGGGAACCAGCTCATTGAGACGGATATACCGCTGCACCTGCTTGACCGCCATCTTATTGCGCTCGGCTACAATTTCGTTGGAGCGTTTTCCTGCGTCCTTCGGGTCAATCTGGCCCGAAGTGCGGGAGCCCTGGTGCTTGATGGCCTCAAGCTGCATTTTCAAGGCTTTGGCCCGCTCACTGGGGAGGATTTCTTCACGCTGGTTGAGATTGTCCTCGACCATCTGCGTGATGGCTTCATCGTCCGTCAGATTGCGAACAATACAGGGCATATCCGCATATCCGGCAAGCTCGCTGGCCTTCTGGCGGCGGTGGCCGGACACGATCTCATAGCCGCCATCCTCACGGGGACGGACGATAGCGGGCTGGGTCACGCCCTTGTCCTTGACGCTGGACACCATAGCCCGCATTTCTTCATCATCCCGAACCTCAAAGGGATGGTTCTTGAAGGCGTGGAGCTCGTTCAGCTTGATATAGACGATCTGCTCCTTGCCCCGGCGTGGAGCATCCTTTGGCTTTTCGGATTCTTTCGGAGCGGGAGCGGCCTGTATCGTTGGAGCCGTTTTTTTCTCCGGTTCCTTTTTGACCGTCTTTTCCGGCTTCTGTGCGGGAGCTTTGGACTTCGGGGCTGCGTCCTTGTCCTTATTTGCTTTCGGGGGACGGCCCCGGCGCTTCGGCTGTTCCGGCTCTTTGGGTTTTTCCTCTGCTTTTTTCGGAGCCTCCGGCTGCTTTTCCGGTTTCTCCGCTTTTGCCGGGTCAGGCTTTTCCCCGCTGGGAGCTGCCGCCCGTTCCTCGACCTTCTTTTCCTTCATAATTTCAGTGAAGTTATAGACGGAAACCTGCGGGTTCTTTACCTCCGGTTCCGTCTTTTTTTCCGGCTCCGGGGAAACGGAAACCTTCTCCGGCTCTTTTGGGGGAGCGGGAGGCGTTTCCTTGCCCGGTCCGCTATCCGTTACCGGCTGTTCCGGCGTTTTTGTGGTTTTATCATCTGCCATAAGCATTTACCTCCTGTTTTTTGGCATGAAAAAAGGGGCTCAACTTTTCAGTCAAGCCCCCGTGGGAAGTTCCTCCTTTCTCCGCCATGATACAAAAATACCGCCCGTAGTCTCGTTTGGGCGGTACTTTGTGTAAGATTGGCAGTCCATTATTAAGTTTTTTATTATGTTCCCTTTGTACACCGTTGCAATCATATTCTTGTAGATACTCTTCCATAAGCGTTAGAATTTCAAGCCATTGTTTTATCTGACTTTCTTTTTCGCTCATAAACTCTGCAATCTGCTTTTCTGTAAACCCAAGATGCTTCAGTTCTTTGCACTTTAAATACTTTTCTATCGGATTATAATCTAACTTATCATCCTCTCCCATTTGATAGATAGTCTCAAGCTGTTGAATGTCTTTTTCTTCTGCATCATCCGGGAGAATAATCGCAAGGAAATATTGGCTTTTTTCAACTTCAGCATAAGAATAGCCGTATTCTTCATACTTATGGAACAACCGATTCAAAAGCATGGCTCGACGGTTGCCATCGACAATAATACCGTCCGAGGTCACAATACCGTACCTCTGCTGGCCAATTTTCAATAAGCTTTCCATTGTAGTTTTATTGCGATCGACCTTTGATTCGTACAAGAAGGTTTCAATGATTTCCCGATCGGAATCTAATTCCGCATTCAATTCACCATTCTGTTTCTCATACGAAAGAACATCGGAGCCGATTCTGCCGTTGTACTTGTTATAGATGAGATAATCTAAAGGAATTCTCCATACGATTTCTGTCCTCGTAGTCCCTTTATAGCGCAGGGGTATTCCTGTCATAGCTTGATTCAACTGATTGGTCTTTATTTCTTCCAGTTTTGCTTTTCTTGTAGCAGCATCCATTATTTCGACCCTCCCATAAAATCAACCATGGCTGTTAGAATGTAGTAGCCAATTACAATAGCAAGTGGTAAAGAAAAAGGTTCCTCTCCAATGACGACCACTTCCGTTTGTTCTTTTGGCGTAAGTAGCATATCAATATATTCTCTAATACTATCTAAAAGTTCGTATGGGCCTTCCCAGGGAGTGGATTTTCTCTGCTCGGATGTCATACAATACACTTTTTGGAATGAATCCATGTCAGTGACGGTCGGTTTTATTCTTGACAAATAATCCCGAAGGCTCTCATGGTACTTCTCTGGAATTTCTTTTATTTTCAGAGCAGGGGCGTATTTTTTAGCTTTCTCCTTCCCTTGACTATAGTGTATTTCAGCATCCCACTTAAAAATCTTCTGAGTAAAGTCAGAATGATAATTTGTTAATTCCACACGGTATGCATCTATTATCAAATACGGAATATGATACTTGAATTTTGCAACATCGCGCCGTGGTTTTTCAGCTCGGACAGCAAATTTTCTACCATTCAAATCGACAAATCCAATATCCTTATCATGCTTAATCTGAGGGTAATGATTTGGTATAGGTATTTGCTCTGCTTTAGCTATAGCTTTTGCAAGTGCATAGGACATTTTAGGTGGTACCGCATTACCAACAAGAGTATGCTTGATTCCTTTTGATTCGCCATAAAACCAATAGTCAATGGGAAAGCTCATCATGCAAGCTGCTTCTCTTACTGTTGGCAAGCGATAGCTGTTTTCCCCATATCCAAGTATCATTGCTTCCCGTGCGCTGGCGGTCATAGTTGCCATAACAGTCCTTGCGGGTTTATTTAGGTTTTCAGGGAAAGACATTTTTCCCATATACCCTTTATCTTGTTTTAACCGTTTGGCTGTTTTACACTCAAATTCAGCAAGTTCATAGATATAATGCTGATCTGTTACTTGCTGTGCTTCCAGCTTAAGGTCTGGATAATTGATATCTGTAATCAGATTGTTATCTGTTCTCAATGGGTTTCCAAGCGAATCAAGAACTTGTTTCAAGGTTGTCACATTGTTATCGGTTTTTACTCTAATAGGCTCTGGAAATTCTCCACAGAGGTAGCGTTCCCTATTTGTAGGAGCTCCAAAATATTTTGCATTATATTTTCCCGATGCACCATCATGAGGTCTTAAAACAAAATCGCCTTCAAGTCCTAAGTCAGCAGCAGAATACTCTTCTTTAATATACTGCTTTACCGCTGGCACATTTTCCAGTATCCAATATTTTAAGACTGATTCTTGTTTGAATTTTTTACGGGCGATTATTCTTAAGTAGGCTTCAATTAGTCGAATACCAATTGATTTATCAGCATTTCCAGACTTATTGGAATGGGAAAATGACTGACACGGTGGCGATCCGATAATAACCTCACTATCAGGCACTAACGCTTCAAATTCGTCATCTGGAAGTTCAGATATCCGAATGACATCGTCTTGTATTACATTGACACCGGGCTTATTGCCTTTGTATGTTTTTACGGCAGGTCCCCATTTATCGACAGCAAATACTATTTCAAATCCAGCTTGACGGAATCCCTCTGAAAAGCCACCGCCGCCACAGAAAAAATCAGCAACTCTCATTTCATAGACCTCTTTATCTTTAGCTCAATTCTTAATCATTGGGTTGTTTTCTATATTTTCTACTCTTTATTCGAGCGTCAACCGGCTTTTTCGCATCTTCAGGTATCAACCACATATTTCCAGCTCGTTGAACATTTGGGATACGCCCCTCAGCACAAAGTGTTCCTATTCTCCCGGCCGAGATATTCCATTTTTTACCAATCTCTGTTGTGGAGACATATTTCATCTAAACATCCTCCGTCAAAACCACGGTATAACAGGATACAACTATTCATTTATATCATATTCCACAACCGGAATAATATCAAGATGGCAAATGTCATAAATCGACATAAAATTAAGCTTTTTCGCATCTTTCCTGGTCAAAGGATGAGCAGGCGAAATGTGAGTTCATACTTATTTGGCAAACCTGCTAACGAGTGTCAGTAGGCTGAACAAAAAAATATTGCCGGGTGCAGTTAAGCATCCGGCAACTTTAATAAGCCGACAGCACCGCTTGTCAGATGAAAATCATCGTAATAGTCCATCAGAAATCATCAACCGGCATCAGAAGATGACTGAGGACGCAGAAATTCAGTAACACGAGTGCAATAGACCCATAGGAACTTGGCACTTCCTGCGACGGTATAAACGTAATAATGCTTTCC
>CDZY01056217.1_pt1 | contig 9868 bp, 8 predicted proteins | sample 557671 | NCBI WGS metagenome assembly CDZY01 (sample SAMEA3182091, study PRJEB8094) | gut metagenome | biome: human; feature: gut; material: Stool; isolation source: human stools | place: Canada | collected 2013-03-11
GACTTTCTTTCTGCACTGTCCGGTGGTGGGCGGATGAGAAATGGCATCTTTTTTCCTCCAATCAAAAAAAGCAGGAAATGTATTGTCTTTCTTACATACATTTCCTGCTTCGTTATCAGTTACTCTATGAAATTTTAATTATCTGAGAGAATGATTTCCCTTGGCATATCTTTTGTTACTGTTATAGTTACTTTTTTCGCTTTATCATATCCATCCGGTGTTGTCTTTTCATAAAACACATAGGTTTTACCAATTTCTAGGACAATCCGTCTTCCAGACTCTCCTACCGTGATCCGTTTGCTTGTGTTCCATCGGTCATTTTCCTCATAATAACCGATGGTGGCACCACCAATATACTTTCCACTTGCCTTGTCCCGACGCTTAATAGTAACAACTATGTCTGCGACATCCTGCTTCTTTTTGGAAAGATTCTCCGGAGAACCATCATAAAAGACCGCACACCAGGTATCCTTGTAGCGGGCAATCGCACCACATTGATAGTCTTTATTCAACAGATTCCGGTAATGCCCAGGACTATGCTTCCACGAAAGCATTACTTCTTTAGCACTTGTCTGTCCGCTTGCCATATTTTCTCCAAAAGATATGTTATTGATCACCAGTATATCACCAAAAAAGTTCTCTATGTCAGTCGGAAGATTTTTATGCCCATCATAACCACTGTGTTTTAAGCGGTACAGAGCAAACCGATATAACTTATCCGACCATGTCAATGCCTTTGCACCTTTCTCTGCCCGGTACCTGTTCTGGATGGTAAATGCTTTCTTTGCCTGTGCCTTATAACCATCCTGTCCTTTTCCGATCACCTTGATGCTGTAATGGTACACTTGCACCTTTTTATGACCTTTATATAATCGGATCATCATAGTGGTTCTTCCGCCGGCTTTGCCTTTCAGGTAAATATACTTTCTTCCGTTTGCCTTCGCCTTCAACACCTTTTTGTTTTTCACACGGACTTTCACTTTGGAATACTTCTTCAGCTTTGTCGGTGCAAAACGGATTCCTGCCGAATCCTTGTTTAAGTCGATGGTCATCGTCTTGTTCAACACTTTTTCTTTTGCATCTGCCGTAACATGCTGCGTCAAAAGCACCATCATCGCCATAAAAAATACCATGCCTGTTTTCATCATCTTTCTCATATCGTTCACGCTCCTTGCTGTACGCTGGTCATTCCCAGCAATGTAAATTATACTGTATTTTTCTGTCGATTAAAATATATTTTTCAGTTTGTCATAGTCAATCAAATCTTTACTTCCGATCCTCTTGTCGAGCTCGGCTAAAAGCTGTTGATTGCATTCCTGTACCACCAACCGGATGTGATCCATAACATCATCTTCCTCCGGGGATATGCCTTTATTCCTGTGATAATAGATCACCGCTTCCCGGATGTAAGCACTTTTATTGTCTGCGCTTTCCAGAATGTTATAGACCAGTCTGTGCTTTGGATTATCCAGCCGGAGTAGCACCGGAATTCTGGCAGACTTGTCCTTATTATCCACTGCCACCACCTCCTGTATCACCGGCTTTACTGCCTGCTCCATAAAAATCATACATGACCTGATTGCTGATATCCAGTTCTCCCTGCGACTTCGCCTGGTAAAGTACCGTGAGCATATAGGCTTTGTGATTATGTACCTTTGTCACCTGCTTTTGATACTGCTCGATCGCATAATCAATATCCAATCGGTCCAGTTTCAAAAGCCTTGATTTTACAACAGCCGCCGGTTTGTCCTCTCCCATAACCCGGATAATCGGCTTCCTGGTGTTTAAAACATCATAAAGTACATCCTTTACCGTATTGAACTGCTTCTCCTTTCCGTGAGGAATATACCTTGCTTCCAGCTCATAGTGCTGCACAATGAACTGCATCGAATAATCTTCTCGGATCACCTCCTGATCCTGATATGGATTAAGATTAGGATTTAATATACCAGTCTTTATATCAGGATTTATATTATAGTCTTTATTATTGTTACCCCCATTTGCGTTGCTACCGTAAGCGTTATTACCGTTTGCGTTGTTACCGTTACCGTTGCTACCGAAAAGGGGGTAACGGTCATCTTTACCGTTAGTACCAAAAGGGGGGTAACGGTCATTTGTCTCTTTTTCTGCAGCCGGATCACTGTTATTTTCAGAAGAAGCCTGTTCATTCTCTTCTGCACATAAATCTGCCTGCTGTTTCCTTTCTGCCCGTGTCAGATTGTTACTGGAAATTTCTCCATTGCTGTTATGATATAGTGTATGCGGTCCCAGATCCGGCTCATCGAGCAGCTCATACTCCGCCTGCCACTTACCGTTATCCGGCATAAAGTGTACCTTTAAATATCCAAAATCTTTTAACTCCTTCCATGCACTGTCAAATGCTTTTTTTCCTTCTTTGGTCAGATTCCGGAAATCTTCTTTTGTCCATTTCTTATCCGGCATGGAGATATATGCCTGTATGACAAGATACAATCCTTTTGCTTTCAAAGAAATATTCACATCTCTGGTTATCTCATTTTGAACGACTGTAAATCCTTTTTTGCTTCGGAAGAAACCTTCTGCCATGTTATCACCTACCTGCCATCGACCGGTTGCTCCTCATCCGAAACGGATGAAAAATCACTGTCTTTATTTGCCGGTTTCTCCGCACTTTTCTTCTGTGCAAATTCAACCTCTTCTGTAATGATGCTGAAACCATAGACCTTGCTTCCCTCTTTGGTCGTATAGTTGTTATTCTGCACCCGTCCAATGACTAATACACGGGAGCCGCTGTGAAAATATCGCTCGACAAATTCCGCCTGCCTTCCAAAGGAAGTGCAGTGAAAGAAATCGGCATCGGCTTCTCCGTCACGCTTTGCCCGCCGATTTACCGCAAGGTCAAATTTGGTAATGACAACTTCACTTCCATCCTCTGCTGTCTTTCTCGTTGTTTTGGGATTTCTTGTCATATTTCCAAGTAAAATAATCTTATTCATTCTGTGCACTTCCTTTCTTTCGTTGGTAGTGTCAAAAGACTACCTCTTTTTTGTTCTAAAACCTTTATTTTAGGGAGTTTGCAAACAAAAAGAGCAATCCCCCCTATTTTCTGGTATAATGTCAATCGCCAAACCAACAAAACAAGAAACGAGGTTATTGCTCATGGACATTATACTTTATTTATTAAATTACATCAATTACCAACGCAAAATTATTGGTCAGTTATTGAATTTTATTTGCAGATACATCCCACTAAAGCAGTGGGCTTTTGATGATTCTCATTCTCCTAAATATCATAAATTCAAGATAGATGAACTCCCTAAAATTCTTCACTACGAGTCTTGGGATTATCGTCTTCTACTTCCATACTTAGAATGGAAGTATGGTAAGAAAATCAAACCTGTGCATCGTCGCTCAGACTGCAACATCCCTGACGATTGCTCCTGCCCTCGTTGCAACGCTCCAAAGATTTATCTTTACAAAAACAATGGTTCTAAAGGACAAATCTGGTGTAAGGTTTGTGACACTAAATTCAACCTTAACGAAAATCGATTCACAAAAACCACTTCCCTTCGTTGCCCTCACTGCTCCAGAATACTGGAACCTATCAAGAGTAGAAAGCACTTTATCATTCACAAATGTAGAAACCTTAAATGCCCTTACTATCTTCATAATCTTAAAAAAGTTGATAGAGAACATTTAGATGAAAAACATGGAAAAAGCAAATATAAACTCCACTACATCTACCGCGAATTTACGATAGATTTTTTTAAGATGGAGTTATCTTCTCTTCCTAAAAACGCGTCTTCCTTAAATTTTAAGAGGCACGATTCCTACACCATGTCACTGTGCTTAACCTATCGTGTCAACTTAGGTCTCTCTTTGCGAAAAACCGCTCAAGCTCTCCGAGACATTCATGGAATAAAAATATCTCATCAACAAGTAGCGAATTACTGTACTACTGCCGCCATCTGTGTAAAACCTTTTACCGACAGCTACGATTACAAAGTTGGTAAAGTTTTAACTGCAGATGAAACCTACATAAAGATCCGTGGTATCAAAGGCTACATCTGGTTTATCATGGATGCTGCCAGACGTTCCATCCTTGGCTATCAGATCTCCGACAATCGAGGCGTTGGTCCATGCATTCTTTCAATGCGTATGGCTTTCAAACACTTTAAAGATAAACTGCCTGAAAACTTTAAATTTATCGCTGACGGATACAGTGCATACCCATTAGCCGCACAACAGTTCTTCCACAAGTTTGGTAAAAAGTTTAAGTTTGATATCACCCAAGTCATCGGTCTTACCAATGATGACGAGGTATCTGCCAAATACCGCCCTTATAAACAAATGATCGAACGACTTAATAGAACCTACAAAGAATCCTATCGTCCTACCAACGGCTTCGACAACATCGAAGGTGCCAACTACGATTTAGCTCTCTGGGTCACATACTATAACTTTCTACGTCCTCATAAACACAATGGATTTCGTGTCCTAAATCATGTACAGGAACTCGACAACGCTGACAATATGCCAGGAAAATGGCAGCTGCTAATCTATCTGGGACAATGCAGGATCAAACAGATGCAACAGGGCGAAGCCCGTAACTGTTCCTAGATTCAAAGCCCGAGGTTAATATCAGCCACCGTAAGCAACGCTTACGGCTGTGTCCTTGAAGGCACACAGAGGCAATGCTAAAATGCTGTGATGCGACGGAAAGAATGTAACTGTTCCTGAGTTCTTCGCCGTCGGTAATACGATCAGAGCATTGCTTTTGTGCGCCCTCAAGGATGGCGTCCGTTATCAAAAACATAAATATCTGCAATTTTCAAGGTTCATTTGAGCCTATTTTTCTTCGGCTCGTTTTTCATAGCTTACTTGACACTATCCTTTCGTTTCCATGTTTCTAACAGTTCAAAAATGATATTCATCATTTCCTCTTCTGTGGTTTCTTCCTCAAAATACTCTGACAGCCGTTCATTTTTCAGAGTAATTTCCTTTTTTCTCTTCTGCTTCTGTGCAGAAATAAGATAGCGTTCCAGCATCTCTGCATCCAATTTTCCATCCACACTGAGCTGCTTGATCGTATTTGCCTGTACCGCCGACAGTTTCTTTGGATACCGGCAGAGTGCTTCATAAACCATTCGCTGCTCTTCAGCCGTCAAAACTGATAAACTGACGCCCTGACCAAGTCCAAGCCGCTTATGATCGACTAATGCCAAAAGATCATCATTCAGCCTGGCAAGCCAGATGTATCTTTGAATCGACTTGTAATTCTCACCGCTTTCCTCCGACATCATCTTCAGGCTGTTTCCTGCTTTCCCCTGATTCTTCATGGCATCATACTTGATCTTATACGCCTTTGCTTTTTCACTTGGTCGGATATTTTCCCGCTGAATGTTAGAATCCACCATCACCATACTGGCTTCATCGTCGTTCAGCTCCTTTACAAAGACCGGCATGGTTTCCAAGCCAAGCACTTCACACACATGCTTCCTTGTATGTCCTGCAATGATCTCGTAACCGCCCTGTTCCCGTTTCCGTACAATTCCCGGCACCAGCACTCCATGCTCTCTGACACTCTCAATCATCTCTTCCAATTCTTCATCCGAACGGATCTGAAACGGGTGGTTATGAAACTCATGCAGCTCAGAAAGCGGTATCTCTTTCACATCGCCCGTTTCTGCAGTTTCCTCCACAACCTTGCCTCCAAAGAGGTCATCAAAACTCGTCAATTTCACATTTTTTAAAGCCTTTGTTCTACTCATGAGCGATTACCTCCTTCGTCAGTTCTTCATAAGCTTTTGCTACCGGATGCTTTTTATCCAGCGAAAAAATACTTACTCCAGCCGCTGATGTTTCAGAGGCTTTTACGGAAAACGGGATTTTGCTCTCGAAGATAGGAATGGAATCTCCGTAATACTCGTTTATCAGTTCCATAATGTCCTTCGCATAATTGGTCCTTGCATTCAGCATGGAGATCAATATCCCCTCAAACCGAATCGACGGATTCAGATGTTTCTTCACCCTGCAGATCGTTGTGATCAACTGCTCCAATCCTTTTACCGGCAGATAGGCTGCCTGTACCGGGATCAACACACTGTCCGCTGCAGTAAGGGAATTTACAGTTATCATTCCAAGACTCGGCATACAGTCGATAAGAATGTAGTCATAGAACTCCCTCATACTTTCCACATAAGTTTTCAAAACAAACTCCCTACTCATGGCATTCACAAGCGATACATCCACACCGGACAGATTGATGTTGCATGGCATAAGGTCAAGTCCCTCTTCGTGTTGAACAATCCCCTCTATCACATCCACATCCTTATCCATAATGATCTGCTCCATAATGTCAGGCAGTGCCACGTCCAGCTCATCCGGATTCATAATGCCAAGACTCTGTGACAGATTTCCCTGTGGATCTGCATCGATCACAAGCACCTTCTTTCCTTCTCTGACTAAACCTGCTCCAAGATTCACTGTTGTGGTGGTTTTGGACACGCCACCTTTTTGATTGCATATAGCGATTACTTTACACATAATTCTGACCCTCCGTATTTTTTTAATTTGTTACTACTGTTTTTTAACGATCCGCCGATACTGAACACACGCATGACAGTACTTTGGATTTTTTTGATTCGACTTAATATCAGACACCTCAATAATCTCATATTGCTTGTCCTTTTCTAATCTCTTGATCATGTGTCGAACTTCTTTTCTCGTATCTGAGATATTCAAAAATCCTATCTTCATCACCTCCAGATTTGCATATTGTATAAAATAAAAAATGGGAACAAATCCTAACCGTTTTTAACAATTAAGACTTATTCCCAAATTTTGCTTTCTCTTATTGCAAAACAAGGGAAAGCATTTCATAATACTTTCCCTTGCTGATAGTATGCATATTAGATATATACTTTAATGGTAATATCTTTAAATCTGTTGGCTTTCGTGTACTCATCACGCTGTGCCATAAAGGCTTTCACATCGTCACGAGTAACCGTTATATCACAACAGTGAACATACTGCTTATTATTTACTCTTTTCGGCGATTGCTGCCTGTGCTGCTGCCAAACGTGCAATAGGTACACGGAATGGAGAACAGGATACATAGTCAAGACCAATCTTGTTGCAGAATTCTACAGAAGATGGATCTCCACCATGCTCACCACAGATACCGCAGTGAAGTGCGCTGTTTGCAGGTTTTCCAAGTTTCAGAGCTGTTTCCATCAACTTACCAACACCATCCTGGTCAAGTTTAGCAAATGGATCGTTCTCGAAGATCTTAGCATCATAGTAAGCATCGAGGAACTTACCAGCATCGTCACGTGAGAAACCAAATGTCAACTGTGTCAAGTCGTTTGTACCGAAGCAGAAGAAATCAGCTTCTTTTGCAATCTCATCAGCTGTCAATGCAGCACGTGGAATCTCGATCATAGTACCAACTTCGTACTCAAGGTTTACACCAGCTGCTGCGATTTCAGCGTCAGCGGTCTCTACTACAAACTTCTTAACATATTTCAATTCTTTTACATCACCGATCAATGGGATCATGATCTCAGGTTTGATGTTCCAGTCAGCATGAGCTTTCTGAACTTCGATAGCTGCGCGGATAACTGCTTTTGTCTGCATCTTAGCGATTTCCGGATAAGTTACAGCAAGACGGCATCCACGATGTCCCATCATAGGGTTGAACTCGTGAAGAGAAGCAATGATTGCTTTGATGTCTTCTACGGATTTGCCCTGAGCATCAGCCAATTTCTTGATATCAGCTTCCTCTGTAGGAACAAATTCATGCAAAGGTGGATCCAAGAAACGGATTGTAACCGGGTTTCCTTCCAAAGCTTCGTAAAGTGCTTTGAAGTCTCCCTGCTGATATGGAAGGATTTTTTCCAATGCAGCTTCTCTTTCCTCTACTGTATCTGCACAGATCATCTCACGGAAAGCAGCGATTCTGTCTTCCTCGAAGAACATATGCTCTGTACGGCAGAGTCCGATACCCTCAGCACCAAGCTCACGAGCTTTTTTAGCGTCTGCAGGTGTATCTGCATTTGTACGAACCTTCATAGTACGGAACTTGTCAGCCCATCCCATGATGCGTCCGAACTCACCAGCGATTGTAGCGTCTACGGTAGGAATGATTCCGTCGTAGATGTTACCTGTAGAACCATCGATAGAGATTGGATCTCCTTCGTGGAACTCTTTACCATTTAATGTAAATTTCTTATTTGCTTCGTCCATGTTGATGTCACCACAACCGGATACACAGCATGTTCCCATACCACGTGCAACTACGGCTGCATGGCTTGTCATACCACCACGAACTGTCAAGATACCCTGGGAAGCTTTCATACCAGTGATATCTTCCGGAGATGTCTCAAGACGAACAAGTACGACTTTCTCGCCGCGGGCATTCCACTCTTCTGCATCTTCTGCAGTAAATACGATTTTACCACAAGCAGCTCCCGGAGAAGCACCAAGTGCTTTTGCCATTGGAGTAGCAGCTTTCAATGCAGCTGCATCAAACTGTGGATGAAGAAGGGTATCGAGGTTACGAGGATCGATCATAGCAACTGCTTCTTCCTCTGTTCTCATTCCTTCATCTACCAGATCACAAGCGATCTTCAAAGCAGCCTGAGCTGTTCTCTTACCGTTACGTGTCTGAAGCATGTACAATTTTCTGTTTTCTACAGTAAACTCCATGTCCTGCATGTCTCTGTAGTGATTTTCAAGTGTAGCGCAAACCTCTTTAAACTGAGCGAATGCTTCTGGGAATTCCTGCTCCATCTGAGCGATAGGCATCGGTGTACGAACGCCGGCAACAACGTCTTCACCCTGTGCATTCTTAAGGAATTCTCCCATCAATTTCTTCTCTCCTGTAGCAGGGTCACGAGTAAATGCAACACCTGTACCACAGTCATCACCCATGTTACCAAATGCCATAGACTGTACGTTTACAGCAGTTCCCCAAGAATAAGGGATGTCGTTGTCACGACGGTATACATTTGCACGTGGGTTGTCCCATGAACGGAATACGGCTTTGATAGCGCCCATCAACTGCTCTTTTGGATCGTCTGGGAAATCTTCGCCGATTTTTGCTTTATATTCAGCTTTGAACTGAGAAGCAAGTTCTTTCAAATCATCTGCTGTCAGATCAACGTCCTGCTGAACACCTCTGTCAGCTTTCATCTTATCGATGAGCTCTTCGAAGTATTTCTTACCAACTTCCATAACAACGTCAGAATACATCTGAATGAAACGACGGTAGCAGTCCCATGCCCAACGAGCATTTCCGGATTTCTCTGCGATTACGTTTACTACTGTCTCATTCAAACCAAGGTTAAGGATGGTATCCATCATACCCGGCATAGATGCACGTGCTCCGGAACGAACGGATACAAGAAGAGGATTCTCCTGATCACCGAATTTCTTTCCTGTGATCTCTTCCATCTTCACGATGTACTCATTGATCTGTCCCTGGATTTCATCATTGATCTCTCTGCCGTCCTCATAATACTGAGTACAAGCTTCTGTTGTAATAGTAAATCCCTGAGGTACCGGAAGACCAAGACTTGTCATCTCGGCAAGGTTCGCACCTTTACCACCAAGGAGTTCGCGCATGTTAGCGTTTCCTTCACTGAACAAATAAACCCATTTTGCCATGTTTATTAATTCCTCCTAAATATTGTATTAGTTTGACCTTCAAAAACTCTTTGAAATGTCGCTGTGAATATTATAACACACTTTACCCCGAAAGATAAAGTGTTTTTTTGCAAATTTCTCTTTTTTTTCGGGCAATTCTATGAATAATAACAAAGAATACAGATCCGTCATTTGGAATCGTTATAAAAAAGAGAAGAAACCAGGTCGGAATTTCCTGCTC
>CDZY01028212.1_pt1 | contig 9836 bp, 4 predicted proteins | sample 557671 | NCBI WGS metagenome assembly CDZY01 (sample SAMEA3182091, study PRJEB8094) | gut metagenome | biome: human; feature: gut; material: Stool; isolation source: human stools | place: Canada | collected 2013-03-11
GCTTATGCTTTTCATCGGTGATGAACCTATTGCTTTTGCTTCCAGCTGCGGGTTGGATGTTTCAACAGAAGAGATTGATATTTCTAATAAAATGATGGGGGACTGGGCCGGTTCGCTTCCTGGGAAAAAGAGCTTTACCCTGTCAAGTGAATCATTGTTAACCCGAAAAGAAGGTGCAATGAGCTTTGACACTCTTTTGAGTAAGCAGATAACAGGTGAGGTACTTGACTTCTTTTTGGGGAGCCCTGCGTCTGCCGATAAGGATAATTTCGGTGGAACTTTCACTAAGGATACAAAGCAAAAGAACTATACGGGTAAAGTAATTATCACGTCCTTATCCATTAAATCAGATAATGGACAGATTGTTTCATGCAGTGCTTCTTTTAAGGGAATTGGCGCCCTTGCCCCGGTTGAGCCTGTCGGGGTGGGAGGATAAGAAATACAATAATGATGAATATCGAAGGCGGTCCGTAGATGGCCGCCTTTTTAATTAATAAATTGGATGGAAGCAAGATTGACAATAAAGGCTGTTATCCGCTGGGAACAACTCAGGGGTAAATCATTTTCTTTAATGGACTATTCAGATAAAGAGGATGTAAACGCATTGTTATATACCTCCACAATAGTTGCTAAAGGAGAAGTATATACGTTTGATGTTTTTAAAAAGACACTATCCAACCGGAAATTGGTTCGTGAGATGGTATTGTCTTTGGAAAATAGGATGTCTGTATTGGCCCAGTTTCAAAATAAACGAGCTGGTACAGATAAGATCAATTCCGATACCACTCCGGGGATGATAGGCAATATCGTGTCAACGCTTATCATGTCCGGTCTGGATGCTACATATGCATTGGAGGAAATGGAGTTGTGTGATTTGCCCATGTATATTGAAGCCTATGAACGTAAACGTAAAGAAGAGATGGAAGCCAGCCGGTTATGGACATTCTTTACCATGTTGCCGCATATTGATTCCAAGAAGATGAAAAACGGGGCTATGGACCTGATAACATTCCCATGGGAGGAAGTAGAGGCGGCCAGGGAAGCGGAAAGAGCAATAAATGAAGATATAGACCGCTTCGAACAGTTTATGAAAGAGGGTAAGAAACTAATAAATAAATAGTATGGCAGGTAGATTATCATTTTCGATTGCGATAAACCTCCTGACTGAAAACTTCAAGAGAGGTACGAATTCCGTTAAAAACGGTCTAAGAGTGATGCAGATGCAGGTCTTAACTTTTGCGGCGGCACTGGGTGCCGGTGGATTGGGGTTGAGCAACTTTGTATCCCGTCTGATCGATGTTGCCAGGGAAACCAGCCGGGTTACCACTGCTTTGAAGAATGTATCCGGTAGCATGGCCCAGTTCGCCGATAACCAGCGTTTTTTGCTGGACATGGCGAAGAAATATGGTATTGAGATCAACGCGTTGACCGGGAATTACGCTAAGTTTACGGCTGCCGCTTCCATATCGGGCATGTCTATGATGGATCAGCGGAAAATATTTGAGTCTGTGTCCCGTGCAGTAACCGCATTTGGGATGAGTGCGGAAGATAGCAACGGTGTCTTTCTGGCATTATCTCAAATGATGTCCAAGGGAAAGGTTAGTTCAGAGGAGCTTCGTTTACAAATGGGAGAGCGCCTACCTATCGCTCTGCAAGCCATGGCAAAAGCCGCAGGGGTATCGGTAGGGGGGCTTGACAAGTTGTTAAAGCAGGGCAAATTAATGAGTAAAGATGTTCTTCCTAAGTTTGCTGAGGCTCTTGACAAGATGATTCCCAACGTAGATACGGATAATTTGGAAACTTCCGTGAACCGGCTTAAGAATGCATTCACTGAATTCGTGAATGGAACGGAAGTACAGAGCAAATATAAAGCCTTGATCGATTGGCTAACGAACGCGGTAAAGGTGGCGGCTGACAATATAAGATCGGTAATTACCTATACGGTTGCCGCCATCATGGTTATGGTAACAAGCCGGTTGGTGAATAAAATACTTCTGTCGATATCCCGGGCTGAGTTGGCTGCTAAATCCGCTGCACGCCGGGCGGCTAAAGATGCCGGCCAAAAATTCAATGAAATAGCGTGGAAAGCACAGAGAACTTCTGCCTCCATTAAAATGGCGTTCTCTAAGGCCGCCATGTCGATTGGGGCAACCCTGATATCCATGGCTCCTACGGCTATATTGACGGTCATTGGGGCTGTAGTCGCTAAATTGTATAATGCCTATCGGGAGTCAAAGCGTATAAAAGGGTTATTCGATGAATATCAGAAACGAATGAATGATGTTCCCTCAAAAACTCCTGAAATAATCAAGATTCGCGCTCTGCAAGAGGAATACAATAAGACTAATGTCACATTATCAGATAAGAAAAGAATTTTAGCCCAGATAAATGGGATTTTAGGGACTGAATTGAGTGTTAATCAAGATGTTAACAAAGTTATTGAAAAGCGTATATCATTATTAGAAAGTGCAGCAAGAGCCGAACTGGCTGCTAAAGAGGTGGCTGATAGCGAAAATGAATTAGGAAAGATTGGTGGTAAATCATATAATGGTAAAACGATACGAAGTATGGCTCCGGACTGGGCGATGGCTCGCGGGGATTTAGTAAAAGAGGAAAGATTTAAAAAGAAATACGATGTGCATACCCAAGATGCTTTAGGCTGGGAAAACGGGCTTAAAGATGACTTGAATGCATTTATCGAACACGCCAAGATACTAAAAGACGCTAAAGGTCGATTAGGCAAGGAGATTGCTAATTCTGTGGCTACGGCTGATTCTACACCTCCTGAACCTGATTCTAAAAAGACGGAACTTCAAAAGGCCGAAGAGAAATACGCTAAATCCTTAAGGGAATTGGATGCCCGCCGGGAAGTCGAGAAGATGTCGGAGTCGGAATATTATAAAGCTGTCGATGAACTCGGGAGGAAGATGTTGATAGAGGCCAAAGCGTCAGGTGACAAAGAGATACTTAATAGCAAATATCTCAAAATGCTTCAGGATGTTATTGATCATCCTTTATATGATGAGGCGGCCGCAGAGATGGAGAAGGTGCAGAAGGAGTACAATGATAAGGTTAAAGAAAATAAAACCTTGCTTTCAAAAGGACTTATCTCTCAAAAGGCTTTCAATGAAAATCTTGCGGGGCTATCGGTTGAGGCCGCTAAGTCTGCCGCAAGCATTAAAGGAATCGGTGAGAGGGCTGATGCTTTTATCAAGGACATGCTGGATCAGGCGATATCACATATCCCATCCGTGAAGATGAAATCACGCGATACCACTTTTGATTATAAAAAATCAAAAGTGGATGTTGCCTCTGAGAATCTTGATAAAGCAAAGGAATACGCAAAAGAATTACAGGAACAGGCAAAGAAAGTAGGTAAGGAACTTTCGGATGAACTGTCAAATGCGATAGCCAATGTCCCTACTTTGGAGGAGGCTTTGAAATTAGCTAAAGTAAAAGAAGACGTGAAAAAATTCACTAAGGAGCTGGATGAATCGCTTTACTCAGGGATCAAGGATATCGCTACAAGCTCCGATCGTTTCGTATCGGCCTTTACGAGCCTTCGTGATGTGATGAATGATGTAGATGCAACGGGATGGGAGAAAATCATGGCCATTTGGAATGCAATGATAAATACGATTGATTCTTTTACGTCTATAGTTCGTACTATTGAGAATATATCAGTTTTGGCTAAAAAGTTGGCTGGCGCCAAGGAGGCACAGCAAGGACTTGAGAAAAGTACAGCAGGAACGGTTGCAGGAACAGTTGTTAAAATAGCCGCAGATGAGGTAGCGACAAAAATGGAATTAGAAAATAGTCAGAAGAAAAGTGCGGCGGCTGTTACAGAAATGGCATCGAAGAGTACAGCGGCTTATGCGGGAATACCTTTTGTCGGGGCGGCTCTGGCGGCGGGACAAATAGCGACAATGATGGCTATGATAGAAGCAGCGAGAATTAGCGCTCCCGGATTTAATTCAGGGGGGATCTATTTAGGGGGCACATCTTTTGGAGATAAAGGATTGGCGCGTCTGAATAAAGGGGAAATGATTTTGAATATGACCCAGCAATCTAATTTGTTTGATGCTATCAACTCTGGTAATTTGGGGAGTTCAAATAGGGTCCAAATAGAATTTGGGAAAGCCAAGGTGCTCGGACCGGATATTCTGCTCTCCATAAATAACACATTAAAAAAACAAGGAAAGAAACCATTATGAGCTACGGATTGATTTATACGATTCCTTTTGCAAGTCTCCGGAATAAATCTTGCATTATAGAAATAGAGAAAGAAGGGTATGTGGGGGCTCCTACTGAATTAGTGGGGGCTGGAAATCCATTTACTGTAGATATCGATGATGATGATTTCTTATACGTCCCGTCCAGGTTCAGTACGGCCAATATCCGGATAGTAGGTTCGGATTATTTGCAAAGTTTGTTTTCCACAGCTTATCAGCAATACCGTGTAACATTTAAGCGTGATGGCGTGGTAACGTGGTGTGGCTTTATCAAGCCGGAGTTGTACACACAAGATTATAGCAGTACTATATTCGAATTGGAACTTGAATGCGTCAGCGCCATGTCCGCTTTGGAGTATATCGATTATAAACCCAAAAACGGGACAGAAAGAGGGTTTGTAACTTTATGGGAATTATTAACCCGTTGTGTCTCTGAATCTCGAGGCTGTTATTCAAACGTATATATTCCACATGTTTACGCAAAGGATAAATCGAATTATACGGCTTGGACAAATGTTCTGAAGGACATGATGATAAGTGAACAGAATTTCTTTGATGAAGATGACAAGCCAATGAAACTAAAAGAGGTGCTTGAAGAGATATGCAAATTCCTCAATTGGACTTGTGTGGATTGGAGGGGTGATCTTTACTTCGTAGATGTGGATCATGCAGGCGATTACTATAAGTATGCGTTGGACTTTTCCGCATATGCAACCGTGAGAGGATTTACTATCAACGTCCAAAAAGTTGGCTTTAGCGGCGATAATCATACGCTCGATATTTTGGGCGGTTATAATAAAGTAACAGTAAAAGACAGTAACTATCCGGTTGGGAATTTACTTCCGGAAGAGAGTTACGAAGATGCAAAAGTTCTTTCGTCACGTTTAAATACGAATAAAGATAGAAAATGTTACCGTCAGTTTCTTTATCCGAAAAACTGGAACATGTATCTGTATGATGACGATACGGTTATCACCAATGACGATTTAGAGTTACGTGCTTATGATGCGCATAAACTTATAGGAGGAATACAGGAAAGGTACTGCAATTATAAAATAGTGGACGGTAAGCCGGATATTTCAGACTATTCGTTTACAAATGTTATACAAGCCAGGTGTTTGGGTGCTGTCGGTGACTTATCAATGATAGGCGGGCTGGAACTCTTAACAAAGATAATGGATTTTAAAGGTGCGTCCTCAGTGTACGAATCAGGGGCCTTTGCTGTATCTGGAAGCTATAAGACGATAGCGGATATGGATTTGATTCCTTGGGACAATAGCCGGGGCACGTACATGCCGTTGGCTGCTTGCCAATTACGGATCGGTAATAAATATTATGGCAGTACTAACGGATTGGCCCCATTCGCATGGTCTGCAAATCCCAATTATTTTTTTAGACTTCCCGCCTCCGAAGAGAATAACAAAGCCCGATTAGATTATGTATCCATTGAGAACCAAAAAACAATATATATGCCATATAAAGGTGTTTCAGGCGTAATAATCCCTATTGATACCCTATTATATGGCGAGCTTGAATTTACTCTTTACGCATCTAAAATACATAATGCTATTTTTATAAATGGATTCTTGTTAAAAGACTTTTCCTTTAAATATGGAAAGAGCACCGAGGCCGAAAAGACTACCGACAATACAGACCGTTATTATGAAAATGTCGTTAACGAAGACTACATTAACGAATTAGACGAAATCGAGTTTAAAATATCCAGTTACAACAATGATGGGGCATGCTATTCGAAAGTGATGATAGGAGAGGACTATCTTCGTGATAATTTGTATTCGGTACTGGTTGACAGGGCTATTCGTCCGGAGGAGCATTTAATCCAGCGTATAATCAATCGATATAGCACTACTCGTATCAAGCTAACACAAGAAATAGAAGAAACGATTGGTTTAACTCCTATTTCCAGACTGTCGGACAAATCTCTGGTTAATAAGATATTCATTAATGCCGGAGGAAGTATCGATTATAAGATGGAGCAGTTCCGGTGTATTATGATAGAGACATGAAAGACGTAAAGATTAAAACTACATCCATTCCTGCGAAACCCCGGTCAAAGAACTATCCGGCTGGGGCTGTTATCACCCGGACGGCTGGCGGCATTACTGTTAACGGCGGAGGCGGTGGAGGTGCTTCGGTTGACATTGTAAAGGCTACCGACACAAAGTCATTTACCGATAGCAACGTACTGTCATCGCTCCGAACGCTGCTAGAGATTCGTTCGCGTATCATTGCTTCATCGGATACCGCCACAGAGTTAACCGATGATAATACGCTTTCTTCGCTCCGCATTTTGAAGGAGATAGATGCAGCGATTAAAGAGGCTTTGAAGAAGATAGATGATCTTTATTTAAGCAAGGTAAAAGCGGATATAGCTAGAGAGCCTATCACTTTCCTGAAAGGGCTGTTTGTTGGTGATGGGCTTACATTTATCAACGAAAGTGGCGACGCGGAATTACAATCTTTAGTTGCCCGGATGAAAGTTAAAGCCGCTACATTGGAAGTAACCGGTTCGGCCAATGTTGGCACACTCCATTCGGAAGGGAATATTTCAACAGGCGCGGATATTTGGGCAAAAGGTGATACGCATACTTTAAATTTACTCGTTCAGGCACTTGCAAAAACATACGATCTGAATGTTGAGCACGTCGCAACCCTGTTTCAAACTATAGTCAAGGACTATATCAGTTCAGAAAGATTCATCCCCGGACTGATGGGTGAAGGGATGAAGCTATACAAGGCTATCAATGGGGATTGGAACCTTGAAATAGATAATGCCGTAGTCCGTAAGGCCATGACCATTTTTGAACTTATCATTTCGAAAGTTCGTGCGGTTAACGGCGGTCTGGTAATTTCATCCGCCAACGGGCGTGTTAAGTCCATTTCGGAAACATCCGGCGATCCGGCTTACTATGTTTTAGGTATAGAGGGCGACATGATGTTTGTCACTGATGACTTGGTACGTTGTCAGGTCTACACATCCGGACACGTTAAATACTACTGGGTTCCGGTTGCCTCGGTTAATGATGATTCGATTCTTATACTTAAATCCGTATTTCCCAATGGTACAGTTCCTGCCGTTGGTGATGATCTGGTTCAGATGGGTAACCTCACGAATCCGAACAGACAGGGTATTTTGTATCTCACCGCTTCGGAAGATGGCAAACCGCGCATTTCTGTACTGGACGGGGTAAACTCCACGTCTTTGGCCGGAAAGAACAAAGTGATTTTGGGTTGTCTCGATGGCATGACGGATACAGACTTTCCGGCTGACTTCCAACCCTCCGGATACGGCCTGTATGCGATGAACTGTTTCCTGAAAGGGATTTTCATTCTGAGAAATGGAAAGAGCATCGAACAGGAGTTTAGTAATATTGCTACTGAATTATCAGCCATACCGGGAAAAATTGAACTATCCGTAACAACAGAATTAAATAAGCGTGTCATAGGTGGTGCTAATCTCTGTTTAAAATCGGGTGTATGTATTACTGGCGTAGAGAATCATCTTCGTATAAACATGTCTAAGTATTGGCGTGATTTAAGGGGAAAGAAAGTTACTTTGTCTTTTGATTATGAATATAGCAACCTTGTTTTAGGTCGAAATAGTCGTATAGGGCTGGAAGAAGGTGTATTAAAGGATGGTACATCAAACTATTACTATATCGGTGCGTGGAAGTACTTCGATTCTACTTCATTGAAGGCCGGCACAGGTAGATTTGTTCATACTATTACCGTTCCGAATGATATTGTTAACGCACAAAATATCGGTATAGGATTTTACATACAAGTCGGTGATGGTACCACGATGAAAATATGTAATCCTCAGATTGAAATCGGTGATACTGCAACCGAATGGAAGCCTGCGCCAGAAGATGGAATAATAGAATCTAAGGAATATACTAATAGTCAAATTAGTGTAGTCGAAGGTAAGATAACATCCACCGTTGAAAAGATAAATACCGTTGATGGACGTGTTACCGGACTTGCTTCACGCGTCGAACAGACCGAAAAAAGTATCACGTCTGTTGTTGGTGATATTGGTGTTATTAATAGTACCACCAATAGGCATATATCAAAGCGGATAGATTTAAGAGGATGGGACAATAATAAGTTTTTCCCGTTGGTTATAAGTATTCCGGTTTACCACAAAACAAGGGTTGAAATAAGTAGACCTCTTGATGCGGGATACGGAAAACCTTCATACGGTGCACATGATGGCGGTTTTTCTATGAACTTAACGTTTGAGATGTCCGGTTCGGGTTGGGGTTCGTTGCCAGCAGTAACCAATATCTTTGACTATACTAAAGCATGGATTTCTGCGGGTGCAAAGATAGTTGTTGATTTGGGACAAATAACTGAAACGTCTACGTGTAGAATGGGTATTAGGGGCGGTTCTATGTATGACGTAACAGTAGATGATACTATTGACTCAAACGTAATCAACGTTTATCAAACCGATTATCACGGTTCGTATAATACATCGTTCCCCGTTCGCACCGATGGAACTGAACCCGTCCGCACATACGGATACTATACCGAAATAAAGCAGACGCAGGAAAGCATAGCTTTAACTGCAAACAAAGTGGACGATCAAGGTAGGCGATTAAGTGCGGCTGAGTTAACTCTAAGTTCAGACCACGCAAAATTAAGCGTAGTAGAACAAACGGCAAATTCCGCCAATTCCTTAGCAGGCACAGCCAATAACAAAGCCGAAGCCGCAGACGGTCGTGTCACCGCCACCCAAAACGGCTTAGTCGAAACCGGAATCAACATCACCTCCCGCAAGATCGTTTTGAAGTCAGACAACGTTCTCTTTCAAAATAACACAGGTCAACAGACAGCCGCCATCAACGCAAACGGCAAACTGTCTGCCAATGTGATTGAAGCTGCGGAAGTGGTGGCACAGGCATTTTCAGCACAGAGGATCACAACCGGAAACCTTACGGTAACTGATGGTGCAAAGATCGGTGCCTGGAATATATCGGGAGGCTCTCTTGTTTCGGCAAGCAATTCGCAGGCTAAGATCCTGTTAAACATGTCCGGTAATAAATTCCTTCGTATTAACGAAGAGGGGGACAGCCCTACAACTTCACGCACTGCATTGATGTCCATACGAAACGACAATTACAGTGGTCTAAGTATTGAATCATACGGAAGTTCCGGTTTTGCTCTAAGATGTTTGGCTAACGCAGGCACTGCAAATTCGATAGAATCGTATGGAAGCCATATTTTCGCCCAAAGGGGCGGTGAAAAGTGGAACGCTCCCGGAATGCTGTGTACCGGATATGTATATCAAGCGGGTACAGTCACTAATGAATGGGGCAACGGGTGCACCTTAACCAGTGCACAGAAAATAGCTACTGGAAAATACAGGATATACCACAACTTACGTCATCCGCAGTACGCTGTCTTAGTACAGGGATTGGGTGGTTATGGTTGGGTATTCGGTCAGGTAGAGACGCAAAACAACTCTTATTTTGAGGTTTTAATGCTTGACGCAAACAAGGGTCCCCGTGATTGTCCATTCCGTGTGTTTGTTGTAGGGCGCAACGTTTGGTAAACGGCATTGTCAGCGCAGATTACAAT
>CDZY01005525.1_pt1 | contig 9815 bp, 7 predicted proteins | sample 557671 | NCBI WGS metagenome assembly CDZY01 (sample SAMEA3182091, study PRJEB8094) | gut metagenome | biome: human; feature: gut; material: Stool; isolation source: human stools | place: Canada | collected 2013-03-11
CGGCGATGCCTATCTGACAATTGCGGATGGGCTGTTTGTGCCGGATTATATCAGTGAAAACTCTTTTTATAATTATCTGATACTTATTGTAAATATTCTGCCGGGATCCATCTTATGTAAGACGTTGTCGGGAATCGGCTATTCTTATGGATATGGACTGGCAGGCACGACAGCAGGCGGCATGTGGATGGCACTTGCCGGATTTTCGATGAGTGTGATGGCTTCTGCGGTCGTATTTGATGTGGTTTATCACCTTTATGAATATTTGGAAAATATTGAGGTATTTATTAATATAAAGAAATCCATTAAAGTGATCGTATCAGGACTTTTATTGACCGTCATGTCAGGATTGATACAATCCAGTATGACATTGGCGCAAAATAAAGAATATCCATGGTTTACCATACTGATCATGATCTTTGCCATTTATGGATTGAATCTTTTTTTACTCAAAAAGGCAAAATGCAAAAATGTAGTATTGATCGGCATGAGCCTTGTGTTATCCATGGGACTATGTAATGCAATGGGAATCTAATATGCAGACACGGAGGGTAAGAAGATGGAAAAGAAAAAGAGAACAAAATTAAAAGATCGAACACTTCCGGATTATACGAGAGGCGAGGAAATTTTTAATATGGTTTCCCATATCGTCGGAGGTGCGCTGGCAATCGCCGCTTTGGTACTTTGTGTCATTTTTTCTGCCTTAAAAGGGGATCCATGGGCTGTCGTGGCATCGGCAGTTTACGGCGGTACAATGGTTGCTTTATATGCGATGTCAAGCATTTATCATGGGCTGACAGCCGAAAGGGCAAAAAAAGTGTTTCAGGTCATTGACCACTGCACGATCTATTTTTTGATCGCAGGTACTTATACTGCGATCACGCTGGCAGGAATCCGTGTCAATCATCCGGTCATTGCATTTGTGATCTTTGGTATGGTGTGGGCGTGCTGTCTTGGTGCGGCGACATTTACCGCAATTGACCTTGAAAAATATAAGAAAATGGCGATGATCTGTTATCTTGGCATGGGATGGTGTATCATTTTGTTTATCAAACCGACGATGGAACTGCTTGGCTTTGGTGGAATGGTATATCTCGTCGGCGGAGGAATCGCGTATACGATTGGAGCCGTGTTGTATGGCCTCGGAAAGACGAAACGTTATATGCATTCGATCTTTCATTTATTTGTTATCGCAGGAAGTGTATTGCACTTCTTTATGATATTATTTTATGTAATCATGAGATAAAGATTGGAGGATTAAAATGGTAGTTGAGCCAAAGGTAAAAGGATTTATATGTACGACAGCTCATCCGAAAGGATGCGAGGAAAGCGTGCGCAGACAGATTGAGTATACCAAACAAAAAAAGCAGGTAGAAGGACCTAAGAAAGTGTTAGTGATCGGTTCTTCCACCGGTTACGGTCTGGCATCCCGTATCGCTGTAACGTATGGATATGGAGCAGATACGATTGGTGTGGCATTTGAGCGTGAAGCCAAGGGCAAACGTACAGCGACCGCCGGTTATTACAATACGCAGGCTTTTGAAAAGATTGCAGCAGAGGATGGATATTATGCAAAATCCTTTAACGGAGACGGTTTTTCAAAAGAAATGAAAGAAGATGTCATTGCCTGTATAAAGGAAAATTTTGGAAAAGTTGATATGATCGTTTACAGTATGGCAGCACCACGCAGAACCTTGCCGGATGGAACGACTGTTTCTTCTGTACTGAAGACCGTCGGCGAGCCATTTACCAATAAAACCATTGATCTTCGCACGAATGAGATCAAAGAGGTGACCGTTCCGGTTGCCACAGAAGAAGAAATTCAGGCGACGATCCAGGTTATGGGCGGCGAAGACTGGTATGACTGGATTCAGGCACTTACCGATGCCGGTGTCGTAGCAGAAAATGCTGTAACGCTTGCGTATTCTTACATCGGACCGGAAGTTACGCATCCGATCTATAAAGAGGGAAGCATCGGACAGGCGAAAAAGCATCTGTATCAGACTTCCGTGAAGATGAATGAGGACTTTGCAAGCCTTGGATTAAAAGCATACATATCCGTAAACAAAGCACTTGTAACGCAGTCCAGCGCAGCGATTCCGATTGTTCCGCTTTACATCTCCCTGCTTTATCGTGTGATGAAAGATGCAGGGCTGCATGAAGGCTGTATCGAGCAGATGGACCGCCTGTTTATGGAAAAACTGCCAAACGGCCCGGAAACCGATGAGGAAGGAAGAATCCGCCTTGATGACTATGAGATGCGTCCGGAGGTACAGGACAAGATCTCCGAAGTATGGGACAAAGTAGATTCGGAATCCATCGAGACTCTCGGTGATATCAAAGAATACTGGGATGAGTTTTATCATATGTTCGGTTTTGGCTATGAGAATGTAGATTATAGTGAGGATGTCGAGATCTGATAGGGGTTCGGCATAAATGAAAAAAGGTGCCGTTGCATGTATTGTGGCGGCACCTTTCTACTAAAATTATCAGGGGGAATTCTATGCAGAATATTGTATACCATGGAAGTAACGTAGAAGTACCGGTTCCGCGGGTGCTTCAGAATGGTTTTTATAAAGATTTCGGATATGGTTTTTATTGTACGAACTTGTTTAAACAGGCGAAACGGTGGGCAATGACCAAAAAGGAAAATTCAGTTATTAATCGCTATAAGTATGTGCAGGATTCGGGGTTAAAAGTCTTAAAATTCGATGAGATGACAGATGAATGGCTGGATTTTGTTGTGAACTGCCGCAGAGGTATAGAACATGATTATGATATTATTGAGGGACCAATGGCAGACGATCAGATTTGGAATTATGTGGAAGCCTTTATAGATGGAAGAATTCCTCGAAAAGCATTTTGGGAAATTGCAAAGTTCAATTATCCTACGCACCAGATTGTGTTTTGCACCGAAGAGGCATTGAAAACATTGACATTTGAAGGAAGTGATACACTATGAAAAATAAGTATTTTCCGGAGGAAGAGATACAGTTAGATGACGTTTATTTTATCTGTTATATGATCGAAAGGGTAGCACGTCACATTAAGCAGAAAAACAAATATGTTGTAAATGCAATTGGAAAAGAGGAATTATATCATTTGCTGAGTTGTGCCAATGTATTGCATTGCGAAAATCCACTTCAAGTCGAGAATGATTGGATTAAAGAATATGACTTAAAGGAAGGGAACTTTGATATTACAGCCGTTGACAGGGAACTCGCAGAAATCATTCCCTCTGCGCTGGATATGGGGGCAGTATATCAAAGATTGGTAAGAGATACGATGTCTTCCAAAGAAAATTATGTAGAGGCGATCATTCGGGTTTATAATGACGAACTTTGTGAAGTTATTGATAATTACAATTGCAGTGCATTCTATGAACCATCGTATGTCATTGCCAGAGCATATCAAAATGGTGGATTTTAATGAATGGGGAAGAAAATTTCTCATCGACCGACATTCTTTTTCAGAAAGCGTCTGTGCCACAATACCCATACGGCGAGCAGAGCAATCCCGATCAGACTGATTACAATGCCCGGTACCAGCCCCGGTTCCCGGTAGACAAGCGCAAGCTTAGTCGTACCCTCAGGTAATATTGTCGTCATCAGGCCGCCATCGGTTACGAAAAGAGGTATTTCTTTTCCGTCCGCATAAGCAGTAAAACCGCTGCTGTAAGGAATGGATAAAAATGCCAGACCACTTTTCGCATGATCATAGGTAAAAGTAAGGCTGGTATTATCATAGCAGAATGTTGTGGCAGCTGTCTGGTTGAGGGCGGTACATTGAGCGTTTTCGTCATCTTCCGGTCTGCTGTCTTTTGTCATTTCTTTAAAATCCTCGGCGGAGAGAAGCGTAACCTCGGGAGAATCTTCCAAATTTTCACAGTCTTTATCTTCAATCACCATGGCATGAAGGAGTACCGCATCCTTTTGGGTTTCAGAAAGAGTTTCGTATTCGGAACGTTTCATATAATAGGAAAAAATAGTTCCCATATGCAGGTAATTTTTATTTTCGTAAACAAAATATCCGTTTTCTTTTGTCACCGACTGATAGGCGGACAAAAGTTCTTGTGAAGAATCTCCCGGATCTGCCGGCGTTTGTGCATCCTGAAGGAAGTAGCGCACGGACAATAGATCGCGCAGGGCTGTCCGGTCATAAGGAATCTGGCTGGATACCGTGCGGGTGATGCCTGCAAATTTATAGAAATCCATAATACTGCCTGAGACAGTACTGAGAAAACAGGAGATGGATGGCATTTCCTGTGTCAAAATATAATGGTTGCTGCCGGTGTTTGTCTCAAACCGGTAAAAATCATCCTCTTTGGGAAGAAATTGGCTGGTATCCGCATCCAGCTGATTCTTATAGATGAATCTACCGGTATCCGTGACCTGACTTGAACCGGTATTCATATGAAGATAAAAAGTCGCAGCACAGCAGAGAATGGCAGCACCGAGAAATACCGTGAGATATTTTTTCTTTGTATCTTTTTTCAAAATCCATACAAGATAGACAAGAATAAGGAAACTACAGATGCCAACGGTCAATTCTGTTTCGTAAGAAGAACGGTTTTTGATCAAAAAGATTCCGGTTGCATCAACAGTTGCAGACTTTGTGATTATATTAGTCAGCAAAAAGAAGAGCAGCATTCCGCCCCAGAAAAGAGTTCCGACGGTAAATGGCTTTGGCTCAAAGGATTCTACGGCAGAGGCAGTCATGACCGCCATCAGCAGGAGCGGCATAAAAAACCATCTTGTATAATATGTGGCATTGCCTGCGACAAACAAAGAATTACCAAGCGGAATGACAGCAAGCAGGAGGCAGACAAGACACAATTTTTTGAAAAAATCCCATCCTTTTTTCTGGATAAAATAGGCAATTACACCACAGCAGGCAAACAGAGGAAGAAACAGACTGAGAGAAGCAAGGGTGCCTTCCTCTGTTCCGAACAATGTCTCACCCTGAATGGTATCCGGTGGCAGGATAAGATTTTTCAACAGGGCAAGATATGTCCTGACATCCGAATAGATAAGGGGATTTCTGTCAAAAATGGTTTCTGACAGACGGGTGTTCCCTGCTACGGCAAGCAATGAAGGGAGCAGAAAGAAAGCGGAAAGAAAGACACCGGTCAGGAGTTCCGCGATAAAACGTGCCAAAAGAGAGAGTTTTTCCTTCATATGCCGGGCGGTATCTGTCCCATAACGTATCAGCAGATACAGCAGCAGAAAGAGAACTTCGCCAAAAAAGAAGAAATAATTTGTAATTGCCATCAGTGCTGTAAGAAGTGAAAACAGGCCATAGTTTTTTTTCTGTGCAAGCCGGTCCGCTGCCAGCAGATAAAATGGGAAAAAGGCAACGACTTCTCCAAAATGGTTAAAGACCAGACTGACTAGAGTAAAGCCGCTAAAACCGTAAAGAAGACCACTTAGGCAGGCACATCGGGTATCTTTGACAAATTGTCTGCTATAATAATAGCCTCCAAGACAGGCAAGGGCGATCTTTATCATTTGCAAAAAAGGAAGCAGGTATGGTACCGCCTGCTTTGGAAAAGGCACGGTTATCCAGAAAAAAGGGCTTCCCAGCAGATAAAACGAATAGCTGGTATAGATGCTGCTTCCCAGATCCGTGGTCATATCCCAGAAAAAATGTCCATTACGAACCGCTTCATGTATCTTGAGATAAAACGGAACCTGCTGCATATTGTAGTCGCCAAAATAAATAAATAATCCTTTATCACGTATTAGAAATGGCAGAAAACAGATCAGTGTCATTGCCATAGCCAGAAAAAATACAGTCCGTCCATTCCATTCTTTTTTCATAGTCTTCCATCCTCTCAATGACGAATTTTGGTAATAAATGTATAAACATATTATATATTATAAAGGAAAGAAAGCTGCTTTTCAATCCAATTTTGTGTTCACTTCATAAAAGGGCTTGGAATGAGCATGAACGGGAGGGGGTCCGGAACTGCTTTTTTGCGTGAATTTGGACTTGAGGAACAAAACTTCCTTAATTGCGGGAAAAACAAAAGAATTTTGCAAAAAGCGGACAAAATACTCTTTAATAAATAATATTTTTATTGAATTTGCGATACAGTTATGATAGGATAAGATTACATGGTTGTAATCCATAAGTGATGGTTGATGAAACAAATCAGATGAGGAGAACATATATGAAGGAAGAAGCGACATTTCTGACTGTAAAAAACAAGTCTTCACAGCAGGAATTCAAAATAAATACGGAGGATATTTTGTATGCTATGAAAACAGAAGAAGAAAGTCATGCCAAGCCGTGGATTTATATGATAGACGGAAAACAATTTTATTATTCGAATTCTATAGGGGTATTGGAGGAGCAGCTGGGCAAGGCGTTTATTCGTATCAGCCGCCAGTGTATCGCAGCATCCAAAGCCATTCATTCTGTAACGAAGGAATACATTCTTTTAAATACCGGAGAGAAACTTCCCTATAGCAACCGAAATAAAAAAAGAATCATTTGTACACAGCTTGAAAATCAGAAGAAGATATTGAAGAAACTTCGTGCGAGTAAAAAGTCGATGACTTATGAGGATTATGCGGAACATTACCGAAGTTTTGATCATATGCCATTTGCATTTGCGGATATTGAGATGGTATTTGACGATAATGCGGAAGCGGTAGACTGGATTTTCTGTTATGGCAATGAAGCACTTGCCAAAATCGAGAAAACACCGTTAAAAGATTTGATCGGAAGTTCTTTTGGGTCTGTTTTTGCGAACATGGATGCCAAATGGCTCCGGAGTTATGAACAGGTTGTCCTATATGGCAGAATCCTGGAAATCATAGATTGCAGTCCGGAGATCGACACGTATCTGCATGTGACATGCTTCCCGACATTTCCGGGGCATTGTGGGTGTATCCTAAAGGATATCACGAAAATCGAATATGTCGAGGGTGAAAAAAGCAGTGAGAAGGCATTGCGGTTGTATCTGGCAAAGGTTATCAATGCATAATATTTTCTCCTCCCAAAGTGGTAAAACAGGTAGTGCTATCCGGGTTGTACCACTTCGGAGAGAAAATTTTATATAGATGAAGTAAAAAAGTAAATGAATGGATTCCGGTGTTTATCAAACGCCGAAAGAAAAATCAAAAAGGAGAAAAGAAAATGAAAAAAGAAGTCAAAAAACTGCTTGCATACCTGCTTGCTCTTGCGATTGTACTTACCTCGGTATTTACCGGGCAGATCGTGACAAAGACGACAGTAAAAGCAGCAACACTTGAAAATGATGGGACAGAGATTACGGCAGAGTCGGAGGCACCTGTCGAAATCACGACAAATGCAGAGGGACAGACCGTCTATACCCTGACAGGTGATGTCACAAATGGATTAAAGATCACTCTGGCAGCGGGAGAAACCGTTATTCTGGATGGAAAAGGGTATTCCATCCATGGTCGGGATGAAATTGAGTATGAATCTGATTCTGCTACGCCCGCGCTTGAGATTGCCGGGAGTGGTACATTGATCTTGAAAAATGCCGATTTAACAGGTGGTAACGGAATCGAAACGTTGGGGTATGATGGACAGGGTGCCGTGGGTCTTCGCGTCACTTCTCCCAATGTATCCCTGATCTTACAGCAAACGGTCACAATCACCGGTGGAACGGCGGCGGCCGGAGCTACGGCGGGGCAGCAATCTGGAAACGGAAGTTCCGGGATAAAGTTTTCCGGTGCCGCACTGAAAGTGGATAGTGAAAGTCAGGTTACCATTCAGGGTTCAGATGGATACCAGGGAGTGAGTGGGGATAAATATGGCGACGGCAGACTGGATGGTACTCCGGGAGGCTGTGCACTGAACTTTACCGGCGGCAGCCTGTTGGTGCGTGACGATGCTCGTCTTACTCTTACCGGTGGCAATGGCGGGCGAGGGGATTCTGGTTATGAACGCCTTAAGAATAAGTTTCAATCATACGGAACGGCAAATGGTACCAATGGCGGTAACGGCGGCGATGCACTTTCTTTTAAAGGAAGTTTTTATGCCATTTCTTCCGGAGCAACTGTAACCTATACTCCCGGAACCGGAGGGACCGGTGGTGCGGCAGGTACCTACTATACGGATGATAATAACACTACGCTTGCATCCGGAGAAGCCGGCAGCGACGGCAGTGCCGGCTTGAAATTAGCGTACACGAGCGGACTGGTGCCGGATAAGACTCTCTTACGATCCGCTCTTTCAGAGGGCGATGAGGAGGTATCTGTTACGCTGCATTATTCAGATTACACGCAGACCTATTATGCAAAAAAAGGCAGCACGATCAACCCAGCGTATCTTCCGGATACCGAATATTATACGGTAACAAAGTGGTGTACCGATAAGAATTTACAAACACCGGTTGATACGGGAGAAACGATTACTCTTACTCAAGATACAGATTTTTATGCGGAGTATACAGCTGTCACTTTCAAGGTCCGCTTTTCTACCGGTGATGATACAATTTCTGTCGAGGATCAGACAGTAACTTATCCGGCAGCAGTAACCAGACCGAAGGATCCAACGAGAAGAGGATATACCTTTGGAGGCTGGTATACGGATGAAGCCTGCCAGAATGCTTATGACTTTACTGCGCAGGTGACAAAAGATATGATCTTATATGCAAAGTGGACGATCAATACATATACGGTATCGTTTGATTCCGTAGGAGGATCTTCTGTCGATGTGGAAACAGCGGATTATGAAACACCGGTTACTAAACCGGAGGATCCAACGAAAACGGGATATACCTTTGGAGGCTGGTATACGGATGAAGCCTGCACAAATGCTTATGACTTTGCCACACCGGTGACCGGAGACAGGATACTTTATGCAAAGTGGAATGAAATTCCCAGACCAACGGGAACCCCACAGCCAACGGGAACCCCACAGCCAACGGCGACCCCGGTGTTACAGCCAACAGGAACCCCACAGCCAACGGGAACTCCACAGCCAACGGGAACTCCACAGCCAACGGGAACTCCACAGCCAACGGGAACTCCACAGCCAACGGGAACGCCACAGTCTACAGGAACGCCGCAGCCAACAGGAACTCCGCAGCCAACAGGAACTTCACAGCCAACGGGAACTCCGCAGCCAACGGCGGCAACAGTAACATTAAATGTTTCTGCTATTGTCCTGCAGAAAGGAAAAAGCACAACGGCGGTAAAAGCGACACTTGGCAACGGCGATTCCATTGAAAAGTGGAAATCTTCCGATACAAAGGTTGCGACCGTAACCAAAAAAGGAAAGATAAAAGCCAAAAAGGCGGGGACGGCTGTCATAACTGTTACCACCAAAAGAGGTGCATCTGCTTCGGTAGAGGTAAAAGTCCAGAAGAAAAAAGTTAAGACACAGAAACTGACCGTAACCAATGTCAAAAAACGGAAACTGACATTGAAAAAAGGAAAGACCTTTAAGATAAAGACGGAACTGACACCGTTGACTTCGCAGGAGAAGATAACATTCAAATCTTCAGACAAAGAAGTGGCAAAGGTGAGTAAAAACGGAAAAATCAAAGCCATAAAAGCCGGAAAGACCGTTATCACGGTTAAGAGTGGAACAGAAGTGGTGAAGATTAAGGTAACAGTGAAAAAGAAATAAAGGAAATAAGCATAATAAAAAAGGAAAGAAATATATGAAAATAATTGAACCAGCATATCAATCTGTAAATCTTTGCTTTGCCAGCAATGAAAAATATGCTCCGCATCTGGCAACAGTTCTTTACTCGCTGTTGAAAAACTGTGATACAAAGCGAATGTATGATATAATTATCCTGCATAAGGATATCTGCAGCGAGCAGCAGGAAA
>CDZY01033616.1_pt1 | contig 9744 bp, 8 predicted proteins | sample 557671 | NCBI WGS metagenome assembly CDZY01 (sample SAMEA3182091, study PRJEB8094) | gut metagenome | biome: human; feature: gut; material: Stool; isolation source: human stools | place: Canada | collected 2013-03-11
CCAAGCGTAAGACGTAAGAAAAAGTCTGAAGCTGCTCGTAAAAGAAAATTTAAATAATTGCACATATGAAGGAGGTTGTTCGACTCAGTCGGATACCTCCTTTTTCCGTGCAAACAACGAGACACGCAATCGGAAGAAACGGCTCATGGCTGTGCTTGCACAAAGCCATGCACCGTTTCTTTCGATTATGTGACGACTGTCACGACGATGAGCTCCGCGAGGAGCGAAGAGAGCGTGTCGAGTTGTGACTTGGACGATTATGTGACGACTGTCACGACGATGAGCTCCGTGAGGAGCGAAGAGGACGTGTCACGTTGGTGCCTCCGCCTGCATATAATATACCAAGCGGCTTTTGTGAGAGGGTGTCACATGAATCCGATTTCAGAAAAACTGGGGCTCCAGCCCGATATTTTAGAGGGAGCAACCATTGTAAAAATGTTTGGAACGGAATATGCCATTATTGAAAATTACAAGTCCTTGATCGAATACACAGAATGCCTTGTGAAAGTGCAGGGAAAGCATATGCGTGTGGTGATCGAAGGGGAAAAACTGGGGATTGAGTCATTTCAGCCGGATGAATGCCGCGTGTGTGGAAAAATAGAAAAAATATATTTTGCGAGTTAGGAGGACCGAAATGCGGTGGATCATGGGATACATAGAATGTCAGGTGCCGGGAGGGCATCTGGAACGATTTATGAATTTGTGCCGGCATCATGAGATTGAACTGTGGAAGGTGAAAGAAAGGGAAAAGCAGGCCGTTTTTTTTATGTACGCGGCGGAATATTCGAAATTACGCCCACTTGCCCGAAAAACAAAGACGGTTCCGCATATTCGGAAAAAATGCGGATTTCCTTTTTGGTGTCTGAAAGCCAGACGGGATTGGACCTTTACGTGGGGAATCGGTCTTTTTTTCGCGGTTTTGTACATCCTTTCCCTTTTTGTATGGGACATTCAATTCCGCGGACAGCAGACCTATACCAAAGAAGGATTGGGGGCGGAGATTGAAGAAATGGGAGTGTACCGCGGGATGACAAGAAAACATCTGCAGTGCGATAAGATTGAACAAAATCTAAGGCTTCTGCATCCGGATCTGAGCTGGGTTTCCGCAGAAGAAAAAGGATGTGTGCTCCAGATTCAGGTAAAAGAGGGAAAAATGAGGAAAGAAAAAAAAGAAACCGAGCAGGCGGTTAGTCTGACGGCACCTTGTGGTGGGAGAATTGAGGCAATTGTGACAAGAAGCGGCACTCCATTGTGCCAAAAAGGAGATGTCGTGAAAAAGGGGCAGGTTCTGATACAGGGAAGTTATGATATCGTGGGAGATGATGAGCAGATCATCCGAAAGCAGGGAGTGACGGCTGATGGAGAAATCCGGCTGCTGCATACCGTTAAATGGGAAGAAGAGTTACAAAAAGAATACATAGATAAACAAATGACAGGAAAAAAACGGAATATTTACACTTTTCAATACAATGACTCACGAATTTCCTTAAAAAATCCATTAAAATGGTTTGATAATTCAGGTAACTATGATATAATGAATTATGTATGTTTTGAAGAGCGGTTTATTCCGCTTCAGATCAATGTTAAGATTATCCGGCGGCAGTTTCTGGATTACACAAAAGTGAAAAAGCAGTATACCAAAGAGCAGGCGGCCGGTATATTTAAGAAACATCTTGCTACGAAGATGGAGCAAATGCAAAATGAGGGGTATGAAATCTTAGAACATACGGAAAATATGATTCAGGAAGAAAATAAATACAAAATCACAGGTGTGATCCGCACCTGCATAGAAACGATGAATAAAAAGGAAGTGCAGCCGGAAGAACTTGAGGCGGCACAGGGAAAGGAAGAGACAGATGGCACGTGAACAGATCCTGCTGGACATTCCGGCAGAATATGAAAATAATATCTTTGGCGGATTGGATGTACATTTAAAAAAAATAGAAAAAAATCTTGGCGTCGATGTGATCGTCCGGGATGGTTCTGTCAAAGTAGAGGGAGAAAGTGGAAATGTCGCAGAAGCCAAACGTGTATTTACTGAACTTTTGGAATTGGCAAAGCGTGGAAATACGATCACGGAGCAAAATGTTAATTATTTATTGGCATTGTCAAAAGAAAAGTCCCCGGTGTCTTTGGCAGAAATTGACAATGAGCTGATTGCCTTTACGATTCAGGGAAAACCGGTAAAACCAAAAACACTTGGCCAGAAAAAATATGTGGATGCTATCCGCGAGAAAATGATGGTATTTGGTGTCGGACCGGCGGGAACCGGAAAAACCTATCTGGCGATGGCAATGGCGATACAGGCATTTAAGCAGGATGAAGTGGGAAAGATCATTTTGACCAGACCGGCGATCGAAGCCGGAGAAAATCTGGGATTTCTTCCGGGAGACCTGCAAAGCAAGATTGACCCGTATCTGCGGCCATTGTACGATGCATTATACCAGATCATGGGGGCAGACAGTTTTATCAAAAATTCCGAAAAGGGATTGATCGAGGTCGCACCACTTGCCTATATGCGTGGGCGGACACTGGATAATGCTTTTATTATACTGGATGAAGCACAGAATACGACGCCGGCGCAAATGAAAATGTTTTTGACAAGAATTGGGTTTGGCTCCAAAGTGGTGATCACCGGAGACCTTTCTCAGAAAGATCTTCCATTTTCGACCCAGTCCGGTCTGGAACAGGCATTAAAGGTATTAAAAGGTGTGGACGAGATCGGCGTGTCGTATCTTACCAACAAAGACGTGGTAAGGCATCCGCTGGTGCAAAAAATCGTACATGCCTATGAAAAATTTGAGGCAAGAGAGCAGTACCGCGAAAAGCGAAAAAATGAGCACAAAAGAAAGTGAGAAAGCCGATGACAGTATATTTTGAAAATGAGACAGAAAGAGAATTTCCGTTTGATCCGGAAGAACAGGCGAAAAAAGTGATTTCCTTTGTGTGCGATCATGAAAATTGCCCGTATGAGACAGAAGTCAGCGTGACGATAGTGGAAAAAGAAACCATTCGTGAGATCAATGCGGAACACCGCCAGGTTGACCGTGTGACGGATGTTTTGAGTTTCCCGATGATGGAATACGATACACCGGGCGGTTTTGAGGGACAAGCCTTTGAAAACAGCATGACGATTTCTCCGGAAAGCGAGGAACTGGTGCTTGGGGACATCGTTTTGTGCTCCGATGTGATCGCAGAACAGGCGGAAGAATACGGACATTCGGAATTGCGCGAATATAGTTTTCTGATTGTGCACAGTATGCTGCATCTGTTTGGCTACGATCATATGGAAGAGGAAGAACGTAAGCAGATGGAAGCAAAGCAGCGGGAGATCATGGAACAGATGGGAATCCTGCGCGAAAGAAACTAAATCATGTCTTTACATAAAAGAAAGGAAAGGGTAGAGCAATGAAAAATAAAAAGAAAGTAATACTGATCAGTTGTATTTGTGCTGTCGTTGTAATTGCGATGGCCGCCGGAGCGGTGGTTCTTATGAATCATTCCGGAAAAGTGGCAGACGAACAGAAAGCGCCGGAAGCAACGCAGGCACCTGTAGTGACGGCGACACCGGAACCGACAAAGGATCCACATGAAGGCATGGTGCGGAGCAATCTGACCGGAGAATATATTACGGAAAAAGCGGCAGAAAAACGGCCATATGCGGTTATTATCAACAATATTGAGTATGCCAATGCCAATCAGCAGGGAACTTCACAGATCGATGTATTGTATGAAGCTCTTGCAGAAGGTGGAATTACGAGAATGCTTGGTGTGATTCAGGATGTGGACAAGATCAAGAAACTGGGATCCGTACGAAGCGCCAGACATTATTTTGTCAGCTTTGCCAGCGAGTGGGATGCCATATTCTGCCATTTCGGACAGACAAAATATGCGATTTCCAAGATAGAAGAACTGGGAATTAACAATTTAAGTGGTCTGTCAGCGGTCGGACCGGTCGTTTATGCCAGAGATTATTCGTATAAGGCACCGCATAATGTGTTTACCACCGGCAAAAAAATGAAAAAGGGAGCCAAAAAACTTGGTTACCGCACAAAGGTGAAGTCGGACAATGTGGCAGAGCATTTTACGTTTTATGAGGAAGATACCGATCTCGATTCCACAGACGATACAACATATATTAAACTGCCATTTTCCGATTACTCAACGTGTTATCTCAAATATGACGAAAAGAGTAAGACCTACAAAAAATATGAATATGGCAAGAAACATAAAGACCACAAAAATAACAAACAGCTGGCTTTCAAAAATGTTATCGTGCAGCTGGTAAAAGAGAAAAATATAGATAAAAACGGATATCAGCACCTTTTCCTTCACAAGAGAAAAGGAGAAGGATATTATCTTACCAATGGAAAACATGTGAAGATCACATGGCGTAAGAGCGAGGCAGATCATAAGATGACATATTATGATGAGTCCGGAAATGTACTTACGATCAATCCGGGAAAAACATACATTGCGGCCTATCCGACAAGCAGAAAAAAATTGATTTCATTGAAAGAAAAATAATTGACTGCAATGGACAAAAAATGGAAAACAGAAAGGAATCAGTATGAGTGAGAAAAGACAACAGACATCCCAGGGAAGCGATTTTTTAAAGCAGGGAAGTATCCTTGCCATGGCATCCCTGATCGTACGGTTTATCGGTATGATCTACCGAATCCCCATGTCCAATATACTGGGAGAAGAGGGCAATGGTATCTATGCTGTTGCAGTAGATGTATATGATATTGTGTTGATTGTTTCCTCTTACAGTATTCCGCTGGCATTATCGAAGATTATTGCCGCCCAGAGTATACAAAAGCAGTACAAAAATACCGGGAAAACTTTCCGGCTGACTCTTTTATTTGCCGTGGTTTCCGGTGGATTATTTGGCATCCTTTTGTTTGCCGGTTCCGGATTTATCGAGACGCATATTTATCCGGATTACGCCGGAGTGAGATATCCGCTTCGTATATTGGCACCGACGATATTTATCGTCGCCCTTTTGGGAGTGTTCCGTGGCTTCTTCCAGGGAAAGAAAACGATGATCCCGACGGCGGTGTCGCAGGTCGTAGAGCAGATTGTCAATGCTATTGTGAGTGTAGCCGGTGCCTATTACCTTATGAAATGGAACGCAGACAGTCCGTTTAAGAGTGGATGGGGCGCTGCCGGTGGTACACTCGGAACATGCATGGGAGCACTTTTTGCCCTTCTTCTGGTGGGATTTGTTTATTGGATCTATCGCCCGATCCAGAATAAGCTCGAGAGGAAAGATCAGACCAAACAACTGTATTCTGCAACTCATATTTACCGCATGCTGATTATGACAATTCTTCCGGTTATTTTAAGCCAGACGGTATATCAGATCAGCGGTTTAGTGGACTATTATCTATTCGGGGATGTACTTGGAGGCAAGGGGATTGACTCCGTTACGATCAAGTCGATGGTTGGGATGTACAGTTCCAAATATCGTCTTTTGACGACACTGCCAATCGCGATTTCGACATCCATCGCATCTTCGATGATCCCGAGTGCAGTAGCGGCGTATACAAAACGGGATGAGAAACTTTTAAATGACAATATCTCTTCCGGAATTAAATTTAATATGATCATTGCCTTCCCATGTGCGATTGGATACATGGTGATCGGGCAGGGCTTGATTCGCATGCTGTTTCCGTCGTCGGATTATATTACCGGTGGTAAATTGATGCTTGCCGGTTCTGCCGCCATTATCTTTTATGCTATCTCCAATGTAACAGGAGGAGCTTTGCAGAGTATCGATAAAATGCGTCTGCCGGTCATTCATTCGGCCATTTCGCTTGTCATTCACATCGGCATCGTAGTGGCACTTTTGCATGCGACAGAACTTAATGTATATGTTTTAGTGATCGGAAATGTGACATTTCCAATTATTGTAAGCGTGTTGAATGTTTTGGCATTAAAACGGTATATTCCAACCTTTGAAGTGAAACCTCTTTCGACATTTGGTGTGCCGCTTTCTGCCAGTCTGTGGATGGGGGTTGCAGTAGCGATCGTATATACTCTTATGAACCGCCTGTGCCTGACATTTTTAGGTGGTTATATGGCGAATGCACTGGCATCGTTAGTATCCGTCGCCGTCGGCGCATTGGTATTCTTCTGGATGTTTTTATCGCTGAAAGGAATGTCAAAGCAGGAATTGTTTGATTTTCCAATGGGACGTAAATTATATCTTGTTGCCAGAAAATTACGACTTATGGAATAGTTTCTTTGTCAGTGCGAGAAGGTAGTCTGTAAACCCGGCGGCCGGGATATCTTTCGATGCGGCAAGGACAACGGAACCGATTTTTTTATCTTTTTCATAATAATCAACGGAACCGACAGGGGCACCTTTTTTCAGGGGTGCCTTTTGTGCGTCAAAATAACTTATTTTTCTTGTCGGAGCAGCGGAAGAATCTTCATTTTTCAAAAGATAAGAAAAGGTGCTCTTCGGAACCGGAACTACCTGATCTTCTTTGCCGCCCTGAACAGGAACCGGTTTCAATGCCTGTGCAATGTCTGTGTCACGGTAAATATGGCAGTTGGCAAAACCGTAGTCAAGAAGAGCCTGCGCTTCGGAAAAACGCTTTTTATGATCCGGCGCAGCCATGATAACGGCGATAAGGTCCATATCATCACGGCGTGCACTGGCACTCAGACAGTATTTGGCTTTGGAAGTGGAACCGGTTTTGAGCCCGGTGATCCCATCGTAAAAGCGGACCAGCTTATTGGTGTTAGTCAGACCAAACTCGGTTTCTCCTTTTTTCGTCTTATGAATGATCGTGTCCATCCAAACGGTAGAATAATTGCTGATCTCCGGGTGTTTTGTGATCAATTCACGCGACATGAGCGCGACGTCATAAGCACTAGAAAAATGGCCGGATTCAATATTATCATCGAGACCGGTGCAATTTTTAAATTGTGTATGCTTCATACCGAGAGCGACAGCTTTTTCATTCATTTTTTTCACAAAGGCTTCTTCGGAACCTGCAATTTTTTCGGCCATTGCGACAGCGGCATCGTTTGCACTTGCAATTGAGATACATTTGATCATCGTATCGACGGTCTGCGTTTCATTGGGTTCTAAAAAGACCTGGGAACCGCCCATACTTGCGGCGTATTCGCTGACAGAGACTGGCGTTTCCAATGTCAGTTTGCCATTATCCAGTGCTTCAAAGATCAAAGTAAGCGTCATGATCTTTGTAATACTGGCGGGAACCAGTTCTTTGTCCTTGTCTTTTTCATAGATAATATCTCCGGTAGAACCCTCGATCAATACGGCAGAAACAGCGCTGATGTCCACAGCACCTCCGGAAGTCGTTTTTTCTTCTGCCAGAGCACTTCCGGAAATAGTAAACAGAAAAGCGGACAGACAGACGAAAAATAAAGTGAGACGTAATTTCATAATATAACCGTCCTATCATTTTTTATGCTATATTTTATGCAGCGACAAGGGAAAACATACCGGTTATTTGATGACGATTACTTTACGACCGTTACTTTACAGCGGTAGCATTTTTTGTTTGAGATCACTTGGATGATGGCGACTCCGGTCCGCCTGCCTGTGATTTTTCCAAAAGGGGAGACACTGGCGATGTAGGGAGCAGTGGAATAATAGCGTACCGGCTTTTTCGAATGCTGTAAATGAACATATGCGGTTTTTCCAACCTTTAATGTGAGAGCAGTAGCGGTTAATTTCCGCTTTGGAATGATTGGTTTGTAATATGCGAGGCGGGTGTGGGGATAAAGAAAATAGGCACACAATACAAGCAGAAGAATAACAGTAACTTTTTTCATGGCTATCTCAAAAAAGGGGATTACTTTATTCTATGCAGAAAAAGGAGCCGCAAACATAGAAAATACTACATTTGCGGCTCGGGGGAGCCCTATTCGGATTTAATGTACGGAGATTAATGTCTCTTACGTGCAAGCACGATAATCCATTAATCTCCGTACATTAATCCTGAATAGTTATACTTCAAAAATCAGGTCTCCATAAGAAGGTACCGGCCAATATTCTTTATCAACAAGCATTTCCAGCTCATCGATTGGAGTACGCAGCTCTGACATAGCAGTAAATACAGAGTCACGATAGAACTCAGCCTGCTCTTTTCCTTCTTCCATTGCGCAGCCCTTGTCGGTTGCTTCGATCAAAGTATTCAGAGCACTCTGCGCTTTGGCAAGAAGTGCAGAACATTTGGTAAGAAGTTCTGTCTGAACGGAAACGGTAGCTTCCGGACAGGCACTCTTGATCTGATTTACAGAATCTGCCAAACTTGTTGTATATTTGATGATGGATGGGATGTACTGTTTTGCAGCCATCTCGATCATTGTCTTTGCTTCGATATTGATCGCCTTTGCGTAGGCTTCATAGTTAATCTCGGCGCGAGATTCCAATTCTACTTTTGTCAATACGTTCTGACGTTCAAAGATTTCGATTGTCTTAGGATCTACGAGAGAAGCAGTGGCATCTACCATTGTTTTTACATTTGGAAGGCCACGGCGTTCTGCCTCAGCAACCCATTCGTCAGAATAACCGTTTCCGTTGAAGATAACTTTCTGATGTTCTTTCAATGTCTTCTGGATGAGAGCATCGACAGCAGAATCAAAGTCTGCAGCACCGGCAAGTTCGTCTGCCATGCCTTCCAAAACATCAGCAACAACGGTGTTCAATACGGTGTTTGCACCGGCGATGGACATGGAAGAAGCCACCATACGGAATTCGAATTTGTTTCCTGTGAAAGCAAATGGTGATGTACGGTTACGGTCAGTAGCATCCTTCTTAACCGGAGGAATAGAACTTACACCGATATCCATTTTCTCGCCTTTAATACTGTGAGTAGCCGTACCGGTAGCGATAATCTGCTCTACGATATCCTCAAGCTGTTCGCCAAGGAAAATAGAGATGATTGCCGGAGGTGCCTCGTTTGCACCAAGACGGTGGTCATTTCCAGGGTTGGATGCAGACATACGAAGCAGGGCAGCATTTTCATCAACCGCTTTAATGACGGCAGATAAGAACAAAAGGAACTGTTTGTTGTCATGTGGAGCAGGACCCGGGTTCAATAAGTTAATACCGGTATTGGTAACGATAGACCAGTTGTCATGTTTACCGGAACCATTGATGCCGGCAAATGGTTTCTCATGAAGAAGACATTCCAATCCATGACGGCGGGCAACTTTCTTCATGGTCTCCATAACAATCTGATTATGGTCGGTTGCAATATTTGCAGTATTATAGATCGGAGCCATCTCGTGCTGTGCAGGAGCCACCTCGTTGTGCTGCGTTTTGGAAAGAATTCCCAACTTCCACAATTCGATGTTCAGGTCTTTCATGTAACCTGCCTGACGCTCGCGGATGGTACCAAAGTAGTGGTCATCCAATTCCTGTCCTTTTGGAGGCATTGCTCCAAATAAAGTACGACCGGTAAAGATCAAGTCATCACGTTTGAGGTACTGATCATGGTCGACTAAGAAATATTCCTGTTCAGGTCCTACGGAACAAGAAATGTTTGTTACATCTTCATATCCGAACAAGTGCATGATGCGGACAGCTTGTTTGCTGATTGCTTCCATGGAACGAAGAAGAGGAGTTTTCTTATCCAATGCTTCTCCGGTGTAGGAACAGAATGCGGTAGGGATGCAAAGTGTCACACCGATTTCATCTTCACGAAGAAATGCCGGAGAGGTACAATCCCATGCTGTATATCCTCTTGCCTCAAATGT
>CDZY01017306.1_pt1 | contig 9520 bp, 10 predicted proteins | sample 557671 | NCBI WGS metagenome assembly CDZY01 (sample SAMEA3182091, study PRJEB8094) | gut metagenome | biome: human; feature: gut; material: Stool; isolation source: human stools | place: Canada | collected 2013-03-11
ACAAACTGGCATTTTCTTTAATACTTTAACCCTTTCTGTTATAAAATCTACATCATCATCAACACTACAAATTTTAGTCAAATTTTCAAAATCTTGAAAACAGCCAATCATATCACCTTTATAATTTACCGAAATGCTTGTGTCTCCCAATGGACAATAATTCGGATTTGCTAAATTTCTGACTTTTGTTTCATCTAAGTATTCATCTTCTGAATAAAAAATATTATATTTTTCCACAATTTGCTTTCTCAAATCTAGAATTTCCTGTTCTTCAACGTTTCCGCCTCTATTCCATAATGGTAATAGATAAATATTGTTAACATCATTAGCTTTAAAAAATGATATAGTTTTTTCTAGTGCTGGGTATGTCTCTTCGCCGCCTACTAAATGAATATGTAATTTTTCAGGATTATAATTTACTAATTTAGTAATATTTGCCCAAATCTTATCATAATTTAGTCCTCTATGAATCTTCTTAAAGATTTGTTCATCTATAGAACTTACCGATATTCTCATAATATCTAATTCGTCAATTAATTGTTTATATGTTGCATCCTTAATACCATCAGTTGTTGTTACAACAGATATTTTTGTCTTTAAAGTTTGTAATTTTTTTATTATTTCTATTAATTGTGGGTGAAAAGTTGGTTCACCCCTTCCAGAAATTGATATTTCATATAGTAAATAATCCCCAATTTTATCAATCAATTTGTCAACGGTATCTAAAGAAATATATCCATATTCTTTCACACAATCTCTAGGACACATACTACAATTAGCATTACAATAAGAGGTTGCTTCCAAATTTAATAATCTTTCCATATATATCCTCCTATTATTTATCTATTTATTTTTCTATATAAAGTTTTACATTTAGAACAATTTTGACAATTTTTAATACAATTTGATTTTTGTGCAAATAACGAATCCAACTGATCGTTTGGTAAATTGATGAATTCACTAAACCCTTTATCTACTATTTCCACTAAATTTCCATGATATGATTCATTTGAATAAGCATGAATCATTTTTAATAATGTTTCTTCGTCAGTTGTCCTTCCAACTAATTTGAACATGTCGCTAATTCCTTCATATTCCTTTAAGTCTTCTGGTCGTACAACATTATTTGTTAACATCATATAAGGATTTTTTTCATACAAACCTGTGCAACTCATTGCATAATCTAAATCATAACCTTTTCTATCAGCGTGTGATAAAGCATTTTGATGAAATCTTCTCCAAGGACAATTTCCTAAACAAGCTTCATTAACTAATAATGCTAACTTTGCTTTTTTTAAATTTGCCTTAATTTGTTTTAATTGTTCTAAATCATAATTAATTGAAGATGATGGAACTATCACATCAGCACCCATATCTTCATAATATAATGCACCACGTGGAGTATTAACATCACAAATTATTGATGCGGCTACACTTAAGTTTGTATTTTCTTTTGCAAGAGCCATTATAAATGGATGAGCAATAATTGCTGTATCAACTCCAATTGACTCTAAATGTTTTAAGTAATTTTTTACATTTTCCCACCATTGTTTTTCTGAAAGTGGAGGAACATTGCATGGTGAATTCAATGTTACAGCTAATCTTGCATTTTTATCATGGACAGCTTCAACAATTCTTTCTAATTCTTGTTCGCTCTTACTGTGTTGATACCTTCCACTGGTCACTTCTTTAAGATAGCCGCCTGTATAAAGTGTCCCTATTTTATTCTCTTTATCCGCATACATTTTTTCTAATAGGTCTAGATCCCCATTAAATCCTACTGATAATTTATATTCCATCTTCAAACCTCCTTATATTTTTAAATTATCTATTATATTGAAAAAATAATCTATTTCTTCTTCAGTATTATAAAATTGCAATGATACCCTTATTCCGCCTTTTTCTTTCATACTATTATATAATGGTTGACAACATTGATAGCCAGAAGAAACGCAAATATTAGCAGAATCTGATAAAATTTTTGCAACATAATTTAAATTTAAATCTTTATTTTTTAATTTGAAAGTAAAAATTGGAGCATGTTTTTTTGAAATTGGAAAAATCAACTCAATATTTTTACTTGCTAATATTCTTTTATAAAAATAATCATTTAGTTCTTTATTTCTTTTTGTAATATTATCATAACCATACGATAAGTAATATCTTATTGCACTTGCAAAACCCAAAATATTTTCTATTGCAGGTGTACCTGCCTCGAAACAATATGGAATTTCTTTATATCTAATGTCTTCATTATCAATAATCCTATCTACCATTCCACCACCATATTTAGCTTTTTTGCATTTCAATAATAAATCTTTTTTACCATATATTACGCCAAGTCCACTTGGTCCACACATTTTATGAGCTGACAAAGTCAAAAAATCACAATCAATATCTTTTACATTTATTTTATAATGTGGAGCAAATTGACAGCAATCCAAATTTACAAGTGCTTTGTATTTATGGGCAATTTGACAAATTTCTTTAATTGGTTGTACATTTCCTGTAACATTTGATAAGGCTGTAATACTTACCAATTTGATCTTATTCTCTTTTAATAATTTTTCTAATTCTATTAAGTCTATTGTACCATCGTCATTCAAATTAACAGTTAATATATTTGCATTGTTTAACCAAGGTAGATAGTTTGAATGATGTTCTAATAATGAGCAGATAACCTTAGTTCTTTTATTTATATTCAACATCCTAACAAGTTGATTTATAGAATCAGTGCAATTTGAAGTAAAAATAACTTCTCTAGGGGAACAATTTAACATTGTTGCTACAAGTTCTCTTGTTTCATCTATTTTTAACGAAATATATTCAGAATTAATGTAACTACCTCTATACGCATTTGAAGTATATTTTGTATAAAACTCTGTAATACTTTCTAATACACTATAAGGTTTCAAAGAAGTTGAAGAATTATCAAAATAAATAATATTACTTTCTAACATTGGAAAATCTTTTCTTATATCTTGTTTCATATATTATATTCCTCTTTTTAAAATTGAAAATTTTCCTGACATCTCTGGTGATATTTCTTCAACTTTATTAAATGTTATCGAAATATTCAATCCCATGTCTTCAAGTTTATTAGTTATATTTTTCATTTCTGTTTCTGATATTTCAGAGTCATCCAATGTTATATATTTAAAATTACAAATATTTTTATCAATAAAGTAAAATTGATAAAGCAATATTTTACTAGAGACACTACTAATAATATCATCTAGCATTGAAAAGGATATTTTATTGTCAATTAAATCCTTTTCTCTTCCAGCCATTTTACTTACAATTCCATCTTTGGCAAAATTCTTATATTCCTTTGGTGTCGCTTGAACAAGGTCTCCAACTTTATAATTTAAAAGTGGCATATATTCATTTTTATAACTGTCTATTATTATTGAATAAATATTATTACTTTCATCATCATTAATTGGTAAAAGTTTTATATCAATCAAATCTTTACAAATATGCATTTTTCCATTTTCATTTTCAAGAAAAGCATATCCAAATTCAGTAGTTCCATACAAATTTCTAATATCAGTTTTAAAATAATCTGAAATATATTTTCTAAGATTACCTGTAACATATTCATAACTTAATGTGATTATTGTTGGAGTAAAAATTTTAGTCTTAATTTTATATTTTTCTTTCAAATACAAAAATACTGCAAGATAAACTGGATCGGCATCTAAATAATAGGGCTTAAAATAATTTATTTCTTTTATTATTTCTTGAATATTCTCTTTTGTCCAGTCCCAAGGATTAAAAGTATTGTTTACATATAATGTATTTCCAATAGTTCTCTTCTCCATTGACGGTTTTTCTACAAAACACACTAAATTTGAACATTGAGCAGTTGTAAAAATAACCTTATGCAATTTCTCGTCTAAATATTTTTCCAATTTTTTTTCATTTGAATACGTTCTTTTATATTCGTCTTTCCACCAATTTGGTTTTCTTATTATTTCCATTCTATCAGACGTTGTTCCAGAGGTTGTAGCATATTCATATTCTATACCATCTTTTATTTCAAAATTATGTGGGAAATTAGATACTATATCCTTTTTTGTTAAATACTTGCCAATTTGATTCTTATAAATTGGCAACTTTAAAATTTCTTTTTTATTCATTTTTTGCCTCCTCTATAAATTTTTTTACAACTCTACCATACGCTTCATAATTATTTAAGCATTTTTCTATATGCCCTTGGAATGCCATCATAAATGTATCGTCAGAACTTTCTATAGCTTCTACTATGCCATCAGAAGCTGTAGCTGATATAACTAAAGATTTACCTAATTTATCTATTGCTTGATGATGTACTGATGAAACAGTATAACTAGTTTTAGATATTAACTTTTTCAGTTTTGTATTATTAATAATTCTTATATCGTGATAATTAACCCAGCCATCCATTCCAATCTTATGCTCTACTTTATCTTCTTCAATGTTCTTTAATGTCCCGCCTTCAGCTACATTTATTATTTGCAATCCTCTACAAATTCCAAGTATTGGTTTTTTGTTTTGTTTAAAATATTTATATATTTCAATTTCAAAATTATCTCTTGGATTTTCACTCTTTTTTCCTGAATAACATCTATCAGAAACATCTTCTCCTCCAATTAATAATAAAGCATCCATTTTGTCTATAAATGATTTTAATGAAACAAAACTATTGGTATTTGGAATGATAATTGGTACACCTCCATACTTATATATCATATTTAAGTAATCATCATTCACATCTTGAACAGGCTTTTTATATGTTCCTTTTTCTATTAATTCATTGCTCGAAACAATTCCTACTATTGGTTGACTCATCGTTGCCCTCCAATCCCATTATACTTCTTCAATACTTTACAATAAGACTTATCAAGTGATTTATATTCATCATCAATCATTATTTTACCATCTATCACTCTACCGATTTCATTTCCCCTATCAATATCAAAAACACATTGATAAACATTTAAATCAGGAGTTATAACAGCCATATTATTACAAGCTAAACATTCAAATTTTTCTGAATTTCCTTGTTTAGGACCAAATGTTCCACAACGTTCAATTTTTAAATCTTCTTTATTATATAATGAGCGACAATAGTCTATTTCAGATAAAACTTCATCTATTTGTTCTTGGTTTAATACTTTTGTAAAATCATTTTTCTGTGCATTTCCTTGATAAATGTAATTTGTAAATTTAATTGTTTTAGCTCCCAATTCATAAGCTTTACTACACATTGTTGAAATCATTTTATAATTATCACTTGATAATGTTGTCATTAGTTTTACTTGAAACCCATTTTCTACAAGATTTTCAATTAAACCATCTAACATTGAGCTTTTGACAGCAGATATATCATCTTGAATTCCAAAGTGATATGACAAGGCAATTTCATTTATTCCGTTTTCTTTTAAAATATCATACAAATCTGGATTTCTAATTAATTCTAATCCATTAGTTAAAATCCTATTTTGAGAGTTTTCTTTATATAATTCATAATATTCTGGAAAAAGAATCGGTTCTGTTCCGTTCAAAATAATAAAATACTTATCTTTTATTTTATCAAATATTTTTTTCAATTCTTCTGGTGAGAAATTACCATTATATTTAATATAACAATGCTTGCAATTAATGTTACATTTTGAGCATAACATGATAATCACATTTTTACCTTGATACTCATACATTCCAATCACCTCTCTAACTATCATTATAACATTTGAACTTTTATTTTTTTTATGTTTGACATCTTTTTTTACAACTATTTTTTATTGAATTCTTTTATTTTTCTTTTTGCTAAACTTGTTTGTGCTTTGTCTATCCAATCTTCTCTTGGACCGTAAGATAATTCATCAGTAACAATCCTAACTCTATCTTTATTTTTTAATACATAATCTATTGGCACAAATTCGTCATTTACGAATACGCCTACCATTGTATTTCCTATATCTGTGTGGATTTTATATGCAAAATCTATTGGCGTTGCTCCTTTTGGAAGTTCTATGATATCTCCTTTTGTTGTATATACGTATACTCTGTCTGCAAATAATTCAGTCTTTACTTGATTTACAAATTGTTGATTATCTCCAAACATAGAATTAATCTCTGTTAGTGATTTAAAAAACTGAAATTTTTGTTTTAGATCTTCTTGCATTACATCTCTTGCTGCTCCCTTTTGCTCATCCCAATATGCAGTTAATCCGAATGATGCCACTTTATCCATATCAAAAGTTCTTATTTGAGTTTGAACCAATCTATCATCTGGTCCAAAAACTGTTGTATGCAAACTTTGATACATATTCGTTTTTGGATTACAAATATAATCTTTAAACTTATCATTTATTGGATGATATTCTTGATGAATCATCCCCAATGTATAATAACAATTCGCCACTTCATCTACCATTATTTTAAGTGCTAACAAATCATGTATATCAGATAACTTATGACCTTCACTTAATCTTTTATATATACCATAAATGTTTTTTGTTCTTATCTTTATTTCATTTGGTATATTTCGATCATTTAATAATGTTTCTATCTTATATAACATTTCTTTTAAACAATCTTCACTTGATTCTTCAATTTTTAATTTTCTTTCTTCTATAGTTTTATACATGTCAGGTTTTAAATATTGCAATGATAGATCTTCTAATTCTGATTTTATTCTATAAGCACCTATATAGTAAGCAAGAGGAACAAATATTTCCATAGTTTCAAGTGCATTTTCTTTTTGTTTAAACTCTGATTTAAATTCCAGTGTCCTCATGTTATGAAGTCTATCAGCAAGTTTAATTATAATTATTCTAACGTCCTCAGTTATTCCTGTTATTATTTTTCTTGTATTTGCATAATTTTGTGCTTGTTTAGAAGAAAAGTTCATTTTAGCTAATTTTGTAACTCCATCCACTAAATTAGCAACATTTTGATTAAAATCATGAGATATGTCTTCTTTAGTTATATTAGTATCTTCTAATGTATCATGCAAAAGACCAGCACATATAGTATCCTTGTCAGCGTGCATATCTGCTAAAATATAAGCAACATTTAATGGATGACTTATATAAGGTTCTCCACTTTGCCTCATTTGACCTTGATGTAATGTGTCAGCATATTCATAAGCTCTTTTTACAATTTCTACTTCTTCTGGATTATACTCTTCCAACTTATCTAACAAATCTTGTAACGTAATATTATTCATCAAAAACACCTCCAACATAACAAAAAATGGCGACTAAAAAAAATATTCATTTTTAGTCACCATTTATACAAATAATATTTAAAGGAGTGCATAATGATACCTTACAGCAGTTGCCACAAGCAAAACAGCAGAAGACATCTATTAAGAAAAGTTTTATAATATTTAACGCATTACAGCAACATTTCATAATCATAACGCATCACTCCTCCAACGATTTGAGTAATATTTTATTACTTTTAAAAAAATAAGTCAATAGATTGAACAAAAAAACAACGATTTTGTTGTGTTTTTTTAAAATGTTACTATATTTGAAGAATATGATAGAAAAAAAATAGCTTTAAGCATTATACTAAGCTATCCTATTTGTTTTTTTATCCTTTTATTAATATTACTTTACTCATCTCTTTTTCTGGGTATCAATAATAAAGACGGTTCCATGTTTAAACCATTTGCTATCTTTTCAACAGTTTCTAATGTAGCCTTTCTTCCAGTTCGTTCTATCTCGCCAACATAATTGGTACTTAATCCAGATAGTTTTGCTAAAGATTCTTGAGTCAAGTTTAATTGTTTTCTGTAATATTTAACATTTTCCTTAAAGACATCTTTTAAATTCATTATATATCTAACCTCAATTTGTTCTACACCATAAAATACTATATCACAATAACCATTAAATGTAACATATTATTTATAAATTTAATTTGTGTAATATATATTGATATAATAAACTCTAAGACGGATAAAAAGACAGTTTGATTGCCGATATATCCTCAAAAACTTGACATCCATCTTGAATAGATATTATTATATATACAAAGATGATATGTGAAATTTTAATTACTTAACGGGTCAATTTTAAGTATTGTTTTGCAAATTCATCTTTTTTTTCTGGTGGAATATATTCTATTATTTCCTTTGGGTCTATACCACAGGCAACTAATACGCAAGTTATTCTAGCTAAAACATCTTTATCAATTCTAACAATTCTATCCTCATAATACTTTTTAACAATCTCATGATTCAAACCTGTCAATCTTCGCATTTTTGATATTGATATTCCAGCTTTATCCATAGCTGTTCCAACGTTACACACATAGTGTCCATAATTACCTAGCATTTCTAATATGTCCATTTTATATTGTCTTTCCAACTATTTACCTCCTTCCTATATATCAGCAATTTTACAATATAATAGTATCACAAATAAGAGTTTTAAATTAGGCTCTTGTTTGTTGGTCGTATTTGTGGTATAATTTAAAACGTAGTAATGGGACAAATAAGATACATTGTGGTAAAATAGATTTGGAGATTAACCTCGTACTATAAAAAAGATTGAAATTGCAGTTTCAACCTTGTAATTAAGGATTATCACTCCTTTAAGAAATCATCTAGTGGTTTTTGATACAATATACTAAATTTGATAAGTAGCTTCAAAGAACACGTTTTATTTAGATCGTCTTCTGACTCAATTCTTCTCAAATAATCATAAGACATATCTAATATTTCCGCTACTTTTGAAAGTGCTATTCCACTTTCATGACGAAACTTCTTGATGTTTCTATATATAATTGGCATGTAATCCTTATTAAGTAATTGTTGAAGTTGATCTTCGTTTTTCACTTAAATCACCTCTTTTTATATTTTCCCATAAAAAGAGAAAAAATAATGTATCTTAATCGTCCCAATATGGTATTATTAAATTGGACGAAATATTTAACAATACAATTTAATAACCAAATAAGCAGTAGTAAATATATAGTTTGTTGTAATTTGTTAGAATATTATTACTAAACTCGTATATAACTACTGCTTTTATTATTTTAGTCAGAAAAAAAGTTTTTATGAGAAAGGAATGAAATTATGAGGAAAAAAATTAAAGATTTATTGAAATTACGTATTGGGAAAAGAAAAAAAATAAGAAAGGATATAATGTTAGGAATGCTTGCCGCTAATGAGTTTTGTATTTCCTTCAATAAAGAACAAGACATAGAAATTTGGAATTATATGTTAAGAGAAGATAAAATAAACTTATTTGTATATGATGAAAATGATAAAACAATATATGATGGCTTAATAAAAGATGCTCCTGATTATATATTTGAGCATGGAGATATCTTTTCTGTTGTTTTTTTTAAGGATCTAGGATTACAAGATAACATTGTAACAAGAGAGAATTTTTATTTAATTGAAGATAAAAATCAACATTTAAAGGAGTGTTAACAAAATGTACGCAAAGGTGAAATTAGATGATGAAGCATTAAAATTTATTGAAGTTATAAAGAATCATACAGAAACATTTGATGA
>CDZY01030826.1_pt1 | contig 9452 bp, 8 predicted proteins | sample 557671 | NCBI WGS metagenome assembly CDZY01 (sample SAMEA3182091, study PRJEB8094) | gut metagenome | biome: human; feature: gut; material: Stool; isolation source: human stools | place: Canada | collected 2013-03-11
GCAGCCGCGGCGTAGCGGACGATCCGCATCCGGATTCCCCGGCGGCGGATGCGCGAGCGCACGTCGGCCCACACCGCCTCCCGCATTCCGTCGGCCATGGTGTCGACTCCGGGTCCCACCCGGATGCCGTCCAGCAGCTCCGCCAGCCTGCGGCGGTCGCGCTCCGAACCTTCGATCAGTTCCGCCATCTCCGGCTCCCTCTTCGTATGCTGATATTGCATGATTTCTCCTTTTTGGTCGTATACACATATAGAGTGCGAAAGCCGCGGTTCCGTTTAAGGGAACCGCGGCTTTTTTTCATTTTTTTCATTCCGGCAGGCGTCAGAAACGCGCCGTGAAGAGGAACAGCAGCAGGGAAACCAGCTTCAGGTCGGGATAATGCGTGCGTATGCCGGCCACGATCCTGTCGACGGCGATCTTGATCTGGACCCGCACCGTGCTCTCGGAGAGCGACAGCGCCTCGGCGATCTCGCGCGACGACAGCCCCTCCTGCCGGTTGAGCAGAAACACCGTGCGGCAGCGTTCGGGCAAATCGTTTATGAGACGGCGCACCAGCTCCTCGACTTCGGCCTCTATCAACCGGCTATCGGGAGCGTCTTCGCTGTGGGGGGGGGAAAAATTTCGGTCGATCAGCGAGATGGGAATCTCCTCGAACGAGAGGCAGCGGCGGCGCGTACGGGACTCCTTCAGATACCGGTTCGCCTCGTTGCGCGCGACGACGTAGAGGTAGGCGTCGATGTTTTCGATCCTCCGCAGCGCGACGCGGGACTTCCAGACGGCGACGAAGACGTTGCTCACGACCTCGCCGCAGGCCTCCCTGTTGCGCAGAAAATAGTAGGCGAACCGGAAAACGCTCCGGTAATAGAGATCATAGAAAACCCGGAAAGCGTAATCGTCGTTCTCGCTTACGGAAACAAGCAAATTCTCAAGTTCTTTTTTCTTCTCCACGTCCGGGCATGTTCAGGCTTTCACAAGACAAAATTAGGAAACTTTTTCAGAACCGCAATATACGGATCCGTTAAAATCCCGCGACGGCCCCGAAGCGGCAGCCGCAAAGAGAGAGAGGGACCGCGCCCTCCGCACGGTCCCTCTCTCCGCCGACCTGCGGCCGGATTATTTCCCTTCATCGCCGCTGCGGATCTCCTTGCGGCGGATCTTGCCGCTGATGGTCTTGGGCAGCGACTCCACGAACTCGATCACGCGCGGGTATTTATAAGGAGCCGTGATGCGCTTCACATGGTCCTGCAACTCCCTGACCAGCGCCTCCCCGGCCTGCCCGCGGTAGGCCTCGGCGAGCACGATCGTCGCCTTGACGACCTGGCCGCGGATCTCGTCGGGAACGCCCGTAATGGCGCACTCCACCACCGCCGGGTGGGTCATCAGGGCGCTCTCCACCTCGAACGGACCGATGCGGTAGCCCGAACTCTTGATCACATCGTCGGCACGCCCCACGAACCAATAGTAGCCGTCCTCGTCGCGCCACGCCACGTCGCCCGTATAATACACCCCGTCGTGCCACGCCTCGCGGGTCAGCTCATCGTTCAGGTAGTAACCCTTGAACAGCCCGAGGGGCTTGCCCCCGTCGGTGCGGATCACGATCTGCCCCTGCTCGCCGTCCTCGGCCGAACGGCCGTCGGGGGTCACCAGGTCGATCCGGTACTGGGGATTGGGCACGCCCATGCTCCCGGGTTTGGACTTCATCCACGGGAACGTGGCCAGTGTCAGCGTCGTCTCGGTCTGCCCGAAGCCCTCCATCAGGCGGATGCCCGTCAGGCGCAGGAAGGTGTCGTACACGGCTCCGTTCAGCGCCTCGCCCGCCGTGGTGCAGTACTCCAGCGACGAGAGGTCGTATTTGGTGAGATCCTCGCGAATCAGGAAGCGATAGACCGTCGGAGGCGCGCACAGCGACGTGATGCGGTACTGCTCGATCTTGCGCAGCATGTCCGCGGGCGTGAACTTCTCGTGGTCGTAGACGAACAGGCAGGCCCCGGCCAGCCACTGCCCGTAGAGTTTGCCCCACGCGGCCTTGGCCCACCCCGTGTCGGCGATCGTCAGGTGCAGGCTGCCTTCGTGGAGGTTGTGCCACAGCAGCCCCGTGGTGATATGTCCCAGCGGATAGGTGAAGTCGTGGGCCACCATCTTCGGCTCGCCGGTCGTCCCCGAAGTGAAATACATCATCATCACGTCGTCGTTGGCGTTCACCCGCTCCGGGCGCACGAAAGGAGCCGCCTTTTCGATGCCGGCGTGGAAATCGAGAAACCCTTCGGGGACCTCGGGACCCACGCTGACGAGCAGTTCGGTGGTGGGGCTTTCGGGCATGGCCGCCGCGATGTGATCGGTGATCACCCGCTCGCCCGCCGCGACGATGGCCTTGATCCCGGCCGTATTGCAGCGGTAGACAACATCCTTTTTGGTCAGCAGGTGGGTCGCCGGGATCACCACCGCGCCCAGCTTGTGCAGCGCCAGAATCGAGAACCAGAACTCGTAGCGGCGCTTGAGGATCAGCATCACCACATCGCCCTTTCCGATGCCGAGGCTCTGGAAATACGAGGCCGTGCGGTCGCTTTCGCGCTTGATGTCGGCAAAGGTGAACCGGATTTCGGCGCCCTGGTCGTCGGTCCACAGCAGCGCCTCCTTGCCGGGCTGCTCGGCGGCGTATGCGTCCACCACGTCGTAGCCGAAATTGAAATTCTCCGGAACCCGTATGTGCAGGTTCTTCCGGTAATCCTCCTGCGAGACGAAGGAGGTCTGGGATAAAAATCGCTCTACCATGCTGCCGTTACATTATTATGGCCAGAAACCGCACCGTTTTGCCGTCGAGGGCTTTCATCCCGTGCGGCAGACCCGAATCGAAATAGAGGCTGTCGCCCGTGTTCAGCACGATCTCCTTGCCGTTCAGCCCGATCAGCAGGCGGCCCTCCAGCACGTAGTTCATCTCCTGCCCGGGGTGGCAGTTCAGGTGCATCGGGGCGTCGTCCGCAGCCGGCTCGACCGTCACGATGAAGGGGTCGATCTTCCGGTCGCGGAATCCCGCCGCCAACGCCTCGTACTTGTAGGCCTTCTGCCGTTCGACCGACACGCCCTTTCCGGCGCGGGTGATGAAATAGGCGTTCATCTTCGGCTCCTCGCCGAACATCAGCACATCGAGGCTGATCCCGTAATGGCGGGATATGGTTTGCAGCACGTTCACCGAAAAATCGGCCGTGCCGCTCTCCATCTCCCTGTACTGTCCGACCGGAAGGTTGCAGCTCGCAGCCACCTCCTCCTGGGTCAGTTCAAGCGCTTCGCGCAGCCCGCGCAAACGGGTCGCAATCGACTGAATAGGGTCACACATTGTCTTTTCGTTTTAAATGAAAGGTCCGCGCTGCGGGTCCCGGACGAACAGGTTACAATCCGGAAGGCCGCCCGTACGGCCCCTGCGCACCGCACGGGCCGTTTTCACTGGATGCAGGCCGTAAATATACTAAAAACTCTTAAAAACCGCAACTTCGCGCTCCGTTTCCCTTTCGCGCGCCTGCGGCGGCTGTAATCAATCCGGCGGCGGAGCGTTTCGCCAAACGAGAGCGGCGGCCATCCTCCCCGACCGCCGTTTTTCCGCCGGATGCAAAAAAATCCGGGCCGGATTTTGTTTTTTCCCGCAGAAACCCTATATTTGCCTCCAACAACCGGACGAATGACGATTTTCAACCATATCCATCATCACCATCACCACTTTACCGAGGGGTAGGTCGATTATGTATATGTAAGAGGTTATTATAGAATACATGAAGCTCACCCCCTGCGGGTGGGCTTTTTTGCGTGCCGAACCGCAGGTGGGTGTCCGAAAGAAGCAAACAATCAAACACACACCGAATATGTTACGAATAGCCATCCAGGCCAAGGGCCGACTGAACGAACAGAGCATCGACCTGCTTTCCGAAGCAGGCATCCGCGTTGCCGAGAGCAAGCGCAAACTCATCTCCCGCGCGGAAGGGTTTCCGCTGGAAGTCCTCTACCTGCGCGACGACGACATCCCGCAGGCCGTCTCGATGGGGGTCGCCGACCTGGGCATCGTGGGGCTGAACGAGGTCGCCGAGAAGGGTTTCCCCGTCGAGCAGATCATGGACCTCGGGTTCGGAGGCTGCCGCCTCTCGCTGGCCGTACCCAAAACGACCGCCTACGAAGGCCTCGCGTTCTTCCGCGGCCGGCGCGTCGCCACCTCCTACCCCAACATCCTCGCCCGCTACTTCGCCGAGAAGGGGATCGAGGCCGAGATCCACACCATCGAAGGCTCCGTGGAGATCGCCCCGGCGGTAGGCATGGCCGACGGCATCTTCGACATCGTCTCCTCGGGCGGCACGCTCATCTCCAACGGGCTGGTCGAGGTCGAGAAGGTCCTCTTTTCCGAGGCGGTGCTCATCGCCTGCCCGGGGCTTGACAGTGACAAGCGCCGCGAAACGGAGCAGCTGACCTTCCGCCTCAACTCGATCCTCGACAGCCGCGGCATGAAATACGTGCTGATGAACCTCCCCAAGGAGCGGCTCGGCGACGCCATCCGGATACTCCCCGGCATGCGCAGCCCGACGGTGCTGCCGCTGGCGCAGGAGGGGTGGTGCTCGATCCACGCCGTCATCTCCCAGGACCAGTTGTGGGAGCGCATCGAACGACTCAAGGAGATCGGGGCCGAAGGCATCCTGATCCTGGCACTCGAAAACATGATCCGCTAAAAATCCGGAACCGTCATGGAAATTCTGAAAATCCACAACAATCCCGAACGCGCCGAGTGGGCCGCCCTCACCGAGCGCTTCACCCGGGAAGAGGAGGAGATCACGCGACAGGTGACCGAAATCCTCGCCGACGTAAAATCCGGCGGCGACCGCTCGCTGCGCGAAGTCACCCGCCGCGTCGAGGGGCGCGATCCCCGGACGTTCGAAATTCCGGCCGACGTGCGCGCCGCAGCCGCCGCGCTCATCCCCGCCGCGCTGAAAGAGGCCCTCGCCGCCGCGAAAGCGAACATCGAGACCTTCCACCGCGCCCAGCTGCCGCCCGAGGTCGACATCGAGACGATGCCGGGCGTCCGGTGCGTGCAGCGCGCCGTGCCGATCCGCCGCGTGGGCCTTTACATCCCGGGCGGCAAGGCGCCGCTCTTCTCCACGGTGCTGATGCTGGCCGTCCCGGCCCGCGTCGCCGGCTGCGGGGAGGTCATCCTCTGCACCCCCGCGCGCCCCGACGGCACGATAGCCCCCGAAATCCTCTATGCCGCCGATCTGTGCGGCGTCGACCGCATCTTCTCCGTCGGCGGGGCGCAGGCCGTGGCGGCCATGGCCTACGGCACGGAGAGCATCCCGCGCGTCGACAAGATTTTCGGTCCCGGCAACCGCTATGTCACCAAGGCCAAGCAACTGGTCGGCGCCAACGACGTGGCCGTCGACCTGCCCGCCGGACCCTCGGAGGTGCTGGTGCTGGCCGACGACGAAGCGTCGCCCGCCTTCGCCGCCGCCGACCTGTTGTCGCAGGCCGAACACGGAGGCGACAGCCAGGCGGTGCTGGTCTGCCCGTCGGTGGAGTTCGCCCGCGACACCCAGCGGGCCGTCGGCGAACAGCTGCTCCAGCTGCGCCGCGGCGAGACCATCCGCGAGGCGCTGCGCCAGAGCCGCATCGTGGTCCTCGACAGCCGCGAAAAGATGATCGGCTTCGCCAACGCCTACGCCCCCGAGCACCTGATCATCTCGATGCGCGACGCCTGGGACGTCGCGGCGCAGATCACCGCCGCCGGAAGCGTCTTCATCGGCCCCTGGTCGCCCGAAAGCGCCGGGGATTACGCCTCGGGAACCAACCACACGCTGCCCACGGGCGGCTGGGCGCGGGCTTACAGCGGCGTGAACACCGACTCGTTCCTGCGCAAGATCACCTATCAGGAACTCTCGCGCAAGGGGCTTGCGACCCTCTCCCCGACCGTCATCGCCATGGCCGAGGCCGAGGGTCTCGGGGCGCACGCCGCCGCCGTGCGCGTCCGCATGAAAGGAGGTGTGCTGTGAAACCGCTCGAAGAACTGGTGCGCCCCAACATCCGGGCGTTGAAACCCTACTCCACGGCCCGCGACGAGTTTTCCGGCGGAGAGATCACGACGTGGCTCGACGCCAACGAAAACCCCTACGACAACGGTGTCAACCGCTACCCCGACCCGCATCAGAAGCTTCTCAAACAGAAGATCGCCGCGCTGAAAGGCGTGCGCGAAGAGCAGGTCTTCATCGGCAACGGCAGCGACGAGGCCATCGACCTCTGCTACCGCATCTTCTGCCGTCCGGGCGTCGACAACGCCGTTTCGATCGCCCCGACCTACGGCATGTACCGCGTCGCCGCCGACATCAACGACGTCGAGATGCGCGAGGTCCCGCTCGGCGCGGACTTCTCGCTTCCGGCCGACGCCCTGCTGGCGGCCGCCGACGAGCGCACCCGTCTGCTGTGGCTCTGCTCCCCGAACAACCCCACGGGCAACGCCTTCCCGGCGGCCGGCATCGAACGGCTGCTCCGCGAATTCGACGGCATGGTCGTCCTCGACGAAGCCTACATCGACTTCGCCGCCGGGCCGGGATTCCTCGCGCGCCTCGGCGAATTCGGGAACCTCATCGTCCTGCAAACCCTCTCGAAGGCGTGGGGCATGGCAGGGCTTCGCCTCGGGCTGGCATTCGCATCGGAAGCCGTCGCCGGACTTTTCGCACGCGTGAAATATCCCTACAACATCAACAGCCTCGCACAGCAGGCCGTCGCCGAACGGCTCACCGAAGACATCTCCCCGCAGGTGGCCGAAATCCGCGCCGAGCGCGACCGGCTCGCGCCGCAGCTCGCGGCCTGCCCCGCCATCGAGCGGGTCTACCCTTCGGATGCCAATTTCATCCTGGTCCGCACCCCCGATCCCGACCGCATGTACGACGCGCTGATCTCGGCCGGGGTCATCGTCCGCAACCGCTCGCGCATCCCGGGCTGCGAAGGATGCCTGCGCATCACCGTCGGAACCCCCGCGGAGAACGCCCGGATGATAGAAACCGTCAAAAACTTCCGTTTATGAAAAAAGCCCTCTTCATCGACCGCGACGGCACGATCATCGCCGAACCCGCCGACGAACAGATCGACAGCCTCGAAAAACTCGCGTTCGTGCCCGGAGCCATCTCCGCCCTGAAGGCGCTCACGGGCCTCGGGTTCGACCTCGTGCTGGCCACCAACCAGGACGGGCTCGGCACCCCGTCCTTCCCCGAGGATACCTTTTGGCCGGCGCATAACAAAATGCTCGCGACGCTCGGCGGCGAGGGCGTCGCGTTCGACGACCAGCTGATCGACCGCACGTTCGAGGCCGACGCCGCCCCCACGCGCAAACCCCGGACAGGGATGTTCGGCCGCTACACGGGCGGCGAATACGACCTCGCGGCGAGCTACGTCATCGGCGACCGCGCGACCGACATCCTGCTGGCCCGCAACCTCGGGGCGCGGGGCATCCTGCTCGCTCCCCCCGCCGAAGGGCTGCGGACGCTGGAGGAAGCCGGCGCCGCCGACGCCTGTGCGCTGGTCACCGACTCGTGGAGCGAAATCGCCGAATTCATCCGCCGCGGCGAACGCCGGGCCGAAATCCGGCGCGAGACCCGCGAGACGCAGATCACCGTCCGCCTCGACCTCGACGGCCGCGGGGATTTCAACGGCCAAATCTCCACGGGCCTGCGCTTTCTGGACCACATGCTCGCGCAGATCGCCCACCACGGCGGCGTCGCGCTGGCCGTCGACGCGCGGGGCGATCTGGACATCGACGAACACCACACGATGGAGGACGTGGCCATCACGCTGGGCGAGGCCGTCGACCGCGCGCTGGGCGCGAAGGCCGGGATAGCCCGCTACGGCTTCGCCCTGCCGATGGACGACTGCCGGGCGCTGGCGCTGCTCGACTTCGGGGGCCGCATCGACTTCGAGTGGGACGCCTCGTTCCGCCGCGAGCGGGTCGGCGACGTTCCGACCGAAATGTTCCGCCACTTCTTCCACTCGTTCGCATGCGCCGCGCGGTGCAACCTCCAAATCTCGGCCCGCGGCGACAACGACCACCACAAGGCCGAAGCCGTCTTCAAGGCCTTCGCCCGCGCCCTGCGCATGGCCGTGGCGCACATCCCTTTCGATTACACCGTCCCCAGCAGCAAAGGAGTCCTATGATAGCCGTCGTCGATTACGCCACGGGCAACCTGCGGTCGGTTGCCGACGCCCTCCGCCGCGCAGGGGCCGAATTCACGCTCACGGCCGATCCCGCCCTGCTGCGCGGGGCCGACAAAGTGATCCTCCCGGGAGTCGGCGAGGCCTCGTCGGCCATGTCGCAGCTCCGCGAGCGGGGACTCGACACGGTGATCCCCTCGCTCACGCAGCCCGTCCTGGGCATCTGCATCGGCATGCAGCTGATGTGCCTTTCGAGCGAGGAGGGCGACGCCCGCTGCATGGGCATCTTCCCGACGCAGGTCCTGCGGCTTCCGGCCACGGCGGCCGACGGCGCGCGGCTCAAAGTCCCCCACGTGGGCTGGGACACAATCACCTCGCTCCGCTCGCCGCTGTTCGACGAAACGGCCGGGGAAACCTATGTATATTACGTCCACTCCTTCGCCGCCGAACCCTGCGCCGCAACCATCGCCACGACCGACTACGGTCGCCCGTTCAGCGCGGCGCTCGGGAGCGGCAACTTCTTCGGCACGCAGTTCCACCCCGAAAAAAGCGGTGCGGCGGGCGCGCGGATTTTACTCAATTTTCTAAACCTCTGACACCATGATCGAAATCATACCCGCAACGGACATCATCGGCGGCCAGTGCGTGCGCCTCACGCAGGGCGACTACGCCAGCCGGAAGACCTACTACCGCGACCCGCTCGAAGCGGCGTTCCGCTTCGAGGAGGCGGGCATCCGCCGCCTGCACATGGTCGACCTCGACGGCGCGAAGGCCTCGGAGCCGCGCAACCTCGCCGTGCTGGAACGCATCGCCGCGCGGACCTCGCTCGAAGTGCAGTACGGCGGAGGCATCAAGAGCCGCGAGGCCCTGCACAGCGTCTTCGACGCCGGAGCGCGCCGCGCCATCTGCGGCAGCGTCGCCGTCCGCCGGCCCGACCTTTTCGCCGCATGGCTCGCGGAGTTCGACCCCGGGCGGCTGATCCTCGGGGCCGACGTCCGCAACGGCGCGGTGGCCATCGAGGGCTGGCTGGAAAGTTCGACGCTCTCGGCCCCCGAGCTGATCGGGCGATTCATTCCGCAGGGGCTTACGCAGGTTATCTGCACCGACATCTCCCGCGACGGCATGCTCTGCGGCCCCTCGGCAGCCTTCTACGCCGACCTGCAAGGCCGCTTCCCGACGGTGGAGATCACCGTCAGCGGCGGCATCTCTTCGATGTCGGACATCGAAGAGTTAGACCGGCAGGGCCTGCGGAGCGTCATCGTCGGCAAAGCCCTCTACGAAGG
>CDZY01055894.1_pt1 | contig 9420 bp, 8 predicted proteins | sample 557671 | NCBI WGS metagenome assembly CDZY01 (sample SAMEA3182091, study PRJEB8094) | gut metagenome | biome: human; feature: gut; material: Stool; isolation source: human stools | place: Canada | collected 2013-03-11
ATTTTGCGGCACGAATAGATATTGTTCATGTAGGCGTAGATAATCACCTTAAGCATCATTTTAGGATGATAAGGACAACGACCGGTTGCTTTATAAAGCTTCTTGAAATTGTCAAGATTGAGATTATCAACAACAGTATTAACTATGCGAACCGGATCGTTCGCTGCTATGTTTTCATCAATTCTTCCGGGAAAAAGAACTGTTTGGTTGGGAAGGTAAGGACGAAAATGTAACTTTGCCATAACGAAAAACTTTATGCCTAAAGATACAAAAACTTTGGGTAATAACAAAGCCCGGGCTTGTGAAAGTCTGGGCTTTGTGCATAAAAAAAGGTTGTGCCAGCGTTTTGACACAACCTCTTTTTTATATCATTTTATATCACAAGCATTAATATGCTTCGATTTCATCTATCCACAATTCGGCAGGGATAACTTCCGGACCGTTGTTCTTTTCGAAATTGACGCCATTGCGTAACGTACCGCCATTCTTGATCTTTACTTTCAGGAAAGTGGCTTGTGCCGGTTCAAATTCAATAGAGTCGGTGAATGCGATTCTTCCTGTTTCCGGACAATCATGTTTCAAGGTCTTTTCTGCTATTTGTGTATATTGCTGGCCGTCGGCAGATACTTCTACAGCGATTCCTCCGGCAGGGAGCATTCTCATGGCAGGATTGAACAAAGAACCGAAGATGACTTTGCTTACCTCTGTCGGCTTGTCCAGATTGACGATAAATTCAAGGTCTTTTCCTTCGACGATAGCAAAGCTGGACCAAGGAGTATAAGAGGCATTGTTCCCTCTTTTTCCATTCGTCAGACCGAAAGTGGTCGGGTCGGCTCCTAATACATCGTTTTCGCCGAATATATCTCCCGTCCATCCCATTGCATAATTAACGGTAAATGGTTTTCCAGCCAGCAGATTGCCATACAATGGTTTGTGGGTTACTTTGCCCAACATCTTGCCGTCTTTGAAGGCAGCGGCTTTCAAGTCAATGTTTCCTTCAAGCACGAAAGGCTGTTCATACAGTGCAGAGCCGTTCGTCGGTTCGCTGCCGTCTGTGGTATATCTGATTTCCGCATTCGGATAGAATGTTTCCAGCAATACCATCAGAGGACCGTTTTTATCTGCATGTGTATTTACGTTTACATCGAAAAAGTTGAGACAAGGCTTGGTATCCATTACTTCCAGACGTTCAAACTCCGTGACCATGCGTTCGCAGAAGCTCTTCCAGTTTTTGTTGGCATCCAGTGTCCATCCTGTCTCTGCGATAGCCATTGCACGTGGGAATGCCTGGTAATCTACACGGTCCGAGGTCTTCATGTATTCTCTCCAGAGGTTACCTTGCATACCGATGATATGCTTCTTTACCAGTTCGTCGGCATCATCCGGAACCGGATTGTAGCTATAAGTCTTTTTCAGCGTAGTGTATCCGCCGATAGTAGTCGGGGCGATTTCCGGATCTTCCTGATAGAAGTCCAGATAAGCATAAGGCATAGGGGCCATGATTGCATTGTGTCCTGCTTTGGCAGCATTCATTCCGCCTTCCACACCGCGCCATGACAAAACGGTGGCGTTCGGTGCCAGACCACCTTCCAGAATTTCATCCCAGCCGATGATATTTCGTCCTTTACCGTTCAGGTATTTCTCCATCCGGGTGACGAAGTAACTTTGCAGTTTATCTTCTTTGCTGTGTTTCACTCCGTCCACTTTGCTGGGAGTCACATCATCTTTCAATCCCAACTGGCGAATCAGCTGCTGGCAGAAAGCACTGTTCTTCCAAGCCGTCTTGGGGCATTCGTCCCCTCCGATATGAATGTACTCACTCGGGAATAATTCGACTACCTCATCCATTACTCCTTCGAAGAATTTGAAAGTAGTCTCGCTCGGACAGAATACCTGTTCGAACACGCCCCATGTAGGACATACCTTGTAGGTCTGTGTAGAGTCGCATGACAATTCCGGATAAGCAGCGAGAGCTGCCAGTGCATGTCCCGGCATTTCTATTTCGGGAATTACATTGATATATTTGCTGGCCGCATAAGCTACGACCTCTTTAATCTGCTCCTGTGTATAATACCCTCCATGCTCTATACCGTCAAATACTTGCGGGTAGTTTACATAATAATAGTCTACCAGCGTCTTTTCCCGCTTGGAGCCGATTTCTGTCAGTTTCGGATATTTCTTGATTTCGATTCTCCATCCCTGATCGTCCGTCAGATGCCAGTGGAAGACGTTCATTTTGTTCATAGCCAACAGGTCGATAAACTTGTAGATATATTCTATCGGTGCGTAATGACGGCAGACGTCCAGCATCAGTCCGCGGTGTACAAAGCGCGGGGCGTCTTCGATTTCTACAGCAGGGACAGACCAGTCGGCCTTTTTGTTCAGTTTCTTTCCGTAGACGGCAGGAGGAAGAAGCTGATAAATAGTCTGCACACCATAGAAAAAGCCATTTGGCTGTGAAGCGGTGACCGTAATGAGGGTAGGGGTGACCGAAAGCCTGTAAGCTTCTTTGGGCATATCTTCCTGTACTACAAAGCTGATGGCAGGCTTTCCGTCTGCACTTTCCGCTTCCGTCAGAGAGATTCCGGCAGTCTGTTTCAACTGTTCGGCAAAACCGTCAGCTACCTTTTTCACTTCCGAGGCATCGGACGGTGTGACCAGCCGGACTTGCTTGTTCAGCTCAAAACGGCCTTCCTTGGGGACAAGCTGATTGGGTTGAGGAACGATGTTGTACTCGTTCGTGGTTTCTTTTGGCTTCTGACAACTGGGGGCAATCATGAGTAAGGATAAAAGAAGAAGGGAAATGCTTTTCTTCATGGTCTGAAATTTGTGTTAAGTTATTAATATATTGACAGGGCAAATGTACTTGTTTAATTGATAAGTTCCAATAATATATAAATAAAAAAGCCGGTGTGATGAACGCCGGCTTCCAGTTAAAGTTTCAGATAACTTTTATTATCGTATCAGGTTTGTTTTATCCTATTTTGCTTATTTTCTTGAGCTTTTCTTCTTCGATGATTTTGATTTTTCTTCCGTCGATGGTGATCAGGCGTTCTGTTGCAAACTGTGACAAGGTACGGATGGCGTTTGAGGTAGTCATGTTCGACAGATTGGCAAGGTCTTCACGGGAAAGATAAATACTCAGTGTCGATCCGTCTTCTTCCAGGCCATAGCTTTCTTTGAGGAAAATCAGTGATTCTGCCAGGCGTCCGCGGATATGTTTCTGTGTCAGGCTGACGGTACGTTCGTCGGAGATGCCCAGATCAATAGAAAGCTGGCGGATAAAAAACATGGCTAAATCATTGTTCTGAGCGACTAGCGTGGTAATGGCAGTCATGGGGATGAGACAGACAACAGAGGGTTCAAAAGCGGCGGCAGCAGTGACGAAGTCTTCCTTTGCGAAGTAGGCACGGTACGCAAAGTACTCCCGCTGTTTGATCATGCGGATAATCTGGCTTCTACCTCCTACACCATCTTTGAAAATTTTGACTTTGCCGGTAATGAGGCACATCAAATGAGAGGGAGTTTCCCCTTCGCAATAAATGGTTTCGTTCTTTTTGTAGGTCTGTATCGTATAATTGTTCATCAGAAACTCCCTTTGTTCATTATTCAAAGGAGCTAACAGATCGGATAACGGTTCCGAAATATCGATGTCTGACATGTTCATTTTTACCATGGGTGCTACAAAACTGTGTTATACAGCACAAAAGTAGAAAGAAAAAATGAGAAAATGAACGAAACTATAAAAAGATTGCACAAAAGCAGGTTCTTTCGTGCAATCTTGAGGACTTTTTTATTTGGTGAACAATAGTTCTCTGTACTTAGGCAGCGGCCATATTTCGTCATCTACTTCCATTTCCAGATGGTCGATGTGATCGCGGATTTTATCGAGGTAAGGACGTACCTTTTCTTCGTATTCGAATGCCCTTTCTTTGTAGTTGTCTTTGTGGTTGGCTACTTTCCGGGCTTCGGTCATTTCCCGTACCAGTACTTTGATAGAGGTCACACGGTGCGAGATTTCGCGGATCAGTTCTTTGCGGTCGGCGCTCAATACTTCAAATTCTTCGGGAGAGAAGATTTCTTTCATTTTGCACAGATTTTCGAGCAGCCGGTTCTGGTAGGTGACAGCAGTCGGTACGATGTGGTTGATGGCGAGGTCGCCCAATACACGTCCCTCGATTTGTACCTTCATGGTGTATTTTTCCAGTTCCACTTCCAGTCGGCTGTTGAGTTCGGTTTCGTTGAAGATACGTTCGCCGATCAGTACAGATTTCGATTGGTTGTCTACGTAGTGCATCAAGGCTTCCGGCACGTGGCAGATGTTGGTCAGTCCGCGACGGGCGGCTTCCTGTTTCCATTCTTCGGAGTAGCCGTCTCCTTCAAAGCGGATGGCTTCGGAGGCGATGATCGTTTCTTTCAGCAGGCGGAAGATAGCCTCGTCTTTTCCTACCCCTTCTTCCATCAGTTTTTCTACTGATGCGCGGAATTCGTTCAGCTGGTTTGCCATGGCAGCGTTGATGGCGATCATGGCTGCGGCACAGTTGGAGGAAGAGCCGGCGGCACGGAACTCAAAGCGGTTTCCGGTGAAGGCAAAAGGAGAAGTACGGTTACGGTCGGTGGTATCGAGCAGAATTTCCGGGATACGTCCGATTCCCAGTTTCAGCGTTGTCTTTTCTTCCGGTGTCATCTTCTCGTTACCTACCTGACGCACGATTTCGTCGAGTGTTGCTGAGAGTTGTGAGCCCAAGAAGCAGGAAAGGATGGCGGGAGGAGCTTCGTTGGCTCCCAGGCGGTAGCTGTTGCTGGCGCTCATGATGGAGGCGCGAAGTAAATCTTGGTTCTTATATACCATCATCAGTACATTCACCAGGAAGGTGAGGAACAGCATGTTTCCTTTCGGGTTCTTTCCGGGAGCAAACAGGTTGATGCCGGTGTCTGTGCAGAGCGACCAGTTGTTATGTTTGCCTGAGCCGTTTACGCTGCTATAAGGCTTTTCGTGCAGTAGTACGTTGAAATGATGTTTGCGTGCGATACGCTTCATCAGATCCATGACAAGCTGGTTATGGTCGTTTGCCAGGTTACAGTTTTCGAAGATAGGGGCCAGTTCGAACTGGTTGGGAGCTACTTCGTTGTGACGGGTTTTGGCAGGAATACCCAGTTTGTGGCATTCGATTTCGAGTTCCTTCATGAATGCCGTGACCCGTGGAGGAATAGAGCCGAAATAGTGGTCTTCCAGCTGTTGGTCTTTGGCAGAAGAGTGTCCCATTAAAGTACGTCCGGTCAGGCAAAGGTCGGGACGTGCGTTATATAAGGAGGAGTCTACGAGAAAATATTCCTGTTCCCATCCTAAGTTGGTAAATACGCGTGTTACGTTCTTGTCGAATAGCTGGCAGACTTCCGTAGCGGCTTTGTCTACAGCGGCAAGTGCTTTCAGAAGCGGAGTTTTGTAGTCCAGTGCTTCGCCCGTATAAGAGATAAAAATCGTGGGAATACAAAGTGTGGTATCTACCACGAATGCCGGAGAAGAAACGTCCCATGCAGTGTATCCGCGAGCTTCGAAGGTATTACGGATACCGCCGTTAGGGAAAGAAGAGGCATCCGGTTCTTGCTGAATCAGCAGTTTTCCGGAGAATCGTTCGATCACTCCGCCGTCTTCGCCAAACTCGATAAATCCATCATGTTTTTCAGCTGTTCCGTCTGTCAGAGGCTGGAACCAGTGGGTGTAGTGTGTGACGTTGAGCGACTTAGCCCAGCTCTTCATGCCGTTGGCAATCAGGTCGGCTATTTCACGGCTGATCGGTGTACCTTTTTCGATCGCATCGGTAACTGCCTTATAGGCTTCTTTCGGAAGATACTCTTGCATCTTCTTGCGGTCGAATACATGGCTACCATAATAATCTGAGAGTTTGTTGGAAGGGGCACTGACTTCCAACGGCTTCCGGTTGGAAAGTTCTTGTAAAGCGTAAAATCTCATTTTTGACATAAATAGTCCTCTTTTTATCGGTTGATGGCGCAAAATTATATGTTTTTTCTGAAAGTACCCCTATTTTTAAGGGGGTATTTTCAGAAAATAGACTGTTTTCTGAAAGATACCCCCTCTTTGTTGGGTTGGTTTATCTCTGAATCACCTTTTGCTCATCACGGTTTTTTTGATTATGGCCCATTAAGGGATGGTTTTCATTATTTCCTGTTGTTCATTCTCCTTTTTCTGTCGTTCGATTTCTGTAGCCATCTGTTTGACTAAAATTTCTACCTGCATATAATGCTTGTTCATGTTTCTGTATAGTAGCTTCATTGCAGGACTGTCCATAGCCATTTGGGTGAGGAATTGTAAATGCTTTCCCATCGAGGCGTTCATTTGCATACGTGTTTTTTTGTTTAAGTCGTCTTGTAGGGAGTAAGCACCGCATGAGAGCAGGATTTCCGGTATACCATCATCCCAGGCATGCATGGTGAGGTGAGTGAGTGCTCCCACAATTTTTTTCAAGTCTTTTAGAAGAATGTTTAAGAGTTCGAATTCGGTACGGTTTGCGGAGCAGGAATTCGGGTTCAGAAGGAGGGCGAATTTGAGGTAGAAGTCCTTTAATTCTCCGTTAGGAACAACAAATGCATTTTGGGGAGTTTGTGCGATGCTTCCCACCGTTGGTTGAACGGCAACTTGTTCTGTTTCCATAATGATGATTATGAGTATGTGGTAGGCGAAGATTTTCTAAAATAATAAGAGCGGTTCCGCCTTTCCCGTTGCATTTCACCAGAAGGCAGTAGATGCATTAACATTCTACACGGGGGTACGGAACCGCCATATAGAATAAACGTAAACGGACATAAAAATGCCCGCCACGGAAATTGGCAGGTTTACCCGCCTTCTGGTATGAAATGCATTACAAAGGTACTATATTTTTCTTTTTTGGCAAGAATAAAGTGAAAAATAAGAGACAAGTAAGAGTAACTTTAATACAGTGTAGTTCCAAGACTAGTTTCAACCGATGAAACAAAGTGTTTCATACCTTGGAACAAAGTGTTTCAAGCAATGAAACAAAGTGTTTCGTACGGTGAAACAAAGTGTTTTTTCAAGATGCGCAAATATAGTGCAAACCTATTAAAATTCAAATAGTTATAAAACTAATGTTTTAATCGGATGTGGTGAATAAAGCTAAATAGAGCATATTTGGGAGTGAGTTATGTTACTTATCTGTTACCTCTTCCAATTTGCCTACTAATCGGATATAAGGCATTAGTTTTCAATATATTGCATTATTCTTCATAACTTCAAATACCTCAACAGTAATTAAATTTGTAACTAAAAAAGTTGAGTTATGAGAAGTACATTCAGAGTGTTGTTTTACACTAAAAATCAATCGATTAAGAATGGTAAAGTACCTGTAATGGGACGTATTACCATCAACAAGACCACAGCTTGCTTTAGCTGTAAGAAGGAGGTGTCTATTTCTTTATGGGACGCCAAAGCTAATAGGGCTAAAGGGAAATCCGAAGAAGCTAGAATGTTAAACCAGGAACTTGATAATGCCAAAGCCCAAATTGCCAAGCATTACCAATACATATGCGATCATGACAGTTTTGTCACAGCCAAGAAAGTCTATAGCCGCTATGTCGGTTTTAAAGAAGATTCCCACACCCTTATGGAGCTTTTCAGGGAACAGCTTGAGTCATACAAGGAGAAAGTAGGCAAGGAAAAGGCAAAAAGCACCTATCTTGGTTTAGTAGCCGATTATAAGAGCGCATTGCTTTTTTTGAAAGACAAAAAGAATGTTGAGGACATTGCACTTGATGAACTTGACAAAGATTTTATTGAAGACTATTATAATTGGATGTTGGGCACATGCGGCTCGGCCAGTTCTACAGCATTCGGACGTGTTAATACCATGAAATGGCTAATGCATATCGCTCAAGAGAAAGGTTTAATAAAAGTTCATCCCTTCACGGGTTTTGGATGTAAGCCGGGATATAAAAGACGTTCATTTCTCTCTGAAGAAGAACTGCAGAGGCTTATACATGTAGAATTGAGGTATAAACGTCAGCAGGCTATGCGTGACATGCTACTTTTCATGTGCTTCACAGGCCTCGCCTTCGCAGATCTGAAAGCAATTACTTATAAGAATATCCATACAGATTCTGATGGTGGCACATGGCTCATGGGAAACCGTATAAAAACAGGCGTAGCATACGTCGTGAAATTATTACCTATAGCAATTGAACTTGTAGAAAAGTATAAGGGTGATAACAAAAAGAAAGATTCTCCTGATTGCGTTTTCCCCGTCGGTGATTATGAAACCATGAAAAGTAGTTTTAAGGTTTTAGGGAAAAAGTGTGATTGTAATGTAAATATCACCCCTCATATCGGGAGACATACCTTTGCAGTTTTGGCTATATTGAAAGGCATGCCGTTAGAAACTTTGCAAAAAGTATTAGGACACAAATCGATTCTTTCCACACAAGTCTATGCTGAACTGATCAATCCGAAGGTTGGGGAAGATACGGATAGGATGTGCGACAAGATTGGTTCCGTGTATCGCTTGGCCAATTAGAATAAGTATGAAAAAACACCCTTCAGCAAATGTTGAAGGGTGTTTTTCGTATTCAGGCAGGTTGCTTATTTCAAGTAACGCCTGAAATCTTTATAGTTCTTTTTTAGTACCTCGTATAGCCCGCTTTCCGGATAGAGCAGTTTACCCCCGACAGAGGTAATTGAGGTATAAGGTATTGCCTTTTCATCCCGTAGTGTTTGTAATGTACGCTTGGAAACATGAAGCATCCGGCATACCTCATCTCCACTCAGATAATGTTCGTCTGCAATCGTCGGACGTATCCGTGCCGCAGCAGCCTCCAGATTTTTTCCTGTCCGTTTGATCCATCCGGTAAGTTCCTTGAACTCTTCCGAATCTTTAGTGATAATGTCTGCCATACTCTTTATTTTCTTTTTTTGATTAGTCCTTCCTCCAGAATTTGCTGGATGTCCACTTCTTTATAAAAGAATTTTCCACCGATATTAGAATAAGGAATCAGCCCGTTATCCCGGTAAGTCTGCAGTGCCCTTTTGGAAATATTGAGAGCCAGGCACACATCCTGCGCATCCAGTCACTTGTCCGGTGTTACGGGGGCTATTTTCTTTTGAAAGTCCATCATTTGCACGGACAGCATACTTAGTTGTTTCTTCAAGTCCTGATAAGCACTTGTTTCGATAATTGTCAGTTCCATGATTTGTAAGTATTCGATAAACTCCCTCGTATAATGGGTAACGTATGTTCATAATATCGTTTATTCATTTTATCGTTCTATGATTTATTGTTACATCAATTCAACCAAAAGATGTGCAGGGTTCTATAGAAGTTGATATTTTTCCTACTAATGGAGCGGATAAAAGGGAGTTTCCCCCCTTTTCCCTTATTTTCCTGTGATAAA
>CDZY01026847.1_pt1 | contig 9393 bp, 7 predicted proteins | sample 557671 | NCBI WGS metagenome assembly CDZY01 (sample SAMEA3182091, study PRJEB8094) | gut metagenome | biome: human; feature: gut; material: Stool; isolation source: human stools | place: Canada | collected 2013-03-11
GGGCAAAAGCCCCTCGCACTCTGCGACCGCTGCCCCTGCTTCGGTTCGCTGCATCCGCCACTGGCGGCGCTCACCTTTGCAGCATCCAGTATTATCTGCGCTTTTGGCTTGGCATCTGCCGCACCTCGCTCGCCGTATCGGCACTTAGAATTATGCGGTATTGCCCAAGAAAATGACGGATACTTCGCAAACACAAGCAGGATTTAAGGCTTTTTAATGTAAAATTCGGCTGTGTTTGTAGAAATAGACGATATTTTCGAATTTTCAGATACACCCTAACACAAAACAGGGCGGTTCACACAGAGCCGCCCCTTTTTTGTTCTAATAAAAAACGGGCTGCTGCCCCCCCACTGCAAGCGGCAGCACTCGGAACATAAAAAAGGAGGAAAGCATGACCTGTACCCACTACAACTTCCCCGTGCCGGAAGAAAAAATGGTGCGTGTAATTACCGATACCGACCTTTGCAACGAAGCGGACGATCCGTTTGCTGTTGTGCAGGCACTGTTGAGCCCCAAGTTTGATAATGTCGGCGTGGTGGCCGCCCACTTTGGCACCCGCGACCCCAACGGAATGCAGAAAAGCTGGCAGGGTCTGAAAGACTTGACGGTCCTGATGCAGCTGACGGTTCCGGTGCTGCACGGTGCGCCCCACGCTTTGCCGGATGCCGCTACCCCGGTGCCCAGCGAAGGTGCGAAGCTGATCATCCGTGAAGCGATGAAAGAGGATACCCGCCCGCTGTTTGTGCTGCTGCTTGGCCCACTGACCGATTTGGCCAGCGCCTATTTGCAGGAACCCCGCATTGCGGGCCGGCTGACCGCAATCTGGATCGGCGGCGCACCGTACCCTGTGGGCGGGCCGGAGTTCAACCTGGGCAATGATGTCAACGCCGTCAACGTGGTGTTTGGCAGCACCATGCCGGTGTGGCAGGTGCCCAAAAATGTGTACGAGATGATGCCGGTCAGTATGGCGGAACTGGAATACCGTGTGCGCCCCCAGGGAGCCGTGGGCCGCTACCTGTTTGACCAGCTGGTGGCTTACAGCCAAACGCCGGAATCCCGCGCCAGCGCGTTCCGCACGGGCGAAAGCTGGGTTTTGGGCGATAACCCCGCCCCCGGCCTGCTGCTGTATGAACACCGCTTCCAGTTTGACTGGGTGCCCGCGCCCTATGTAACGGCGGACCAGACTTATGCCGCCATCGGCCGCAATCGGCCCATCCGGGTGTATAAGGGGATCGACAGCCGTCTGATCCTGGATGATCTGTACGCCAAGCTGGCGTTGTTTGCCCAGTATATGGCGCAAAAGGGGGAGTGAACCATGCTGACTGTGACCGGCCTCTGGTTTGACCATGAGCGGACCCCCGTTGGGCTGGACCATACCCCCGTGTTCGGCTGGCAGCTGGAAGGGAACTGCCGGAACATCCGCCAGACGCAGTACCGCCTGCAAGTTGCCCTGACCCCGGATTTTGCCGTGTTGCTGTACGATGAAACCTGTGAAACCGGAAACTCCACCGCGGTGCACGCGGCGGGCCTGACGCTGCAATCGCTGCAAAAATATTACGCCCGTGTGCAGGTTTGGGCCGATACCGCTGCTGGCCCCCAGCAGACCCTGTGGAGCGAACCGGCGGTGTTCATCACCGCCCTGCTGGACCCGGCAGCCGAGTGGAAAGCCGAGTTTGTGAGCGCGGAATCCCCCGAAACCTGCAGGGAATCCTCCGCCGGTACAATGGTGCGCGCGGCGTTCACCGTAAAGCCGGGGCTGCGGGCCGCGTATGCCTGCACCACAGCGCTGGGGCTGTATAATGTTTATCTCAACGGCCAAAAGGTCAGCACCGATGAGATGACCCCCGGCTGGACAAGCTATAACCGCCGCCTGCTCTACCAGACCTATGAGGTCACTGCCATGCTGCACCCCGGCCTCAACATGGCCGGGGCAATGCTGGGGGCCGGGTGGTACAAGGGTGTGATGGGCCTGACCCGCTCCCGCAACAACTATGGCGATACCACCGCCTTTGCCATGCAGTTGACCCTTGTGTATGCCGATGGCACCCGTGAAACCGTGAACACCGGCCCAGCATGGCAGGGAACGAAGGCACCCGTGATATTCTCAGAGATTTACCACGGAGAAGCATACGATGCCGCGCTGGAACTGCCCCACTGGGCCGAATGCGAAACGCCGGAAAACACCCCCGCAGGCCGCTGGCACGCCGTGCACACCGTGCCGTACCCTGCCGCCAAACTGGCCGCCCAGGCCGCAGGCAAGGTATGCGTGCAGCAGCGCATCCCGGCGCAGCGGGTGTTTACCGCGCCGGATGGCAGCACAGTGGTGGATTTTGGCCAGAACATGGCGGGCCGGGTGGAAATTACCGTGCAGGGTACAGCCGGGCAGGCGGCTGAACTGCGCTGCTTTGAGGAGCTGGACGCCGATGGCAACCCCTACCTGGCCAACCTGCGCAAAGCCCGCACCACCATGCAATATACCTTTGCCCGCAGCCAAACGGTGACCTGGCAGCCGCAGTTTACCTATATGGGATTCCGCTATGCGCTGGTGGTGCAGTGGCCGGGAAAACCGGAACCGGCCAATTTTACCGCCTGCGTGCTGCACAGCGCCATGCAGCCGGCGGGGGAGTTTACCTGTTCCGAACCGCTGGTGAACCAGTTGAACCATAACATTTTGTGGGGGCTGAAAAGCAACTTTTTGGATGTGCCCACCGATTGCCCCCAACGCGATGAACGCCTTGGCTGGACCGGCGATGCACAGATTTTTTGCGAGACCGCCTGCTGGCTGGCCGATACCTGGACTTTTTACAGCAAGTGGCTGAAAGACCTTGCCGTGGACCAGCTGCCGGACGGCGGCGTGGCCAATGTGGTGCCCAATATTGAGGAAACCCACACCGAGGCCAACTGGCTGATGAAAAACTGCCCATATGGCGCTTCCGGCTGGGGCGATGCCGCGACTGTGATCCCCTGGGTGCTGTACCAGATGTATGGCGACGATACCATTCTGCGCAGCCAGTACCCCAGCATGAAGCGCTGGGTGGATTTTATGCGCGCCAACACCCAAAACGGTCTGTTTGATTTCAAGATGCAGCTGGGCGACTGGGTGGCGCTGGACGCCGAACCGGGCAGTTATTTTGGCGCAACCCCCACGGCGCTGACCAGCCAGGCGTACTATGCGCTTTCGGCCCAGCTGCTGGCGCTGGCGGCGGAGGTACTGGGCAACCGGCAGGATGCAGAGCTTTACGCGGGGGTTCACCGCCAGGCAGCCCAAGATTTTGCCGCAAACTTTTTTACTCTGGATGGTGCAATGACCGCCCAGACCCAGACAGCCCATATTCTGGCCCTGCGCTTTGGCCTGACCCCGCAAAAGTGGAAGCAGAAAACGATCCAGCGCCTGCTGGAACTGTTGCAACAACAAAACGGGCATTTGGTTACCGGCTTTTTGGGCACACCGTATTTCTGCGCGGCGCTCAGCCAGAATGGCTGCTGGCAGCAGGCGTATGACCTGATGTTGAAAAAAGATTACCCCGGCTGGCTGTATCAGGTGCTGCAGGGGGCCACCACTGTGTGGGAACACTGGGATGGCCGCCGCCCGGACGGCACGATGTGGTCCGCGGGGATGAACTCTTTCAACCATTACGCATACGGCGCGGTGGGGGCATGGCTGTACGGCGAGTGCGCCGGTATTGGCCAGCAGCCGGGCACGGCAGGTTTTTGCGCCGCACGGCTGGCCCCGCGCCCCGGTGGCGGGCTGCGCTGGGCCCAGGCCTGGCACCAGACCCCCTTTGGCCGCTATGCCCTGCAGTGGCAAGTTGATGACGGGAAAATCACCGTTACGGCGGCAATTCCACCCAATGCAGCGGCAAAAATCTGCCTGGAACCCGGTGCCAAGCTGCTGGAAACGGACGGCCTGACCTTTGCGGAACAAAACGGATGCCCTACCGCCCAAGTGGGCTCCGGCCAGTATCGGGTCAGCTATACGATGGAGCAGTAATTGAACCAAAGCGTTCCTTTATGGTACAATAGCCCCAAAGAAATACAACGATTACCCGCGGGAATAGAAAAAGTACTGCAGGCGAAAGGGGAAAGGGAAACATGCAAATCAAATCTGTTGCTGTTCTGGGGGCCGGTGCAGTCGGCTCTTATATCATCTGGGGACTCAGCTCCCGCAAGGATATTCGTCTTGCTGTAATTGCCGAAGGCCCGCGTGCCGAACGGCTGAAACAACAGGGAATCACCATCAACGGCACCACCTACCGCCCGCAGGTTTGGACCCCGCAGGAAGCAAACGGCGTGGATCTATTGGTGGTTGCGCTGAAATACGGTGCGCTGCCCGGTGCACTGGACAGCATTGCCGCCGCCGTTGGCCCCAACACCACCGTGATGAGCCTGATGAACGGTGTGGACAGTGAGGAAATCATCGCCGCCAAAATTGGTGCGGAACATGTTCTGCCCTCCCTCATCAAGGTGGCCTCCCACAAGGAAGCCGACGGCTACCACTTCAACCCCGAAACCACCATCGGCATTATCTATGGCGAGCTTGCCGCACCGCTGAAAAGCGAGCGCGTGCAGGCGATGGAAGCATTGCTTGCCGGTACGGGCATTCATTCCCGCGTTACCCCGTATATTAAGGAAGAAATCTGGAGCAAGTTCCGCCTGAATGTCTGCAACAATCTGCCGCAGGCCATTTTGGGCGCGGGCGTTGGCTGTTACCAGAGCAGTGCCCACATGAAAGCCATCAGCGATGGTTTGTGCCATGAGCTGGAGGTCATTGCCGTGGCAAAGGGCATTGATTTGAGCAAGGTGGATGCAAGTTCCCGCCATGGCAGCCTGGTCCCACCTGCAACGCGCTATTCCACGTTACAGGATCTGGATGCCGGGCGGCACACCGAAATTGACATGTTCTCCGGTGCGCTGATGCGGATGGGGCAGGAACTTGGCATTCCCACGCCGTATAACGAGTATACCTATCACATGATCAAGGCACTGGAAGAAAAGAACGATGGCCTGTTTGATTATGCGGCCAAGGCAAGCAATTTGACCTGCGCCAAATAGGCGGGCGAGAGGGAAAAGTATAAAAGCGTTCTACCGGATGCGCCAAGGCCAGTGCGATTTGCTGCTGACCTGCTGCACGGTAATTTTGCGCTTTGAGGATGGGCGCATCAAAGCCCAGTACCCTATGGATGCAGCCGGGGCAGAAAAGGTGAAACACTTTTTTACCGCAAAACCGGACGCACAGGAAGAAAAAGAATTAACAACGACAAAAATAACAATAATACGCGAATAAAAACGCCAGAGCAGCAACCCTTACCGGGTGCTGCTCTGGCGTTCTTGCTTGCTGTTCCGTCTGCCTTTATAGGGTTAAAAAGGCAGGGGATTACTTTTTAATCTTGATCAGCTGGGCGTTCAGGCTGGGCAGGAATTTATCCCCCAGCAGGTCGGTGGAGATCATGCCGCTCATGTGTTCGGGGCTCATGCCGCTCATCATGCTCCACATCCCTTGGCCGGGTTTCAGGTCAAAGTTGGTGACCAGCTTTACGGCCTTGGCAACAATGGCAAAAGCTTCCTCGTTCTTGGCCAACTCTGCCATAGAGTCCTTGATAGTATAGTACCCTTCGGGGAATTCCATCGGGGATTCCAGATCCAGGCTGCCCATCTGCTTAAACCAGTTGGCAACGCCCTCCTGGCGCTCATTGAACTCCGGCAGGGTGTAGCAGGCGGGCTCTTTCTCTACCTTTTCCAGCGTGATGGAATCCTTGGCGGAACCGGCCACGGCCAGCAGGGTGTTAAAGCCCTCGGCCAGCGCCACGGTAAAGTGGAACACGCGGTGGGCCTGCTGGGTGCCAACTTCCTTGCCGTTCAGGTACAGGGTCACGCAGTCCTGATTGGAGTAAACCTTGACTTCGGTGGTTTCCCCGGCGCGCTGGGCATAGCGGCGGCCGTTGATGTGCACCATCGGGTCCTTGGTCCAGTATGCCTGGTACAGGTAGAAGCTGTCCTTGCGGGTTTTGCGGTCAATGGTAACAAGGCCCTTATTGTTGCGGCCTGCCACGCCGCCCTCGTTGCGGGCTGCGCAGCCAAAGTCGAACATGTTCCATACATGGCTGGCCCAGATCCAGGGGCGATCCTCAAAGGCCTGTGCCATATATTCATGGTATACGGCCTGGTATTCCTCGGTATAATCCTTGCACTGGGGGGTGCTGCTGTGCCAGTTGATGATGCCTTCGCAGCCGTATTCCGAAACGCCAAGGCAGATATCGGGGTGCTCGGCGTGGAACTTGTCCAGCCAGGGACCATTGTCCTCAATCTTGCCGCCATACCAACCAAAGTAGTGGTTGTAGCTTTCCAGGTCGGTGATGTGGTGCATGGGGCCGTCGGTCGGGGTGTGCGAAACATGGGCAATGGTGGTGGAACGGGTGGGATCCAGCTCCTTACACAGCTTCTGCAGGTCGTGGTGGCGTTCCACCAGCTCCTGGCTGATGCCGCCAATCAAAATTTCGTTGGAAATGCCCCAGAACATGATGGACGGGTGGTTGTAGTTCTGGACGATCAGCTCGGTCATCTCGCGGCGGCAGTGTGCGTGGGCATCCTCGCCGGGTTTAAACACGCTGATGAACGGAATCTCGGCCCAAACGGCAAAACCGATGGAGTCGCAGGCATTATAGAAATCCTGACTGTGCTGGTAGTGGGCCAGACGAATGGTGTTGGCACCGACTTCCTTGATCATCTGGGCATCTTCGTAATGGTCGTCAATGCTCAGAGCGTTGCCTTTGTACAAGCGGTCCTGATGGCGGGAAACACCGCGCAGCGGGGTGGGCACGCCATTGATGGAAAAGCCGCCGTCCGGGGTGACGGTGTAGCTGCGCACACCAACATTGACGTACAGATCGTCATAGGATTCATTGCGGCGCTGCAGGCGGGCAATTACGGTGTACAGGTTGGGCTCGTCCATGCTCCACAGCTCAGCATCAGGCACATACAGGGTAACGGCGGTGTTATCAGCCGGGCGGGTGGCGGAAGCAACCTCAAATCCATAGGGATCTTCAATGCTGTACTGCACGGTAAAGTTTTTGTCCGGGTTGGTCACATAGCTTTTGATTTCGAACGTGGCGCCGCCGTCCGCTGCCGGTTTGGGGGTAACTTTAATGCCGGGGCCGCCGAAATAATCCAGGTCAAAGTGGGTGTTGGGCACGCTGATCAGGTTGACGCCGCGGTACAAGCCGCCATAGAACGTGAAGTCGGCGGAAGAGGGATACATGGACGGCGTATCTTCGTTGCTGACTTCAATGGTCAGCTCGTTCTCGCCGTCATGGCACAAATCCGTCACATCAGCGCGGAAAATGGAGTAACCACCCTCGTGGGTGATGGCAACCGTTCCGTTGACCTTGACGGTAGCGGAAAGGGCTGCGGCCAGAACTTCAATATAGGTGCGGCCGCCGGCCAAAGGCTGCTTGGGCGCAGTAAAGGTGCGGGTGTAAACACCGGTGGTGCGCAGATAGCTGCCGTTGCCGTCCATGCCATCCACCGCGTTCCAGGTGTGGGGCAGGGTAACCGCCTCAGCCGGGCGCTCGCCCTTGGGGAAGGTCAGGGTCCAGTTTTCGTTCAGGGAAATTACGTTACGCATGGCAAATCTCCTGTCTTGTTGTGGTTTGTGGTGCGGAATGTTATTTTATGATAGGTTTATTGTACCACAGCGTCCGACAGGATTTTAGAAAGTTTTTATGATGAAATAGTAGAATTTTCAGTAGAATGATTTGTAAAATGCAGGACTGAATAAAAACTGCTTGCAGTGCTTGCAGCAGTTCTTTTATGGTACTTGATGATAAAAGGTTGCCGCCTGCATTTTTCGATAGCGCACCAATTTTTGTGATGTCGTTTCTGACGATTTGGAGCGACATAACATAAGGAATCTCCCTGTTCTATTGTCGATCCAAAACGATTTTCCTCAGTCTCTCCAAATCGTCCTCATCCGGATGGGAGAGGGCACGGTCAAAGTTCTCAATCAGAGCGTCAATGTTTGCCGGATGCTCCGGCTGTGTCTTCATTTTCATATAACGATCCCGTACCGACTGCGGCATTTTGCCCTGGCACATATACTCTCCGAACACGGAGTTGCTTGGGCCAACAGACTGCTTAACATGCTCAAGGATCTTCTGAAAATATGCCTCGCTGCCGCCAAAGCCCGCCGTCCCGAATAGAAAAACCTTTTTGTCTCTCAGCTTTGACAGCAGTTCCAAGGTTGCACTGTCCGCGTTGCCCTTATCCGTCCAGAACCCGATATAGAGTATTTCGGAGTGCAGTTCTTCCGCTTTCGGCGCACCGAAATAGTCACAGTCTTCTGCCGGAAGCACCGCGCGAATTGTATCAGCAAGTTTTTTTGTGTTGCCGGTCAAGCTGCTGAATATGATCGAATATTTTTCCTTATCCATAGTAAAAGCCTCCTGTCTAATCAAATCGGCATCGGTGTCCGGGCAATCAGAATGACCGCCAGAATCGCGCCCACAAACGCTGTAGCACCGATGACAGCCAACACCTTTTTGTTGGTTTTCTTCTTCGCTGCTTTGCAGATCAGAGCGGCGCAAGCTACGCAGACAGCCGCAGCAATAAGCGCAATGCCAAGTGTTTCCCATAACCACGACAATTCATTGATCCAGTTCATAACATCACCTGTCTTTCTCCATTCTCTTCCGGATGCGCTTAGTCCATTAAGCCGTATTTCTTATAGGTGTTCAGCAGCTGCTTATAAAAGAGCCGATTGCCGAAAAACTGCCGATATGTCGCGGATTTCTCTCAACCTTCGGCTTTGAGGCGTTCCATCTCATCCGCCTCGTAAGAGGCTTGTGCCTTGAGATCATTGAGCATCTTTTCAAATCCGCGATTTTTCTGTAAGCGTCTTTGGTGCGCGGAAAGGAAATGCCGTTCTCGTACCGGGTAATCATACGTCTGTTGATCCCCAGTGCATCGGCTACTTCCTGCTGGGTCAGCTTCCGCTTCTCCCGTTCAGCCTTGAATTTCTCTCTAAACGTCATTTTGGTGATCACTCCTGTCCGCAAAAAGCTTGCGCCATCAAATTGCGCAAGTCTATGGCGAAGGCATTTGAGGTGCGTATAGGCAACACCGCACAATTCCCGCCTTGCGGCTTAAGCACCGCTCCGGCGGCTGCGGCACGGCATCTGCGTTGCCAAAATGCTCGATAAGACATCCAGTATTATCTGCGCTTTTGGCTTGGCATCTGCCGCACCTCGCTCGCCGTATCGGAACTTAGAATTATGCGGTATTGCCTATAATAATGACTGAGCAATCCAACTGCTCATAGCATATCCTGAATGGCTCATCCCGTCAAGAAACATGGGGAGTCGTACACGAAAAAGTTACATCTTTTGAGCAGTTCAAATG
>CDZY01041789.1_pt1 | contig 9320 bp, 10 predicted proteins | sample 557671 | NCBI WGS metagenome assembly CDZY01 (sample SAMEA3182091, study PRJEB8094) | gut metagenome | biome: human; feature: gut; material: Stool; isolation source: human stools | place: Canada | collected 2013-03-11
GAAGATCAAGGTCATCAAGGTCGTCCGCGAGCTCACCGGTCTGGGTCTTGCCGAGGCCAAGGGCTTTGTCGAGTCCGCTCCCAAGGCCGTCAAGGAAGGCATCTCCAAGGACGATGCCGAGGCCCTCAAGAAGCAGCTCGAGGAAGCCGGCGCGAAGGTCGAGATCAAGTAATTTCACCCAACCGTTTGAAAAAAGCAGCAGCTCGCAGGAGCTGCTGCTTTTTTAGCACGGGCTTGCGTTTCGGCTGATCTCGTGTTAAAATCGCTTTGTTCGCCCGCGCCGCGGGCGTCTTTTTGACCAAATCGGAGGAATGTGTATGGACCGTCAAAGAAAAGCCGACATGATGCTGGTGCTGGCGACCGGCTTTTGGGGCATTTCCAACTGCCTGATCGCCATTTGCCTGCGCGATATGCAGCCGGTGACGCTCAACGCCTTCCGCTTTCTCTCGGCCTTCGCCGTGCTCGGCGCGGTGTTTCACAAGCGGGTGCTCCGCGCGAGCCGCGAAACATGGAGGTACAGCGTTCTCGTCGGGCTGTCGCTCGTGGCGATCTACCTCGGCGCGACCTACGGCGTTTTGTATACCAGCGTATCCAACGCGGGCTTCATCGGCGCGATGACCGTTCTCTTTACCCCGTTCTTTGAGTTCGTCGTTTACCGAAAGCGACCGGACCGCAAGCTCGGCTTTGCCTTGGCGGTGTGCATGGCAGGCATGGCGCTCCTGACGCTCAACGAGGCGCTGCGCCCCGCGCCGGGCGACATTATCTGCCTGCTCGTGCCGACCTTCTACGCCGCGGATCTGATGGTGACGGAGAAGGCGGTTGCCAAGCCGGAGGTCGACCCCATCGCCCTCGGCGTGCTGCAGACGGCGGTGGCGGGCGTGGTGATGCTCGGGCTGTCCCTCCTTCTTGAGACGCCGAGCCTGCCCGGCTCGCCCAGGGTCTGGGCGGCGGCGCTGTTCCTCGGCGTGTTTTGCTCGGGCATCTGCTTTGTCATCCAGAGCGTCGAGCAGCAGTTCACCACGGCGAGCCACGCGAGCCTGATCTTCACGCTCGAGCCGGTATTCTCCGCCGTGTTCGCCTATTTCCTGCTCAGCGAGCGCCTGACGGTGCGCGGCTATCTCGGCGCGGCGCTGATGCTCGTGAGCCTGCTCATCATGGAGCTGGATGTGCCGGCTCTGCTGAAAAAGGATGAAAAAGCGCCGTAAAACGGCCCTTGCCACGTTTGGTTGCGGAAATTCCAGCGTGGGATGGTGGCACTTCGGACGAAAATTTGCTACGCTCGGGCCATCAAAACCGATGGAGGAACACGATATGACATTAGGAGAAAAGCTGCAGACGCTGCGCCGCTCCCGCGGCCTGTCGCAGGAGCAGCTGGCCGAAATACTTGAGGTGTCGCGCCAGGCGGTCAGCAAGTGGGAAAACGGCGACTCCGCGCCGGACCTCGACAGGCTCCGCGCGATCTGTACTTACTTCGGCGTGACGACCGACTATCTCATCTGGGATGAGCCGGAGGATGCGCCGCGGGGCGCAGAGGAAGCGCGCTCCCGGGAGACGCAGAAGAAGCCGCTGCGGGAGACGGTGCGGGAGCACAGCGAATGGGCGGGCTACGCGGTCGCCATCCTCGGCGCGGCGATGCTTTTGCGCGCGCTGCCGGGCATGATCCTGCAGATGCTCCTGCTTGGAAGCAATATTGCGCCGGGCGCGGCAACGAATGGGCCGGCGCTGTTGGGGCTTTTGTCGATGTATCTGCCGTACCTCGCGGTCTACGCGCTCGCCATTGCCGGCGGGCTGCTGCTGGCTCGCTGGCTGAAAAAGAGAAAGGAAGCACATGACGACCTTTGAGAGAGTTTACGCCGCGGTGCGGCTCATTCCACGCGGCAGCGTTGCGACCTACGGGCAGATCGCCCGCGCCATCGGCAACCCGCGGCTCGCGCGCGTGGTGGGCTATGCGCTGCACGTCAACCCCGAGCCGGGGGTGATTCCTTGTCACCGTGTCGTCAGGCGCGACGGCGCGGTGTCGCCCGCATTCGCCTTCGGCGGCTCGAACCGACAGGTGGAGCTGCTTAAAAACGAGGGCGTGGAGTTTACGGACGAGAGCCATGTGGATATGGCGCGCTTCTGCGTGCGGGCGCTGCCGTACATCGCGGAATAGAAAAACACCCTGCTTTTACGGATAAAATGGGGCCTGCAACCGTCAGTTGCTAAATTATAAAGCCCGCTTGGTGGACTTTTCCGCAGCTTTTCGCTATTCTGGAGCCATCAAAGCAAAGGAGAACGCCCATGACACTCGGACAAAACATCGCGCGGCTGCGCGCGCAGAAGAACCTATCGCAGGGCGACCTCGCCGACGCGCTGGAGGTCAGCCGCCAGTCGGTGAGCAAGTGGGAGACGGACGCCAGCATTCCGGAGTTGGATAAGCTCCTGCGGCTCGCGGAGCTGTTCGGCGTGATGCTCGACGAGCTGGTGAAAGGAGAGAGCGCACAGCCGGAGGCTGCGCGCGGCGAAGTGCCGGACAAGGAGAGCGCGGGAGCGTACACCGCCGCCGCGCCTGCGGCGCGGCGGGAGACACGGCAGATCGTCGGCACGATCCTGCTGTGCTTCGGCGCGCTGATCGGGATACTCATCATGCTCTTCGCCGGAACGCTCGCCGGCTTTATACTGGCGCTGCCGCTGTTTGTCTGCGGGATCATCTGCCTGACGGTGAGGCAGCGCACGGGGCTTTGGTGCGCGTGGGCGCTATATGTGTGTTTTGCGCTGTATATGCGCTTTGCCGCAGGTGTTGTCGCCGGAAATATCTTCCAGACATTTTCACGTCTGTTCCGGTTGAATCCAATGCGCCTTGCGATGAGCTGGTCAGTCGCACTGGCACTGCTCGCGCTGGTCGCCTGCACGCTGCGCTCCTACCGCACGCTGACGCTTCGCTGGGAGAGAAGGAGCATTGCGCTGCTCACCGCCGGCTGGCTCGCGCAGCTCGGCATCCGTCAGGCGCTTGCACTTTGGGTGCGGTACATCGTGAATGCAGGACACGGCGACCTAACGGGCTACACTTGGAAGCTCGCGCTGAGCGGTACGCTCGATTCGCTCAATAACCTTGCCCTCGTCGTGCTCCTCGTCCTCACCGCAGCGCTCTGGCGCGGCTGGCGGCAGAGCCGAAGCAAAACAAAATAAGAAAACCCCGCCTGTCGCCAGGCGGGGTTCCTTTACAGCTATTCACATAAAGGTGCAAAGCAAAATCGGGAAGAATACGGCGGGGACATAGTTCATCACCTTGATCTTCGTCATGCCGAGCATATTGAAGCTCAGACCGATGATGAGCAGCGAGCCGACGCACTTCATCTCCGCGATGACCACGTCGCTGAGAAACGGCGCGATGAACGACGCGCAGAGCGTGATGAGCCCCTGATAGAGAAACACCGCAACGCCCGAGAGCGCGACGCCCGCGCCCATGGTCGAGCCGTAGACGATGGAGGTGATGCCGTCGAGCGTGGACTTGGCGTAGAGCGTCGTGTGGTCGCCGGTGAGGCCGGAGTCCAGCGCGCCCATGATGGCCATGGCGCCCACGCAGAAGAGGAGCGAGGCGTTCACAAAGCCCTCGGAGATGGAGGTCTTGGACTGCTTTTTCGCAAAGCGGCGCTCCACCCAGTCGCCGAGCGCGTGGATGCGCCCGTCGAGGTCGAGCAGCTCGCCGAGGATGACGCCGAGCACCATGGAGAGGATGGCGACGAGTGTATCGCTGCCCGCGAGCACGCCGTCGAGACCAATGTAGAACACGCATAGGGCGATGCCCTTTTCAATGGCGGAGTTGAAGCGCTCGGGGATGAAGCGCCCGAGCGTCACGCCGACGAAGCAGCCGGCGAAGATGGCGAGCATATTGACAAGGCTTCCGAGCAGCATCATTTGACCTCCTCCTTTGCGCGGCGCGCGAGGTCGAGCACGGCTTCGCCGCCCATCATCAGTCCGCCGCAGCCGGGGACCCAGGTGAGGCTTGCCGGTACGCTGCGCCGCCCGGGCGGGGGCGCTTCCTTCTGCTCCGTCGCGGCGGGCAGCTCGGGGGAGAAGAGCACGCGCGTGTGCAGGATGCCGCGCGCCTTGAGCTCCTTTCGCATCACGCGCGCGAGCGGGCAGCCGTAGGTCTTGGAGATGTCCGTGATCTGAAGCTGCGAGGGGTCGAGCTTGTTGCCCGTGCCGAGCGCGGAGAGAATGGGGATGCCGCGTGCAAGCGCGGTCTCGATCAGGTCGAGCTTGCAGGAGACAAGGTCGATGCAGTCGAGGATGTAGTCGTATTTCGCGTCGAAGAAGCGCTCACGGCCCGCGGCCTCGTAGCGTCCCACGATGGGGTGGAGGACGACCGCGGGGTTGATGTCGCGGCAGCGCGCGGCGATGGCCTCCGCCTTGCTCTGCCCAAGCGTGGAGTGCAGCGCCTCGAGCTGGCGGTTGAGGTTCGTCAGCGCCACGGTGTCGTCGTCGATGAGCGTCAGCTCGCCCACGCCCGAGCGCACCAGCGTCTCGACCGCGTAGCTGCCCACGCCGCCGAGACCGAACACGGCGACGTGGCTGCGGTGCAGAGCGTCCATGCCGTCCGCGCCGAGCACCATTTCGGTGCGTAAGAATTGATTTTCCATAGGTATTCCTCTTGAAAAAGCAGGGACCGGCAGCCTCGCCGGTCCCTGCCGCGTTGCGGATGTGCTCAGCCGACGTACTCGATGGCGTCGAGCTGCTCGGCGGTCACGCCGTCGGTGATGGCGTCATACCAGTCGTTCACGGCGCTGCTTTTGAGCGTGTTGGTGGCCTTGTACTCCCAGTAGGGAAGCTCATTCGTTTCCACGAAGTACATCACATGGAAGCCGTATTCGCTCTCGACGATGCCCGTGTCGCCGCTCTGACGGCTGGGATCGAAGCTCCAATCCTCAAAGGGCTGGACATACGCGCCCTTGCGCATATTGCTCACAAGGCCGCCGTTGGAGGCGGTGCCGCTGTCGGTGGACTTGGTGGAGGCGAGGGCGGCGAAATCGCTCTCGGTGGCGTCGCCGGCCTTGAAGTCGGCAAGGATCTCCTCTGCGGTCGCCTCGTCCTTAACGAGGATGTGGCGGACGGTGACGGGGTGATAGTCGTCGCGGCTGCGGGAGTGGAAGAGAACGGCGACATAGCCGCTCGACTGCTCGGCGACCGTGGTATCGCCCTCCGCGCGGTCGGCGGCGAACGCCCAGGTGAGCATATCGCTCGTCACGCTGCGGTCGGCGTGCGCGAGGTGCGTATAGGTGCCGTCGCCGGCGCTTTCCTCAAAGCTCCTGCCCTCCGCGTAGGCGGCGAGGACGGCCTCGGCCTTCGCCTTGGCTTCCTCCATCGCAGCGGACTTCTCCGCGTCGGTGGCGTCGCTCGAAAGGCCGGTCGTGAAGGAGACGTACTCGATGTCCACGCTGCAATAGGCGTCGGGATCCTCGTCATAGGCAGCCTGCAGGTCGGCGGCGGAGTAGGTCAGGCTGTCGGAATAGCTCTGCTGGTAGGCGCTCGCGAGTGCATCGCGGCGGACGCAGCGGGCAAAGGCCTCCTCGGTCATGTACTTGCCGAACATCGCGGTGAGATACTGCGCGCGGGTCGCGCCGCTGTAGGAGGCATAGAGGTCGACCATGGAGAGATTGCTCTGCTCGGCGGAGTCCATCTGCTCGGCGCCGTCAAAGCCGGCAGCCTCGGCAGCGTGGGCGACGGCAACGCTCTCCTTCATGTAGTCCAGCGCGGACTCCAGAAAGTAGTCGTGCCAGGTCTTACCCTCGGTGTACTGCTGCTCGCGGGCGCTCTTGCTGCTGTCGAAGCCGAAGGAGCTGCCGTTGTTGGCGAAGGTGTTGTAAATGCTGCCATAGTAATAAGCCACATCGTTGACGCTGAAGTCCTCGCCGTCGATGGTCACGGCGCTCTCCGCGCCGATGCGGGCAGTCTCCTTGGCCTCGTTGCCCGCCTGGATGCGGCCGGCGGCGAAGAGCACCACGCCGAGCAGCACAAAGGCGACGATGACGGCGGTATAGATGCGGGTGCTGCGGCGGTCCTTCGCCTTTTCGGCGGCCTCGCGGGCCTTGCGGGGATCGACGTAGCCGGATTCGTTCAGCTCCTGACGAGCCTTCTTTTCTCTCGATGCACTCATGGTCAATGGTTTCCTTTCAAATTGCTGTTTGTGATAAAAGTCTACCGCGCAGAGCGCCGGAACGGCGCTGCGAGGTGGGGTGCTTACTTCGTGCCGAAAATGCGGTCGCCCGCGTCACCGAGACCCGGGACGATGTAGCCGTGCTCGTTGAGGTGGTCGTCGAGCGCGCCGGCGTAGATCTCCACATCGGGATAGAGCTTTTGAATGTGCTCAATGCCCTCGGGAGCGGCGACGAGCACCATGAGCTTGATGTGCTTGCAGCCGCGCTTCTTCATCTCGCCGATGGCCTCGGCAGCGCTGCCGCCGGTGGCGAGCATGGGATCGACGATCAGCACGTCGCGCTCGGCCACGTCCTTGGGCATCTTGCAGAAGTAGGGATGGGGCTCGAGCGTTTCTTCATCGCGGTACATGCCGATGTGGCCCACGCGCGCGGAGGGGACCATGCGCAGCACGCCGTCGACCAGACCGAGACCGGCACGGAGGATGGGGACGACCACGAACTTGCGGCCGGCAAGGGTGGGGGCGTCCATCTCGCAGATGGGCGTTTCAATGTGCTTGGTGGTGAGCGGAAGATCGCGGGTCGCCTCGTAGGTGATGAGCATACCGATCTCGCTGACCAGCTCGCGGAAATCCTTGACGCTGGTGTTCTTGTCGCGCATGATCGTCAGCTTGTGCGCCACGAGGGGATGGTCCATGATGTGTACCTTGCTGCCAAATTTCGATTCCATTGCTTCGTCCTCCGTAAACTATATATTTATTTTTGAGTTGCTTCCTGCTGTAATCTTGCGTTGCGCTCGCGCTCGGCCTGCGAAATGCGCAGGTAGACCGGCGCAAGCTCCTGTGCGCTCACCGGCGTGCCGTGCTCCGCGGCGAGGCCGACGCCTACGGCGTTCTGATAGAGCAGCTGCGCGGGAGCCAGCTCGCTCTCTACGCCGAGCTGCGCGAGCCCGTCGCGGCAGAGCCGCCCGCCGTCGCCGAGCACGAGAAGACGGCGCGTTTCGCCGCGCAGCTCCTCCGCCAGCTCAGCGACCGCGATGGCGCGGTCGGGCGTGAGGCGGGTGAGGACGCCGCTTTTCGCTTCAAAGAGCGCGTTGTAGACCTGATTGCGCCGCGCGTCCATCGCGCAGACGAGCAGACCGTCCATGTGGGCGAGATTCTGCGCCATCGCCTCGAGCGTGGAAACGCCGAAGCACGGCTTGTCCGCTGCCCAGGCGAGGCCCTTGACCGCGGCGATGCCGATGCGCAGGCCCGTGAACGAGCCGGGACCGGCGGCCACGGCGATCGCATCCATGTCGCCGAACGTCAGCTCGGCGTTTTTGAGCATGGCGTCCACCATCGGCATCAGCGTGCGCGAGTGGGTGAGGCCGGTGCACTGATAGGCATAGGCCAGCGGCGCGCCGTTTTCGACCACTGCGGTCGAAACGGACTTCGCCGAGGTCTCGAGCGCGAGAATTTTCATAAGCCGTCCACCCCCGTGATGGTGATGACGCGCCAGCCGTCGTGCTGCGCGCTGCGCCGGAAGTCGATGCGCACGGTGGAGCCGTCGAAGGCGTCCTCCGCCCGCTCGCTCCACTCGACGGCGCACACGCCGCCGCGCGCGAGGTAATCCTCCCAGCCGATGTCAAACAGCTCGTCCGACGAGCCGAGGCGGTAGAGGTCAAAGTGGAACAGGGGGATATCCCCCTCGTATTCGTTGACGATGGTGAAGGTGGGACTGGTGACGCGGCCGCGGCAGCCGAGACCACGGGCAAGCCCGCGGGTGAAGGCGGTCTTTCCCATGCCGAGCTCGCCGGTGTAGGCGATGACGGTCCCGCGCGGCAGTTTGCGGGCGACCTGCTCGCCGAGCTGCTCGGTCTCCTGCTCACTGTGTGAAAGATGCTCCACGGCAAATGCCCCCTTTCGACCCATTCTAAAGATACAGTATAGCACACCGCCGCGCGATGCGCAATTCCTTTTTGCGTGAACAGAGTGTAAACAGTGAAAGAAAGAAAAACGCGCGGTTTACAGACGGGCGGAATCGTGCTATACTGATACATCATTCCGAGAATTTTCGGCAGAGGAGGGAAGAACCGATGGGACGAGTGCGGGAAACGCTGCATGACGCGCTGCGCCAGACCGACGCGGTGCTGCTCGCGCTGTGCGTGGCCTCGACGCTCTATGGCATGGTGCTTATCGCCAGCGCGACAAGCTTTCGCGGCACGCTCAAGTACGTTGCCGTGCAGGGCCTCGGCCTGCTCATCGGGCTGGTGCTCTACTTTTTCCTCTCGAGCATCGACGTATTCGCGCTGGCGAAGCAATGGAAGTGGCTGCTGGGCTTCAACGTCGGCTTTCTCCTGCTGCTGCTCACGCCCTTCGGCCAGTCGAGCGGCGGCAACCGCGCGTGGCTCGGCGTGAACAGCATCGGCAAAAAGCTCGGCGTCGATTTTCTGCGCTATTTCCCCATCACGGTGCAGCCGGCGGAGGTCGTGAAGGTCTTTTTCATTGTCCTGCTCGCCTATCAGCTTGCGCTGCTGAAGGATAGGCGAGACCTTGTGCGCTTTGAAAACGTCATTCAGCCGACGGCGCATACCGCCTTTATGGTGGGACTGATCGTCGTCATCTCCGGCGACGCGGGCAGCGCGCTGGTGTATCTCTTCATCTTCATCTGCATGGTTTTTGCCGCGGGCATGGCGAAGCGCTGGCTGGCGCTGGGGCTCGGCGGCGGTGCGGCGGCGTTTCTTGCCGTGTGGCATCTGGACCTGCTGCCGAGCTATATGCGCGACCGTTTCCTTGCTGTCCTCGACCACAGCTATCAGCCCGACGACGCGGGCTTTCAGCAGACGCGCGGACTGATGGCGCTCGGCTCGGGCGAGCTGACCGGACAGGGACTGTTCCACGGCGCGCAGACGCAGTCATCTAATGTGTGGAGCATCCCCGAGCGGCAGACGGACTTCATTTTCTCCGTCTGCGGCGAGGAGCTGGGCTTTCTTGGCTGCGCGCTCATCATCGTGCTGCTGCTCGCCATCGTGGTGCGCTGCCTGCTCGTCGCGCGCGACGCGGCGACGCCGATGGAGAGCTACGTCTGCGTGGGCATGGCGGGTATGCTCATTTTCCAGACCATCGCGAACATCGGCATGTGCCTGTTCCTGATGCCGGTCATCGGTCTGACGCTGCCGTTTTTCAGCTACGGCGGCTCGTCCATCGT
>CDZY01057763.1_pt1 | contig 9251 bp, 11 predicted proteins | sample 557671 | NCBI WGS metagenome assembly CDZY01 (sample SAMEA3182091, study PRJEB8094) | gut metagenome | biome: human; feature: gut; material: Stool; isolation source: human stools | place: Canada | collected 2013-03-11
TGATTCAGAATGCAGTGGAGCATACAAAAGAAAATGGAATCATTTATATTGACGCAAAGGAGCAGGATGGCCGGCTGACATTCATTGTGGAGGATAGCGGATCAGGATTTACAAAAGAAGCATTATTGCATGGCACAGAGCAGTTTTTTATGGATGACACAAGTAGAAATGGCAAAGCCCATTATGGGATTGGGCTTTTTTTCGCAAAAACTGTGGCTGAAAAATATGGTGGAGGTATTAAACTTTCAAATTCTGAAAATACAGGTGGGGCGAGGGTAGAAATATTTTTCCTGAGTAGTCAGGAAACAAGCTAAATAGACCGCAATTAAGCTATTTGATCTTCTTTCGCCTGAGAATGCAGCCGGACAACTTGACCGGATCGAAGAAAAATCCTTTCCTTGGGAGAGTATCCGGAGAAGTTCCGGCAATATGAAAGAGAGCCCTGGAAGAGTCGAAATACACGAGTTGTGCCTGTTGATAATTATGTTATTTTCTATATCCCCGATAAGACAAAGAAATTGGTTACAGTGATTCGGGTTATGTATTCCGGAAGAAAGTGCAAATTGGGACGAAACGGAGAACCTATACGGGACAACTGCAGGAAGGGATGCAGTGGATAAGGCAAAGGGGAAGGAGGAAGTAATATAAATTTCATAATTTTTTTGTTGCAAAGCGGACATTTCCATAATAGAATAAAGATAGAGAAGAATGCAAATTACATTGAGTAATAGGCAGAAGAACAGCCATACTAATAAAGGAGGTGTTTATATGGCAACTTCTAGTATCACGAAGAATTTTATCATTTCCGGTCAGAAGCAGGTAGAGATGTTTGTCGATGCGATAGAGAATTCTGCCAATAATCGCCCGGTGCGCACTCCAGTATCTGCGAGACAGATAAAAGGAGAAGCAGAGTTGAGAAAATTCATGGAAAAGAGGAAGAAAGCGGATGTCGGTCAGAGATAATTATACGATGATTAACATTCGTGAGTATTTAGCTTTAGGAACTGATGAAGAGGTCGGAGAGCCTGCGCTTGTCAGATTGCTCTCCGATTTTTCATGTCCAAAGAACCCGGATGTTGAATATTTTTTGAAGAAAAATGCAATAGAGTTTACCAAAAAGAATCAGTCCGTTACATATTTGGTCTTTTCCAATGATGAGGGAGAACTGATAGGCTATTTTAGTATAGCATTGAAGCCGTTGACCGTGAGAGGTGAAACAGTAAGCAACACAGTAAAAAGAAAATTATTGCGAATAAGTGAGCTGGATGAAAAATCACAGACGTATACAATGTCAGCGTATTTAATCGCACAGCTTGGCAAAAACTTTGCTGATGGTCGAAACAATAGAATTACCGGAGCAGAGATGCTGGAACTGGCATGGTCGGTTATCGAAGAAATGCAGTATATGGGTGGAGGAATGGTGGTATTCCTTGAGGCAAATAATGACGATAAACTGTTGAAATACTATAATGATAACAGATTTTCACAGTTTGATACCAGACAAACCACTTCAAAAGACCAGGAGCCACATGAGCTGGTGCAGTTACTAAGACTGCTTTAATTAAATATTTTATAATAGCGTAAGGTGCATGGAAATAAAAATCCATGTGCCTTTTTTGTTTTGGAAATACCATCTTGCAAATACAGGGCGGTATTTTCTGCATAGAAGGGGAGAAAGCAATCCGTATTCTTGCACCCGCACCCTATAAAATCAAAGAGGAGATAAATAATGACTCTCCTAAAACAGCCGTAAAAAGATTAATTAAAGAATATGGGTTAAGTGAGTGATGACAGACTGTTTGAGTGGTAAAATTTTAGGAAGTTAAGAATCAAATATTTCAAAAGAGTATTGACAACGGAAAGATTTGCATTACAATAGTGGTGTGGGGTATAACTACTATGAATAGTTTTGAATTTTTGGAAAAACTAGGTTTTTCATCTAACGAGGCAAAAGTATACGGCACGTTGATAAAACACAAAGTGCTAAACGGCTACGAAATCGCCAAATTGTCCGGCGTTGCGCGTTCGTTGGTTTATGAGGTCATCAATCGTTTGATTGCAAAGGGCACGGTCATCCGTATAGACGGAGAACCTAATTTTTACAAGCCTATCGAGTATCAAGACCTTATCCGCAGCATTAAGGAAGAAAACGAAAAGAATATTGCCTGCGCAGAACGCGAACTTCAACAACTCGCAACGGAAAATGCCGACGTCGATTACGTAATGAATATAGTGGGCGAAGAAAAATACGTTGCCAAGGCAAAGGAACTTATCGACAGCGCGCAAGCGGAAATTTCGCTGTCCATTTGGCGGGAGTCGTTCGAAGTGCTGCGTAGTAATATCGAAAACGCAATATCCCGCGGAGTAAAGGTGCATATTTTTACCTTCGAAAGTATTTCGGTCGCCGGCGCAACGGTGTATTCGTACAATATCAACGACGTTTCAACTCTGTTTCCCTACCGCAGAACAACAATCATAATCGACGGCGGAGAGTGCTTAGTCGGCGAAGAGGGCGCTCGCAACATTTACGTGCATACGCGCAATCATTCGGTTGTTTCTCTTGCCACCGACGAAATTGTTTTGAATGTTTTTTGGAATAAACTTATCGAAAAAGAAAACCTGTTGTCCAAGGGTTGCTCCGGTGCGGATTTTTTGCAAGCCATACACAATTTGGCGGAGCGCTACGGCATTACCGACGAGATGACCAAGAATTTTCTTGTTTACAATTTTCAAAAGGAGAAAACTCAAAATGGAAAAAAATGTTGAACGATTACAGGCGCGCGAAGCCAAAGAACTTATCCGCCGCGAAAAGCAGTTGGGCGCAAGAAGCAACAAGTTTTATCTGATTTACTTGTTTATGATTTTGTCGCTCATCTACATAACGGACGAAATGGCGTCTACTATATCCATTCAGTTTCAGGCGAATATAGTTACGGAATTCTTCGTAAAAAATATGGGTATGGAATACGGCGCGGGATTATCGCTCTTTTCCGCCATAGGTTTTATTTCCTATCCGGTAACATTGCTTATTATTTTCTACCGTCCCCTTGCGGACAAATTCGGGCGTAAGCCGTTTTTGGTTATTAACACGTTATGTATGGGGTTAGGGCTGTTCATTGTGTATTTATCTAAGAATATCTACGTTTACATGATAGGCGGCACGTTGATGGGTTTTATGGTGTCGCACGATATGCAATGTGTGTACATACTGGAATGCTCCGACGAAAAGTCCCGCGCCCGTAACTACGCAATCGTAAAAGCGGTGGCGATAATGGGTACGTTGCTTGTTCCGTTGCTTAGGGCTACGCTTATGCAAAATGTAAGCGAGCGTTGGCACGTTGTATATTTAGTTCCGGCAATTATCGGTTTTGTAATGGCGTTATTCGCGTTGCTTTTTGCAAAGGAAACAAACGCGTTTTTAACAAAAAGAATAGAGTACTTAAAAACTCCCATCGAAGAACGCGAACAACGCAGTAAGGAAGATCGCGAGCAAAACGCTCAAGGCGGAATTCTGACCGCTGTAAAATTCGCATTCAAACACAGGCAATTACGCTTTTTGATCATCGCCTGCTGTTGTTTCTATCTTGCTTCGTTAGGTACGGCAACGTACAGTACGGTTATGGCAAAGTCTGCTTTGATGACGGAAGAAGAAATAACTCTTGCTCTATTCTTGTATCCCGTAGGCAACGCGCTGTTTACGTTGATATCGGGTTTTGTGTCGGACAAATTCGGGCGCAAAATAACTATAATTGCGATGTCTTGTTCGGCGTTGGCGTGCTATTTGCTGTTTATTCTAAGCGGTATGTTCAAGTGGACTCCGTATTTGACAGGCTTTGCAATCGGCGGATTTATGGGCAGTTACTGGGGCGCGGGCGATACTATCGGCGGAATAATGTTCTCCGAGTCTTCTCCTACAAACTTGCGTTCGTCCGTAACTGTAATCAACACGTTGCTTAACGGAGTTATGGGCGGACTTGCAACGGTTATCACTATGATACTGCTTCCTATCATCCCCGAAAAGATGTTCGGCTATATGTACTTGGGTTTGACTGTGCCGGGGCTTGTGGGCGCAATCGTAATAATGTGGCTGTTTGTCGGCGAAACTCGCGGACTGGATCTTAAAACGGTAACGGGTACGGAATGGGATAAGCCTAAAAAAATTAAATAAGAAACACAGGACGGTGAATAAAAATGGATAACAAATATTTTGAACTCGGCGCAAACGAACAGCCGTTGGATATTATCAAGGAAACGTGCGGTTTTGCAGGCGTATTCAAACAAATAGGAGTGATAGGGGATTCTTTGGCGTCGGGTGAGTTCGAAAGCCACGACGAAAACGGCAGCATAGTTTATACCGATATGTACGAGTATTCGTGGCCCGCTGTTTTGGAGCGCATTACGGGGACGAAGTACAACAATTATTCTCGCGGCGGAATGACCGCGCGCGAGTATATGCAAAGTTGGGCGGATGCAAAAGGATTTTGGCAATGGAATCAAGCGTATATCATTGCGCTGGGCAATAACGATTCGTTTGTCTTCGGACATCCGTTGGGAAGCGTCAAGGACGTTAACGCAGAATGTCCGCAGGATAACGCCGATACATTCTTCGGCAATATGGGCAAAATCATTTGCAAACTTAAAACGATCGAGCCAAATGCGCGTATTTTTGTCGTTACTCCGCAACTTCGCGGTGAAGCCTGCGATAAAGATATTCGTTATATCGCAAGCGAACTTGCCAAATTGTGCGATATGTTTGACTTTACGTACTTGCTGGATATGACTGCGCATGCGCCCGTATACGATGCCGAAATGCGTAAGTCGTTCGGGCTGGGCTTCCATCCGAACCCGATGGGGTACTATGCTTACGCACTGATGGTGGCTAATTATATCGATTACATTATACGTAGTAACCCTCGGGAATTTGCAACGATACCGTTTGTCGGTACATCGCTCAAAAACAAAGATTACAAATAGTATGTATTTGCTGAAATGCACAATTAACTAAATTTGCAGATGTTTTCATTGCAAGTTTACAACAATTAATACTAAATATATAATCGTTTTGGGGACGAAGGCATTTGAGCATTCGTCCTTTCTGTTATGATTGACAAAGAAAATGCGATTTGTATGATAATTTAGCCGAAATGAAAAGTTAAAGTCCACATAGGTAGGGAAAACGTGGGAGCATGCCCAAAGCACGGTGGAATTTACCCGTGCACTGGAATTTACTTTTTCAATTCAACGAGAACTCTTATCAAAATGGGAATACTAGAATACTTTGCACATATGACGGCTAAGAACCGAAGATGAAAATGGAACAAATCAGCGACCAGCTTATTGTAATGTTCATCATTATTGCATGGCAATTTTTATATGCGGAAACTTTGTATCATATAAGTACATGTAGAAATTTTTTACGGTATGTATTTGGAGTTACGCCATATTTTTTCTTAAATAAATTTTGAAAATAGGATTGGCTGGAAAAGCATAGGTAATTACTGATTTCGGAAAGTGTCATTTCTGTGTGAGACAGGAGACTTTTCGCTTCTTCTAATTTGCAGCGATTTACAAAATGGCTGATAGTAATTCCAAACTCATCATGAAATAACTTCATGGTATAAGATTCACTGTGGTGAATTATATGAGTTACATCTGCGACTGAAACAGGCGTGTTTACATGAGTTCGAATATAACCGATGCAATCTAAAAGTTCTTCATTTCCGTCGAAGGGAATTATAGCAGTTGCGCAGAGGTTGCAAAAGTCTAATACCATGGAATACTGCAATGCAGCTACTTCCTCCACCGTTTTTCTGTTTTCACATTCACGAATATACAAATTCGCTAATTTGTTGGCTTCTGAAGAACTTACTCCTGTAGGAATTGCAGAGATAGAGGATAGTTTAGTAGCATTTACAATCAATTGATTTTTCATATGTCTTAATTCTGAGGCGGCCAGTCGGTCGCCTTTTATATTTCCAGCATAGGTATTTAAAAAACGAAAGAGTTCCTCTTTATTTCCAGTTGCAACGAGGTGATAAAAACGAGCTTCGAACTTTTGAAGATCTTCGGAAGCAATATGGTTTTCATTAAAATAATCAACTTTTCTTGACGGTTTTTCATTATCTTTAATTCCATATATGCTCTCATAAGAGACAAATAGATTTTGTCGCAGTGAAGCGGAGTGAGAAAATCTATATTCAGGTATCTGATAATATCAGTGAAGAGAAGACCTTTGAAAGAGAGGTAGCTCCACTTTTGCAGATTAAAGATGCATACCCTAAGTATGTGATAGCCAGAACCAGGCATGATGAATACCAGTATGAGGGAATCAAGGTTATTGATATTGCAGATTGGTTGTTGGATAAATAAATCTATTAGCCAAAAATGAAAAAAAGAAGAAATTGGCTAATAGAATAAAGCGAACCAAATAGAGGATAATGAATAAGGCATTGGTCATAATCGGCTGATGTGTGCGGATGATCCGTCAGATTTTTAAGGAGGTAGATGGCTCTGTGTAAGGTGATTGTTATTGCAAATCAAAAAGGTGGAGTCGGAAAAACCACTACCACTGTAAATCTTGGAATTGGTCTTGCAAGTGAAGGGAAAAAGGTTATGCTGATCGATGGAGATCCGCAGGGATCGCTTACAATCAGTCTTGGTTATAGAGAGCCGGATAGGCTGGAGTATACTCTGGCATCTCTTTTGTCAGAGATTATGGAAGAACAGAAACCATCGGTTAATAAAACCATAATCCATCATGAGGAAGGCGTAGATCTTATTCCTGCGAATATTGAATTATCTGCTTTGGAGATCAATCTTGTAAACGTTATGAGCAGAGAAGTGATGCTTAGAAGCCTCTTGGAGTCTATTAAATCGGAATAGCGGTACTCTTTTTATGTGTATTGCTGCAGGAGACTTGCGATTCCTTGAGAGAGAAGATTCGAGCATTGTGATGAGTGAGACAGGATATTTTACACAGGGGGCAATGCTCCTCTGTGTAAAAATATCTTGTGTTTTGATTGGGGCTGTGATAATCTCTAATTGCAAGAGGCATAATAAGCTAAATTTGAAACATTGTTTGAGCACGTTTATCCTTGCTTATGCAAGTGGGCATCGGTAAACATTTCAAAACAAAGAATTAAATTTAATCTATCATGTCTGGTATGTAGGCGTATTTTGCGTACGTGGATTTTCTGCCAGACTATCTTTATGCCTTTTAGTAAAAACACATTACTAGGAGGTTTTTTTATGACCAAAGAAGAATTAGCAACAATTCAGGAACGTATCGATTATTATTTCCAAAAAGAAGATCTACTATTACAAGCGTTCACAAGAAAATCCTATGCTATGGAAAACGGTGGATGCGACAACGAGATATTAGAATTCATAGGAGATAAGGTTTTAGATCTTATCGTTGTTAAGTACCTGTCAGATATCTATGGCAGTTATGCTAATGATGAGGAGTACGATTCCAATGACTTTCTGTGTGAGTATGATGAAGGAGAACTGACTGATTTCAAAGCGCGTCTTGTACAAAAAAAGAAGTTGGCATATAGAATTGACCTGCTTGGCTTTGCAGATTATTTGTTTATGGGACAGGGAGATATAGATAGGCATGTAGAACGTCAGGAATCTGTCAAGGAGGATCTTTTTGAAGCAATTCTTGGTGCGGTTGCTTTGGATTCAAATTGGGATTTGGTGAAGCTGGAACGCGTGGTTGATAATATGCTTTGCCCGGACGCAGAACTTGACAATGATGACGAGTACAAGAACTTTATAGGCCAGGTGCAGGATTGGTGTACAGAGACTGCTGGGGCATTACCGCAATATCATATCGAGCAAAACAATTCATATGGATTTTGTAACGTGCTTGCGGACAGAAATGTGATCCTGGGAGAGAAAGCGCGAACACTTGTATCAGCTGAAGATCGGAAGTATGTCTGTACTCTTAAGCTTCCTGGAAGAGATGAGACTTTTAAAGAGTTTGGGTATTCTGAATATGATGCAAGATTTGGTGCGGCACGGACTGCTTATAGATTTCTTGAAGATAATTCGTTGTTTCCAACAATTAAAGATGAGATAGAGAATCCCAACTACAATGATTCTATCGGACAGTTGGAAACATTATCTCGAAGAGGCTATTTCTCTTTACCTACTTATAAGTATAAGGAAACCCATGATGAGGATGGTAATCCGATCTGGGCTTGTCAGTGCAAAGTAAAAGAAGTTGATATTGTAACCAATGGAAGATCTTCGTCTAAGAAAGATGCGAAGAAACAGGCGGCATTTGATATGCTGACATACGTTTTGGAGGAGGAATAAGCCATGGCGAAATATGCATTCAATTATGATTCCAGTGAGTATGAGTATATAGAAAGAGACGGCTTCAGTATTGATCGTGGTGAATACGTTTATAACTGGGATGACAGCGAGTATCGTCGCGAGGAAGAAGAGGAAGAAGAACGTCGCCGAGAAGAGCGAAGATTTTGGGGAGAGGAATAGAATATATAAATAGCTTCCTGTATAATTCAAAGTGTAGAGAGTAAATGATTTTACAAAAATAGATACCTAAGTTAAACTGTCATTGCTGACCGGCCAGTTAGCAAATGAGCAGAATAAGGAAGGTATCTACAAATGAATTCTACACAAAACAAGAAGATTGAGCAAGTAAAAGAACTCTTCGATACGATGACAATGCACCGGATGTTGTTGTAGCAACTCTTAAGCTTGTCAATGTACCGACAGAGCCTAAGCTTCCACAGACAGGCGACAATGCAAATCCGCTTCTTTATCTTGGAATTGGTGCATTTGCACTTATTACAGGTGTTGGAGTAGGACTTCGTGGAAGAAAGAAAAAGAATAAACAGTAACAATAAACCTTGCAGGGAATGTAAGCCAGTGACTTATGTTCCCCGCTTTTTTTGATTTGGAGGACAAACAGTGGTAGGAGAAAGAATCAGATATTACAGAAAACGACAAAAAATGACACTCAGGGAACTGGGCGAGAAAAGTGGTTTTGAAAATAGAGGTGATGTAAGAATTGCCCAATACGAAAATGGTTCAAGAGTTCCAAGGACGGGAACGTTGAACAGGATTGCAAAGGCACTAGGCATTCCGCCGGAAGAATTATTCTGTGAGGACTGTAGAAAGTGTATGTTTCTCAAGAATTATTACAGAAAGAAAAGAAAATCTCATACCACTTTTGATATGGGAATCGAAGAAGACAACAGTTACAGAGAACACAAAAATCC
>CDZY01026426.1_pt1 | contig 9186 bp, 9 predicted proteins | sample 557671 | NCBI WGS metagenome assembly CDZY01 (sample SAMEA3182091, study PRJEB8094) | gut metagenome | biome: human; feature: gut; material: Stool; isolation source: human stools | place: Canada | collected 2013-03-11
CTTTCTTTTGGACGGTCACACCGCCCGTTTTCTTTCCACGGAAAGAAAATGGGGGGTGTGGTGCTGCGGCGCACACGCCGCATTTCCCCCGCCGCCTGAGACAGGCAGCGACATCTCCGCACCCTTTGGTGCAGAAAAAGGAGGCACTTTTGATGTCTTTCACCGAACATAACGTAAACGGTCTCATCTACGACACGTCCGATGTCATCACCGCCGCGGGGAGCGGCGCGGTGCACGCGTTCACGACGCGGCACGGCGGCGTGAGCCCTGCGCCCTACGATTCACTCAACTTTGCCGACAACAAGGGCGACACGAGCGAAAACTTACTCGAAAACTACCGCCTTCTCGGCGAGGCCGTAGGCTTTGACGCGAGCCGCGCCGTCGGCTGCCGCCAGATCCACTCTGACCTTGTCCGCATTGCATCGGAAGAGGACGCGAGCAAAATTCTCTGGGATGACCGTCCCTACGACGCCGACGGGCTCATCACGAACGTGCCGAACCTGCCGCTGTTCGCCTACGGGACGGACTGCTGCGTCATCACGCTCTACGACCCGACTTCGCGTTCGATCGGTGCGGTGCACGCCGGCTGGCGCGGTACGGCGAGCGGCATCGCGCTCAAGGCTGCCGTGTCGATGATGAGCTGCTACGGCGCCGATCCCTACACACTGCGCGCCGCCATCGGCCCGAGCATCGGCAAGTGCTGCTTTGAGACCGACAGCGACGTGGCTGACGCCTTTTTCGCCCTGCTCGACCCCGCGATGGACGAGCGCATCGAAAAGCGCGGCGACAAATACCACATCGACCTGAAGGCGATCAACCGCCTGTGGCTGCTGCGCGCGGGCATCGACCCCTCGCGCGTCGATGTACACCCCGACTGCACGAAGTGCCACCCCGAGCGCTACTGGTCGCACCGCGCGATGGGCGATCAGCGCGGCGGCATGGCGGCGATGATCTGCCTTACGGAGGATGCGCTGTGAAGCGCCGCCTCTCTGCGCTTTTGTGCGCGCTGACGCTCGCGCTTTCGCTTTCGGGCTGCTGGAGCGGCGATGTGAGCGACGACAGCAGCGGCGACTTCTGGGAGGAAACGCCGCCGGTGGAAGCGGACACCTCCTCCACCCTGACGCCGATCACGTCGTTCGCACTGCCGTATTTGCAGGGCGTGACGCTCGACCCCATCACCTGCCCCGACGGCATGCAGCAGACGCTTGGTGCGCTGCTCTACGAGGGGCTTTTCGTGCTGAACGAGTCGTTTGCGCCGCAAAATGTGCTGTGCAGCCGCTATGAGCACAACGACGACTGCACGAGCTACACCTTTTACCTCCGCGACGGCGTCAGCTTTTCCGACGGCAGCAGCCTGACGGCAAGCGATGTGCTCGCGACGCTTCGCCGCGCGCAGGAGAGCGAGCGCTACAGCGCGCGCTTTGCCAACGTCGCCTCGATGCGCACAAGCAACGGCGCGCTCATTGTCAATCTCATGCGCGCGGACAGCGCATTCCCCGCGCTGCTTGACATCCCCATCGTCAAATCCGGTTCGGAGAAGAACACCGTGCCGCTCGGCACGGGGCCGTATCTCTTCGTCACGGACAGCGACGGCGCATGCCTCAAGCAGAATCCTGACTGGCACAGCGATGTCACGCTGCCGTTCGAGCGTATCGAGCTGCGCGCCGTCAAGGACACGGACACGGCGTCGTACCTTTTCTCCTCGCGCGAGGTGCATCTGCTCTCGGCTGACCTGACGAGCAGCACGGGCGATCTGCGCAGCGCGGACACGGCGCTCACCGACTACGCGACGGCGAACATGATCTACCTCGGCTTCAACACACAGCGCGCGCCGCTCTCCGATGCATCGCTTCGCAGCGCCCTCGCGGGTGCGATCGACCGCGCGACCATTACGACGGGCTACCTCGCTGGTCACGCCGAGGCGGCGCGCTTCCCGCTCTCGCCGCACTCCAGCCTCTATCCGACGGAGATGGCGTCGACACTCGCTTCGCCTGACCTCGCCGCTGCGCTAGAAAGCGCGGGCGTGACGGAAAGCCGCCCCCGCACGGTGACGATCCTGGTCAGTGAGAGCGACTCGTTCAAGGTCTCCATCGCCGACTATCTGAGCCGCACGCTCTCGACCGACGTTCTGACGGTCAGCGTGCGCTCACTCCCGTGGAGCGACTATCTGACCGCGCTGCAAAACGGGAATTTTGACCTGTATCTCGGCGAGGTGCGCCTGACGGCGAACTGGGACATTTCGTCCCTCGCGCGCACCGGCGGCGCGCTGAACTACGGCCGCTACGCGGACGCGCAGTGCAACACGCTGCTCGATGCGTTCTCGCTCAATGAGACGGATCAGACCGCCCGAGCGCTGTACCGCTACCTTGCCCAGAGCGCGCCCATCGCGCCCATCGCATTCAAGACCGCGTCGGTCCTGACGCCGAGCGGCCTCATCGACGGACTGAACCCCACCGTCTCCTCCCCGTTCTACGGGATCGAGGGCTGGACGGTGCACTTTGACAAGGGATGAGGGCGTAAACAAATCGGAACGTGTGAAAGAGAGATACGTTAATGCGGACTATTGACATACGTGGCATAACTAACATGGAACTTGTACGGGGAGGAACCAGTGAATGGTACTGGGCAACAGATTATGTTCACGGCGATCTCTATGAGGCTGAAGAACTATTCCGGCAGAAAAACTCTGTGCAAAGCAATAGGCTATATCTTATCCACTATCCAGATGGTATGGTCTATGAGCCTGTGCTGCCTGTGGACGGGCAATATCTCGGCTATCCTGTGTTCGATGGTGAGTCTGTCGTACTGTTGGTAGTAAACTTTACAGAAAGTGCGATACACATTCTGAGGTTCTTACATCAGCAAGAGAAAACGCAGGAAGTCGTACGGCTGCCTTTGTCTGCGGTGAAAGACTGCTACAATCTGATTCTTCACCCCTCACCGCTATCGCTGACCCGGCAGCCAAATGATGGTACATTTGAGATCATTTGGCCTGAGCAGATACGTTTCGCAATCAGTAGTAGAGAAACACTTAATTTCCGTGATGGAGACAAGCTCTACTTCAGTATTTGGTATGAGGATCCTGACTATCGGGAAGAAACATTAGTCCGCTCGGCGCAAGACGGTACGATTCTGGAGCGTTTTTCCGGTGATATTCGGATCATGCCAAACCGTGAACGGTGGCTTATCAAATAGTTTTGGTGGTACAGCATTACTCATCTAAAATCTCAGTTTATCTCAACACTTTCCCTCAACAGCACATTTTCCCCAGTAACAACAAAAAACGCTCCTCCGCAAATGCGGAGGAGCGTTTGCTTTTCTCGCTTAATACTGCCGCACCACGGCGACGACGCGGCCCAAGATCGTGCTCTCGCGGCCGTCGATGGGCTGGTAGTCGGGGTTCGCGGGCATGAGCCAGACCTCGCTGCCCTTGCGCTTGAGCGTTTTGACCGTCGCCTCGTCGCCAAGCAGCGCGACCACGATTTGCCCGTTCTGCGCGAGGTTCTGGCGGTGGACGACGACAAGGTCGTCCGGCAGGATGCCAACGCCGAGCATCGACTCGCCGCGCACACGCAGGGCGAAATACTCGTCATCGTGCCCGCCGGTGTCGAACGTCAGGTAGTCCTCGATGCACTCCTGCGCCAAAATTGGGTTACCGGCGGCAACATTGCCGAGGATCGGCACCTGGCGGCGGCGCGGGGCAAGCTCGTCGATCTCGACGGGCTGCGGCGCAACGGGAACGGCCTGCAGCTGCTTTTTGAGCGTGATGGCACGGCCCTTGCCCGCGCTCTTCTCAATGAGCCCCATCTCCTGCAGGTGCTTGATATGGAAGTGGACCGTGGAGGGTGACTTGAGTCCCAGCGCCTCACCGACTTCGCGCACAGAGGGGGCATAGCCGTGTTCGGCGATGCTCTCTGCTATATAATCGTATACGCGCTGCTGCATTCTGGACAGTTTTTCCATCTTGTGCGCCCCTTCCAACATTTGTTCGAATTTATGATACCACACTTTTCCCGAAATGCAACATCTGTTTTAGGATTTTATGTCAATTTCGCAGCTTTTTTCTGCCGCGAAATTTTTTGATCTTTTTTGCGTCCGGCTATTGACAAATGCCGCTTGATGTATTATTGTACTAATTACTTAATACAGTGATACACAAGGAGGATCACTATGGACTGGAACTTCCGCAATGACCAGCCGATCTACTCCCAGCTGACACAGCGGTTGACGGAGGCCATCGTCTCCGGCATCTACGCGCCGGGAGAAAAGCTCCCCTCCGTGCGAGAGCTTGCGGTGGAGGCGGGCGTCAACCCCAACACGGTCCAGCGCGCGCTATCCGAGCTCGAACGCGACGGTCTGGTGTTTTCCCAGCGCACGGCGGGACGGTTCGTCACGGAAAATGAAAATATGATCGCAAATGCCAAGCTCCGCATTGCGGACGAGCGCGTGGGAGAATTTCTCCACTCGATGAAAACGCTCGGCTGCACGAGAGACGAAGTCATAGCTCTCATTCAGGGAGCTAAGGAGGAGGAAGAATGAGTATTTTTGAATGCAAGGCGCTCACGAAAAATTACGGCGCCAAAACGGTGCTCGACAGCATCGATCTCACGATCGAACCCGGGCGCATCGTGGGCCTGCTCGGCCCCAACGGCAGCGGCAAGACGACGCTCATCAAGCTCGCCAACGGCCTTCTGACGCCGACGTCGGGCGAAATTCTGATCGCAGGCAACGCCCCCTGCCGCGCAACGAAGGCCATTGTCTCGTACCTGCCCGACCGAAACACGCTGCCCGGCTGGATGACGATCGCGCAGGCGCTTGACTACTACGGTGACTTTTATTCGGACTTCCGCCGCGGCGTGGCCGAAGCGATGCTGATGAACCTCGGCCTTGACCGCACACAGAAGATCAAGACGCTCTCCAAAGGCATGCGCGAGAAGACGCAGCTCATCCTGACGATGAGCCGCGACGCCAAGCTCTATCTCCTTGACGAGCCCATCGGCGGCGTCGACCCCGCGACGCGTGACTACATCCTGCGCACGATCATCGGCAACTACAGCGAGGACGCAGCGGTCATCATCTCCACACACCTGATCGCCGACGTCGAGCAGATCCTTGACGAGGTCGTGTTCCTGCGCGAGGGGCAGGTCATGCTCCACGAGAGCGTGGAGACCATTCGAGATGAAAAGGGCAAGAGCGTTGACGAGCTCTTCCGGGAGGTATTTAGATGCTGAGCAAACTGATCAAACATGAATTCCGTGCAACGAGCCGCATCATGTGGCCGGTCTTTCTTGGAATGCTGGCACTGACGGCGCTGATGCGTTTTTCTCAGTTGCTCCTGAACGGCGGGCACATTCCCTGGCTCTTACAGCTCATCGGCGTACTGCTGGTCATCGGCTTTGTGATGGGCCTCTTTGCGCTGGCGTTTGCGCCGCTGGTGCTCTCCGCCGTCCGCTGGCGCGACCACGTACTCAAGGATGAGGGTTACCTCACGCTGACGCTGCCGGTGAGCCTCCATCAGCTGCTCATCTCCAAGCTCATCGTTTCCGCCGTGTGGTATGCTGCGGCGTTCATCGTGGGACTTCTCTCGCTGCTGATTGCTGCCTCCGGCTGGAGCACTTTCCAGTATGTCCCCGATTTTTTCAATGATGTTTTCACAGCGTTCTTCGGAATGGAGGCCTCGCTGCGCAGTCACGCGCTGCTGATCGTCTTTGAGCTTTTCTGCAATTTCGTCTTTGCCGTTTCTGCCGCCGAGCTCGTGGTCTACGCCGCCTATTCCATAGGTTACAGCTTCAATAAGCGCAAGACGCTCTGGACGACCATCCTTGTGCTCGTGTTCTTCGAGGTCGCGCAGTTCACTGCCATCGCCATGATCGGCGCGTTCTTCAACGCCAATCCCACACGCTGGATGTATCTGGACGTTTACAGCGCGCCCGCGATCGTCGAACTGCTGCTTCTCTGGGGGATGTTCGGCGAACTGCTCTTCGCCGCGGCAGGCTACACCGTAACGTGGTACTTCACGACGAAAAAACTGAATCTCGAGTAACGCGTTTTCGAAAAAGCAGCCGCGAAAGGTCTCCGCTTTTCCGGCTGCTTTTTTGCGCCCTTCTTTCGGCAAAATTTCCCCAGGGGCGAAAATTATGTCAACCGTCAGCTTCTAACTCACTCGTTTGAAAGGAGTCATCTCATGCAAATCCTGACTGTTTCCGGTCTTCGAAAGACCTACACCACGCGCTTTGGCGGCAGCAATGTCCAGGCGCTCAAAAATGTCAACTTCACCGTCGAGTCCGGCGAATACGTCGCCATCATGGGCGAGAGCGGCAGCGGCAAAACGACGCTACTGAACATCCTCGCCGCGCTCGACAAGCCCACCGGCGGTACGGTACTGCTCGGCGGCAAGAACCTCTCCGAAATTCCAGAGGAGACTGCCGCAGCCTTCCGCCGCGACAATCTGGGCTTTGTGTTTCAGGACTTCAGCCTGCTCGACACGTTCTCGCTCGAGGACAACATCTGCCTGCCGCTCGTGCTCGCTGGCAAGTCGCGCACGGAGATGCGCGACCGGCTCTCACCGCTCGCCTACGACCTCGGCATCGAGACGCTGCTCAAAAAGTACCCCTACGAGGTCTCCGGCGGACAGAAGCAGCGCGCCGCCGTCGCCCGCGCGCTCATCACCCGCCCGCAGATCTTGCTGGCCGACGAGCCGACCGGCGCGCTCGACTCCCGCTCGACCGACGAGCTCTTGAAGCTCTTCGGCGAGATCAACGCCTCTGGCCAGACCATCGTGATGGTCACGCACTCTGTGCGCGCGGCGAGCTGCGCCTCGCGCGTGCTGTTCCTGCGCGACGGAGAGGTCTCGCTCGAGTTAAAGCGCGGCAAGGACACGGATTCCCAGTTCTACCAGCGTATCACCGATGCGCTCACGCAGCAGCAGACGGGAGGCGAGTGCGCATGAAGCCCACCTTTTACCCCCGTCTTGCGTGGATGGGTATCAAAAAGAACGCAAGGCTCTATGTGCCCTATCTTCTCTCCTGCGCGTTCATGGCAGCGATGCTGTATGTCATTGCGTACCTCGCCGTCACCCCCGCGCTCTATACGGTCAATGGCAAGGTGAACGGCTCCGGCACCTCTGCGGTCGCGATGACGATGAGCCTCGGCTCGTTCGTCGTATCGGTGTTCATCGCACTGTTTCTCTTCTACACGAACAGCTTTCTCCTGCGTCGCCGCAAGAAGGAATTCGGCCTTTACAGCGTGCTCGGCATGGACCGCGGCGCACTCAGCGCCATTCTCTTCTGGGAGACACTTCTGGCCGCGGCGTTCACGCTGATCGCGGGGCTTGGCCTCGGCCTGCTGCTCTCCTATGTCTCGCAGTCCGCACTGCTGCGGCTTTTATCTCTCCCCGCCGCGGTTTTCACCGTGAGCCTTGCCGCCATCAAGCAGTGCGCCATCACGTTCATCGCTATCTTCGCGCTGCTCTATGTGCGCGGTGTGCTGTCGCTGCGCCATGCACAGGGCGCGGCGCTTTTGAAGAGCGAAAACGTCGGCGAAAAGCCGCCGAAGTCGCAATGGCTGCTCGTCATCCCCGGTCTTGCGCTGCTGCTCGGCGCGTACTACATCGCCGCGACCATCAACGACCCCGTACAGGCGATGCTGCTCTTCTTCCTCGCGGTCATCATGGTGATTCTATCGACGTATCTTCTCTTCATCTCCGGCAGCGTGACGCTCTGCAAAACGCTCCAGAAGGACGAGAAGTTCTACTACAAAAAGCGCAACTTCGTCTCCCTCTCGTCGCTCACCTACCGCATGAAGCGAAACGGCGCGGGCCTCGCCTCCATCTGCATTCTCTCGACGATGGTGCTGGTGATGCTTGCCTCGACGGCGAGCCTCTATTTTGGCGCGGAGGACGCGATCAACACGCTTGCCGTCCAGAACCACTGGCATCCCACGGAAATGGCGGACGTCCGTGCGGAGTTCTTCTCGCTCTACGGCAGTCTCTTCTTCCTCGGCATTCTTTTAAGTGTGCTGTTTCTGTTCGCAACGCTCCTGATGCTCTACTACAAACAGGTCGTGGAGGGGTATGAGGATGCCTCGCGCTTTGCCATCATGCAGCGCGTGGGCATGACCAAGCGCGACATCCGTGAGAGCGTGAACGCGCAAATGCTGCTCATTTTCCTGCTGCCGCTTGCCGCGGCGGCACTGCACCTCGCCTTCGCCCAGCCGATGGTCTGGCAGATCTTACAGCTGTTTGGCATCCAGAACCTCACGCTGTTTCTCGGCGTGACCGGCGCGGCGCTGCTTCTTTTCGCGCTGCTCTACTGCGCGATGTACCGCCTGACGTCGAATGCGTATTTCCGCATCGTCAGCACCGGCGGTGCCGCGGCGTGACGCGCTTTACTATATAGAGAACGGGACGGAAATGTTCATTTCCGTCCCGTTCTTCTTTTTCTCTTTTTACACCAGCAGACCGTATTTTTCGAGCAGCGGCGCAAGGGCATCTTCGGTGAGATTTCCCTCGTACAAGGCTCTTCCCTGATAGGCGCGCAGGCCCGCTTCCAAAAGCTCCGCGTCGTCGCAGATAAGGCACAGCGGCTTTCTGATCATGTACTGGTAGTCCGCCAGCGCGTCGACATCTGCCCAGGACGCGAGCTTCAGCGCGACCATCGGCCATTCGTCATCCATCGCGTCGGAGAGCTTGTCCTCCAAATCGCCGTCCGCGGTCAGCACCGCGCCGTGCGTCGCATCGGCGGGCAGGAAGAAGGCTTCCTTCTCCGTTGCCGCGGGAAGAAGGTCGAGGCATTCCGGTGCGGGGCGAACGTATTCCGCGTCCTTGAGCGCTGCTTTCAGCGCGGCGATATGCTCCTCCGTCGTGCCGCAGCAACCGCCGAAGAGGACCACACCTGCCTTGAGCATCTCGGGCACCAGCGCGACAAATTCCTCCGGCGGGCAGTTGTACACGGCCTCGCCGTTCACGATCTCCGGCATGCCGGCGTTGGGCTTGGCGATCAGCGGCACGCGCGCGTATTTATGCAGGCGTTGGAGCTGCGGCAACATCTGCTCGGGGCCTGCCGAGCAGTTCAGTCCGAATGCGCTTACGCCCATACCCTCCATCACGGAAAGCGCCGCGACCACGTCCGTACCGGAGAGGATCTTGCCGCTCTCATCGCAGGTAAAGGACACAAGGATGGGCTTTTT
>CDZY01023814.1_pt1 | contig 9034 bp, 5 predicted proteins | sample 557671 | NCBI WGS metagenome assembly CDZY01 (sample SAMEA3182091, study PRJEB8094) | gut metagenome | biome: human; feature: gut; material: Stool; isolation source: human stools | place: Canada | collected 2013-03-11
GACATGATCGTCACCAAGGGCATCGAAACCACCGCAGCCTCCAAGATCCTCGAAGGCTGGGTGCCTCCGTACGACGCTACCGTCATCGAGAAGCTCAAGGCTGCAGGCATGCCGCTGCTGGGCAAGACCAACCTCGATGAGTTCGCTCAGGGTTCGTCCACCGAGCATTCCGCCTACCAGACCACACACAATCCGTGGGATACCGAACGTGTTCCGGGCGGTTCCGGCGGTGGTTCCGCAGCTGCAGTGGCAGCGTTCGAAGCCCCGCTCGCCCTGGGTACCGACACCGGTGGCTCCATCCGTCAGCCGGGCTCGCTGACCGGTACCGTCGGTGTCAAGCCGACCTACGGCGGTGTCTCTCGTTTCGGCGCAATCGCCATGGCTTCCTCGCTCGACCAGATCGGCCCATGCTCCCGTACTGTGCTCGACGCGGCCCTGCTGCAGGAAGTGATCGGAGGCCACGACAAGCGCGATTCCACGTCCATTCCGGAAGGCCCTCGCCCGATGGTGGCGGCCGCCCGCGAAGGCATGAAGCGTGATCTGAAGGGCCTCAAGGTCGGTCTGATCAAGGAGCTCGGCGGCGAAGGCTTCCAGCCGGGCGTTATGGCACGCTTCAACGAAGGTGTCAAGAAGCTTGAGGAGATGGGCGCTGAAGTCACTGAAGTGTCTCTGCCGCACCTGCCGTACTCCCTTGGCGCGTACTACATCATCATGCCGTCCGAGGTCAGCTCCAACCTGGCTCGTTACGATGGCATGCGTTACGGTCTGCGCGTCATGCCGCCGGCAGGCGTTCCGCAGACCGCCGCCAACATGATGGCCTACACTCGTGAAGCCGGTTTCGGCGACGAGGTCAAGCGTCGTATCATCCTTGGCACGTATGCCCTGTCCGCCGGTTATTACGATGCATGGTACGGTTCCGCACAGAAGGTGCGCACCCTGATCATCGACGATTTCAAGAAGGCTTTCGAGAAGGTCGACGTGCTTGTTGGCCCGACCAGCCCGGTCACCGCATTCAAGTTCGGTGAGAAGACCGAGGATCCGATGGCCATGTACGCCATCGATATCACCACCATTCCGGCCAACCTTGCAGGCGTTCCGGCCATGAGCATTCCTGCTGGTCTGAGCGACGACGGCTTGCCGGTTGGCTTCCAGTTCCTCGCTCCGCAGCAGCGTGACGAGGCCATGTACAAGCCTGCCGCGGCACTTGAGGTGGCTCTCGAGGAAGACTGGAACGGTCCGATCTGGCAGTCCCTGAAGACCCCGTGGCTCGACGGCTTGAACAAGTAGGAAGCATCGGAGGAAAGAAAACAAAATGGCTGAAAAGTTGATGAAGTATGCCGATGCCGTCAAGAAGTTCGATCCGGTCATCGGTCTGGAAACCCATGTTGAGCTGAGCACCACCACGAAGCTGTTCTGCCCGGCCGAAGTCTCGTTCGGTGGCGATCCGAACAGCCAGCTCACCCCGGTGAGCCTTGGTTTGCCGGGTTCTCTGCCGGTGGTCAACAAGACCGCCGTCGATTACGCCATCAAGCTGGGTCTTGCCCTGCATTGCGAAATTGCCGAGTGGAGCCAGTTCGCGCGTAAGAACTACTTCTACCCGGACATGCCGCGCGATTACCAGATCTCGCAGTATGACAAGCCGACCAACGGCAACGGCTATCTTGATGTGGAACTTGAAGACGGCACCGTGTTCCGTGTGCCGATCGAACGCGCCCACATCGAAGACGACGCAGGCAAGAACACCCACGTCGGTGGCGCTGACGGCCGTATCGAAGGCGCTGACCACTCCCTGGTCGACTACAACCGTGCAGGCGTTCCTCTGATCGAAATCGTGACCAAGCCGATCGTTGGCGCAGGCGATCGTGCTCCGGAAATCGCCGGTGCCTACATGCGCGCCATCCGCGACATCGTGCGTGCGCTTAATATTTCCCACGCTCGTATGGAGCAGGGCAACATGCGTGCCGACGTGAACGTGTCGCTGCGCAACAGCCCGTCCGATCCGTTCGGCACCCGTTCCGAAACCAAGAACGTGAACTCGTTCCGCGGTATTGAAAAGACCATTCAGTATGAGATTCGCCGTCAGGCGGCCATTCTGAGCGAAGGCGGCGAGATTCTGCAGGAAACCCGCCACTGGGATGAGGCTTCGCAGACCACCGCAGGCGGCCGCGTGAAGTCCGATGCCGACGATTACCGCTACTTCCCGGATCCGGATCTGGTGATGCTGCACATCACCAAGGAGCACATCGAAGAGATGAAGGCTCAGATGCCGGAAATGCCGCGCGAGCGCCGCAACCGCCTGAAGGGCGAGTGGGGCTTCAACGATTTGGAGATGCGTGACGTGCTCAACGCCGACGCTCTGGATCTGCTTGAGGAGACCGTTAAGGCTGGTGCCACCGCCGCAGGTGCCAAGAAGTGGTGGCTGGGCGAGCTGAGCCGTGAAGCCAACAACAAGGGCGTGAGCCTCGAAGAGCTACCGATCGCTCCGGCCGATGTTGCTGAGGTTGAGAAGCTGATCGCCGATGGCAAGCTCAACGACAAGCTGGCCAAGCAGACCGTCGCCGGTGTGCTTGCTGGCGAAGGCACTCCGGATGAGGTCGTCAAGAAGCATGGCTTCCAGGTCGTGTCTGATGACGGCGCTCTCGAAAAGGCCGTGGATGAGGCTCTCGCAGCCAATCCTGACATCGTTGAAAAGCTCAAGAGCGGCAATATGAAGCCGATGGGCGCCATCATTGGTGCCGTCATGCGTGCCACTCGCGGTCAGGCTGACGCAAAGGCCGTCACCAAGATCGTGATGAGCAAGATCAAGTAACGTTTACAACGATTGCTGACGATTACAGCCGATTGTTGAATCGCAGGAAAACGCACGTTCCAAAAAGCTTGGGACGTGCGTTTTCTTTTCGTTATTCCGGAAAAGGGATTTCAAAGAAAGAGAATGCATAATCGCGAAGCGCATTTTCTTACGATTGCCGACATGTCCTTCAACATCAGGTTATGCTGGTAGAGGAATATGTACAGCGATTGCCGCCGCGCGGATTCACAGCTGACATACAGTCGGGTACAATACCCTCGGTATGGGTGCGGCGACGGTCGTGCCTGCAATGATGTAGGGGACAGGAATAATGCCAGAACAAGTTGAGGCTGCGACACAGGAGCAGTTGGACCAGCAGTCGCGTGAATTGCCGGATCTCATCGTCATTCCGTCTATCAAGGGCGAGATGGTGCATCTGCGTCCGTCCGTGATCGAAGATCTTGAACGTATGGACGCCATTGGGGCGTACATCGGCGCTTCCGGAATCACCGGCAAGGATCGGGTTGCCGAGCGTGGCGCGGTGCATGCGTGGGTGCGTCGTTCCGTGGCATGGTCCCAAGGCGAAACGCCGACCGAATCCGGTGTGGGGGATCCGGAGTCGCGTCGCACGATCGCATGGTCCATCATCACCGAAGCCGACCATGATGGCGATGGCGAGATCGATGCCGCGAATTCCGACAATGTGATTGGCATGATTTTCCTGATCGATATTGACGGTTGGGCTCGTTCCGCGCGCATTCAGGTGGTGCTTGGCAAGGATTACCGCGGCCGTGGCTATTCGCGTGACATCATGCCGCGCGTGATGACGTACGGACTTGCGCCGGAACCGGCAGGCCTTGGCATGCATCGCATTTGGGTTGCCGTGCCCGAGCAGAACACGCGTTCCGTGTCCGTGTACCAGTCGTTGGGATTCGTGCCGTCCGGTCGTTCGCGCGACGCCTTGTGGAACGCTTCGCAGAACCGTTACCAGGATCTGATCGTTATGGACACGCTGGTTGACGAGTTCGACCCGATCCGTTCGCTTGACGCGTTCGGCATGCATGTGATCGAAGATAATCCGGGCGTCAAGGAAGCGTTGAGCGCGCGCGAGCATTCCATTGCCATCCGACTGAATGAGAAGAATGCTTCGAAGCATGATGCGGAAGGTACGGATGTCAACGATGCCGCGGCAGCTGCGCAATCCGTGCAGAAAGCTTCTTCCGATGGTGCTGGTGACGTGGCCGAGGCTGTGCGGAAGGACGCGGAAGGCGCGGAACCTGCGCGACAAAGCGAGCATGATGATCGCAAGTCCGTTACTGGCGATGCCGATGCCGAAAACAGCTGGCCGTACACGGCGGGCGAGCGTAAGACGTCGAAGGAAGCTTGGTGGCGCACGCTTGGTCGTGGCCGCAAGCGCGATACGGAAGGTAAGTGATGAGCGCCGAGGATCTCGATAATTACGAAACCGACGCGGAACTGGCTCTGTATAAGGAGTATCGCGACGTAATCAAGCTGTTTACGTATGTTGTTGAAACGGAACGTCGCTTTTATTTGGCGAATAAAGTCGATTTCAATGTGCGTTCCGCAGGCCAGGACGTGTATTTCGACGTGCGCCTGACTGATGCTTGGGTGTGGGACGTCTATCGTTCCAGTCGTTTCGTCAAGAACGTGCGTATCGTCACGTTCAAGGATGTCAATGTTGAGGAAGTGCAGAAAACCGATATTGACATTCCTGATTCCATCTAGCTGCGCAGTTGCCGGTCACGCGGTTGCCAGTTGTGCGGTTGCTGGTCGCGTAGTTGGATTGCGTAATGTGGTTGCGCGCTTTGGCCGCGCAGTCGGGTCGTGCATCGGCCGGTTTGATGATTGCGTTTTGCATGATGCGATAGCCGTATATCCGGCTGACTTGGCTTGATTTTGTAAGCATTCGCACAAGTTGCGGTGTTCGTTTCCCTACCCTCGGGTAGACTATCAGGGATTTTTGTTTTCATAAGGAGACCTCAAAGTGACGCAAAAGCAATCCGTGGTGATTATCGGCGGTGGCCCTGCAGGCCTGACTGCCGCTTGGGAGCTCGTCAAGGACGGTGGCTCCGAGAACTACGACGTGACTGTGTTGGAAGCGACCCGCGAATTCGGCGGCATCTCCCGCACCGTCAAGCATGATGGCAACCGTATGGATATTGGCGGCCATCGTTTCTTCTCGAAGGACGAACGCATCATGGATTGGTGGAAGGGGGTCCTGCCGCTGCAGGGCGCGCCAAGCTATGATGACAAGAAGCTCGGTCGCGAGCACGATATGGAACCGGGCGGACCGGATCCGGAAGTCGAAGACAAGGTGATGCTTAAGCGTCATCGCGTGTCTCGTATTTACTGGAACCGCCACTTCTTTGACTACCCGATTTCCCTGAGCGCCAACACGTTGAAGGCCATGGGTCCGAAGCTTACGCTTGTTGCCGGCTTCAGCTACCTGAAGTCCATGGTGCACAAGCTGCCGGAAGACAATCTGGAGAACTTCTACATCAATCGTTTCGGCCGCAAGCTGTATTCCATGTTCTTCGAGGGGTACACCGAGAAGCTGTGGGGTCGCCATCCGTCCCAGATTTCCGCCGATTGGGGTGCGCAGCGCGTCAAGGGCCTGAGCATTATGGGCGTGCTGAAGAACGCGTTCCAGAAGCTCCTGCCGAAGAAGCGCAGCAATGCTGAGGTTGAAACCTCGCTGATTGAGGAATTCTGGTATCCGAAGTATGGTCCGGGCCAGCTGTGGGAAACCGTCGAGGCCAACTGCGAGGCCGCGGGCGTGAAGGTCATCACCGACGCGAACGTGGTGGAGATTCGCCAGGCCGACGGCAAGATCGCATCCGTGGTATATGAGGATTCCGAAGGCAACCGCACCGAAATGGCCGCGGACGACTTCATCTCCTCCATGCCCGTCAAGGATCTCATCAACGCCGTGGACGCTTCCAGCCAGCCCGCGCCGAAGGACATGACCGAAATCGCCAACGGCCTGCCGTACCGCGACTTCGTGACCGTTGGTCTGCTCGTCAAGCACCTACGCCTGTCGAACACCACCGACATTCCCACCCTCGGCAACCCGCCGATCGTGCCTGATTGCTGGATTTACGTGCAGGATCCGGGCTACAAGGTCGGCCGTTTGCAGATCTTCAACAACTGGAGCCCGTACCTGGTCAAGGACGTTGACAACACCGTGTGGATCGGTCTTGAATACTTCTGCGAAGAAGGCGATTCCTTCTGGAACATGTCTGACGAGGAAGCGAAGAAGTTCGCCATCCAGGAGCTTACGCGCATGCAGATCATCAACGGTCCGCAAGACGTGATCGACTCCCATCGTGAGCGCGTGAAGAAGGCGTATCCGGCATATTTCGACACCTACGATCGCATGCCTGAGCTCGTGGAATACCTCGATTCCTTCGGCAATCTGTATTGCGTCGGCCGCAACGGCCAGCATCGTTACAACAACATGGATCATTCCATGGCCACCGCAATCGAGGCCGTCGGCAATATCAAGAACGGCAAGACGTCCAAGAAGAACGTATGGTCCGTCAATACCGACAAGAGCTATCACGAGGAAAAGTAGGTTCCGGCAAGACCTGCACCTGTTGCTGTAAAGCATGTGGTAAAGCGAAAGACCCGTCATGTGATCGCATGGCGGGTCTTTCGCATTGTGATTTGCGATTTGTCATTGACTTGAATGCTTGATTGGCATGAATACGTTGGCACGCCTACGTTGCGTTGGTCTGGATGACGTTGTATGGTTAGGGAAGTTCGAAAACCGTGATATTTCGCGGCGGACTTTCAGTGGCGGAAATTTCCGTATCTCTTTTTACAGCTGTTGCAGGCGTGTGCTTGCGAAAGCTAGGGGAAAGGCAAAAACCAGTGGCAACCAGCCCGAATCTTGAAGACATGAAACTGCCTGAGCTCAAGGAGCTCGCCAAGCAGATGGGCCTTCGCGGCACCTCCACCATGCGTAAGCCGGAACTTATCGCGACGCTTCAGGCCGCTCGTTCCGGCGGTGAAGCGCCTGCCGGTGTGACCGTGCGAGCTCCGAAGTCCGCTGCACCGGCCGCTCCGGTGGCTCATGCTGAAGCCCAAACCGCAGACGCTGAGGTCGCGGCGAACACGGCTGAGGAATCCGGCAAGTCCAACGAGGCTGCCGAAAGCAAAGCCAACGAGGCTGAGCAGTCCGAAAAGCAGACGGCCAAAACCGTTAGGAAGACCCTTGCCGGACGTGCTGATAGCGCTGAGCGTGCGGAGCGCTCCGAACAGACGGAACGTGCCGAGCGCACCGAGCGTGCTGACCGTCGCAAGCAGGCTGAGGCTCCGACGAGCGAGGAGGCGGCCGATGTCATGGCCGCGGTGAACGCCCTGGACAGCATCGATGAGGCTCCGAAGCGCCGTCGCCGCCGTGATGCGGACGCTGCCACCGATCTGCTGGCCGAACTGGGATTGGACGATGCTTCGCCGAAGCAGGATGATCGTCGTCGCCATCGTAAGGATGATGCGTCCGACGTTGAGCCGCGCCGTCGCCGTCGTGCGGTGGAAGGGCCGAAGGATGAGGACGTTGTGCGCGATCTTGATGACATTCTCGCCACGTTGCCTTCGCAGGGCAGTGATGATGACGAACGTCGTGACGAGGCTGAAGACGGTGATTTCGCGCGTCGTGGTCGCGGTCGCGTCAGCGATAGGGGTGACCGCGTGGATCGTCGTGGCCGTCGCCTGCGTGGCCGTGACCGCGATTATGACGAGCGTGACGAGCGTCGTGGCCGTACCGGCGACCGTAACAATGATCGCAACGAGCGTAACGATCGCGTCGAGCGCAACGAGCGCACGGATCGCAATGTTGAACGCGAACAGCGTCACGAGGAGCCGAAAGAGGATCTCGTGCCTGTCGCGGGCATCGTCGACGTGCTCGATTCCTACGCTTTCGTGCGTACCTCCGGCTATTTGCCGGGTCCGAACGACGTGTACGTTTCCATGGGCCAGGTCAAGAAGTATGGGCTGCGCAAGGGTGATGCCGTGCACGGTTCCATCCGTACCCCGCGTGAGGGCGACCGCCGCAACCAGCGTCAGAAGTTCGTGCCGCTGCAGTCCATCGACTCCATCAACGGCATGACCGTGGAGGCCGCACAGAACCGTCCGCAGTTCAACAAGCTCACTCCGCTGTATCCGCAGGAGCGTCTGAAGCAGGAAACCGCGCCGAACAAGCTCACCGGCCGTCTCATCGACATCGTGGCGCCGATCGGCAAGGGCCAGCGTGGCCTGATCGTGTCTCCGCCGAAGGCCGGCAAGACCATCACCCTGCAGAACATCGCCAACGCGATCGCCACCAACAATCCGGAAGTCCACCTGATGGTCGTGCTCGTGGACGAACGTCCGGAAGAGGTCACCGATATGGAACGTACGGTGCAGGGCGAGGTCATTTCCTCCACCTTCGACCGTCCGGCCTCCGACCACACCACCGTCGCCGAACTCGCCATCGAACGCGCGAAGCGTCTCGTGGAGCTTGGCCAGGACGTGGTGGTGCTGCTTGATTCCATGACCCGTCTGGCCCGTGCCTACAACATCGCCGCTCCGGCGTCCGGCCGTATTCTTTCCGGTGGTGTGGATGCCCAGGCGCTGTACCCACCGAAGAAGTTCTTCGGTGCCGCTCGTAACATCGAAAACGGCGGCTCTCTGACCATCATCTCCTCCGCACTGGTGGAAACCGGCTCCAAGATGGACGAGGTGATTTTCGAGGAGTTCAAGGGCACCGGCAACATGGAGCTGCGCCTGAGCCGCGAACTGGCAGACAAGCGCCTGTTCCCGGCCATCGACGTGAACGCTTCCGGCACCCGTCGCGAGGAACTCATCACCGATCCGCAGGAGCTGCCGATCATCTACCGTCTGCGTCGTCTGCTTGGCGGTCTGGAGCCTGAGCAGGCTTACCAGACGCTTGTGCCGCGTCTGAAGAAGACCGCGACCAACCGTGATTTCATGGCGTCGCTGATCCAGCAGAGCGGCAATACCGCGAATAACGGCAACAGCTAATCGCAGGTAATCGCAATCTGCGGTTACGCATCCAAGGGTCGTATGACAATCGCCATGCGGCCCTTTTGTTTCGTTCGGCTGTCTTTCTGTTCGGCTGTTTTTCCGTTTTGCAGTTTTCAACTACTTTCGAATGCGTTTCGATTGTTTTTCGAAAGTTCCGCACGATTCGGCAATGTGGATGATCACGTTGTGGACATACGG
>CDZY01040781.1_pt1 | contig 9002 bp, 9 predicted proteins | sample 557671 | NCBI WGS metagenome assembly CDZY01 (sample SAMEA3182091, study PRJEB8094) | gut metagenome | biome: human; feature: gut; material: Stool; isolation source: human stools | place: Canada | collected 2013-03-11
GTTTATAAGGATAAGAAAGAGTTTACAGCCGATATGAAGAATATCTATAATGCTCCCAACAAGGAGGCTGCCGCCATGGAGCTTGATAATTTGGAAAGGAAATGGGGAGGAAAATACCCGTATGCCATACTTTCATGGAGGAAGAATTGGGACGACCTGACCGTATTCTTCCAGTTCCCTCTGGAAATCAGAAGTATAATCTATACAACCAATCTTATTGAAAATCTGAACGGGAAAATCAGGAAGTACACTAAGTCCAAACTATCATTTCCCTCGGATGATGCTGTAAAAAAGACGGTTTACCTCTCGTTGATGGAGATTGAGAAGAAATGGACGCAACCAATTCATAACTGGGGATTGATTATGAATCAATTTATACTTATATTTGAAAACAGAATACAGATATAGGAAGATATACCTGAATCCTGTTTTCTCATTTACACAATATTATGGACACTGCCTATTATATGAAAAGGCATATTCACAGTCCCTATACTATTCATTATTAGAAGATAAAGAACTCCCAAACAAATAATCTTTATTGCAGCAGCAAAAGATGAATTCAAACCATTCAGTAGTTTGTTTCCTTTTACATTATGCTTCATTTTCTCACAGATTGGAGACCAATACATAGACATTAATATAGCATAAGCAGCCAAAAGGATTGACAACATTACAGGAACTACACTCAATCCAATTGTGATAACCTTAAACAGTTCAACAAGCATATCTTTCTCTCCCAAATAGCTAATAACAGTTATAGTAACTGCTGCCAGCAATGGGAAAATTGAATCTTTAATCAAATCATGGTTAGTATATGATTTGAACACTGAACCCCATCCAAATATTGAGTGTTTCTTTTCCATTTTTATTCTGAACCTTTATATCTCGTAATAACTTCGTTATATATAGCCATATATATACTACCGATGCTACTAAATCCGACTTTTATCTTTTCAATGTAATTCTCGGTACGTATTCTATGATTTTTCCTTTTGGGTTTACTTCCTTTTTTCTTTCCAGGTATTAATTGGTAACCTGTTATTTCGGCAGAACCATTTCCCTTTTTAGTTACAAGGTTAATCAAGGAATCAACCATTCCTCCCTTGCTTAAATTTAATTCTTCATTTTCAGCTGATGATATATCCATATTTATTAAAGCGATATTATCATCCTTTGCCAAATCATCAAAAGTTTCTTCAAAACCTTCTGTACTATCTTTATTACTATAATTCAAAGTAAGTTTTACACGATTAATATTAAGCTCTTTATATGCTTCTGTTATTTCATCTTTTGATGTTACAAAATTAGAATGTATTTGTTCCGGTCCCAATATCTTTTCCGAAGCAGCATCAACATACTTTTTAATATTTTGAATTGTAATTTCGCTACCTGACATTAAACACAGTTTGTGTACCTCAGGAATAAAGTAGAACGTTGCTTTCTTTGTATTGGCATATAAATCCTCATCACTCTCTCTACTTTCAATCATTTTACTTCTTTGATTAAACCATGCATTAGACCTGACGCCCATATAAGTAACAATCGTCCCTTCATACATGTTTAAAGTTGCCAGTTTTTCAAATCGCAACAATTCTATATAATGTTCTCCTTTTAAAGGTATTACATAATCAAAAAATACCATCTTTTCAAACAAATCCACATACGACTTTGGTGCTTGATTGTGTAACAAAACTATATTTAACAGTTGCATAGTTTTTGATTTCTGTTTTTTAACAGCTTTAAACTCTCTAAATTTTGTTTTCATAGTTCTAAAATTCACATAGAGTGCGCCCACAGCCGTTATAAAGCCGAAATCGATTTTACGATTTACACTCTACGTGAATAGATTATAACATTATTGGGCATCACAAATATATGAATTCCAAATAAATCTGAGCTATTTCTAATCTAAAATATGCTTTCTCCATTTATTTTCTTTCGAATCAGTTCCTGTACTTTGTTATAGATTTCATAAAGCTGCTTTAAAGATTCCTTTCCCGGCCAGTCCGAAAAATTTGCATCTTCAAAAAAACGATATTCAAAGACCCTTCGCGCCAAAGGACTCAAGTCCAAATCCTGCAATACATCGCGTACCTGATGGAAACGACTAAGAAGAAGTTCGTTCTTATCGACTGATTCTTCTTTCACATCCTCAATTTCCAGCCGCGAATAGTCCACGTTCTGATCCACCGGCATTGGACGATATTTGCTCCGATAAGGTGAAGTGTCTGAAGTTACATTCAGTTTTATCATCTTCAACACAAAGAAATCCAATTCCGTACAGCCGTTTTTCTTTGCGGAAAGAAGTTGCTGCAGTTTAGCATCATCCTTTTGCAGCAAAGAACAAAGCACCTCATTCAACACGTCGTTAGCCTCATCCGGAATACCGGCCAAGCCACAATGATAGACCGCATAGTCCAACCAGCGTTCATATCTCCGTCCTATATATTTTTCTACTAATGCACTTGCCATAAGCTATAAAGTTGTTATCTTTGTGTGTTCTAAGAAAGCTTTATAGCTTATTGGCGGTCGGTAGTGGTGTATCGGCCGCTTTTTTATGCCTTACTATCCTCCCTGTTTTTAGCAATATTATATTCACACAAATATCTTCCGATATCCCTTTCTGCAATATCAGCCGGAGGAACATTAGCACCATAAATCTGGCGTAGGGCATCGGCATCACCTCCCCACGCTTTCCATAAGACATGAGGATTATAAGCATCAGGTAAACGAGGAAAGAACCTACAAAAAGCTTCATAGTTTTTCTTGGCCTCCTCCGCTTTCTTTCTTACTTCCAAAGTCCCCATAACAATCCCCTTTGTAAGATTCTCTAAACGAGAATATCCTTTTTCCATCTCTTGACGCATCTTCGCACTTTCCTGTCGTTCTATTTCCTGACGCCTATCCCGGCAGAAATTAGATAGGGCTACCATGATTGCCTGATTATTAATTTTGGTTCCCCAAACGAATTGTCCTCTACTGCCATTCTTCAACTGGGAAAAAAATACGCATAGTTCAGCCAAATTTAAAAAATAATAACTTGACAGAATAGAAAGAGCCGTTTCTGCCAATTGTGTATCAGTAATCTCAACACCAGCATATCGTAATACAGACTGCAGATGATTAACTATAATGTGTACAGAAGTCGAGTTATCAAACACCGCACTTACATCCGCAAGCGTAGGAATATTATCAGCATTCACCACATCTCGAAGCGCTACAGCACAGTTCAACTGAGCTGTTGTTCCACTCCATTCAGCGACCAATTGGGATGCTGTTGACGAAATCTTCAAGAGTTCCTGTCTGATTGTCAAGCCAATCCGGTTTTCTAGGACTGATTGCCTCAGTTGACTTGGACTCACTACTATATCCAATTTTGTTTTTATCAGTTCTCCGTTCATTTTTTTCGTTTTTAAGTTCAATTTTCAGCCAACTAGCAAAGTGAGCCATCGCATCTTTAGGAGATTTCGATGTCTCACCTTTGTTCTGTTGCTCCATAAAAAATATCTCCAGATACCTGTAGAAAGCATCCAACGTAAAATCCTTATACCCCGAAGAACGAATATTCATTGAAACCGTTTCCGCCCATGACTGATTTGATTTCAGTTCTTGATAACAATCCTCTAAAGGCTTACCAAAGAAAGTATCTTCCGGAAACAACTCTCCTACACATGCGCGCGTATTTGTGTGAGAGTATTTTCTTTTCTTTACTTTACTTTGTTCATTATCGCCCCCATTAATGGGGTTATTGACGTCATTAATCGAATTATTGCCGTCAATAACCCAAAAATCAGGAATTATTTCAATGTCTTTTCGTTTGGAAGTACAACTTTTAAACCGATTTTGAATACCACGAGAAGATAGGATATGGAACTTATTATACAGAGCGATATCGAAGAATTCAACCTGCAACGCCTTCTTCACTACTTCACTTACAGCGCCCTCGGATACCCCAACCATGTCAGCAATATCAAAAGGCATTTCTTCGTCCCACAAGATGTAATACCCTTTATCCTTGTAGATATTACACAGCAGGCAAATTAGTATAGTGGCGGAATTCGGGCCGCAAGCGTTCATTATCTTACGAACTTTCCTATCGGACAGGAAATCTGTATCCAATGGAAAATAATCCAATCCCTGTTTTAACGGTCTTGCCATATCTTAATTCTCTTATGCTATCATCCTCTGACGGATTAATCCTATATTATTATTCACCAGCTTTACTATGCTATCATGGTATTCTGTATTTCTATTGCAGACACCACGGGACTGAACTATACTGAGTGTCTTTAAATTAACTTCAACCGTTTCAATATGCTTCTTGCCTATCCGGGCAGAAAGGATAAGAGAATCCTTCTTCTTGAAATATTCATTTGAGAAGACACAATGGTGCATAATTTCTCCTTCTTTCTTAAATTCCTCAAGGCTTTTCAACGGTATCACCACTATCTTACCATCCGACAGTTTCAAATCAAAGAATTTCGATTTCTCCTTAATGTAGTCTTCGGCATATTTCTTAAGTTCAAGCAAACGCTGCATATCACGTGCCTTGCGTGCCTTTTCATCATCACGCTTTTTCTTTGCCACATATAAGTCATGGGCTCTTTTCAGATTCGTAGGGCAAACATAGTAAGCATTATGCAGGTCTTTATGATAACGTGTCAGCAAGTCCAAATAATCAAACCACATCGAAGCATCCTTTATCTTATACTTGTTCCGAAGACAGATTTTTATAGAAGGCCAATAGCTGCTTACTTTATAACGAAGACTGTACCAATGACTCAATAAATCATACCGCTTTGCTTTAAGAAGCGTTTCGAGCTTAGGATTAACAGGAATGGCATTAATTGCATCAAGAAATGACAGTCCATGAAGTCTGTAATCTATTCCCATCCTTGTGTATTGCGGTTTGAATACAGAATCCGGATGGTATTTATCACAGTAAACATCATTATCTCCGATACTATAATACGATCCTACAGTCTTGTTACGAATTTCAAGATTTCCACACCAACCACTACAGCCTGTATTTCTTGCAAGAGCCATCACTTCCCGTTTTCCATCGTCTTTAATCCAATGTTGAAGCACTTCCCGAATAAAATAATGAGGTTCCCTGCCTTCACGATAATAAGCATATAGTTCAAAGCATCGGATAACCTGGAATTCTTCACATATATCTGCCTTTCCTATCCTTATAAATTGCTGATTAGTACGTTTCCTCGACCATTCTATTTTTAAGGATGCACCGCAATGAGGACAAACGGCACGCTTGCGATTTACAAGTTCTGTAGAAAAACGCTCTCCACACTCCATACATACGACACGGGACTTGGTAGCATATCCTATATGGTTCAGACAATCATTATTAGCCCACTCAGTCATCATACTTTTTATATCGGGTAGCTGGCTACTCAAACCAACTACCCTAAATTGTAATTTCGTTCTCGGTTTCACAATCCTTCAAATAATGAGAATTGCAAAGAAGATGATTCGTTTTTCTTTCCTTTACGCCTGCTATTCATTTTTTCCGGACAACCGGTTTCTTTTTGAGGTGCAGCACCCACATCACTTTTAGGTGCCTGAGAAGTGGCTGCTTTGTAATTGGTCTGCTTACTAACCTTAATGTCGTCTTCATCATAGTAATGTACTGCAAGACCGAAAACCTCATCGTCAGACATACATACGGCATTACCGCGTTTCTTTGCCTCACTAAGAATATAATCAAAACATTCGTTTATATTCTTATTAGGTTTCGCATATACACTAGCGAAAAGAGGGTCATTCTTCGCCCGTTCTTCCAAATACGATTGGATGATCTGTTTGGGTGTCTTAGTTTTTTCCATAGCATTAATTATTTATAGACATCGGCATTAATAAGTAAGTAAGGCTGCGTTCTTCTTCATCGCAGCGAGATAAAACAGCCGCTCTTGACGGGTCCGTCATGGATATAGAAATGTCTTCCGAGGGAATACTATTCACAAGTTCTATCAAGAAACCGCTCTTAAATCCTATCTCAATGGCTTCACACCCATTCTGCAAAATCACAGTTTCTTCCGCAGACTTGGAAAAATCGAAATCATGGGCAGTTATAAGCAGGGAGCTCTTATCGAATTTTAGGACAACCAAAGAGGAAGAGATATTGCAGAATACCGAAACACGCTTTAAAGCCGCCAATAAGTCATTTCTTTTTAGAACTACTCTCTTGGACTGATTTTGAGGAATGACCGCTCGATAATTGGGATATCGTCCTTCTATCATTCGGCACACAAGCCGATAAGAGTCAAAATCAAACTGAACATTAGTTCTATTCACTTTTACTTCCAATTCCAAGCAATCTTCCGGAACCAGATTGGAAAGCAATTTTGCAAACTTGCTCGGAAGAATAAATCCGGCGCGTTCCTTACGTGTATATGAAGCCGGCAGTTCAACCATTGCCAACCGACTGCCATCTGTACCGACATAAGAAGTCTTTTCCAAATCTATGTCAAAATAGACTCCGTTCATCGTAGGACGAAGTTCGTCATTTGCACTGCAGAACTGAACTTGGCGAACCCCATACAGCAAGTCATTACCTGATAGCAGAAACGAATGACTACTATCATCAATATTCATTTCCGGATATTGCTTGCCATCCTCAATAGGCATGGTGAATTTTCCGTTTGCATACTTGACTATCATTTCCTCTTCATAAATGGAAATGGTTAAAGGCTGTTCGGACATTTCTTTTAAACCATCCAATAATGTCTTGGCACTTGCCAGAAAAGAACGGTTTACGAAATTTGCCTTGCCATCCACATTGGTAGATATGCGGCCACCTTCCTCACCGGCCGTTACTTGAATAAAGCCTGATTCGTCAATGACAAACAAAAAATTGTCATAAGCCGGCAATGTGTTCTTTGGCTGAATGATTCTGCCTACTGATTTCAGTTTGTCTAATAATGCTGTTTTTGAAACAAGTATTTCCATGTGTCATTTGTTTTATGGCACATAGCAAAGAGAAGAATGTGTTAGAAGTGAAAAATGCTGTTTTCAATATGTTATAAACAGCAAAAGCCGGATAAATTTAGTATTTTATCCAGCTCGTAACCAATTGCTCGGTGCAAATATAGAAAGAGTTTATTTCACAACAAACTTTTTCAGACTTTTTTTATTCATTTTTCTTCAAAAGGTCCAAAACAGCCCTATTTGCCTTGTCGCAAATGGAATAATCAATATCAATATAGATATCTGCCATTTTAAAATCATTGTTCACGTGCCCAAGGCAAAAATCAACATCCGCTTTGGCTATCCCGGCTTTATTTCTTGCTATACTTGCCCAACTATGGCGGGCCCAGTTGGTAGATAGTTGTACCCCTAATCCAAGCTGCTTGGAAACCAGCTTCAGCTCCTTATTGACCGCTTTCAGGAAATTATTATAGTCGGTATATCTCATACGGAAATAAGACAAGAATGTACCATTGCTATAATAATCAAGCAGAGGGCGCAACTCCGGTTCCACCCTTACAGATAAAGGTACATAACTCTTGTTGTCTATCGTCGTCTCTTTTGAGCGCCTATATTCAACCCTGCCGTAAGTCTCGTTGGCCAAAGAGAAAAAATCTTTCATGTTAATACCCATCAGGTAGAACAACATCATAAAGACATCACGTGCCATGGCTGTACGTGGATTATCAAACCGGGCATCCCTAATCCTTTTAATGGCATCTATCGGCAGGCTTTTCCGTTTCCGTATATACTCCGGTATCACAACACGGGAAAAAGGATTGTTCGGGATACGTATTATATCATAATCTTCATTATTGAAATGCTTCCTTGCCTTGTTGTACAAAGAACGGATACCGCGAAGGTAATTATTGACTGTACCCGGCTCCATTCTCCGCTGCACATCAGCCACCCCGTCAACTTTACTCCTCACTATGATTACCCGATTCTCAAGGTATTCTTTAAAACTTTCCAAGGTTTTCGATTTTATATCCTTGGCATCAATACGCTTAGAACCATAGAAAGCAATAAAAGCATTAAGGGATGACTCATACCAGTTAGCAGTCTTTCTTTTAACTGTTTTTGTTATAATCCCTCTTGCAAATTCCACAAAATCAATAAATTCACTTTCAGGAGAAGCTATTTTCAACACTTCTTCTTTTAACTCCGAACAGCTCATTTTTGCCGTTCGGGTACTGCCAAGCTTTATATATGCGCCACGATACTTCTGTACCAGATTGGTTATTTCATAGTTCAAATTCTCGCTATTAGCTGATAATGAAGATATTGAACCGTCCTCATTCATCAAATCAGGCTCTATGAAATATTCTGTAGGAATATACTGGGCCGAACTGTTATGATAGACCCTTATTTTAACATTGGTAGTGCCATCTTTTTTCAGATGACGGCCACCTTGAAACACCACTGCTTTAAATGTTGCCATACTTCATTTCCAAAATTGGCAGCATTGCATCGAAATGTTATAAGATAGTTATAAGAAAACCCACCCTTATTTGCATTTAAACAGGCTCAAATAAGAGCCGTTTGACAAAAAAGGACGAGCCGACGCAAAACGCATCAGCTCGTAACCAATAATTATTTCCTTAGTAATCAGTCTCATAGGAGACTTTTGCTCGTGTGGGCGTTGACGGATTCGAACCGCCGACCCTCTGCTTGTAAGGCAGATGCTCTGAACCAGCTGAGCTAAACGCCCTTTTGATGAACGAAAGTGTTTGTTTTTTTGTGTGGGCGTTGACGGATTCGAACCGCCGACCCTCTGCTTGTAAGGCAGATGCTCTGAACCAGCTGAGCTAAACGCCCTTTTGATGAACGAAAGTGTTTGTTTTTTTGTGTGGGCGTTGACGGATTCGAACCGCCGACCCTCTGCTTGTAAGGCAGATGCTCTGAACCAGCTGAGCTAAACGCCCTTTTGATGAACGAAAGTGTTTGTTTTTTTGTGTGGGCGTTGACGGATTCGAACCGCCGACCCTCTGCTTGTAAGGCAGATGCTCTGAACC
>CDZY01011370.1_pt1 | contig 8924 bp, 6 predicted proteins | sample 557671 | NCBI WGS metagenome assembly CDZY01 (sample SAMEA3182091, study PRJEB8094) | gut metagenome | biome: human; feature: gut; material: Stool; isolation source: human stools | place: Canada | collected 2013-03-11
CACAAGGGACGCTGTCCCTTGACCCTGCAAGGGGGATCCCCCCTTGACCCTTTTTTTGCGCCCCGGCTTGAGCGCGTTTCCCTTATGGTTAATTTTCGCGGCTGAGTGCCGCCAGAACCGCGTTGCGCATCTGTCGAACCACCCGTGTCGTACCGGAATCAACCGTGTTCTGCATCGACAGAATCGTCATCTGCTGGCCGGGGAAGTTCGCAAAGTATGTTCCCAGCCAGCCATCCCAGCCATATTCGCCCGCGCAAGCCAATCCGGCGATGCGCCCCGGTTCAGCGCAAATGCGCATCAAGTGCCCGTAGCTGTACCCGTCCAGCGAATCCCACATATCGCGGCGAACTGCGTCTTTCAGCTGCGGCTGCGTCATGCAGGCGACTGTCGCGGGCGAGAGAATCCGCCGGCCCTCGTAAGTGCCGCCCGCCAGCAGCATGTCGGCAAAGTGGCTGTAATCCTCCAGCGTCGAAACAAGCCCCGCGCCGCCGGATTCAAAGGCGGGTTCGCGGTCGTAAACGCCGACGGCAAGGTGGGTGCTTGTCCACGGCACAAGCCCGTTTTCCGTGCGCTTGTAGGCGGTCACGAGGCGATTCCGCTTGCTTTCGGGAACGTAGAAGCCGGTGTCCACCATGTCCAGCGGCTCAAAGAACTCCTTGCGGAGGAACTCGCCGAAGCGCATTCCGCTGACGACCTCCACCACCGCGCCGAGGATGTCCGCGCAGGTGGAGTAGCGCCAGTGCGTGCCCGGCTGGAAGGACAGCGGCTGCTGCCCCAAGCGGTTGCAGAACTCCACCGTCGGCACGCCGCCGCCCGCGAGGATTTCCTGCGTTGCTTCGTCGAACACCTTTGCGGCGTACTGCCCTGCCGGGTCGCTGTCGGGGTAGCAGACGCCCGCCGTCATGCCGAGCAGCTCCATCAGCCACGGCGCGCGGGTCGCGGGGCGAATCGTGCCCTGCTTATCGACGACGCGCGCATTTCGGAAGCCCGGCAGATAACGGTCTACGCCGTCCATCAGGTCAATCTGCCCACGCTCCGCCAGCAGCATCACGGCGGCGGCCGTAATCGGCTTGGATTGGCTGTACAGGCGGAAGATGCTGTCGCGGTGGATCAGCCGCCCCGACGCAATGTCGGACATGCCCGCCTGCGTATAGAGCATTTCCTCTCCGCAGCGCCGCACCAGTACGCTGATGCCTGCGCATTCCTGCGCTTCGACAGCGGAGGCGAGAATATCGGTGACTTGTTCGTGAAGGGTCATGAGAATAACCTCCTTGCATGTTTTTCAGCAATCATTCGTCGTTTTCGATAAAATCCGGCAGCTGATGCAGCGTCACAAAGCTGCTATCCCGGTAAATCGCCCGCAGCGACTCCGGCGTGTTCCCCTTGCTGCTGTCCGTCAGCCAGCTGGTGTGCCACACCATGAAGTACGCCCACGGGGCGTTTGCCGCGTCCATTTCCGCGCGGGTCGGAATCTGTCCGCACTCGTGGAACACAATCGGCATCCCTGTCGGGGCAAGCGCGGCACATCGCCGGTATAAATCCCCCTGCGCACCGCCCTTGTAGCTGTCGCCGCCGAGAATATCCACCACGTCGTCCCCTGGATACCACGGGCGCAAATCCTCCGTCGCGTCGGAGAAGCCCAGCACCCAAATTAGATTCCGCAGACCGTGAACATGCGTGTAGCGGTCGTACATCAGCCGCCACAGGCGCACGAAATTCGCCGCGCCGCCGCGTCCCCACCAGAACCAGCCGCCGTCCATCTCGTGGAAAGGCCGCCAGAGAACGGGAACGCCGTCTGACTGCAAGCGCTTGAGGTAGGGGACAGCGTGGTCAAGCCCATCCAGCAGACGGCGGTTCGCTTCCGTGCCGTCCACAAAAGCGAAAGCCCAGTCCAGTTCGCTTTCGCGGCATTCGGGGTAACCGGAGAAGAAATCCGCGCCCGTGTGCCAGCAGATGGTGGGAATGCCGCCGCGCGCCCACCAGTCCTTTGCGCGCTGCGTCACGCCCAGATAGTCGTTATCCATGAAATCCAGCCCTCGAATGGCAGGCTGACGACCGGTGACATCGGTCAGATAGCTGATTTCATGCTCAGTCGAGCGGCACCATTGGCTTTCCATCTGCCCGGTCAGGCACTTGCCGGAAAGCGATTGCAGGTATTCATAGACGCGCCGAGCGGCGGGCAGCGGATTTTCCGCGCAGAGGGGACGGAACATAATGCTTCTCCTTTGCTTTGCAGGAATCTGCTTGCAGTATAGCAGGAAATGCCCGCCTTTGCAACGGGTAGAAGGGAAAAAGGGAGGGGAAAAAGCATGGAAAATCAGGCGGCGGCAGTTGTCCAAGAAGAGGGTTTGTGCTATACTTATTATGGGTGTTTATTGGAATGCCCATGAACCAGCGGGCATCCCCGCTATGGGAGTTAATAAATGAAGCTGAAAAAATTGGAGCTGTATGGCTTCAAATCCTTTGCCCAGCGGACGGAAATCGTCTTTGATGAGGGCATAACGGGCATCGTCGGGCCGAATGGGTCGGGCAAGAGCAACATCGGCGACGCGGTGCGCTGGGTGCTGGGCGAGCAGAGCGCGAAAACCCTGCGCGGCGCGAGTATGTCCGACGTGATTTTCAACGGCACGCAGAAGCGCAAGCCGCTGTCGTACTGCGAAGTATCGCTGGTGTTTGACAACGATGACCATGCGCTGGCGATGGAAGCTGCCGAGGTTATGGTCACGCGCCGCGTCTACCGCAATGGCGAATCCGAATATTACTTAAACCGCACCGCCTGCCGCTTGAAGGACGTGGTTGACCTCTTCCGCGATACGGGCATCGGCAAAGAGGGATACTCCATCATCGGACAGGGGCGCATTGACGAAATCCTCTCCCGCAAGAGCGAGGATCGCCGGCAGGTGTTCGAGGAAGCGGCGGGCATCGTTAAGTTCAAGGCGCGCAAGGAAGAAGCGGACAAGAAATTGCAGCGGACGCTGGAAAATCTGGAGCGCGTCGATGATATTCTGGATGAACTGACGAAGCGCCTGAAGCCGCTGGAAGAACAGAGCCGCAACGCCCGCGTGTATCTGGAGCTGTCCACCGAATTGAAGGATTTGGACTTGAACCTCTTCCTGATTCGCTCTGACCGGGCGCGGGCGCGCTTGTCCGAACTGGAAAGCGAACTGCTGACCGTCCAGACGATTTTGGCGGACACGGAAAGCAACCTGACCGACAAGACCCCCCGCCGCGACGAGACGCAGAACCGCATCGATCAGCTGGAGGAAGCCATCACGAAGGCGCGCACCGAACTGATGGAATGCGCCGAGCATGTGCACGAATCGCAGAAGAAAATCTCCGCCCTGCAAAGCCGCCGCGAGACGCGCAGCGAGAACCGCCAGCGCATCGTCCGCGAGCAGGAGGAAGCACAGGAGCGCCTGGCGGAAATCGAGAAGGATCATGCACGGATTCAGGCGGACGTGGAGAAGCAGCACAGCCTGATTGCCGACGCGGAGCAAATCCTCCGGGCGACGCAGGAAGCCGCCGAAAAGGCGCAGGCGAAGGAAAAGGAAGCGGACGCCGCGCTGGAAGCGCAGAAAGCCGCTGTCATTGACCAAATGAATCGCCTGTCCGATGTGCGCAACGACAAGACGCGCCTGAACACGATGCAGGCGCAGATGGAAACGCGCTTGACGGAGATTGAAGAATCCGGAGGGGCACTGCAGGAGCAGGAAGCTGCCCTGCGGGAAGCCTTGACTGCCGTCGAAAAGCAGCTGGAAACAGAAAATCAGCATCAGCAGCAGTGTCAGGAGAAGCTGGCGCAGGCGCGGCAAGCGTCGGATGAGGCGGATGCCGCGTATGCCAATTTGCGCGCGGATGTCGAAAAGCAATCCGCCGATATGCAGGCCGCGGCAAGCCGTCATAACGTCCTGACCGAAATGACGCGCGACATGGAAGGCTACAACATGGCGGTTCGCCGCGCGATGACCTATGCCAAGCAGCGCGGCTTGAAGGGCGTCAAGGGCGTGCTGGCGCAGCTGATGACCGTTCCGCAGGCGTACGAAACCGCGATTGACATGGCGCTGGGCGCGGCGCAGCAGAACATCGTCACCGACACGGAAGAAACGGCAAAGGAGCTGATTAACTACCTGCGCCAGAATCGGCTGGGGCGCGCGACGTTCCTGCCGATGAGCGCCATCCGCGGCAAAACGCTCTATGGCAATGAACGCAATGCGTTGAAGCTGCCGGGCTGCCTCGGCGTGGCGAGCGAACTGGTGCAGTGCGCGCCGGAATACCGCGGCATTGTGGAAAATCTGCTGGGGCGCACGGTGATTGCCGACAACCTCGACCACGGCATTCCGATTATGCGCGCGGGCAATCACGCGTTCCGCTTGGTGACGCTGGAGGGCGACGTGATGCACTCCGGCGGCTCGATGACGGGCGGTTCGGCGCAGTCGAAGGTGTCCAACCTGCTCAGCCGCGAGCGTGAACTGAAGGAATTGACCGCGAAGCTGCAAACCGGGCGCGCGGAACTGGACAAGTGCCGTCAGGAACTGACGCAGCGTCAGCAGACGGCGCAGGAAAAGCGGCAGAAGGTCAGCGACGCGGTGAACGCATTGCATCAGCAGGAGATTGCCGTTGCCCGCGAACAGGCGCGCCGCGAAAGCGTATCCGCCGACCTGAATACCCATTTACAGCGGATGCAGGAGACTGAGCAGGCGCGCGTGCAGCTGCACCAGTCGCTGGAGGATATTCGCCAGCAGCTGGAGACCATTGAACATCAGCGCACAGGCGCGCAGGGCGACCAGAGCGCGATGGAGCAAAAGACCATTGAAATGCAGAATGCGCTGGTCAAGGCGCGCGCGGAAGCCAGCGCGGAAAACGACCGCCTGATGGTGCGCACGCTGCAATTGTCCGACCTGCGCCACGGCTTAAGCGACTTGGAGCGCGACGAAGCCCACGCGCAGCAGGATCAGGCGCAAATCCTCCGCGAACAGGAGCGCCGCGAACAGCTGCTGCACGAGATGGACGAACTGGACGCCATTGACGAGAACGACATGAAGCGCGAGGAAGCCGAATCCGCCCGCCGCCAGAAGGAACAGCTGCGGCAGGAGAGCGCCGCGCAGGCCATCGAGCAGCGACGTTCACAGGCGCAAAGTGACCTGCGTGACATCCTCAGCGACATGGAGAACCTGCACGAAGCCTACAACCGCGACAGCGAGAAGCTGCACAAGACCGAGCTGGCGAAGGCGCGCATCGAGGGCGACCAGAAGAATCTGCAAAACCGCATCTGGGACACCTACAAGCTGACCTACGCCGGGGCAGAGGAGTTCCGCCGCACGCCCTTCGACGAGAAGGAAAGCGACTGCCGCGCCGCCGAGCTGCAAGGGCAGATTCGCGCGCTGGGGACGGTCAACGTCGGAGCGGTGGAGGAATACGCCGAAACCAAGGCGCGTGTGGACGACCTGACCGCCCAGCAGCAGGACTTGAAGCGCGCGGAAATGGACTTGCGCGAACTCATCGAGCGGCTGCTGATTCAGATGCGTTCTACATTCGTCGAGAACTTCTCGAAGATGCAGGGGTACTTCGCCGAGACGTTCACGCGCCTGTTCGGCGGCGGTCACGCGGAACTGAAGCTGATGGATCCGGACGACCCGCTGAACTGCGGCATCGAGGTCAACGCCCAGCCGCCGGGAAAGAAATTGCAGCTCTTATCGCTGCTCTCCGGCGGGGAACGCGCGCTGACGGCGATTGCGATTCTGTTCGCGATGCTGAAATTGAAGCCCACGCCGTTCTGCATACTGGATGAGATTGAAGCCGCGCTGGATGACGCGAATATCGGGTATTACGCGGATTATTTGAAGGAATACTCGAAGGGAACGCAGTTTATCGTCGTGACGCACCGCAAGGGGACGATGGAGCGCTGCAACAGCCTGTTCGGGGTGGCGATGGAGGAACAGGGCGTGAGCCGGATGGTGTCGGTGTCGCTGCAGGACTATCAGGAGTAAGGGAAAACTGAAAGGGGTATCACGGCGGACAAATCCGCCTGATGAAAAAGGAGGCTTTTTGCATGAGTGAGAACGAAAACAATCAGTATCGACTGCTGTCGCCGTGGGCGTATGTGGGCTATGGCCTCCTGTTCACGCTTCCGGTCATTGGCTGGATTCTCGCCATCGTCTTTGCGCTGAATGACGACAACCTGAATCGCCGCAACTTTGCGCGCGGTTACTGGTGCATGGTTCTGGTGGTGGTTATCCTGTCGATTGCTGGAATGGTGATGGGCGTGTCGATCATGGATGGGTTCAGCAGCTATCAGTATAACTACCGATATTGATGAGGGGATTATCAGAAGCGAGGCTGCCTGCCGGGTGCGGGCAGTCTTTTTTGCTGCCCGGATGGCGCAAGCAGCGGGATCCTCTTGTGAGGTTCCACAACAAATTGGGATGCTTTTGTTAGGAATGCCAAAATTATATTATTCAAAAAGAGAACGCTTGAGTTTTTTTGAGGGGAGGGTAAAATGAAAGTAAGGAATCACGAGGGAGGGAAATGACGTGGAAATTCAAAGAAAAGGGCTGAATCGGGCATTTATCGTGCTGGCGGTGGTGCTTCGGCTGCTGGGCTTGATTCACGGGGCTCTTCAGCGTTGACCGCTTCTACCTCGGCTACACGGCATTGGGCGTGTTGAAGCTGCTTACCGCGGGCGGCCTTGGCATTTGGGCACTGATTGACTTCATCCGAATCGGCGTTGATTCGCTCCGCCCGGCGGATGGTTCGCCGTGGGTGGAGGAAACGCGCGACGAGAACATCCGCAGCATCGCCGCGAATATGCAGACCATCGCCGAGAAACTGGAGAAGCTGCAAGCGCAGAATGTTCCGGTAGAAGCACCTAAGCCGGAAGCGGAAGGCGAAAATCAGGAGACACACAAGGTGTCGCTGAAAAAATAACTTCCTAATGGCAATAACCGCAGGGCTGTCAGGCGCAGAACGCTTGGCAGCCTTTCGCGTGGGGGAAAAATCCGCTTGCAAACTGCGCGAAAAACCAGTACAATAGAATCGTATCCCTGAATATCAGCATGAACGAGGTGCTTTTGATGCCTTTGTGGAAACGAACGCTGGCGGCGCTCCTGCTGGCGGTGATGATGATACTGCCCTTCGCGTCGGCGGAGGATGCGGGGGAGGCCGTGCCGGATGACAGCGTGGAGTGGACGGAGGGCGCGGCGAACATCACGCGCGATTTGACCCTGAATGATGAGGGCGACGACGTGTCCGCCCTGCAAACCGCGCTGACGGATTTGTGCTATTACAGCGGCGACGTAACCGGGCGCTATGGCGAGGCGACCAAAACCGCGGTGGAGGATTTCCAGCGCGATTTTGCCCTTGCGGTGACGGGCATGGCGGACAAAGCGACGCAGGAAGCCATCTATGCGGCGGATTATCGCCCGCTGCGGCTGGGATGCGTGGGTGAGGACGTGCGGCAGGCGCAGATTCGCCTGATGGCGCTGGGCTACTACACGGGCAAGATTTCCGGGCGCTATCTGCCCGCGACGCAGGAAGCCATCCGCCTGTTCCAGACGGCGAACGCCCTGCCGATTACGGGCGAAGCGGACGTTAAGACGCTGGAGCGCCTGTTCAGCGGCGATGCCATCAGCCGGGATTCGTCCGCCGCGGCGACGCCCACCCCGTCGCCCACGCCCGGAATGCACCTCTCAGATGAAACCACCACCCCGACGCCCGCGCCGACGGTGGCGTTCGTCAAGAAACTGCAATACAACAAGGCCAAGGGCGAAGAAGTCAAGCTCGTGCAGACCCGCCTGACGGAACTGGGGTACTATTCCGGCAACATCAGCGGCAATTTTCTGGGGCACACGCGCAACGCGGTGAAGGCATTCCAGCAGCAGAACGCGCTGAGCGTGGATGGCATCGTGGGCGAAAACACATGGAACGCGCTGTTCAACGACCCGGATGTGCGTGCCGCGACCGATGATCCGAAGCCTACGCCCGAACCGACGCCTGTGCCGTTTGCCATCACGGTGGACGTCAACAATCAGGTAACGACCGTCTACGGGCGCGACGAAAACGGCGATTACACCGTTGTTGTGCGGCAGATGCTCTGCTCCACCGGCACGCGCAAGAATCCGTCGGATATCGGCACATTCACACTCAACGGGCGCACGGCGCGCTGGTGCTACTTCCCGGAGTGGGGCAGCCACGCGCAGTACTGGACGCGCATCAACTCGTCCATTGCGTTCCATTCCGTCATTTACAACACGGTCAACACCATGGATTTATCGGTCAAGTCCTACAAGAACCTCGGCAAGCGCGCGTCGCACGGGTGCATTCGCCTGACCGTTGCGGATGCGAAGTGGATTTACAACAACTGCGGCGCAGGGACGGTCGTCACGATTCGCGCCGATATGCCCGCTGACCCGGAACTCCGCGCCGCGCTGAAGCTGCCCTCGCTGAACACGAAGAACATGCTGCCCTACGTCACGCCGCAGCCGACCGCCGAGCCGGATTACCGCGCCGGGACGATGCCGCCGCAGCCCTTCCGGACACTGAAAGTGAACAGCTCCGGCGAGGATGTGTACTGGATGCAGCGGAAGCTGACGGATCTTGGCTACTATTCGGGCAAGTGCTCCGGCACATTCCTGGCAGGCACGCAGAACGCGGTGAAGGCGTTCCAGAAGGCGAACAGTTTGTCTGCAACGGGGACGGCGGATGTCAAGACGCTGAAGTTGCTGTATGCGGAGGAACTGTCGGCGACGCCCACGCCGGAGGTCGCGGTGGATGAACGCACGCCGGAGCCGCTGCCGACGCCGGCGGCGGGACAGTGAGATTCCCTGCAGGCGCGATACGATTTCCAGATTCACCTGCGCCATCTGCTTGCGCCTTTTCCCTTCTGGCGTCCGCTCATTCCACTTAGCGTAGCGCTGCTACGCTGCGTT